>Ga0164290_1002383_pt1 | contig 13576 bp, 10 predicted proteins | sample Micstemetagenome_FD_108782 | JGI IMG/M metagenome (GOLD analysis project Ga0164290, IMG submission 108782) | Contaminated culture microbial community from soil near Moab, Utah, USA - Microcoleus steenstrupii SON62 (Illumina Assembly) | ecosystem: Environmental > Terrestrial > Soil > Soil crust... | reverse complement strand
TAGGCAACTCGGAGCCCGGGTTCGCGCTGCGCGCGAGCCCTCACTCCTCGTCCCGTTCGCCCCCGTCGCCTCGCTTCGCTCGGCGTCGGGGGCTCTCGGTCGCTTCGCTAGGCAACTCGGAGCTCGGGTTCGCGCTGCGCGCGAGCCCTCACTCCTCGTTGACCGCCGACAGCGAGGCCGGGGCGGCCGGGACTGCGGGCGGCGGCGCGCTCGGCGCGAACCGGGCTTCGTCGACGGGCTCGCCTTCGACGATGAGGTTCAGCGACTTGTACGCCACGAGGCCGGTGCCCGCCGGGATGAGGCGGCCCATGATGACGTTCTCCTTGAGGCCGCGCAGGGTGTCCGTCTTGCCGTTGATCGCGGCTTCGGTGAGCACCTTGGTGGTCTCCTGGAACGACGAGGCGCTGATGAACGACTCGGTCGAGAGCGACGCCTTCGTGATGCCGAGGAGGAGCGGCTCTGCGATGCCCGGCTTGCCGCCGCGCTCGATGACCCGCTGGTTCTCCTTCTCGAACACGTGCTTCTCGACGTTCTCGTCGACGAGGAAGCTCGTATCGCCCACGTCCTTGATGCGCACGCGGCGCAGCATCTGGCGGACGATGACTTCGATGTGCTTGTCGTTGATGGCGACGCCCTGGAGCCGGTAGACCTGCTGGATCTCGTTCACGAGATACGCAGCGAGCTCCTTCTCACCCTTCACGCGAAGGATGTCGTGCGGGTTCGCCGGTCCGTCCTGCAGCGGCTCGCCCGCGCGAACGCGGTCACCCGGCTGGACGTGGATGTGCTTGCCCTTCGGGATCAGGTACTCGCGTGCCTGGTCGGTGAGCGGCGCGCCGTCATGGCCGAACGGCGTGATGACGACCTTGCGCTTGCCCTTCGTGTCCTTGCCGAAGGACACCTCGCCGTCGATCTCCGCGATGATCGCGTGGTCCTTCGGCTTGCGGGCCTCGAAGAGCTCCGCGACACGGGGAAGACCGCCGGTGATGTCCTGCGTCTTCGTCGTCTCGCGCGGGATCTTCGCGATGATGTCGCCCGGCTCGAGCAGGTCGCCGTCCTGGATGGTGATGTTCGCACCGACCGGGAGGAGGTAACGCGCTTCGAGCGTCGAGTTCGGGAGGCGGAGCGTGTCGCCCGTGTCCGGGTGCTTCAGCGAGACGCGCGGGCGGAGGTCCGCGGCGCGCGACTCGATGACGACCTTGCGCGAGAGGCCGGTGACCTCGTCGAGCTTCTCGATCATCGTGACGCCTTCGACGATGTCGCCGAACTTCGCGACGCCGCCGACCTCGGTCAGGATGACGTTCGCGAACGCGTCCCACTCGGCCAGGAGGTCGCCCGCCTTGACCTTGTCGCCCTCGGCGCACTTGAGCACCGCGCCGTAGACGAGGCGGTGATGCTCACGCTCGCGGCCGGTGTCGTCCACGATCACGAGCTCGCCGTGGCGATTCATGATGGTGATCGTTCCGTCGCGACGGCGGGCGAGGTTCGCACCGCGGATGCGGACGAAACCTTCCGTACGCGCCTCGATCGAGCTCTGCTCGATCTTGCCGCGGGCGGCCGCACCACCGATGTGGAACGTGCGCATCGTGAGCTGCGTGCCCGGCTCGCCGATCGACTGGCTGGCGATGATGCCGATCGCCTCGCCGATGTTGACCTTGTAGCCGCGCGCGAGGTCGCGTCCGTAGCACTTGGCGCAGACGCCGCGACGCGTCTGGCAGGTGAGCACGGAGCGGATGACGATCTCCTCGATGCCCGCCTCTTCGATCATGTCGACATGGGGCTCGTCGAGCTCCGTGTTCGCCACGACGATGACCTCGCCCGTGAGCGGGTCGACGACGTCTTCGAGCGCCACGCGACCGAGGATGCGGTCGCCGAGCGGCTGGATGACTTCGCCGGCATCTTCGAGCTTCGTGACGCGGATGCCGTCGAGCGTTCCGCAGTCGAACTCGCTGATGACCGCGTCCTGCGCGACGTCGACGAGGCGACGCGTGAGGTAACCCGAGTTCGCCGTCTTCAGCGCGGTGTCCGCGAGGCCCTTACGAGCGCCGTGGGTCGAGATGAAGTACTGGAGAACCGTGAGACCCTCGCGGAAGTTCGCGGTGATCGGCGTCTCGATGATCTCGCCCGAGGGCTTGGCCATGAGACCGCGCATGGCGGCGAGCTGGCGAATCTGCTGCGTGGAGCCACGCGCGCCGGAGTCCGCCATGATGTAGATGGGGTTGAAGCTCGGCTCGATGATCTCCTTGCCCGTGTCGGGGTCGGTGACTCGCTCCTTGCCGATGACCACCATCATCTCGCTGGTGACCTTGTCGGCCACGCCCGCCCAGATGTCGACGATCTTGTTGTAGCGCTCACCGTCGGTGATGAGGCCTTCCTGGTACTGGTCGATGACCTGCTGGACCTCGCCCTGCGCCTCGTTGAGGAGCACGTGCTTCGCGTCCGGGATCACCATGTGATCCATGCAGATCGACACGCCGGCCTTGGTCGCGTGCTCGTAGCCGAGCGAGCGCAGACGGTCGGCGAGGAGGACCGTCGCCTTGTTGCGGTGCTTGCGGTAGCAGGCGTCGATGAGCGTCGAGAGCGCCTTCTTGTCGAGCGTCTTGTTGACGAGCTCGAAGGGCAGGCCGCGCGGGAGGATCTCCGAGATGAGGCAGCGGCCGACCGTCGTATTGACGATCATGCGCTTGCCGCTCTCGGGGTCGATCACGCGAACACGAATGCCCGTGTGGATCGTGACCTCCTCGTTGTCGTACGCCATGCGGACTTCTTCGGGCGACGAGTAGACGCCCTTCAGGTAGCCGCCTTCGATCTTGCCCTGCTTCGTGACCTGCAGGGTCCCTTCGCGGTAGTAGCCGCGCGCGAACTTGCGCTCGCGGGTCGCGTAGTAGAGCCCGAGGACGATGTCCTGCGTCGGGTTGATGATCGGCTTGCCGTTCGCCGGCGAGAGGATGTTGTTCGTGCTCATCATGAGCACGCGCGCTTCCATCTGCGCCTCGACCGAGAGCGGCACGTGAACGGCCATCTGGTCGCCGTCGAAGTCGGCGTTGAACGCCGCGCAGACGAGCGGGTGGAGCTGGATGGCCTTGCCCTCGATGAGGACCGGCTCGAACGCCTGGATGCCGAGGCGGTGGAGCGTCGGCGCGCGGTTCAGGAGAACCGGGTGCTCGCTGACGACCTCTTCGAGGATGTCGAAGACCTCGGGGCGCTCCTTCTCCACCATCTTCTTCGCAGACTTGATGGTGTTGACGTAGCCGCGCTCTTCGAGCTTGTTGTAGATGAACGGCTTGAAGAGCTCGAGCGCCATCTTGGTCGGCAGACCGCACTGGTGCAGCTTGAGCGACGGGCCGACGACGATGACCGAACGGCCCGAGTAGTCGACGCGCTTGCCGAGCAGGTTCTGACGGAAGCGGCCCTGCTTGCCCTTCAGCATGTCGCTGAGGGACTTGAGCGGGCGCTTGTTCGGGCCGGTGATCGTCTTGCCGCGACGGCCGTTGTCGAAGAGGGCGTCGACCGCCTCCTGGAGCATGCGGCGTTCGTTGCGGATGATGATCTCGGGCGCGTTCAGCTCGAGGAGCCGCTTCAGGCGGTTGTTGCGGTTGATGACGCGGCGGTAGAGATCGTTGAGATCGCTCGTCGCGAAGCGGCCGCCGTCGAGGGGGACGAGCGGGCGGAGGTCCGGCGGGAGCACCGGGATGACGGTGAGCATCATCCAGTCCGGACGGTTGCCGCTCTCGCGGAACGCTTCCGTGACCTTCAGGCGCTTCACGATCTTCTTGCGCTTCGCCTCGCTCGTGGCCGAGCGCATCTCCTGACGGAGCGTCTCACAGAGCGCGTGGATGTCGACGCCCTTCAGCATCTCGAGGACGGCTTCGCCGCCCATGCCGGCCTGGAACTTGTCGTCGCCGTACTCGTCGACGAGCTGCATGTAGCGCTCCTCGCTGAGCAGCTCGCCGCGGGCGAGACCCGTCTCCTTCGGGTCGATGACGATGTACGCCTCGCAGTAGAGGACCTTTTCGAGGTCCTTCAGCGAGATGTCGAGCATGTTGCCGATGCGGCTCGGCAGGCTCTTCAGGAACCAGATGTGAGCGACCGGCGTGGCCAGGTTGATGTGGCCGAGGCGCTCACGGCGCACCTTGCTCTGGATGACTTCGACACCGCACTTCTCGCAGACGATGCCACGGTGCTTCATGCGCTTGTACTTGCCGCAGTTGCACTCGTAGTCCTTCACCGGTCCGAAGATCTTCGCGCAGAAGAGGCCATCCCTCTCCGGCTTGAAGGTTCGGTAGTTGATCGTCTCGGGCTTCTTGACCTCACCGTGCGACCACTCGCGGATCTTTTCCGGAGATGCGAGCGAGATGCGGATCGCGCTGAACGAGAGCGGATCCTTGGGCTTCTCGAAGAAGCTGAAGATGTCGCGCATCGGGGTGACCTTTCTCTGACGTAACGAACGAGGCTGGAACTTTTGCGAAGAGCCTGGGCTACAGGCTGTGCCCGCCCGGGGCGGGGGGAGCCGCGGGCGGCGGCTGGGACGGAGGCAACGGGGCCTGCGGTCCCTGCGTAGTGCTGGGCGTGCTGGGCGTGCTCGGAGGCGCGGACGGAGTGGGCTGCGAGCGAATCGGCTGCGGCCCCGCGGGCCGCGCCGGCGTCACCGGCGGAGGTCCGCCGACGGTCGCCGGCGCGCTCATCGAGGCGCCGCTCTCGCGGGCCCACGTGCGGCCCGTCCAACGGTAGGTGGCGCGTTGCCCGCAGCCTTCGACGTCCTTCGTTCGACCGCCGCCACGAATGTGGAGGTCGCGCTCGGGGCAGTTGAAGTCTTCCGACGCCGCCTCGCGCAGCGCGCCCGTGTGACCGCAGCCGCTCGCGAAGAGCGAAGCGGCGGACACGAAGGCGACGCCGAGCGTCGTGACGAGGGAGGTGCGGGCCATCGCGCTCATTCCTCCGCGGCCTGGTCGGTCGCGCGGACCTGTCCGGGCTCGAGGAGCTCGACGTTCAGGCAGAGCGCCTGGAGCTCCTTGATGAGGACGTTGAACGACTCGGGGAGGCCCGGCTCGAGCGTGTACTCGCCCTTCACGATGGCTTCGTACATGCGCGTGCGGCCCATGACGTCGTCGCTCTTGACGGTGAGGAACTCTTGGAGGGCGTACGCGGTGCCGTACGCCTCCATCGCCCAGACTTCCATTTCACCGAGACGCTGGCCGCCGAACTGCGCCTTGCCACCCAGCGGCTGCTGCGTGACGAGCGAGTACGGGCCGATCGAGCGCGCGTGGATCTTGTCGTCGACGAGGTGGTGCAGCTTGAGGACGTACATGACGCCCACGGTCACCTCCTGCTCGAACGCTTCACCCGTGCGGCCGTCGAAGAGCACCGCCTGACCGCTGGTCGGGAGACCCGCAATCGCGAGCGACTCCTTGATGGCGGACTCGGGCGCGCCGTCGAACACCGGCGAGGCGTAGTGCACGCCCTTCCGGAGCTTCTGCGCGACCTGACGCGCTTCCTCGTTCGTGAGCTTCGAGACCCACTTCGCGAGGTCCTTGTCGCCCTCGAAGACCTTGGAGATGTACTCCTTGATCTGCGCGTCGGCGACGCGGACCTGAGCGTCGAGCATGTTCTGGAACTGCCAGCCCTGCGCGAGCGCGCCCCAACCGAGGTGCGTCTCGAGGATCTGACCGACGTTCATGCGGCTCGGAACGCCGAGCGGATTCAGCACGATGTCGACCGGGCGACCGTCCTGCGTGTAGGGCATGTCCTCTTCCGGAAGGATCCGGGAGATGACGCCCTTGTTGCCGTGACGGCCGGCCATCTTGTCGCCGACCTGGAGCTTGCGCTTGATGGCGATGTAGACCTTCACCATCTTGATCACGCCCGGCGGAAGCTCGTCGCCCTTCGAGAGGCGATCGATCTTGTCGCGGAAGTGCTCTTCGCGGACGCGGATGATCTCTTCGAGCTCCGCGAGCTTCCCGGCGATGTCCTCCGCGTCGGCGACGGGGAGCTCGCTCCAGTACTTGTGCGGGACCTCGTCGAGCGCGGCCTCGTCGAGGGTCTGGCCCTTCTGGAGAAGGACTTTGCCCTTGTCGTCGACGAGCTTGCCCGTCGTGCCCTGACCCGCGAGCTTCTTCTTCAGGCCGCGGAAGAACGAGTCGCGGAGGATCTTGACCTCCTCGTCACGCTGCTTCTCGAGGCGGAGGCGCTCGTGATCTTCGATGTCCTTCGAGCGCTCGTCCTTCTCCGTTCCCTTGCGGGCGAAGATGCGGGCGTTGATGACGATGCCGCCGACGCCCGGGGGGACGCGGAGCGAGCTGTCACGAACGTCGCCCGCCTTCTCGCCGAAGATGGCGCGAAGGAGCTTCTCTTCGGGCGAGAGCTGGGTCTCGCCCTTCGGCGTGATCTTGCCGACGAGGATGTCGCCCGGCTTCACCTCGGCGCCGATGCGGACGATGCCGCTCTCGTCGAGGTCCTTCAGGGCCTCTTCGCCGACGTTCGGGATGTCGCGGGTGACTTCTTCCTTGCCGAGCTTCGTGTCGCGGGCGACGCACTCGAACTCCTCGATGTGGATCGAGGTGAAGACGTCGTCCTTCGCGATGCGCTCGCTGACGAGGATCGAGTCCTCGAAGTTGTAGCCCTGCCACGGCATGAACGCGACGAGCACGTTCTGGCCGAGCGCGAGCTCGCCCATGTCGGTCGACGGGCCGTCCGCGAGGACGTCGCCGGCCTTCACGCGCTCACCGGCGCGGACGATCGGCTTCTGGTTGAAGCAGGTCGACTGGTTCGAGCGCTGGAACTTGTAGAGCTGGTAGATGTCCGGGATTTCGGCCTTGTCCGACTCCGGCCGGATGACGATCCGGTTCGCGTCGACGCTCTCGACGAGCCCGTCGCGCTTCGCGAGCACGCACACGCCCGAGTCACGCGCGAGCTTGCCCTCCATGCCGGTGCCGACGAGCGGCGACCAGGAGCGGATGAGCGGGACGGCCTGACGCTGCATGTTCGCGCCCATGAGCGCGCGGTTCGCGTCGTCGTGCTCGAGGAACGGGACGAGCGCGGCGGCGACGGACACCATCTGGTTCGGCGCGACGTCCATGAGCTGGATCATGTCGGGCGTGACCATCTGGAAGTCGCCGTTGAGGCGCGAGGAGACCAGGCTCTCCCTGAACTTCCCCTTCTCGTCGATGTCGGCCGAGGCCTGGGCGATGAACTTCGCCTCTTCCTCGAGCGCCGAGTACCACTGCACGTCGTCGGTCACGCGAGCCTCGCCCGCGCGGCGGTACGGCGTCTCGACGAAGCCGTACTCGTTCACGCGTGCGAAGGTCGAGAGCGACGCGATGAGGCCGATGTTCGGACCTTCCGGCGTCTCGATCGGGCAGATGCGGCCGTAGTGCGTCGGGTGGACGTCACGGACCTCGAAGCCCGCGCGCTCACGCGTGAGACCGCCGGGCCCGAGCGCGGAGAGGCGACGCTTGTGCGTGACCTCCGAGAGCGGGTTCGTCTGGTCCATGAACTGCGAGAGCTGCGAGCTGCCGAAGTACTCCTTCACCACCGCGGAGACGGGCTTCGCGTTGATGAGGTCGTGCGGCATGAGCGTGTCGATCTCCTGCGACATGGACATGCGCTCCTTGATGGCGCGCTCCATACGCACGAGGCCGATGCGGTACTGGTTCTCCATCAGCTCGCCGACCGCGCGGACGCGGCGGTTGCCGAGGTGGTCGATGTCGTCGACCGAGCCGCGACCGTTCTTCAGCTCGATGAGGTGACGAACCGTCTCCAGGATGTCCTGGGCGGTGAGCACCTGCGTGTCGAGCGCGGGACGCTGCTCTTCCGGGAGATCCTTGTAGAACTTGTAGTTCAGCTTGAGGCGGCCGACCTTCGAGAGGTCGTAGCGCTCGGGATTGAAGAACAGGTTGTGGAAGAGCGTCTTCGCCGTCTCGAGCGTCGGCGGATCACCGGGGCGGAGGCGCCGGTAGATCTCCATGATCGCGTCTTCCGTCGTCTTCACCTTCTCCGCGAGCAACGTGTCGCGGAGGTAGCTGCCGACGTTGAGGCCGTCGATGAAGAGGATCTTGAACTGCTCGATGCCCGCTTCGCGGAGCTTCTCGAGCTTGTCTGCCGTCACTTCCTCGTTCACCTCGAGGATGACCTCGCCGGTCTCCTTGTCGACGACGTCGTGCGCCGCGACCTTGCCCGCGAGCTCCTCGACGTCGGCCGGGAGGCGATCGATCTTCGCCTCCTTCAGCTTCTTCATCGCGCCCTTGGTGAACTTCGTGTTCTTCTTCACCACGGTCTCGCCGCCGACCTTGATGTCGCGCGTCGCGCGCTGGCCAGCGAGGAGCTCGTACTCGACCGACTTGGAGTACTTGCCGCCCTTGTCGAGGTACACCGTCTCGGTGTTGTAGAAGTAGTTGAGGAGGTCCTGCGTCGAGTAGCCGAGCGCGCGCAGGAGCACCGTCGCGTGCATCTTCCGGCGACGGTCGATACGGACGTAGATGATGTCCTTCGGGTCGAACTCGAAGTCGAGCCACGAGCCGCGGTACGGGATGACGCGCGCCGAGTAGAGGAGCTTGCCGCTCGAGTGCGTCTTGCCCTTGTCGTGGTCGAAGAAGACGCCCGGGCTACGGTGCAGCTGGCTGACGACGACACGCTCGGTACCGTTGATGATGAACGTACCCGTGTCCGTCATGAGCGGGATCTCGCCGAAGTAGACCTCCTGCTCCTTGATGTCGCGGACGATCCTCTCGCCACCGTCGCGGGTGTCGTAGATCATCAGCTGGGTCGTCACCTTGATCGGCGCCGCGAACGTCATGCCGCGCTGGCGGCACTCGTCGACGTCGTACTTCGGCTTTTCGAGGTTGTACGACACGAACACGAGCTCGCTCGTGCCGTTGAAGTCCTTGATCGGGAAGACGCTGCGGAAGACGGCCTGGAGGCCCGTCTCGACGCGGTCGTTCTGCGGGACCGTGGACTGCAGGAACTTGTCGTACGAAGACTTCTGGATGTCGATGAGGTTCGGGACCTCGATGACCCTTTGAATCCGTCCCAGGTTCTTTCGGATGCGGAAGTTGGACTGGATAGCGGTCGCCATCGTTGCTCCTCTTTTCACGTGACGCTCGCGTCGCTCATCACCGGGTCGGCCACCGGCGGGGACGCTGACGAAGCCAATAAGGGAAGTAGGGACGGATTAAGCAGAACAGAGTTGGTACGAGAAATGCCGTATGGGGCGAGCGAAGGGATCTCTCCCTTCGCCGCCCCGCGGCGTCAATCAAACACGACGAGCAGGTCGCACTTACTTGAGCTCGACCTTCGCGCCCGCCTCTTCCAGCTTCTTCTTGAAGTCGGCCGCGTCGGCCTTCGCAACGCCTTCCTTGAGGTCCTTGGGCGCGCCCTCGACGAGGTCCTTCGCCTCCTTGAGGCCGAGGCCCGTGATCTCGCGGACGACCTTGATGACGTTGATCTTGTTCGCGCCGGCTTCCTTGAGGACGACGGTGAACTCGGTCTGCTCCTCAGCCGCCGCCGCGGGGGCCGCTGCGCCGCCCGCTGCCGGGCCCGCCGCAACCGCCACCGGAGCTGCCTTGACGCCCCACTTGTCTTCGAGGGTCTTGATCAGCTCCGCGATCTGGATGACCGGGAGGTTCGAGAGGTAGTCGACGACCTGATCCTTCGTGAGATCTGCCATGTGAATTTCTCCGCTTTCGTAATCGAGCTTTTCTGAAACTTCAAACTCAGGCGCGACGCCGCATGCAACGCGCCTTGCCGGTTCGCTCTTCGAGAGAGCGGACCCGGCTGTGCAACGGCGTCCTCAGCCTTCGGAACCCTGCCGCTCCTTCGCGGAGAGCACGTAGACGAAGTTCTGCGTGGGCGCCTGGAGGAGCGCGACGAGCTGCTGGAGCGGCGCCTGGAAGGTGGCGAGCAGCTTCGCGCGGAGCTCGTCCTTGCCGGGCATCGTCGCGAGCTCGTTCTCGACGCGCTTTGCGTCGAGGACTTCGCCCTCGATGAGGCCGCCCTTGATCTTCAGCCTCTCGCCAGCGTCGCCCTGGTCCTTCTTGAACGCCTTGACGACCTTCGCGGCCGCCGAGGGGTCCTCGTAGCACCAGGCGATACCGGTCATGCCCACGAGGACGTCGTTCAGCTGCGCGCCGTACGAGGTCTCCTTGAGCGCCTGCTTCACCAGGGTGTTCTTGACGACCTTGTACTCGACGCCTGCCTTGCGGAAGTGCGCGCGAAGCGTGGTCGCCTGCTCGACGGTCATCCCCTTGTAATCGAGGAAGACAGCCGAGGTCATCTTGTCGAACTTGCCCTTAACGTCGCCGATGAGGGCGTGCTTGCCAGCGCGGGTCGAGGTTTGAGCAGCCATGATCAGGCCTCCTCACCGCCGCTCACGAATTGCGCGGTATCGACCTTGATACCGGGGCCCATCGTGGAGCTGAGCGTGATGCTGCGCATGTACGTGCCCTTCGCGGTCGAAGGCTTTGCACGGACGAGCGCGTTGATGAGCGCCTTCGCGTTCTCGGCGAGAGCTCCCTCGTTGAAGGAGACCTTTCCGACGCGGGCGTGGACGATACCGGCCTTCTCGACGCGGTACTCGATCTTGCCGCCCTTGGCCTCGCGCACGGCGTTGGCGATGTCGAACGTGACCGTGCCGACCTTGGGGTTCGGCATGAGGCCACGCGGGCCGAGGACACGACCGAGCTTACCGACGGCGCCCATCATGTCGGGCGTCGCGATCACGCGGTCGAAGTCCATAAAGCCCTCCGACACCTTCGCCACCATGTCGTCCGAGCCGGCGAAGTCAGCGCCGGCCTCGCGGGCCTCACGCTCCTTGTCGCCCTTGGCGAAGACGAGCACGCGCACCGTCTGACCGGTGCCGTGCGGAAGGACGAGCGCCCCGCGGACCATCTGGTCTGCGTGCTTCGGATTGACTCCGAGGCGAACGGCGATGTCGACCGTTTCGTCGAACTTGGCAAACTTCGCCTTCTTGACGAGGGCGCAGGCCTCTTCGACCGTGTACTTGCGCGAAGTATCGACGGCATCTACCGCCTTCGCGCGATTCTTGGACAACTTCGGCATCTTCCTCCTTTTCGGCGCGCGAGGTCCCTACCCTGATTCGGGAAAGAGCCCCGTCGAGCCTGCCACCGTGATCCGAGCCGTCGTCTCCGCTGAGCCTCTCGGCTCAGGCGTTCACGCCGACGCGGGCGGTGGTCACGAGGTTTCCACGAGAGACCGCGTGAACCATTTCACGCGGCCGCAGTCTTCTTGATTCGGGCCGGTCTCGAACGTCGACCGGGTGACGGGGCGACGCGTCAGGCGACGACGTCGATGCCCATCGAGCGCGCGGTGCCGCGGACGGTGCGGATCGCCGACTCAATGTCCGTGCAGTTCATGTCCTGCATCTTCTGCGCGGCGAGCTCGCGGACCTGCTTCTCGGTCACCTTGCCGACCTTCGTCTTGTTCGGCTCCTTCGAGCCCGAGCCCGGCTTCTTTGCCGTGGCGAGGCCGGCGGCCTTCTTGAGGAGGACGCTGACGGGCGGCGTCTTGAGGATGAAGGTGAACGAGCGGTCCGCGTAGACCGTGATGACGACGGGGATGATCATGTCCCCGCCCGCGGTCTTCGCGTTGAACTCCTTGCAGAACCCCATGATGTTCACGCCGTGCTGGCCGAGCGCGGGGCCGACGGGCGGTGCGGGGTTCGCCTTGCCCGCGGGGAGCTGCAGCTTGATCTGTCCGGTGACTTTCTTCGCCATGGCTTCTTCTCATGCTCCTACGAGGAGTCGGCTTCGTGTCCGCCCGGGGACCCAGTGGGGAGGCGGGAACGGCCGCTTCGTAGTCGACGCAGGATGTTGAAAATGGGGAGGCGCTACTTAGCGCATCCCGCGCGGAATTCCACCGCGTTCTCGCGGAAATTGACGAGAGCGTCGATCCGGCCTGATTTTCGCTATGAAACGCGCTCCGAAGAGCCCGCCTCCTCAGCGATCAGGCGCGGTGCGCGCGCTCTCGGGAGGTGCTTACGCTCGCTTTTCGACCTGCGAGAAGTCGAGCTCGACCGGCGTCGCGCGACCGAAGATGCTGACCTTGACCTTCAGCTTCTGCTTGTCGGGCTTCACTTCTTCGACCGTGCCGGAGAAGTTCGCGAACGCGCCGTCGATCACGCGGATCTCGTCGCCCACGTCGAAGTTCACGCGCGGCTTCGGCTTCACCGCGCCCTCCACGACGCGGCGACGCTGGTCTTCGATCTCCTGCGGCCGGACCTCCTGCGGACGCTGGTTACCGATGAAGCCGGTGACCTTCGGCGTGTCTTTCACGAGGTGCCACGCCTCCTCGGTCATCTCCATTTCGACGAAGATGTACCCGGGCAGGCTCGTCTTCTGACGGATCCGCTGCTTGCCGTTGCCGCGCGACTCCTGAACCGTCTCCGTCGGGATGAGGATCTCGCCGAAGGCGGCCTCTTTCCCATACTCCTTCACCCGCTGGAGGAGGGCCTCTTTGACCTTGTTCTCGAAACCCGAGTAGGTCTGGATGACGTACCACTTCTTGGCCATGACGGACTCCGGAGCCTGATGCATACGAAAGGTTCTCAGAAGCTGTAGATCTTGTCGGTGACGTACTTCCAGAACTGATCCATCAGCGCGAAGAACACGGTCGCGAAGAGCGTGGTCAGGACGACCACCGTCGTCGAGTTGGTGACCTCCTTGCGGCTGGGCCAGGTGACCTTCGACAGCTCTTCGGCTACTTCGTTCGCGTACTGCCGGGTCTCGGTCTTGCGCCAGTAGTAGAACGCCGTCGCGACGCCGACGATGCCGGCGGTGACGTAAAGGAGCTCGTCGCGCGGCTCACCGAGCTCGGGCTTCCACTGCCCGAGGCGGTACCAGGCGAGGTGGCCGATCTTGGCGACGAGGAAGGCGACCACCATCGCGCCCGTCATGTACGCGGCGTACACGAAGCGCATGTAGCCGAGCTGCATCGGCGCCGCGTCGGCGTCGAGCGCGTCGTCTTCCGGCGCGCCCTCGTCCCGAGCTCGGACCTCGGCCTCGGCGCTCTCCGCTTTCGCGAGCGCCTCGGAGCCTTGCGACTCATCCGCTTCTTCGGCGGCCTCCTCGTCGGCTTTCTTCTCGAGATCTTCTTCGGTGGCCATCGATGTTCCGGTGTTTCAGCAGGGGCTGAGGGGCTCGAACCCACGACCTGCGGATTTGGAATCCGCTGCTCTACCAACTGAGCTAAACCCCTGAACCCGCGGTACGGGGTTTGATTCCCCAGACCGCGGTTACGGTGCGCCTTCGCGCGGCCGCGACACGCACGCGCGCTACTTCGTCTCTTTGTGCACCGTGTGCTTGCGGCACTTCGGGCAGAACTTCTTGAGCTCGAGCTGCCCGGGCTGCTCCTTCTTGCGAGTCGTCTTGTAGTTGCGACTCTCGCAGGCGGAGCAGACCAGGCTGATCTCGATGCGCTCGGCCACCCTTACTCGAGGACCTTGGTGACGATGCCGGCGCCGACGGTGCGGCCACCCTCACGGATCGCGAAGCGCATCTGCTCCTCGAGACCGACGGGCGTGATGAGCTCGATCGTCATCGTGATGTTGTCGCCCGGCATGACCATCTTC
>Ga0164290_1002382_pt1 | contig 13602 bp, 9 predicted proteins | sample Micstemetagenome_FD_108782 | JGI IMG/M metagenome (GOLD analysis project Ga0164290, IMG submission 108782) | Contaminated culture microbial community from soil near Moab, Utah, USA - Microcoleus steenstrupii SON62 (Illumina Assembly) | ecosystem: Environmental > Terrestrial > Soil > Soil crust... | reverse complement strand
CGTCTTTGGCATTATGTGTTCAAGATTCTGATCAGCGCCATGGTCCTTCGGAAAGGTACCTCCGAGTTGTACTTTCTCTAGGTAGTAGACCGTGTAGTAGGCCAGCTTCGTGTTTGAAAAGCTCGCTTCCTTAAATCGATTGACGAACAGGTCGTCTGGCGCATTGGCTCGGAAGAGGGCGCGAATGTCCGTTAACTCAGCTCCCGAGTTGACAAACTTACATGCCTGACCGATTGCAGATGTAAAGTTTTCGAGAGGATCCTCAATCACCTTCATGTGTCTGAAGGCGAAGTTCATTACGGCTTCAACATGATCGTGAAAGGTGTCCTTCTTGTCCTTATATCGACGGTATGCGGCCATCAAGAATGGGTAGCAGTGTCGAATCTTTAGAACGTTGTTAATGTCCTTCAACATATAAGTTGTCTCTTGGTGCCAAGAGGCGCTGAAGGTGTCGATTAGGCCAACCAATACTTTTGCATCTTCTTCGAGTTGTTCAGCATACATCTTCGCGGCAGCAGATGTGGCGGCAATGGCGCGGACGCTGTCATATAGCTTATTCGCCTTAATCGCACCGAATCGAGATATGTACGAGTAGTGAACAAAGTCTGGCATTGAGAAATCTTTCTCAATGCCCTCTACTAGCTGCCGTGCGTTTTGCCAACTATCGGCAACGTCCTCCAAATCCGCCTGGTTGCAGTTCTTTAAGACCTCGTTCTTAATGAGATCAGACTGAGACAGTGGAATTCCTCGATTGTTCAGAGATTCAAAAATTGCATACGCATTTGTGTAAGAAAGCGCCTTGATTCTCAGGAGGATGACGCCCTCAATCAATAGCTGCACAAATGAAACCAAGCGATTGACACGAAGTTCCTCGTTCTTCTGCTCTTTCAAAAAGGCTGATATCTCTTCGTAGCCAACAGTTATTGCCTCTTTCATCTTTGCAAAAGGGGACTTCTTTCTGGACAGTCGCTCCTTGCACCAAGCCTCCTGCCAATACAATTCTTTCTCGTGCCGAGCTCTTCTCTTGAAGGTGCTCTGAAAGAAGAAATCGTTCAGATCACTGTCTGAAAATGAAAGCTTGGGAAGGAAGTCACCTGACTCGGGTTGGGCCAAGATATTTGCAAGCTGGGTAGACCATGCCGTCAGCTTCCCATCTAGATTCTTTCGACTGCTTAGTAGGTCGAAACAGACGGCAGCCATCGTGGTAAGTGAGGTCAATCGCTGTTGTCCGTCGACCACTTCGTCGGGTGCCCCATCATCACCTTCGATGACAACCATTGCACCTAGAAAGTAGCCCATCGGGCGAATCAATGACTCGCTGGAATCGGCATACTGTCGGTAGTGCTGGAAGAAATCATTCCAAAGTGCCTTGACCTGCTTACCCTGCCACACGAAATCTCGCTTGTAAACGGGAACGCGATTGAAGCCTTTAAACAAGTCGTTGACATTTACTGGACTGCCCTTCACGACTGATGACTGTTGGACTAGAAGCATGGTGATTCCAGTAGGTGTTACTTGTTGCGATCTTCTGTTTGCAGGCCGAGATGGCCGTTTACGGCAGAGTGCGTTCGAACATCAATTGTTGTCCGAATCACTTTCCTAGAAGACTCGCTTTCCTGGTAGAGAAAGAATCAAAGCGCAGCCACTACGCCGTTCGGGGGTAGAGACTACTTAGTATTGGCACGAAAGGCAGCGGAGAGCGTCCTAATGGCGTTGCTCATGGCGGCGTCATTCGTGCCGGTCTTAGTGCTCATTTCGGACAACTCCTTTGATATCGGCGCGATTAGTCCCGTTAGCGTTTCCGTTGTGAAGCTGCGCCGCTGCATTGCAGTTGGCGCAACCACTTTCAAAAGCCCTAAAGCGACCTTTATTCCTATACTTTTTAGATAGTAAGCCTCCCAGGCTGGGCCAACCAATGACTTAACTGCAACGAGATGGTTTGAGACAATCTTGGCCATGTCGCCTGAATTATTTTCAATATATAGCGCTCGCAGCGCCAAATCGGGCTCATTATTTGGTAAAGCCTCGCCAGACTCAGCCATTTTTCGATCCCGGGATGGATCGTCTGAGAAAACTCCAATCAATCCATCCACGAAGGCTGCTTGAGAAAGCACTTCTTCCGCGTGCAGTTTTTTTCCCAGCATCTTAATCCTGCGATGTAGCGGGCTGTGCGGGGACTCATTTGTGATCTTGCAGACAGTATGGGCAAACTTAATCGGAGTGTTGTTGTCTGTGTATCCAAATAGATCGTAAATATAGGACTTCGGAACCCTTACTTGCGTACTATTGATAGTTCCGAAGAGTTCCGCCTTGTCCTCTATCGATAGAGAAGCAAAAATGCACAGGCCGATATCACTATCATCAAACTGCTTTGTTCGTAGCAACCCTGCGAGGCGGTGTTGACCATCGATAAGCTCCCCGAGGAAGCCATTGGCATCGGGTGATAATGTAATGAAGGTAATGCCTCCAGCTTCCGAGCTTGAGACATGGTCTGCCGATATCACCAGCGGCGTTGGCAATATGCTGCCGGCGCCTTCCAAATAGCGGGCAATTTCACTTGCTCGTGGTCCATTGAGGTCACGCTGAACTGCATCCAGCTCCTGGGACCGCCGGCGAACTTGTAGGCGATCCTTTATGTCAGCGACTTTGGCTGCACAGTAAAAGAAGGTTCCTCCGGGCTGATCAAGCGATATAGCGGCAAGCGTCAGGTCTGATTTCATGATTGCCCTAGATCTCAAAGCTGTCACCGCCGAGCTTCGTTTGCTTGCGCAAATCCAGCGCGGCCGCTTGGCTTATTACATCGTTGTTCTTGCTGCGTGTATATTCTTCGGCAGATTCCTCCGTTGCTGCGAATGTAAGGTGCAGTCTGGATGCAATCCACATCGATAAAACCCAAAGTGCGATATTCACTGTCGCGAAAACGGGACCAGGCACCCATCATGTATCTACGGTGCCAAGGAAAATATAGGCAAGCATGGACATGAATGCCAGAAAGAAGGCGATCAACAAATGTGTGAGCCGAAGTAAAACATAATCGCGGTTGGTGCTCTCGCCGTGTTCATCGAAGAACTTTGACGCTCCTGCCAACAATAGCGCGATCTGAAAAGTCAAGAAGTTGCCACTTTTCGCCTGTAGGTACACAACCTGTATCAAGCTGTCTTCGCCAAATGCCGACCAAACTACAGTTGTGAGCACCCCAATTTGGCCCAACAAAATGGCAAAAAGGAAATACGAGAAAAAGTCCCGGCGGACGCGTTTTACCTCGACGGCGCGGAGCTTGCACTCAGCCCACTCTTGTTGTAGCTGCCGCCAATACTGGCAGAAAACTGTCGCGGGAAGTAATGCAACTCTTCTTTCAGATTGGTTTGGCATTTCTGGTTCAGGCCATTTTTCCAAAAAAAAAGGGTGACACTCGGTTCACCCTTGAAACTGTTTAGGAGATCACTTTATGCATCGATGTTGGCCGCCCTCAGCGCATTCGCCTCAATGAAGTTCCTCCGCGGCTCCACCTCGTCACCCATCAGCATGGTGAACACCCGATCCGCCTCGATCGCGTCATCGATCTGCACGCGCAGCAGGCGGCGCACGGTCGGGTCCATCGTGGTCTCCCAGAGCTGGCTGGGGTTCATCTCGCCCAGGCCCTTGTAGCGCTGGCGGCCCACGCTGCCTTCGGCCTGCTGCATCAGCCAGGCCATGGCGGCGCGGAAGTCGTCGACCTTGGCTTCCTTGGCCTTGTCGCCCTCGCCCTTGCGCACCACGGCGCCGGGCTGGATCAGGCCCTGGAAGCTCTTGCCGGCGTCGGCCAGCACCTCGTAGTCGGCGCCGTGCACGAAGTCGGCATGGATGACCGAGGCGCGCACATTGCCGTGGTGCATGCGCGCGATCTTCAGGAAGAACTTGTCGGTGCGCGGGTCGGTCTCGGCGGTGACCTCGGCGTCGTGCAGCAGGCCCTTGAGCTGCGCGGCGCCTTGCTCGGCGGCCTCGCGGGTCTCGAGGTTGATCGCCAGGCCACCGGCCAGCACGTGCAGCGCCTCGATGTCCATCCAGTTGCTCAGGCGCTCGATCACCGCGTTGGCGGCCACGTACTTGCGCGCCAGCGCGTCCAGGGTCTCGCCCTTCAGCACCGTGCCGGCGTCGCCCGGCGCGGTCTGCAGGCTGGCTTCCTGCAGCGCCACCTTGAGCAGGAACGCGTCCAGCTCGTGGCCGTCCTTCAGGTACTGCTCGTGCTTGCCCTGCTTGACCTTATAGAGAGGCGGCTGGGCGATGTAGATGTGACCGCGCTCGACGATCTCCGGCATCTGCCGGTAGAAGAAGGTCAGCAGCAGCGTGCGGATGTGGGCGCCGTCCACGTCCGCGTCGGTCATGATGATGATGCGGTGGTAGCGCAGCTTGTCGGGGTTGAAGTCGTCGGTGCCGCCGGTGCGGCCGATGCCGGTGCCCAGCGCGGTGATCAGCGTGATGATTTCGTTGCTGGTCAGCAGCTTCTCGTAGCGCGCCTTCTCCACGTTCAGGATCTTGCCGCGCAGCGGCAGGATGGCCTGGAACTTCCGATCGCGACCCTGCTTGGCGGAGCCGCCGGCGGAGTCACCCTCGACGATGTAGATCTCGCACAGCGCCGGGTCTTTTTCCTGGCAGTCGGCCAGCTTGCCGGGCAGGCCCATGCCGTCGAGCACGCCCTTGCGGCGCGTCATCTCGCGGGCCTTGCGCGCGGCGTCGCGGGCACGGGCGGCGTCGATGATCTTGCTGCAGACGGCCTTGGCGTCGATCGGGTTCTCGAGCAGCCAGTCGGTGAGCAGGCGGCCGACGATGTCCTCGACCGGCGCGCGCACCTCAGACGACACCAGCTTGTCCTTGGTCTGGCTGCTGAACTTGGGCTCGGGTACCTTCACCGAGACCACGCAGGCCAGGCCTTCGCGCATGTCGTCACCGGCGATCTCGACCTTGGCCTTCTTGGCCAGCTCGTTGTCGTCGATGTACTTGTTGATGACGCGCGTCATCGCGGCGCGCAGGCCGGTCAGGTGGGTGCCGCCGTCGCGCTGCGGGATGTTGTTCGTGAAGCAGAGCACCGACTCGTTGTAGCCGTCGTTCCACTGCATCGCGACCTCGACCCCGACGGGGGTGTTGTTCTCGCTCTGCTTCTCGCCCATGGCGTGGAAGATGTTCGGGTGCAGGGTCTTCTTGTTCTGGTTGATGAACTCGACGAAACCCTTCACGCCGCCGGCGTAGGCAAACAGGTCTTCCTTCTGGTTGCGCTCGTCGCCCAGGCGGATCTTCACGCCGTTGTTCAGGAACGAGAGCTCGCGCAATCGCTTGGCCAGGATCTCGTAGTGGTACTCGTTGTTCTGCGTGAAGATCTCGGTGTCCGGCAGGAAGTGCACCTCGGTGCCGCGCTTGTCGGTCTCGCCCACCACGCGCATCGGGCTGGTCTCGAAGCCGTCCACCACCTCGATCACGCGGTCCTGCGGCACGCCCTGCTTGAACTCGATCTGGTGCACCTTGCCGTCGCGGCGCACGGTCAGGCGCAACCACTTGGACAGACCGTTCACGCAGCTGACGCCGACGCCGTGCAGACCGCCCGACACCTTGTAGCTGTTCTGGTTGAACTTGCCGCCGGCATGCAGCTCGGTCAGCGCGATCTCGGCGGCCGAGCGCTTGGGCTCGTGCTTGTCATCCATCTTCACGCCGGTGGGAATTCCGCGGCCGTTGTCGATGACGGAGATCGAGTTGTCGGAGTGGATGGTGACGGTGATGTCGTCGCAATGGCCGGCCAGGGCCTCGTCGATCGAGTTGTCGACGACCTCGAACACCAGGTGGTGCAGGCCGGTGCCGTCGGACGTGTCGCCGATGTACATGCCCGGGCGCTTGCGCACCGCCTCCAGGCCTTCCAGGATCTGGATGCTGTCGGCGCCATAGCCCGGCTGCGGGCCGGTGGAGGCCGGCGGCGGGGTGGGAGTGGCGTCGTTGTTGGGGGTGGTCGGCTCGGTCATCGGGACACTTTCGGGAAATCTCTAAACACCAAAGCGGGCCGGGGCCCGCTTTGCACTGGCGGCAGAAGCCGTCAGATTCGCATTGGCATCACCACGTACTTGAAGTCGGTCCGCTCGGGGATGGTGAACAGCGCGCTGGAGGCGGAGTCGTTGAGGTCCAGGCCCACCATCTCCTGCGGCATGTTGGCCAGCACCTCGGTCAGGTACTGGACGTTGAAGCCGGTCTCGATCTTGTCGCCGTCGTAGTCGATCTCGATCTCTTCCTTGGCCTCTTCCTGCTCGGCATTGCTGGCGGCGATGGTCAGCAGGTTCTCGTGGAACGAGAGGCGCACGGCCTTGAACTTCTCGCTGGTCAGGATGGCGGCGCGCTGCAGGCTGGCCAGCAGCGGCGCGCGGCCCAGCACCAGCTTGTGCTTGTGGCCCTTGGGGATGACGCGGTTGTAGTCGGGGAACTTGCCCTCGACCAGCTTGGTGACGAACTCCATGCCGCTGAAGGCGAAGCGCGCCTGGTTGCCGGAGAAGCGCATCTCGATCGCCGCGTTCTCGTCCTTGTCCTTCAGCAGGCGCTGCAGTTCCAGCACGGTCTTGCGCGGCAGGATCACCTCCTGCTTGGGCATCTCGACGTCGAGCGTGGCCTGGGCCAGCGCCAGGCGGTGGCCGTCGGTGGCGACCAGGGTCAGCGTCTTGCCCTCGGCGACGAACAGGATGCCGTTCAGGTAGAAGCGGATGTCGTGCACCGCCATCGCGAAGTGCACCTGGTTGATCAGGCCGCGCAGCGTCGCCTGCGGCACGCTGAAGGCGGGGCCGAGGTCGGCGGCTTCCTGCACCAGCGGGAAGTCCTCGGCCGGCAGGGTCTGCAGCGTGAAGCGGCTCTTGCCCGCCTGCAGCGTCAGCTTGCCGCTGGCGGCGGAAAGGCTGCAGATCTGGTCGCTGGGCAGGCTGCGCAGGATGTCGATCAGCTTCTTGGCCTGAACCGTGGTCGCAAACGACTCGGCGGCGCCGTCGAACTTCGCGCGGGTGCGCACCTGGATCTCCAGGTCGGAGGTGATCAGCTCGACCTCTTCGCCCTCGCGGCGCAGCAGCACATTGGCCAGGATCGGCAGGGTGTGGCGCTTCTCCACGATGCCAGCCACCGATTGCAGGGCGGACAGCAGCTGGTCCTGAGGGCCTTTGAGCACGATCATCTTGAAGCGTCTCCGACGAGGGATGTTTTGGGTTCGCGCGCGATTCTCGCCGCAGCCCGGAACTCAGCCCTTAAGGGTCTGTTCGAGGACGTGGAGCTGCTGATTCAGCTCGGTGTTCTTCTGCCGCTCGCCGCCGATCTTGCGCACCGCGTGCAGCACCGTCGTGTGGTCGCGGCCGCCGAACAGCTCGCCGATCTCCGGCAGGCTCTTCTGCGTCAGCTCCTTGGCCAGGTACATCGCGATCTGGCGCGGCCGGGCGATCGAGGCCGGACGCTTCTTGCTGTACATGTCGGCGACCTTGATCTTGTAGAAGTCGGCCACCGTCTTCTGGATGTTCTCGACACCGATCTGGCGGTTCTGGATCGAGAGCAGGTCCTTCAGCGCCTCGCGCGCCAGCGTGATGCTGATTTCCTTGTGCGAGAACTTGGCAAACGCCAGCACCTTGCGCAGCGCGCCTTCGAGCTCGCGCACGTTGGCGCGCACGTTCTTCGCGACGAAGAAGGCGACGTCCTCGGGCATCGGCATGCCCTCCTGCTCGGCCTTGCGGATCAGGATGGCGACGCGCATCTCCAGCTCCGGCGGCTCGATCGCCACGGTCAGGCCGGCGTCGAAGCGCGACGTCAGGCGCTCATCGATGTTCGCGAGACCCTTGGGATAGGTGTCGCTGGTCATGATGATGTGCGCCTTCTTGGCCAGCAGCGCCTCGAACGCGTTGAAGAACTCCTCCTGCGTGCGGTCCTTGCCGGCGAAGAACTGCACGTCGTCGATCAGCAGCAGGTCGAGCGCGTGGTACTTGGCCTTCAGCGCGTCGAAGGTCTTGCGCTGGTAGTTGTAGACGACGTCGGAGATGAACTGCTCGGCGTGCAGGTAGAGCACGCGGGCGTCGGGGCGATCTTTCAGCAGCGCGTTGCCGACGGCGTGGATCAAGTGGGTCTTGCCGAGGCCGACGCCGCCGTAAATGAACAGCGGGTTGTACATGACCCCCGGCGCGCCAGCGACGTGCAGCGCGGCGGTGCGCGCCATCTGGTTGGCGCGGCCGGGCACCAGGGTGTCGAAGGTGAGCGCGGGGTTGAGCCGCGTCTGCGGGCCGACCTGGGTCGAACCGGCCCAGGTGTTGGTCGGCGTCGCGGCCTGCTGCGTGCGCGGCAGGATCACCGTGGGCGCCTGCACCGCCGGCTGGCCGGGCTGCGGCTGCGTCACCGCGCCGACCGGCGCCATCGCCGGGCGCGGCGCGACCACCAGCTCCAGGCGCGCGTTGCGGCCGGCCAGATCGCTGGCGATGCCTTCGATGCGCGACGCGTACTGCGCACGGATCCAGTCGAGCTTGAAGCGGTTCGGCACCTGCAGCCGCAGCAGCAGTTGGCCCTGCTCCTCGGACGCCTCGGCGGCCGGCAGCGGGCGGATCCAGGTGTTGAACTGCTGCTCCGGCAGCTCCGTCGCCAGCCGTTCGCAGGTGCGCTCCCATAGCTCGGCCATGGCCGGAGCCTGGCTCAGCAGCGCGGCAGGGGTGGGTTCTCCCATTCTTCTTTCTGATCGGTTCGGTTCGGGCCAGGGGCAGGTCGGGACCCCAGGAGCGGCGCGCTCCGGGTGTGGACAAGTCGGCTTTGAAGGGTCGGCAGTGTAGCCATCGCGGGCCCGGGCGAGCGGGTTTATCCACAGGATTTTTCCGAGTGGTAATGCCCCTCAGTCCCCATGTAGCCGGCACCCGCCCTTGACCGCGGTGGGCAAGCTTTGGTGTAATCGCGGGCTTTTCGCCGGCCGGGCTTGGCCTTGTCCTGCGAATCCCTGTCCCAATTGGGGTCGCAACCCCACACCAACCCCGTCGTCCGTGCCCCTGGTGGTGCAGACCGCGACGCTGAAAGGTAGAAAAAATGAAACGCACGTATCAAGGCTCCAAGGTCCGCCGCGCCCGCACCCATGGCTTCCTGGTCCGCATGGCCAGCCGTGGCGGCCGCGCGGTGCTGAACGCCCGCCGCGCCAAGGGCCGCAAGCGCCTGGCCGTCTAAGGCCAGCAGCTGCAGCTCGCCGGCGACATGCCGTCCCGGCTTGGCCGGCTGCTCCGCGCCGCCGACTTCGAGCGCCTGCTGAAAACCACCAGCCGCGCCCGCTCCCCCCTGTTTGCCGTGCACCACATGGCCTGCGAACCCAGCCAGCCGGCCAAGCCAGTTGCCAAAGGGTTATCCACAGGGGGTGACCAGCTTACCCACAGACTTGTGGATGGAAGCGCCGAAACCCAGCCGTCCCCACCCGCGGGACATTGGCTGGGTTTTGTCGTTCCCAAGCGCCTGGCCAAGCGCGCGGTGACGCGCAACCTCGTGCGCCGCATCGCCCGCGCCAGCCTGGAAGCGCAGCTGGCCGGTCCGCAGCCGCTGCCGCCCGGCATCTGGGCGCTGCGCCTGCGCGCGCCGATCGACCGGAAGCAGTTCCCCAGCGCGAAGAGCGATGCGCTGCGTGCTGCGCTGCGCGACGACCTCACGCTGCTGTGGAAGCGCGCGCTGAATCCGAAGCCCCCGGGCGCCCGGCGAGCGACCCCTTCCGAGGGGCCGCCCGTCAGCCCCGGGCCGAGCACGTCATGATGCGCAGGCTGCTCAAGGGCCTGGTGCGCGGCTACCAGCTGCTGTTCAGCCATTGGCTGAACGCCGGCTGCCGCTACCAGCCGAGCTGCTCGAACTACGCGCTGCAGGCGCTGGAGCGCCATGGCGCCGGCGCCGGCAGCTACCTGGCGGCTCGCCGCATCCTGCGTTGCAACCCCTTCTGCCTGGGCGGACACGACCCCGTGCCCGAGCAGGCCCCGCGTCTTTTCGCTTTCCTCACCCGCACTTCTCCATGACCGATATCCGCCGTACCGTGCTGTGGGTGGTCTTCTCCATGTCCCTGCTCTTGCTCTGGGACGCCTGGCAGAAGCACCAAGGCAAACCCTCCTTCTTCAGCCCGATGCCCGCGCCCACGGCGGCGGCCACGACGACACCGGTCGGCCCGACCGCCAGTGGCGTGCCGGCCGCGACCACGGTGGCCGGCACGGCCGCTGCGCCGGCCGCGGCACCGGGTGCCGCCAGCGTGCCGGCGGGCCAGCAGTTCGTCATCCGCACCGATCTGGTCCAGGCGACCTTCAGCAGCGTCGGCGGCAGCCTGGTGCAGGTCGACCTGCTCAAGCACCGCGAGGATGGCGCCGACGGCGGCCCGATGCGCGTGTTCGACCCGGCGCGAGGCTATGCCGCGCAGTCGGGCCTGGTCGGCGTGGCCGACGCGCCGAACCACCTGACGACGATGGTGCTCACCACGCCCGAGCGCGAACTCAAGGACGGGGCGAACCAGCTCGTGCTGCGCTTCGAGTCGCCGGAGGCTGGCGGCCTCAAGCTGGTCAAGAGCTACACCTTCGAGCGCGGCAGCTACGGCATCAAGGTGCGCCACGAGGTGCAGAACGTCAGCGCCGCCCCCGTGCAGCCGCAGCTCTACCTGCAGCTGCAGCGCGACGGCTCGCAGCTGTCGCAGGGCTCGCAGTACCTGGGCACGCACACCTTCACCGGCCCGGCGCTGTACCACGACAAGATCAAGTACACCAAGATCGAGTTCAAGGACCTGGACAAGAAGGCGTTCGACGGCGAGAAGAAGGCGCAGGACGGCTGGGTCGCGATGGTCCAGCACTACTTCGTCGGTGCCTGGCTGCGCACGCAGCCGGGTGAGCGCGACTTCTTCGCGCAGAAGCTGGCCAACAGCCCGCTCTACAGCGCCGGCATGGTGCTGCCGCTGGGCCAGCTGGCCGCCGGCGCCACGGTGCATTCCGACGACCTGCTGTTCGTCGGTCCGCAACAGGAGAAGCTGCTCGCCGAACTGGCGCCCGGCTTCGACCTGGTGAAGGACTACGGCATCTTCCACATCCTGGCCAAGCCGCTGTTCTGGCTGCTCGACCAGATCCACAAGCTGGTGCAGAACTGGGGCTGGTCCATCGTCGTCCTCGTGCTGCTGCTGAAGATCGCGTTCTACGGCCTCAACGCGTCCGCCTACCGCTCGATGGCGAAGATGAAGAAGGTCAACCCGAAGATCATGGAGATGCGCGAGCGGCTGAAGGACAAGCCGCAGCAGATGCAGCAGGAAATGATGCGCATCTACAAGGAGGAGAAGGTCAACCCGCTCGGGTCCTGCCTGCCGATCCTGCTGCAGATCCCGTTCTTCATCGCGCTCTACTGGGTGCTGCTGTCCAGCGTCGAGATGCGCCACGCGCCCTGGGTGGGCTGGATCACCGACCTCAGCGCCGCCGATCCGTACTACGTGATGCCGGTGCTGCTGACGCTGTCGAGCCTGCTGCAGGTCTGGCTGCAACCGGCGCCGCCGGACCCGATGCAGGCCAAGCTGATGTGGATCATGCCGCTGATGTTCAGCTTCATGTTCTTCTTCTTCCCGGCCGGTCTGGTGCTGTACTGGCTGGTGAACAACCTGCTGTCGATCGCCCAGCAATGGATGATCAACAAGCAGCTCGGCGTGCAGCACTGATTCCGCCAATCGTTCACGCATCTGCGGGGGGTCCCCGCAGTCGTGGGGATTCCGGCGCGGCGCTGCCGGTCTTTAATGCAGCCATGCGGGGCGTGCCACCGCAGGCCCGCCGAAGAAAGCGGACCGCAGCGGTCGCCAGGTGCCCGGATGACATCACGAGATGCCAGCCCGGGACCTTCCCCCGCGCCATCTCCCAGAAAACGCCCGGCTTGCCGGGCGTTTTGCTTTCAAGGCAGGCTGATGTTCAGCGTGGTGTTGCCGCTCAGCGTCTGCTCGGCCAGCAGCTTGGGGCTGAAGCCGGGCGCACTGGCCTCGAAGCGGTACTTGCCCGCATCGGCAGCCACGCTGCTGAAACTGATGCTGCTCGGGTTGGGCTGAAAGGCCCAGCGCAGCGGCGCCTCCAGCGGCAGCGTCAAGCGATAGCTGCCATCGGTGGCGGAGACGGCGGTGTAGGCCATTTCCAGCGTCGGGCCCCCGCTCAGGGTCTGCAACGCGCGCACGCTGGCGCCGGTGTTGGCGGTGGCCCCGTTGACCGTGACCACGCCGCTGACCACGGCCGGCGCCAAGCTGGCCGCCGGCGGCACCAGGCGCACGGTCTCGCTACCCACTTGGGTGAAGGCGGTGGTCGTCACCGGCACACCGGTGACCAGCACATTGGCCCGGCCGCTGGCGTTGACCACGAGCTCGTAGGTGCCGGCAGGCACCGGGTAGAGCGTGAACCTGCCGCTCGCGTCGGTCGGCGTGGCGCGGACGATCTGACCATTGCCCTGTGCCGAGACCACCGCCCCCCCGTTGGCGAGCAGCGGATCCACATAGCCGACGATACGCTGGCCGGCGTCGCCGATCAGCGGGATCAGCGTCAGCACGGGCTTGAGCAGGTAGCGCCCGGAGTTGCCGGCCTTGACGACGGATTTGCAGGCGTCGAAGTCGATCGCGAAGTCGGCGATCTCATTGGCCTGCACCTGCAGATTGACATTGAGCTTGAGTCCGGACTGCATCGCCGACGGCGTTTCCAGCGCAAGCTCGCTGCCACCCGTCGGCTGGATGGCGTTGGCGAGCGGGTTCGCCGCCGAATTCGGCTCCAGCACCAAGCGCAGCTGCTGGTAGACGCCGGCCGGCAGCGCCTTCTGACCGAGCTCGGTGAGCGCACCGTTCTGCAAGCTGAGCAGGTCCACACGCTTGGGCGTGGTGAGCACGATCTCCTCCCACCCGGCGGCCGCCTCGTCAGCCCCCGCCGTACGGTGCACACGAACACGCTGTACCGTCACATACAGCTTGTCGAAACCGCAGGCCGGCGCATCGGTCAGGGCCATGCGCAAGGTGCCGAGGGCGCCAACGCCGGGTACGGCCGCGTCGTCACCACCTCCACCGCAGCCACTGAGGGCGGCGCCCATCAGGGCGAGCACAGGGAGCAAGCGCAAGGATTTCATGATGGAACTGCCGAAGTGGTCGAGGACTTCGAGCCTAGGCAATCCCCTCGCGCACACGTGTCAGACGGTGCCGCATCTGCGGCTTGCCTTAACCACTGCTTGCACTTGCTGCTTTCCGGCTACTCGGCGTCGCGCAGGTCCATCGCGCGGCGCACGCTGGCGGCCTTGAACGCCTCCCAGCCGGCGGCGTCCATGCCGCGGGCGCCGATGCGGTTCAGCCGGAAGCTGTTCCAGTCCGGGTTGTCGGGCAGCGCGTGCTCGAAGCGTTCGATCAGCCGGTCCTTGGCGTTGACCCAGAGCGTGCCGGTGACGCCGCCGAAGGCCGGGCCGCCGACCTCGAAGCGGTGCGTGTCGATCTCGCCGTCGAGCTTCTCGTCGCGCAGGTAGCGGAACGTCGCCTTGCCCTTGTCGACGAAGCCGCCGGGCAGCTCGCCGGCATTGGGCCGGAACTTCGTGCGCAGGAAGCCGAAATCGGGATCGACGATGCCGACCTCGAAGTCGGCCCGGGGG
>Ga0164290_1002381_pt1 | contig 13620 bp, 11 predicted proteins | sample Micstemetagenome_FD_108782 | JGI IMG/M metagenome (GOLD analysis project Ga0164290, IMG submission 108782) | Contaminated culture microbial community from soil near Moab, Utah, USA - Microcoleus steenstrupii SON62 (Illumina Assembly) | ecosystem: Environmental > Terrestrial > Soil > Soil crust... | reverse complement strand
GAAGGCGTCGGCTCGGTCGACGAGATCATGAAGAAGGCGCTCGCTGCGCTGGCTTCCTGACGCAACCGCTCCCAACAAAAGCCGCGGCGCCCAAGCCCCGCGGCTTTTTTGTCGTCCACAATTGACGTTTACGTCAACCAATCAACCCAGGAGATCCTCATCATGGAAATCGCAGGCAAGGTGTTCATCGTCACCGGCGGCGCCTCGGGCCTCGGCGAAGGCACGGCCCGCATGCTGGCCGCGAACGGCGCCAAAGTCGTCATCGCCGATCTGCAGATCGAGCGCGGCCAGCAGGTCGCAGCCGAGGTCGGCGGCGTCTTCGTCAAGTGTGACGTCAGCCAGGAGGCCGACGGCCAGGCCGCCGTCGCCGCGGCCACCGGCCTGGGCAAGCTGATGGGCCTGGTCAACTGCGCCGGCATCGCGCCGGCCATCAAGACGGTCGGCAAGGAGGGCGCCCATCCCCTGGCCGCCTTCAGCAAGACCATCACGGTCAACCTGATCGGCACGTTCAACATGATCCGCCTGGCTGCCGAAGCGATGAGCAAGAACGAGCCGGAAGCGACCGGCGAGCGCGGCGTGCTGATCTCGACGGCCTCGGTCGCGGCCTACGACGGCCAGATCGGCCAGGCGGCCTATGCAGCCTCCAAGGGCGGTGTCGTCGGCATGACCCTGCCCATCGCCCGCGACCTGGCCCGCAACGGCATCCGCAACATGACCATCGCCCCGGGCATCTTCGGCACGCCCATGCTGTTCGGCATGCCCCAGGAGGTGCAGGACGCCCTGGCCGCCAGCGTCCCCTTCCCCAGCCGCCTCGGCAAGCCCGAGGACTATGCCAAGCTGGTGCACCAGATCGTCACCAACGACATGCTGAACGGCGAGGTCATCCGCCTGGACGGCGCCATCCGCATGGCACCAAAGTGATCAGGGCGAGCTGAAATGAAAAAGGGCCTGGTTCGCACCAGGCCCTTCTCGTCAAGGCGCTGAAATCAGCGCTTGCGCGACTGGATGACCCAGAGCCGGGCGAGGTCGGCCGCACCTTCCGTGCCCTTGACCGAGCGCCACGCCGCCTGGGCCTTGGAGGCCTCGCCGGCCAGCATGTGGGCCATGCCGAGGTAGAGCTTGGCGTCTTCGGGGCGCTTCAGATTGCCCTTGGCGATGCCCTGCTCGATCTGCTCGATACCCTTCTTGGCGTTGCCGCCGAAGGCATTGGCAAGGCCCAGCGTCACGAAGGCATTGCCGTCCTTGGCTTCCTCCGCCGCCTTCTCGTTGGCAGCCGCGTTGGCCTTGGCTTCAGCGATCTTCTTGACCATCAGGTCGGCCAGGCGCTTGTGGCGGGCGCCTTCGGCACCTTGGCCGAGCACGCCGGCGGCGAAGCCCTTGTCGACGACCTGCTTGCCCTCCTCCGGATAGCCGGCCTGGGCTGCGAGCTGGGCCATCTCCATGTAGTCCTCGGCGCCGCGCGACATGTTGCCGGTAGCCAGGCGCAGGCGGTAGAGGTCCAACGCGTAGCGACTGCTGTCGAAGCTCTTCTTCTCCGGCAGGCCGCCCAGGATCTGGGCCCACAGCTTGGGATCAGGGTAGTAGTTCAGCAGCTTCTCGGTGGCCAGCGCCTCGGCGCTCGCGTCGCCCTTCTTCTGCGCCGCCCACAGCAGATTGGTGAGCTTGTCCTTCGCCGGGGCGCGGCCGGACTTCTCGTCGGCCTGGATCTCGGCCAGGGTGTCCTTGAGGAAACCCGTCACATCGCCCGACTTGAACTGAGCCTGCTGCTGGACCTGCTTGACCGTCGGGCTGTTGCCGCCGGCCGCAAAGTACTTGTTGGCCCATTCCAGTGCCTTGGCCGCATTGCCGCCGCGCAGATAGGTGCCCGCGATGGCTTCCATGTACTGCAGTTGCTGCGCCTGGCCCAGCTTGCCGGCGCCCTTGAGCGCCTCGAAGGAGCGCACCATCGTGTCAGGCTCATTGGCGCCCATGGCGGCGGAGAAGCGCACGCCCTCGATGGCATTGTTCTCGCCCGCGGTGCGGCCGCCCACAGCCTCGGCCTCGCGCAGCTTGGCCAGGGCTTCCTTGTACTTGCCACCCTTGACGAGGCGGCTGGCTTCGGTCAGTGGCGTGCCCACTTCCTTGCGCACGCTGTCCTGGGCGGCAGCCCGGCTGAAACCGAACTCTGCGCCAGGCGCACCGTTCAGGGACAGGGCCAGGGCGCCAACGGCGACGGCCACCATGGTTTTCAGAGTCTTCAACTTGCTCTCCTGCAAAGCAAAAACGCGCCGCCCTTTCGGGCAGCGCGCATCACAGTATCGTGGTCAGCGGTCCCGAGCGCACGTCACTTGACGTATTGCTCGTTACCAACCATGCCCATCTTCTTGACGCTGTTGCGCTGGGCCGAAGCCATGACGGCCGCGACGACGCCATAGTCCACCAGCTTGTTCGGCTTGATATGGACCTCAGGCTGCTCGCTGATCGACTTGGCACCGATCTCCTGCATCTTCGCGTTGACGGCGTCCAGGTTCGGCAGCGCAGTCTCGTCCCAGTAGACCGTGCCGTCGAAATCGATCATGACGGTGTGCACGACAGGCTCCGTCTCCGGGGCCTTGTCGCTCGGCGGCGGCATGTCCAGGTTCACCGTGTGCAGTTGGATCGGGATGGTGATGATGAGCATCACCAGCAGCACCAGCATCACGTCAATCAAAGGCGTCGTGTTGACGTCCATCATGACTTCGGGTTCGCTGCTCCCCGAAGAACTTCCAACATTCATTCCCATGCTTGACTCCTGGGATCAGCCGCCGCGGGACGGCGGCTCGGTCACGAAGTTGATCTTCATGATGCCGGCACGCTGGCAAGCGAAGATCACACGACCGACCGACTCGTAGCGCGACTTGTCGTCGCCGCGGATGTGCACCTCGGGCTGCGGGTTCTTGACCGATTCCTTGCCGAGGCGCTTCACCAGCTCCTCCATGTCGGGAATCAGCTTGGTGCCCCAGTAGACGTCGCCGTCCTTGCTGACCGAGAGTTCGATGTTTTCCGGCTTGGTGATGCGGACCTGGTTGGTCTCCTTGGGGAGATTGACCGCGATCGATTGCGTCACCACCGGCACGGTGATGAGGAAGATGATCAGCATCACCAACATCACGTCCACGAGGGGCGTGGTGTTGATGGTGGCGTTGACTTCGTCCTCGCCGGAAGCGGATCCGACGTTCATGCCCATGGCATTGGCTCCTGTGCGAGCTTCAGCTCAGGGATTGATTAACGCTTGGCGACGGCGCGGTTGCCCATCAGCACGCCATGCAGATCGCCGGCGAACGAACGGACCTGAGCCATGACAGCCTTGTTGCGGTTGACCAGCCAGTTGTAACCCAGCACGGCCGGCACGGCGACGACCAGACCGATGGCGGTCATGATCAGCGCGGCGCCCACGGGGCCGGCCACCTTGTCGATGGAAGCCTGGCCGGCGACGCCGATGGCGGTCAGTGCGTTCAGGATGCCCCACACCGTACCGAACAGGCCGATGAAGGGAGAGGTCGAACCCACGGTAGCCAGGAAGCCCAGGCCGGCGGAGATCTTGGTGTTGACGTCGGCGACGGCGCGGTCGACGTTCATCGTGACCCAGCTGCTGTGGTCGATGTTCTCGGTCAGGGCGCCTTCATGGTGCTCCGAGGCCTCGACGGCGGTCTGGGCGATGTAACGGAAGGCGCTCTCCTCCTTCAGGCCACGGATGCCGTCGGCCAGGCTGGCCTTCTTGAAGAACGTGGCACGCACTTCCTTGGCCTCGGACTGCAGCTTGCTGGTGTCCCACAGGCGGACCACCAGGATGTACCAGGAGCCCATGGACATGATGGCCAGGATCAGCAGCACCACCTGGTCGACCACGTTGCCGTGGGCAACGATGTTGGCCAGGCTGTAGGGGTTGTCGGCGGGGGCCGAGGCAGCAGCGGCTGCCGGGGCGGGGGCAGCGTCAACGGCAGCCGCGGAAGCAGCGCCGGCCGGCGTTTGGTCTTGCGCTTGGACGGGCGAAACGGCCAGGGTCGCGGCCATGGCGATAGCGGCAAGGAAGCCGGTGATGCGAGAAATCATGGAGTCAACTCCTAGGAAAAATTCTGGTTTGATGCGGTTCTGGTTGCGCCGGTCTGGCGCCGGGTTCGAAGCGGGTCTGCTTACTCGATCTTGAACTGGAACTCCTGCTCGAACACGTGATCGCCCGGGCATTCATAGGTGTCACGCAGGGTCGCTTCAATGGCCTGGATCAGGGCGCGCTGCGCCTTGCGGTCCACGCCACCACGCAGCGAGGTGATCTCGACGGCGGACACGCGGCCGGCCTTGACGGTAGCGACGGCCTTGTAGAGGGCCTCGCCGCTCCAGTTGACCGACGGCATCTCGGGCTTGCCCATCTTGGTGCAGACCATGCCGGCGGTGATCTTGGCAGGACGCGGTGCGGGTGCCGGGGCGGCCGGAGCCGGTGCCGGTGCCGGACGGATCTCGGCCACGGCCGGCGGCGCAACCTGGGTCGACTGGATGGCGGCGGTCGGCGGTGCAGGCGCGGTGACCTGGAACTCGGGCGGCGGCACGAATGGCGGCGGCGGCGCCTTCAAATCCGGCGGAGGCGGCACGACCTTTTCGGGCGGCGGCGGCGGCTTGACCTTCTCCTCGATCACCTTGACGTCGATGGGACCGGTGACCTTCTTGACGATATCGCGAGCCAAACCGCTGGCCAGCGCGTAGATGGCAACGACGTGGATCAGGACGACGATACCGAAGCCCGTGAACCGGGACGCGCCCTGCTTCTCCTGCGCAAAATTCATGCGCGCTCCTTCTTGCAACTACAAATCACAGTCATGACTTCTTATGAGGGACGCGGCCACCGCCACGGCGGAAGTTGCGCTCCTGCCGTCAACTCGTTCCCGAAGGGCGTGCATTCTAGATCGCGGAGAGAACCATTCCGCCTCGTCGAAAACACGCAGTCCGGCCGGCGTGTAAAGCCTCTTTACACCTGACCGAGCCAAAAAAAACGCCCGGTGGCAATAGCCGTCGGGCACGCGTTTCATCGCCACGAACCAGGTGCAGCAAAACTACACCGACAGCCAAACCTGGCCATGCGGGCATCTTAGCCCCGGGTTTATTCCCCCTTTCTTGGGGCTAACCCGGGCCAGCAGAACAGCCCGATTACATGCATCTGACACCAAGGAACACGAAAGACACGTCAGGCGGCGATCAGCCAGCCGGTGATGGCGTTGCGCTGCCCTTGTGCGAAAGGCGGCACATAGGAGACGAAGTGAGTCTGCGGCACCGCGAACAGGGACAGGGAATTGAAGTGAGGGAAGAAGCTGTCGGCGACGCTGCCGTCTGGCTCGCCGAAAGTCAGCAGGCCGCCCCAGTCGGGCCGCCACTGGCGGGTCAGATTGATGACGTAGGCCAGGCGCCGCGATTCCACGTCGACATGGTCGTCATGGGCCAGCAGGAAACTGCCCGGTGCATACATGGTCGCCTGGGCGTAGACGCGATTGACTTCGGGCACGCCGGAAAGCTTGCGCATCACTGACAAGAAGTCGTCGTTGGCCATCCAGCGGATGAAACGGGCCAGCAGTCCGGTTTCACCACGGTTCATCTGCTCGGCCAGCGACTCGGTGAAGAAGGAGAACTGGAACTGGTGGCGCGCGACGTCGACGATGCCGTCCACCAGATAGGCTCGCTGCGCGGCGTCGAGGCTGCGCAGCTGGTCGGCAGACAGGCGCTTGTCGCCCTGGGCATCCCGATAGCAAAGATTCCAGTCGATGGCCTCGACGGCCCGTGCCAAGGCCTCGGCGACGTCAGGCTTGAAGAAATCGCGGATCAGCAGGCGGCGGTTGCGGCTGAAGTCCGCGCTCAGCTGGTCCAGGTCGAGGGCTGGATTGATGTAGTCCATGGCGGCTGGGCAAGAAACAAAAAAGCAGGCCCGAAGGCCTGCTGGACAGGTCAGACCGATACAGGTCAGAACTTGTAGTTGGCGCGCACGTAGAAGCTGCGGCCCTTGACGTCGGCATAGGTCGGGTCGAAGCCGACCTGGAAGTAGTCTTCCTGGACGGTGACCGGCGGCTTCTTGTCGAGCAGGTTCAGGACACCTGCCGTCAGCACCAGGTTCTTGACGCCCTTGTACTGGCCTTGCAGGCTCCAGAGCTCGTACTTCGGCACATTGCGGACTTCGTCGTAGTCCTTGTAGCCGCTCTGGCGGAAGTAGCGAACGCCGGCTGCCCAGGCGCTGGTGTCCCAGTCCAGGCTGAAGTTCTGCTTGACGCGAACCACGGGGCCGCCGCTCTGGTACTTGCCCAGGGTGTCTTCCACCTCGCCGCTGACGACGTTGGACTCGCTGCTCTTGGTGACGACGGTGGCGTCCCAGCTCGGCGTGAACGTGCCCATGGCGGTGCGGAAGCGGTACTTGGCCGCCAGGTCAAAGCCCGACACCTTGGCCTCGCCGACGTTCTCCAGCGAAGCGTTGACGTAGTCCAGGTAGCCCTGCGCGTTCTTGATCAGGCGGTTGGCATAGACCGAGGTGCTGGTCATCGGGCCGGTGCGGTTCTTGAACCAATCCTTCAGGATGTCGTCGCCGGTCAGCGACTTGATGCCGTTGGTGATCTCGATGTTGAAGTAGCCCACTTCCATCGACAGGTCCTTGATCGGCTCGAAGACGACGCCGAGGGTGGCGGTCTTGGACTTTTCAGGCTTGAGGTTGGCGTTGCTGTTGTTGACGGCCGTCAGCTGCGTGTTGCAGTAGTCGGTGTTCGGGAACGCGGCGCAGCCGCGCAGCGTGTCGTAGAACGGGTCGGTGAAGTTGCCACCGGTGTTGGTGCCGGCCGAAGGCGCGTAGAGGTTGTCCAGGGCCGGGGCGCGGAAGCCCTTGCCCACCGAGCCACGCACCAGCAGTTCCTTCATCGGCGTCCAGCGCAGGCTGAACTTCGGGCTGGTGGACGACAGGTTGGGCGAGCTGAAGGCGCCATCGCGCGACTCGCCCTTGGTGCCGCTGTAGCGGTCGGCACGGACGGCGGCGTTCAGCTCCAGGTTCTTGATGACGGGCATGTTCAGCTCGGCATAGAAGCCCATGGTCTTGCGCTCACCGCGCACCTTGCCGGCATTGCCCGAGCCACCGACGATGTCGCCGGAGCCGGCGATGTCGGAGTAGCCGTCCAGGTATTCCTCCTGGCGGATGTCCAGGCCGGCGGCGATGGCGGCATTGCCGCCGGGCAGCGCGAACAGTTCACGCGACGCGGACGCGTCAAAGGCCGTCAGCGTCGTCTTGGAGGCGCGGTTGTTGCCCTTGAGCTCGGCTTCCTTCAGCAGGGCCAGGCCGACGGCGTCGTTGGGGCCGAAAGGATTCACGTTGCCGGTCTTCAGCACGCGCACCAGTTGCGTGTCGGAGAAGTTGCCGGTCAGGAAGTCTTCGCTGGCCTTGGAGGTCGCGCGCATCAGGCCGACCTTGTAATCCCAGCCTGCCAGGACACCTTCGGCGCCGACCAGGGCACGGGTCATGCTGTTGGTCACGTTGGTCAGGCGCTGGCCGCCGTCGACCATGCGCCACGAGATGCGCAGGTCGCCGCGATAGCCGGCACTGCTGGACGCATCGATGGCGGCCGTGGGGTAGTACTTGCCGCCGGCCGGGTAGAGGTAGGCGGGGCGACCGGTCGTCGTGGACGGCGTCTGCGACGAGCCCAGGATGATCTCGTTCTTCGAGTACGACAGCTCGGCGAACAGCTGGTGGTCGGCGCTCAGCTCGGCCGTGCCGCGCAGCAGCGTGCCCATGCGCTTGGAGGCCGGCACGATGTCGATCTTGCTGGTGTAGTCGTAGCGGCAGTTGGCGGCGCCACCATAGCTGTCGGGCGGGGCGCACGTCGGGAAGCCGGCGATGGTGGGGATATAGGCGCCGGTATCAGCGCGGAAGGCATTGGCCGGGAAGGTGTTGCCCGAGTCCTTGACGACGCCGAGGTCCGGACGGTTGCCGGTCTTGGCGAAGTCGCGGTCGGCCGCGTGGATGACGTCGTATTCCTGGAAGCTGAAGGTGCCCAGGATGTTGAACTTGTCCTTGGCGAGGTCGCCGTAACCGATGCCGGCCTGGGCGGACACGATGGTGCCGCCGACGGCCTGGGGCTGCTCGTAGCCGGCCGTCACTTCGCCGCCGCGGAAGTCCTTGCGGGTGATGAAGTTGATGACGCCGCCGATGGCATCGGAGCCGTAAGTCGACGAGGCGCCGTCACGCAGGATTTCGATGCGGTCGATGGCGGCCAGGGGGATGGCGTTCAGGTCGACACCGGCGCCGGCGAAGGGATAGATCGCCAGGCGGCGGCCGTTCAGCAGCACCAGGGTGCGCTCGCGGCCCAGGCCGCGCAGCGAGGCGCCGGTCTGGCCGGTGGCGTTGGAGTCGCCGATGGATTCGCCCAGGGAGCGGCCACCACCGTTGTTCGAGCTGAGGCGGTCCACCAGTTCCTGCACATTGGAGGCACCCGACTTGTCGATGGACTCACGCGTCACGACGGTCAGCGGCACGGCCGTTTCGGCGTCGATGCGCTTGATGCTGGAACCGGTGATCTCGATACGTTCGAGCTTCTGTGCGTCCTGGGCCAGCGCGCTGGTCGCGGCCAGCGCCAGCACAGCGCTCGTGATGATGGTTTTTTTGAACATTGAGACTCCTTGAGAAAGGGTGGGGCCCGCCGTGGATGCCCGGCGGTGCTGGCCCGGATGGGGCCATCCTTGGCCTGAGCGGTCAGCTCAGATTTGGGGTGGGCGGGAGTTTGTGCGGGCGCAACATGACGCCCGACCCGTGAATGCCCCTAGCGTTCCCAGGTCTTGCGGTAAGTCCTTGATTTGAAATGACTCCTGCAAGCCTCCCCTCCTAGGGAAAGGACCTGAAACGTTGCCGCCGCGCGACGACATGACCTTAGTCACCCCTCAGCCGCGGCACGGCCGCCAGCAGGCTGCGCGTATAGGCCTCGCCCGGCTGGCCCAGCACCGCGACGCAGCTCCCCTGCTCGACGATGCGGCCGCGCTGCATGACCGCAATGTCGTCCGCCAAGTACTCGACGACGCCGATGTTGTGGGTGATGAAGAGATAGGCCAGTCCCTGCTCGCGCTGCAGCTCGCGCAGCAGGTTGAGGATCTGGGCTTGCACCGACACGTCCAGCGCCGAGGTCGGTTCGTCGCAGACGATCAGCCGCGGCTCGACGGCCAGGGCGCGGGCGATGGCGATGCGCTGGCGCTGGCCGCCGGAGAACTCGTGAGGCCAGCGCTGCAGGGCGTCTCGGCGCAGGCCGACCTGGTCGACGAGGCGGTGCAGGCGCTCACGGCGCGCGGCTGCGTCCAGCTCGGGACGCAGCGCGACCAGGCCCTCCTCCAGCACCTCGGCGACGCGCATGCGCGGGTTCAGCGAGGCGAAGGGATCCTGGAAGATGATCTGGATGCGGCGACGCGCCTGCAGCAGCGCGGCGCCGTCCAGTTTCAGCAGGTCCTGGCCGTCGAAGTCCACCACGCCGCTGACGCTGGCCTGGCGGCGCAGCAACTGCACGATGGCCTTGCCGGCCGTCGTCTTGCCGCTGCCCGACTCTCCCACCAGCGCGAGCGTGCGGCCGGCGCGCAGGCTCAGGTCGATGCCGTCGACGGCGTCGAAATGGCGCGGTCCGCGGTGCAGCAACGCCACCTTCAGCGCGAAGCGCACGCGCAGCTCGCGCACGTCCAGCAGCGCCCCGCCCGCCTCCGGCGGGCCCACGGCGGCAGGCGGCGGCGCGACGGCCGCGGGGCGCGGCAAGGCCTCACCCGGCTGGCTGTAGAGCAGGCAGCGCACCTGGTGCCGGGGGCCTTCTTCGCTCAGCGGCGGCGGCGTGCTGGCGCAATGGCCCATGGCCTTGTCGCAGCGCGGCCAGAAGCGGCAACCGGCGAAGTCCAGCCACAGCGGCGGCACGGTGCCGGCAATCGCCGCCAGCGGCTGGCCGCGCCGGGCGGCGTCCGGCAGGGCCTGCAGCAGCGCCCGGGCATAGGGATGCTTGGGGTCGGCGAAAAACTCGGCGGCCGGCGCCACCTCGATGATCTGGCCGGCGTACATCAGCGCCACGCGATGCGCCATGCCGCTGACGACGGCAAGGTCATGGGTGATCAGCAGCACGCCGAGCTGGCGCTCCCGCTGCAGGTCGCCGATGAGGTCGAGGATCTGCGCCTGGATGGTCACGTCCAGGGCCGTCGTCGGCTCGTCGGCAATCAGGTATTCGGGCTCGGCCGCCAGCGCGATGGCGATCATCACGCGCTGCTTCTGGCCACCGGAGAGGCGGAACGGGTAGTCGTCGAGGCGCCGCTCGGGCTCGGGAATGCCGACGCGCCTCAGCCAGTCCAGCGCCTTCGCGCGCGCCGCCAGGCCGCGCAGCTCGGTATGCGCTTGAATGGCCTCGACGATCTGGTCGCCGACGCGCATGACGGGGTTCAGGCTGGTCGACGGCTCCTGGAAGATCATGGCGATGCGGCCGCCGCGCACCGCGCGCATGCGGCCTTCGGGCAGGGCCAGCAGGTCCTCGCCGTCCAGGCGCACGGCGCCGGCGGCGATGCGGCCGTTCTCGGGCAGCAGCCGCATCAGGGCCAGGGCCGTCATGCTCTTGCCGCAGCCGCTCTCGCCGACCAGGGCAAAGGTCTCGCCCCGCGCCAGCGTCAGCCGCATGCCGTCGATGGCGCGCACGAGGCCGGCGTCGGCGTCGAGCCGGACCTTGAGGTCGTCGATCTCAAGCATCGCCCGCCGCCTTGCTGCGCCTGAAGATGCGCGGCCGCGCCGAGCGCGACTTGGGGTCGAAGGCATCGCGCACGCCGTCGGCGAACAGGTTGGCGGCCAGCACCAGGCTCACCATGAAGCCGAAGGCCGCCGCGAAGCTCCACCACACCACCGGGTCGCGCGACATCTCGGCGCGGGCCAGGTTGATCATGCTGCCGAAGCTGTTCATGACCGGGTCGACGCCGACGCCGATATAGGTCAGCACGGCCTCGTAGAGGATGAGCTCGGAGAAGCTCAGCACCAGCGTGATCAGCACCAGGTGCATGACATTGGGCACGATGTGGCGCGCCATGATCGCCAGGTCGCCGACGCCGAAGGCCGTGGCGGCCTGCACATAGTCCAGCTCGCGCAGCTTGAGCGTCTCCGCCCGCACCAGGCGGCACAGCCCGGCCCAGCCGGTCAGGCCGAGGATGAGGCAGAGCATCAGCATCTTGACGTCCGAGCGCTCCACGGCCGTTTCGAAGAGCTCCGGGTTCTTGTCGAAGAAGACCTGCACCATCAGCACGCAGGCGGCGATCAGCAGCACATTGGGCACCGAGCTCAGCGTCGTGTAGACGTACTGGATGGCCTCGTCCACCCAGCCCTTGTAGAAGCCGGCCAGCACGCCCAGCAGCAGGGCCAGCGGCAGCGTCGCCAGCGTCGACAGCGCGCCGATGACGAAGGCCGTGCGCACGCTCTTCAGCGCCTGCACCAGCACGTCGTTGCCGGTGCGGTCGGTGCCGAACACGTGGTAGTGCGGCATCAGCGCGATGACGGGGCCGGCCAGCAGGGCGACGATGGCCAGCGTCAGCAGCATGGCACGCAGCGGATAGACGGTGCGGTCGGCGGCGAGGTCGCCCAGGGCCTGGCGCCAGCCGTCGTGATGCCGGGCCAGGGCTGCCACCGCGAGCGCGGCGAGCGCGACGGCGACGAGCAGGCCACCCGCCAGGCCGAGCCCGGCGCGCCGGGCGACATCGCCGGCCCATTGCGTGGCCGGGTCGGCGAGATGGGCGCCGCCGAACTGCAGGCGCGGATAGTCGCGGCCGACCCGGCCCGCGGCGTCGATGACGCTCTCCTTGTTGAAGCCCTGTGTGCCCAGCGGCAGCGAGTAGCTGACCTCGCGCATGCCGGTCTGGCGCTCCAGCAGCAGGTCCAGCAGGGACAGCGTGCGCGTGTCGTAGACGGCGCTGCCGTCGTTCGTCGGCAGGGCACGGCGCAGGTGGATGCTGTCGACCAGCGTGACGAGCAGGAACAGCCCCATGACGACGCCGGCGCAGGCCGCGACCGGGTCGCGCAGCACGCGCTGCCAGGTCGAACGCAGATGCGCCTGGCCCTGGACGCGCCACGCATAGGCGATGCCGGCGGCCGTCATCAGCCACAGCGCCAGGTCGGTCCACAGCAGCACGAACTTCATGACAGCCTCACGCGCGGATCGACCCAGGTGTAGGCGATGTCGATCAGCGCATTGCTGGCGATGTAGAGCAGCGCGCCGAGGAAGACCATGGTGCGCACGATGGCGAAGTCCTGGCCCGTGATGGCCTCGATGACGAAGGCGCCCAGGCCGGGGATGCCGAAGAAGCTCTCGAACACCAGGCTGCCGAGGAAGACATAGGGCAGATAGCTGCCGGCGCTGGTGATGATGGGGATCAGGGCATTGCGCAGCACATGGCGGCTCAGCACCCGGCCCTCGGACAGGCCCTTGGCGCGCGCCGTGCGCACATAGTCCTTGCCCATCTCCTCCAGGAACATGGCGCGGTAGAGGCGCGCCTCGCCGCCGAGGCGCGACAGCAGCGACAGCAGGATGGGCAGGGCCAGGAACTTGATCGCGTCCAGCCCCGGCGCGAAGCCGTTCATCGGCACCAGCTTGAGCACGCGGGCGAACAGGAACTGGCCGACGATGATGTAGAACAGGCTGCTGATGGACAGCATCAGCACGCAGAGCACCACGCCCCAGAAATCGATGCGCGTGTGCCGGAAGAACACCAGCAGCAGGGCGAACGCGACGCTGACGATGACCTGCAGGATGAACAGCGGCAGGGCCAGCTGCAGGCTGACGCCCATGCGCACCTGGATCTCGTGGCCGATGTTGATGGCCTGGCGCGCATCGCTCTTGCCGAAGTCCAGGGCGAACAGACTGACCGAGCGGTCCCACAGGATGGTGTGGGTGACGCGTTCCGTACCCTGCCGGCTGGCGTCGTAGTACAGCGGCTTGTCATAGCCGCGCTCCCGCTTCCAGTTCTCGATCTGCTGCTGCGTGACGCGCTTGCCGCCGATGTTCAGCCGGGCCATGTCGTCGGGCGTGTTGACGGAGAAGAACAGGAAGAAGGTGAAGAGGTTGACGCCGACCAGGATGGCCAGGCCGTAGCCGAGGCGGCGCAGCACGAAGCCCAGCATCAGTGCTCCCCTCGCAAGGCGGTCGCGGTCTCGCGCCGGGCCCAGGCGCGGCGCGTGGCGACGACGATGGCGAACACGCCCGCGCCCAGCAGCAGCAGCGGCCACCAGACCGGCCGGTTCCATGCGGCGATGCTGCGCGCGCGTTCGTCCACGTCGACGCGCAGATAGCGCGCCCGGTCGCGCACGACGACGCCGGGCTTGCCGTTGTGCACCCAGCGCTGGAAGGCCACGCCCGAATAGCTCCAGTAGCCCCAGGCCCAGGGCGCGTCCTGGCGCACGATGTCGTTCATCTGCGCCATGACCTGGGCCTTCTGCGGTCCGTCCTCCAGCGACTGCAGCTTGCGGTAGAGGCGGTCGAACTCGGGGTTCTGGTAGTTGGACGTGTTCTCGCCCTCGTGCAGGCTCTTGGCATTGGGACCGTAGAGCAGGAAGAGGAAGTTCTCGGCATCCGGGTAGTCGGCAAACCAGCCCCACCAGTAGAT
>Ga0164290_1002380_pt1 | contig 13623 bp, 13 predicted proteins | sample Micstemetagenome_FD_108782 | JGI IMG/M metagenome (GOLD analysis project Ga0164290, IMG submission 108782) | Contaminated culture microbial community from soil near Moab, Utah, USA - Microcoleus steenstrupii SON62 (Illumina Assembly) | ecosystem: Environmental > Terrestrial > Soil > Soil crust... | reverse complement strand
TGACAGCGGGCTGCGCGACGATCTGGTTGCCCTGAAAGGCAAAGAGCAGCACGACCGTCAACAGGAGCGCGGCGATCGACATGGGCTGGATGCTTGCCTGGAACCGGACAAGGGTCGCACCGTCACCGGCGCCCAGGATCCGGCGAAGAATCTGGGCCATGATCACCGGAATGACGATGAAGAGCAGGACCGAGATCAACAGCGTATCCCAGGGCACGACGATCGCCGAGACGCCGAGCAGCAGCGCGACGATGGGGGCGAAGGCGATGACCATCACGGCATCGTTGAGCGCCACCTGCGTCAGGGTGAACGGCGCATCGCCCTTTGAGAGGTTGGACCAGACGAAGACCATGGCTGTGCAGGGGGCGGCGCCGAGCAGGATGAGGCCCGCGATGTAGCTGTCGATCTGGTCCGCCGGCAGCAACGGCGCGAAGAGCCAGCCGACGAAGAACCAGCCGAGAACCGCCATCGAGAAGGGCTTGACCGCCCAGTTGGCGAGCAGCGTCACCCCCATGCCGCGCCAGTGGGTTCCGACCGCGCGGATCGCCGCGAAGTCGATCTTCATCAGCATCGGGATGATCATCAGCCATATCAAGACCGCCACCGGCAGGTTGACCTTGGCGACTTCCATCTCGCCGACGGCCTGCAATGCGCCGGGAACGGCGTGGCCGAGTGCGATGCCGGCCACAATGCAGAGCGCGACCCAGACGGTCAGATATCGTTCGAAAATCGTCATCAGGCCACCTTGCCCTCGGCCGTGGTCGAGCCTTCCATCGCCCCGATCTGATCAAGGCGCTTCTGGAGCGCGAGCTTGTCGAGGGAGGCCATGGGCAGGCTGACGAAGATCGAAATGCGGTGGTAGAGCATCCTGTAGGTCTCACTGAACGCAAGATGCCGTTCGACATCGGTGCCTTCTGCCGCAGCCGGATCGGGCAGGCCCCAATGGGCCGTCATCGGCTGTCCCGGCCAGACCGGGCAGGCTTCGGCGGCAGCGCTGTCGCAGACGGTAAAGACGAAATCCATCTGCGGCGCGCCGGGTACCGCAAACTCGTCCCAGTTCTTCGAACGGGCGAAGCTGGTATCGTGATTGAGCCCCTTAAGAAGCTTGATTGTGAAGGGATGGACCTCACCTTTGGGATGGGACCCTGCGGAGTAAGCCTTGAACTTGCCACGCCCCTCCCGATTCAGGATGGCTTCGGCGATGATGGAGCGCGCGGAATTGCCCGTGCAGAGGAAAAGCACGTTGAAGGTCTTGTCGGTCATCCTGGTTCTCGTCCTTGGCTCAGTTGGAGTTGGCCGCCTCCTTGGGATGGCAGCATGGGGTCAGTTCCTTGATCAATGGCGCACAGAGATCGGCATTGCCGCCGCAGCAGTCCTTGATCAGGTAGAGGGTTACCTGGCGGAGGCGCTCGAGATCGGCGCGATAAATAACGGATCGACTTTGACGCTCGGCCGAGACGAGTCCGGCATTGGCCAAAGTGGAAAGGTGCGCTGACATGGTGTTCTGCGGAACGCCGATCAGCCGCGCGAGTTCACCGGCCGGAACGCCCTTGGGTTCGCGCTCGACCAGAAGACGGAATGTTTGAAGGCGGGTGGCCTGCGCCAACGCGGCAAGTGTAGCGATCGCTTGAGTTTCATCCATATATCCAGATTAATGGATAAGATTTTGTTGTCAAGACGCGTGGTTGAGCAGATCGTTTGTAAAGTACAACGTGATGCGTCGCGCAATCTTGTGACGCGTGGCACCAGGTCATTCGATTGCGACCACAGCGCCGGGCTCGATCGTGAGGTGGCCCCCCCCCCGGCAGCAGGACGGGTATGCCGTCGGCCCTGACTTGTCGTTCGGTGGGGTTGCAAAATGCCTCTTGCGGACGGATATTTCCGTATCCTAAGGCGGTTTTCACAGACAGCCTTCGACCAGAGTCCGGTTTAGTCGAGGTCGTTTGAATGTCAGGACAGGGAAAATGGCGCGCGACGAGCAGGAGCACAAATCCTTCGCTGCAAAGGCGGCTTGGCCACTGCTCGTTCTCACGGCCGTGCTGGAGGTCTATTTTGGTCTGTCGATCGTAGCGTACGTATTCATGGGAGTGCCGAACCCGGTCGCCATGCTTGGTGGATGGACGGCGGCCGCGATGGCCGGCCTTCAGGCGGTTGCCGCCGTCGTTGCTTTGGTGCTGGCCGTCCGGCGCGATCTTCGCGGCACTACCCTTGCGGTTGCCGGGAGCATCATGCTGGGCTGGCTTTCGGCAGTGCCGTCCGTCGTCGCGCAGGGGCTCAACTTTCATGGCGACGACAAAGTTGCCCCGGTCATCTTCGTCATATCGCCCCTGCTCGCAGTCACCGGGGCGACGCTTGCGTGGCGCAACGTCTATCCGATCGCGGCCGCCCTGATTGTAAGCGCCATGACGTTTATCGGCATTTTGTTGGTCATCGCATTCGGAATCCTCATCGCGCTCTATGGCTTCTAACCTGGGGCGAGGCGCTGCCTAGCCCGCCGACCTGACGGAGACAGCAGATGCAGCGCGCGGGTCGCCGAGGTCCCAAGCTCGCCGGAACCAGGAACTCGTCTTCCACGGCGGATGACAACGACAAGCGTCTCAGCGCCTACGGCAGTGAATGCACGTCACCACATGCGCAAACGCGTTGGCACCTGAAATCTCGACGTTTTTGACTTGAAAAGAGATGCTTGGCTGGGGCGCCTGGATTCGAACCAGGGATGGCGGTACCAAAAACCACTGCCTTACCGCTTGGCTACGCCCCAACTGATGTGCCGGAAATCATGTCTTCCGACGCGGTACAGGCCGCCTCATAGCAAATGCGTTTTGCCCAATCAACGTCTATCGCGGAAAAAGCGGTTCGCAATCGGGAGGGTCCTCGCGCGATCTGGCGTGGTTCATCCGGGCAATGTCGATACCGGCATCTGATCCATCACGGGTCGCAATACCGTCACAAGATATTGTGACTTTACCCGTCGCGCCAAACCCCTACACTCCGGCGTGTGATTTGGAGTGCCTCATGCCCGGTTTCAAAGCCCGTCCGCCTGCCGAACCCACAATCCTTCTTGATGATGCCGTCGTGCGCGTGACGCGCTGGGATTTCGTACCCGGCGCCGATACTGGCCACCATGTGCATGGCATGGGCTATGTCGTGGTGCCGATGACCGATTGCCATTTCCTGATCGAGGAGGAAGGCGGCGACCGGCGCGTGGATACGCCGAAGGGCCAGGTCTACCGCCGCGAGGCCGGCGTGGCGCATAATGTGGTCAACGGCGGAACCGAGTTCATGTCGTTCATCGAGATCGAATACAAGTGAGCGAAGAGCTGGAATTTTCCTTGGATTTCACCCCAGCCCATGGCGAGGCCGTGCCGGTCGCACCGCTCGTCCAGCGCATCACCGCGCCGAATGCAAGCCCGTTTACCTTCCAAGGCACCAATACCTATGTCGTCGGTGGCAAGTCGGTCTGCGTGATCGATCCCGGACCTGACGACCCCGCCCATTGGCAGGCGCTGATGCGGGCGCTCAGGGGCCGCAAGGTCACCCATATCGCAGTCAGCCACACTCATATCGACCATTCGCCGCTGGCCAGGAAGCTCAAGGAGATGACCGGCGCCAAGACGGTGGCCGAAGGGCCGCACCGCCCTGCCCGGCCACTGTTCCACGGCGAGGCCAACCCGTTCGCCGAGAGTTCGGACATGGATTTCCGCCCTGATATCAGGGTGATGCATGGAGACAGGATTTCCGGCGACGGATGGGTGCTGGAAACGTTGCTGACCCCCGGCCACTGCGCCAACCACGCCGCCTTTGCGCTCGACGGCACGGGTATCGTCTTCTCGGCGGATCATGTCATGGCATGGTCAACGTCGATCGTCGCGCCACCGGATGGATCGATGGCAGATTATATGTCATCGCTCGATATGCTGCTGACCCGCGACGACAGAATCTATTTCCCCGGCCATGGCGGCCCGGTCGAGGATCCGCCCGCCTTTGTCAGGGCGCTGCGTACCCACAGGCGCATGCGCGAACGCAACATTCTCGAACGGATCCGGCGTGGTGACCGCAAGATCAGCGAACTGGTCGCAGCGATGTACCGCGACACCGACCCGAGGCTGCATGGTGCCGCCGCGCTTTCTGTGCTCGCCCATATCGAGGACCTGTCGGCGCGCGGAGAAATACTCTCGGCAGGACCGCCGTCGCTCGATGGGGAATATGAGGCGGCTTGAATTTCAGGACGGCCTGCGTGATCTCGCGGCAGCCGCCTGACGTCAATCAGCAGCCCGACCCCGTTCTTGAGTTAACGGCAGTCGCGTCCCGGGCGTCTTCTGACAGACTGGAGGGAGCTCGTCCACCATAGGATTGGCCTGACGCCATCAAGCCTCGCGAAAGACCCCTCGGCTAAGTCTCCACGGGTCATGACAATGCCCACTCTTTCCATCTGCGTGCCCTCGCGCAACCGACAGCGCTATTTCAAGGAGACGATTAGCTTTCTCCTCGAGAACCCGCGCGCGGACGTGGAATTCGTGCTGGCCGACAATTCCGACGAAGCCGGCATCATGAACGGATACATGGCTGATATATCCGATATCAGGGTGAAGTACCTGCCCGCCGGTCCACGCGTCTATTCGATGCAGGAGAACTGGGAGCGGACCGTCGCCGCCGCGACGGGCGCCTGGGTCACCGTGATCGGCGACGACGACCTGATCGATCCCGATCTCGTGGATGCGCTCAACATCGCCCGCGCGCTGAAGCCGGGCCTCGAGGCCTTCGCGTGGTCGAATCTCAAATACGATTGGGCGACAGCGGACAAGCAGTCGCGCAATGTGCAGGTGCCGCTTGAGGCGACTTTTCACGACATGCCGCAGCCGCTGATCTTCCGCCGTGCCTATCGCTGGGACGATGCCGGCGCGACGCTGACATCAGGCTTCTCGGTCTATCACTCGGCGATCTCGCGCGACCTCTTGGAACGGGTCAAGGCGCGCTTCGGCGGACGCTATTTCGAACATCCGACGATCGACTACGACAATGCGCTGAAGAACGCGGCACTCGGGAGAAACTTCGTCTATTGCCGCAGGCCGTTCTCGATCTTCGGCACCTGCCCGGAAAGCAATACGGCGGCGGCGTGGAACCCGAAGCTCTTCAGCGAAGCGATCGGACGCTTCAAGACGGAGATCGGCCGCGATTATGAGCGAGACCCATGGATGAAGGATTTTCCCTTCCACACCATGCTCGGCATGCCGGCCAGCGTCGCCCAGGTGCATCAGTTCATGCGCGTGAAACACGGAATCGGACTGCCGGGTTGGGAGCCGAATTTCGCCCGCGCTTGCGCCGCCTATTGCGGCAAGTTCGGCGAGCGGGAGGATTTCGACCTGATCGCAAGCGGCTTCCACGACGCATTTTACGGCTGGAAGGAGGCCAGGTTCCTCCGGTATTTCCAGCCGGAATTCACGCTACGGCGAATCGGCAATGTTTATACCGGATTGCTGGGCCGCGACCTCTACGTGGACGACACTATCGGCGGCGCGAGCTCGCCGACCGAATTCTACCGGGCGATCAACAGCCTGCTCGCACGCCCGGCCGATCTCGCCCCTGAACTGCGCACCGCGACGAAAGATTCGACGGTCATTTCACGCCTCGCGGCCTAGTCGCCGGCAATCCCTAGCAATTCCGCATCCAGCGCTCGCAGATAGCGCTCGATGAAGGCTACACCGGAGCCGAGGTCATGATCGCCGTAGCGCGAGGCGACGCGGACATCGACCAGGGTTGTTTCCGTCTCCTCGCGCAACCTGATCACCACATCCTGCCGGAAGCCGAAAACGAGTGTGCGTTTCTCGCCCTGGATCGAGGGTTCGCCGGGCGGGAGCGTGTTCTCAACCTCGTCGAATTTCTCCGGCCGCGGCATGGGTACCGGTACGTCGAGGGCATCGGGGACCACATCGTCAGGCTTGTTCTGCCGGTCGGCGGGCAATTCCTGCAGCCCCTGTTCCGGCGCGCCGCGCTCGAACCGGATCGCCAGGCCCTGGTCCACGGCTACCTTGCGTGCCGCAGTATAGACGCGGTCGAGCGCGCCTTCATAGCGCCGACCCGTCAGGTCACGCCACTTTGCAAGCTGCGCCTGGCGGTCGGCGGCGCTGACCGGCTTGCGCGGGCCGAGCCAAGACGTGTCCATCGGCGGCGGCTGCAGCCATTGCGGCGGGTTGGCGAGATCGGTCGAGACATCGTAGATTTGCGGCAGGTTGATGTAATTGACCCCGGCGATGACGAAGGACGAAAGCGGCAGGATGGCAAAGAGAAGTGCCGCCGCGGACGCCTTGCCGCCGCGCGCGCCCTTGAACCACAGCGCCGCGATGCCGAGCAACGCCATATAGACGGCGAGTGCCGCGATGACGCCGGCTGCCAGCGCCACGGCGAGGAAAGACGGCGTGCCGAACGGGCCGAACCGGTGGAGGCCCCAGGCGGCGACGAACATGAGGAAGGCGAAGACGGCGAGCCTGCGGGAGAGGAAAGCTGCCCGCGACACGGGGCGCTCAAAGCGAACGGTCATGCATTCCTCGTCGGGCCGAACTCTCGATCATGCCGAGATACGCTGCTTCCAGATTGCGGGCAATGGCAGCGATGGAAAAGAGCGGGCAGAATAGGATGTTTTCTTGAGGCCGCTGTTTCGGCGCGACGGAGTTGCTATCTGCCGAGGTGACGGCACCGGCCTCTCCACACAGTCCGCAACGCTTTCGGCGACCGTATCGGGCATGCCGGACGCGGTGACGATACTGGCGCCGACGCGCCTCGCCGAGGCCGGGGACAGCGTCACCGCCTTCTGGAGTGCGACGATTCCCTCGGCGGCCTTGCCCGATTGGCAGAGCGCGATGCGAAGATGATTGAGGATGGTGGAATTGGCGGCGCCAGCGTGATTGTCTTCTTGAGCCGCCTCTGTGCCGGCCGATCTAAGTTGGCCCGAAACAGGTCGAACCAACATGCTTCCGCAGGCCTGTCAACGCGCCAAATCGGGCGCGCCGCAATTTCGCCAATCTTTCCAAAGACTCTCCTCTCACGCGGGGGCGTTGAGCAGGAGTTTTTGTGATGCAGACGACACCCGAGAGCCAGGTCCTGATCCCGCCAGCCGCCAAGGGCGCGCCTTCAGCCAACTCGACGCCGGTGGAATTCATCGAGCTGGGGCTTGGCCTCGAAATGCTGCTCGAAACCCATCCCGTCTTTGCCGATGCCGTCAAGGCCGCGCTGATGCCGCTGGACGGCGAATTCCTGTTCGAGCTGCCGCATGGCGACAAGCCGGATGGCAAGGGCCGCGTGGCTGCCGTGCGTCTTGCCTTCGCGGGTGCCGACGAGCGGCGTCTCGCCTTTGTGATCATGGCAGACGATGGCATCGAGACCTCGGTGGAAGCGGCCGACGGTCAGCCAGAGCATCTCACCAGTTTCGCCGAAGCCTTCGTCGATGTGCTGGAACGGCTGGAGAGATCCGGCGCGCATTGACGCGCCGAACCTCCGCTTCGGGCCTTACCAGCCAAGCGTGCCATTGTGATTGAGGAAGGCGGCTGTGACGCCGTTCATCTTGCCGTTGGCGAGCGCGATCGGAATCTCTGCCGCCTGCGCGACACTACGGTAGCCTTGTCCACCATTCATATCGGTGGCCGTGAAACCGGGATCGACGGCATTGACCTTGATGCCATGAGGCTCGAGGGCCTTGGCAAACGAGATCGTTGCGGCATTGAGCGCCGTCTTGGAGCTGTTGTACCCCAGCGAATTGGCGCCATAGAACTCGCTGCCGGGATCGAGCAGAGCGCTGATCGAACCGAGCTCACTTGAGATCATAATAACCTGGGCGCCCGATGCCGCCTTGAGCAGCGGGACGAAGGCCTGCGTGACGCGGATGGGCCCGAAGACATTCACCTCGTAGACCCGCTTCACATTGGCGATTGGCTCTTCATCAGGGGCATAGGTGAAGCCCTCGGCGATGCCGGCATTGTTGACAAGCACATCAAGATGGTCGGTCTTTTCGGCCAGTAGCCGGGCGGCTTCCACGACGCTTGCATCATCGGTCACGTCGAGTGGCAGGGCGTGGACCTTGTAACCCTTGGCGCGAAGCTTTGACGCCGCCTCCTCGCCGCGCTTCTCGTCGCGGATGCCAAGCCAGACTTCGTGGCCGCTCTCGGCAAGCTGGCGGGCTATCTCGTGGCCGATGCCCCTGGTGGCGCCGGTTACCAAGGCAGTTCTCGTCGTTGTCATTGTTCCGTACTCCTGTTGAACACAGGGCGGAAAATGGTATGTGACGGCATCCGAGCGTGAGCCGGATCGTGGCAGATTCCTGCCCAATCCTACCTGATCTTTTCCCAAGTACCGGGTGGCGCTTGACTGGCAAAGCTGCCATTGCCATCTGATGTCCATGCAAGACACGATCACGGAACTGCGCCAACTGGCGCTCAAGCACGCAAAAGGCCTGGAAGTCGAAACCGCTGTGCCGCGCGTCGCGATTTCCCGTTGCGAAGCGACGACCGGACCCATACCGGCCTTCTATGAACCGATGATCTGCCTAGTCCTGCAGGGCGCCAAATGCATTCTTATCGGCGATCGGGCGGTGCATTACGATCAGCCAAGCTATTTCATCTCCACGATCGACATGCCTGTCACCAGCGACGTCTATTGCGCAGGCCCCGACCGGCCATACTTGGCGATCACGCTGAGATTCGACGCGACCGTCATTTCTGATGTCCTGCTCAGCATGGAAGACCACGCGCCGGCGGCATTGGCCGACGCTGGCTCCGGCTTTGGCATCGCGCCGGTCACTCCCGAATTGCTCGATTCTTGGTTGAGATTGCTTCGCCTGCTCGAAACGTCGAAAGACATCGCGGTGCTGGGACCGCTGATCGAGCGCGAAATTATCTATCGCCTGCTCAACGGGCCGCGCGGCGGCATGCTGCGCCAGCTCGCCACCGGCGACAGCCGCCTCGACCAGGTTCGCCGTGCGATCGGCTGGATTCGCGACAATCTTGCTGAGCCGTTCCAGGTCGAGGATCTCGCCGCCCGCGCCGGCATGAGCGCATCGGCCTTCCATCGCCACTTCAAGGTGGTGACGGCGATGAGCCCGGTCCAGTACCAGAAGCGGCTGCGCCTGCATGTGGCACGGCGGCGGCTGATTGCCGAAGCGGGCGACGTGGCACGCGTCGCATTTTCCGTCGGCTATGAAAGTGCCACCCAGTTCGGCCGCGAATATGCAAGGGAGTTCGGCATCCCCCCTGCACGCGATGCAGCGCGGCTGCGCAGGATGGATGCCGGGGGCGATGTGGAGAAGACCCGGGCCGCCTGAGCAGGCGACAATGCCAATTCTTCGCCCACCGGACTTGCATTGCTTGATGTGACAGCTATGGAAAGTACTGCATCTCCCTCCCAGGTTCTCCATCACGCAATGACCCAATGCTCCGAAGCCTCAACGCAAGGCCGTTCCACATTCCTCGTCAGCATGCTCGCTTTGCTCGGCGCGGCACTCGCCATGAGCATATCGCCGAGCCTGGTGCGCTTTGCCGATGTCGGCCCGCTATCAAGCGCCTTCTGGCGCGTGTTTCTGGCCGTGCCCGTTCTCTGGATGTGGATGCGCGCAGAGGAGAGCCAGTCCGGCCAAGGCAAGGGCAAGACTTGGTCGCTGCCGATCCTGCTGACCGGGCTGTTCTTCGCCGGTGATCTCCTGCTCTGGCACCTCGCCATTATGAAGACCAGCATTGCCAATGCCACTTTCTTCGCCACGATGGCGCCGATCTGGGTGGTCGTCTTCGGCTGGCTGGCTTTAAGGCAGAAGGTCTCTCACTCGACACTCGTGGGACTCGGCCTGTGCCTGGTCGGCGGCACCACGCTGATCTCCCAAAGTCTCGGGCTTGACGCCGCCCGCGCGGTCGGCGATGCGCTGGCGATCGGCACAGGCGTGTTTTTCGGCCTTTATTTCCTCGCCGTGGGGGCTGCGCGCCAGGATACCGGAGCGGCCCGCGTGACCTTCGAGATGAGCCTGATCACCATCGCGATCCTGCTCGTCGCGGCGCTTGTCGTCGAGGGCGATATCATGCCGCATTCGGCCAAGGGCTGGGGCGTGCTCCTGGCACTCGCGCTGGTCAGCCATGCTGGTGGGCAGGGCCTGCTCTCCGTCGCGCTCGGGCGGCTGCCGACGGTTTTTTCCTCGCTCGTGATCTTCCTCGAAGCGGTCGCGGCGGCGGGCTTTGCCTGGGTGCTGCAGGATGAGCCAGTGTCGGTGCTACAGGCGATCGGGGGTACAGTTATCCTCGGCGGGATTTGGATCGCGCGGCCGCGGGGGTGAAGGCTCAGAGCTCATCACGATGCGAGATTTGCCTCGACGGGAACTCACGAAGATTTGCTTTAGTCCAAGCCTTGGATTATTTTAGTTGCGCTCCACCTACCCTCTTCCCACTCGTATCGTCGCCTGCGCCGCCGCCAGCTTGGCGATCGGGACGCGAAAGGGCGAACACGACACGTAATCCAGCCCCGATTCCTCGCAGAAGGCGATCGAGCTGGGGTCGCCGCCGTGCTCGCCGCAGATGCCGAGCTTGAGGCCGGGCCTCGTGCGGCGGCCGCGTTCGGCGGCGATCTTGATGAGTTCGCCGACGCCGTCGAAATCGAGGTTGACGAAGGGGTCGCGCTCGATGATGCCCTTCTGGATATAGGTCGGCAGAAAGGCCGAGGCGTCGTCGCGCGACATGCCGAAAGTGGTCTGGGTCAGGTCGTTGGTGCCGTAGGAGAAAAATTCGGCAACTTCGGCGATAACATGCGCGCGAAGGGCCGCGCGCGGCAGTTCGATCATCGTGCCGACCAGATATTCGATGGCCATGCCGGTTTCGGCCATGACTGACGCGGCGACCTCGTCGATGCGGGCCTTGACGTAATCGAGTTCGGTCTTGAGGCCGACGACCGGCACCATGATCTCGGGCACGACGGCAGCACCGGTCTTGCGGGCGGCTTCAACCGCCGCCTCGAAGATGGCGCGCGCCTGCATTTCTACGATCTCGGGATGCGAGATATGCAGTCGGCAGCCGCGATGGCCGAGCATCGGATTGAACTCATGGAGCGCATCGATGCGCTCGCGAAAGGTGGTCGGGTCCATGCCGATGCGCTTGGCGACATCGTCGATCTCGCCCTCGTCCTTCGGCAGGAATTCATGCAACGGCGGATCGAGCAGGCGGATGGTCACCGGCGTACCGTGCATGATCTCGAAGAGTTCGACGAAGTCAGCGCGCTGCATCGGCAGCAACTTGGCGAGCGCAGTACGGCGATCATCCACAGTGTCGGCAACGATCATTTCGCGCATCACATCGATGCGGTCACCCTCGAAAAACATGTGCTCGGTTCGGCAGAGGCCGATGCCTTCAGCGCCGAACGAGCGGGCGGCACGCGCATCCGACGGCGTCTCGGCATTGGTGCGCACGCGCATGCGGCGGATCTTGTCGGCCCAGCCCATGATGCACTCGAAATCGCGCGAAAGCTCGGGCTGAAGCATGGGCTGCGCGCCTTTCAGCACATGTCCGGACGAGCCATCGATCGAAATGATGTCGCCTTCTCTGAGCTTCATGCCCTTGGTGACCAATTCGCGATTGCGCATATCGACACGCAACGCACCGGCGCCGCAGACACAGGGCAGTCCCATGCCGCGCGCGACCACGGCCGCATGGCTGGTCATGCCGCCGCGGGTGGTGAGGATGCCCTGGGCGGCATGCATGCCGTGGATGTCCTCGGGGCTGGTCTCGGTGCGGACAAGGATGACCTTGCGACCTTCCTTCCTGGCGGCGACGGCGCCTTCCGAGGTGAACACGATCTCGCCTGTGGCGGCGCCCGGCGAGGCGGGGAGGCCCTGGCCGATGATATCGCGGCGAGCGTTGGGGTCGATGGTCGGATGCAGCAATTGGTCGAGGCTTGCGGGATCGATGCGATCGACGGCGTCGGGCTCGCTGATCAGCCCTTCCTCCACCATGTCGACGGCGATCCGAAGTGCCGCCCGCGCCGTGCGCTTGCCCGGACGGACCTGCAGCATCCAGAGCTTGCCGCGCTCGATGGTGAATTCGAGGTCGAGCATGTCCTTGTAGTGGGCTTCGAGCCGGTTGCAGACGGCGATGAACTCTGCGAAGGCCTCCGGCATCAGTTTTTCAAGCGAGGGCTTGTCGGAGCCGGTCTCGATGCGGGCGGCTTCGGTGATGCTTTGCGGTGTACGGATACCCGCCACGACGTCCTCGCCCTGTGCGTTGACCAGGAATTCGCCATAGAGTTCCCGTACGCCGGTCGAGGGATTGCGAGTGAAGGCGACGCCGGTGGCCGATGAATTGCCGAGATTGCCGAACACCATGGTCTGGATGCTGACCGCTGTCCCCCAATCGGCCGGGATGTTGTGCATGGCGCGGAAGGCGACGGCACGCGGATTGCTCCAGCTCGAAAAGATCGCGCCGATCGCGCCCCAGAGCTGGGCCATCGGATCCTCGGGAAAGCTCGCACCCGCCTCTTCCGCCAGCATGTCCTTGTAGCGTGCGACGAGGCCCTGCCATTCCTCGGCGGTCACATCCGGGTCGAGCTCGCGGCCGAGCCGCGCCTTCTCGTCCTCGAGGATTTCCTCGAACACGTCCTGGCCGAGGCCCATGACCACGCCGCCATACATTTCGATGAAGCGGCGGTAGGAGTCCCAGGCGAATCGCGCGTCGCCGGTGTCCTCGGCAAGGGCCGCGACTGTCTCCTCGTTGAGGCCGAGATTGAGCACCGTGTCCATCATACCCGGCATGGACACGCGGCTGCCAGAGCGGACAGAGAGCAGAAGCGGCCGCGCTTTTCCCCCGAACTTGCAGCCCGTCAAACCCTCAAGCTTGCCGAGACCCTCGACCACTGCGGCCTTCAAGCCATCGGGGAAGGTCTTGCCGTGCTGGAAATAATGTGTGCAGGCCTCGGTGACGATGGTGAGCCCCGGTGGCACGGGCAGTCCGAGGCTGCTCATCTCAGCCAGGTTCGCACCCTTGCCGCCGAGCTTCTCATAGAGGTCCGCACGCCCTTCGGCCTTGCCACCCCCGAATGCATAGACCCATCTGGTCATTCCGGCCTCTCTCCCCGCACGGAATTATGATTGTTCGATAAAGGCTTATCCTAATGCGCGGACTTTGAAAACAGATGCGGAGCGATAAATTGCTGCGTTGCAGCAGAAATGCGCCGTTTGGCTAAGTTGGGTGGTCGGTGACCTCGACGCGGGCGATCATGCCGCCATCGTCGAAGGTCACGACCTCCTCACCGGAGCGGACGAGCTTCTCGCCGGTGAAACGATGGGTGGCGGTGAGCTTCCAGATCGAGCGGACGGCGCGCTCGCCAGTTGGCTCGATCAGTGTGTCTTCGGACACCTGGTCCGGATAGAGATCGAAATAGCCACGGAAGCCTTCCATGATCGGCCCGCGGCCTTGCACGACACCACCCAGACCGCCTGAATCATAGACGGCGTCTTCGGCGAACATTGCCTCGATCGTCGTAAAATCGAGAGCGTTGATGGCGTCGTGATAGGCAATGAGCCGCGCCATTGGATCGAAATCCGGCATCACAGCAATCCGAAACGCTTCAAATCCGCATCGAGCTTTTCCGTGCCGCTATAGAGCACGG
>Ga0164290_1002377_pt1 | contig 13666 bp, 14 predicted proteins | sample Micstemetagenome_FD_108782 | JGI IMG/M metagenome (GOLD analysis project Ga0164290, IMG submission 108782) | Contaminated culture microbial community from soil near Moab, Utah, USA - Microcoleus steenstrupii SON62 (Illumina Assembly) | ecosystem: Environmental > Terrestrial > Soil > Soil crust... | reverse complement strand
CTGGATCACCGAGGGCGAGATCTTGTTGAGCTGCCGCTTGCCGAATGCGGGGTAGAAGTGCGTGTTCAGGTAAGACATGTACGCCGCCCGCGTGGTGATCTCGAGGTGCTTGCTCGGCAGCCATTCCCGCTCGACGTAGTCCTCGAAGGTGACCGCGCCGAGGCTGGCGTCGTGCCAGCTGCCGGACAGCACCTTCTGCTCCTCCCGGTTCGCCGTCCGCAGCGCCTCGCGCCGTGAGGAGAAGGTCCCCGCCGACCGCTTCTTGCCGTCGGGGTCGCGGTACAGGCCGGTGAACCGGATCCCTCGTACGCCGGCGCGTTCAACGACCCAGGCCAACGAATCCTCCTCGAGTTCTTGTGGGCAACTTGTGGGCAAACGTTGCCGGATCACGGTGGATCGCCGTGGACGTCCACGGAATCGAAAACCGCCTCTGACCTGGGAGTTTACCGAAATTTTGGCGTAAGTGGGATCCGCGAAAACCCGGGGTGGAATCACTCATGACCCAGAGGTCGCAGGCGCAAACTCCGCCCGGACACCGCCCTGATTACGAATCTCAGGCTGGGATTCCGTTTGGATCCGAACGGCCACGCCGTAGAGCGAGTCCGCGCCATCGGCCGGTCGACGTGTCGGTCCAGGTGCCGAGTTTCGTTGGCTCGTCGATGATGTCCTCGGCCTCGTCGATGGCCTGCAAGAGCTCGTGTGAGGGGACTGCTCGGGAGACCCGGATCACGAGGCCTAGGGTGCCGTCATGTTCCAGGATCTCGAGGGCCGCGTCGTGGACATGCATGTCCTCTGGTGCGATCCGTTGCCGGACCGTGATGCCTTCTGCGGCGAAGGCGGTGAGTCGTCGCCCGATGCGCCGTCGACACTGGTCTTGGAGTCGGTTCTGGCGTTCCATCGGGCACCCATCAGGGCGCGATCCATCGGTCGCGATGTCTGCGATCAGCGCGTGAAGGGTCACGGCCCGACAGGCGGTGCAGGTCAGCCACCTGCACCAAGGAGCGGCGACCGGGTCGGGGTCCTCGGCGCCGGCGGGCTTCCTTCCGCGATAGGACCGTGCCACTGTCCGGAGCTCCCCGCACCCGCAGCACAGGGCTCGGTTCCGCGGGCGCATCCCCTTCCGCCCGTCGATCCTCTGCTCGGTCACAGCCGCACCCACTTCTGACACAGCCAGAGGTCAACACAGGTCACGCAGTCCTCGCGGCCGGCCTTCGAGACCTCCTGAACGTCGGCTGGATTGCCCTTCGGGACCGCTTGAACCAGCCCGCAATACGCGCTGACGATCCCGCCGACGGCGGTTGCCGCCTTGTACGCATCGAGCGGAAACAGATGCTTGCGATGTCGTCGATACTCCCTGATAGAAGTTGAGGAAGGTGCCATGGCGGCGGCGGACTCGTCGGTCGCCTGGCGGGCAGTGGAAGGTGTCGTCATGGTCTGGGTGGCCTCCACGCACTTGGTTCTACTCGCCGGCGCTCCGGTTGCCGGGTCCTTCCGACGATAGGATGTAAATCATTGGGAGGCAACCCCTCTGGAAGTAACTTGTTGGGACGGATGGGGTTGGGTCCATGGTTCGACCCGCAGGAAAGCCGCCGCTCTCTTCGGCCACGGCCGAGTTCGGCGCGCGGGTGCGTGCTCGTCGTCACGAGTTGGCCCTGAGTCAGGAAGCCCTCGCTGATCGCAGCGAGTTGCATTGGACCTACTTCGGTCAAGTCGAGCGCGGCCAGGTCAACATCTCACTCCACAACATCCTCAAGATCGCCGACGCTCTGGAGGTCGATCCAGCGGACTTGGTGACCGGGCTGAAGTAGGACACCCACGTCGAATCGTCGTCCGAATCGCGTATCGCCCCACCGGGCGCGGCTTCCTCCCTGTCGCTCACGAGTGGGTCGACCGCGTGTCCTGACACATGCGATTGTCTGGCTTCCGGATTTCGGTCCAGTCCTCGTGAGAGCGCCCTACCATAACTTGCACCCGTCGCGGTCCTCTCTTGTCGTAGGCACCGGTTTCTGCTGCGGGATCCAGGACAGGATGAGGCCGATCCTCCGATTCAGCCGGCGCGGCCCTCAAGCTTGCCGCACGACGAAACCATGGTTGGCCAGGTCAGCGTGCAGTGGGGTTTTCTTCATTACGGTCAACATCCGCGGTGACGCGTGGCAGGCCCCTGTCTACCTTGGGCATGCACGACCTCCGGAGCGATCAATCTGCGCGAGATGCCCTTCTGGCAGCTCGCGGCTGGTTTTCGTTCAATCGCGGACCCAGTTAGCGCGGTCAGCCGCGGAGCAGGCCCCAGAGCAATAGCACCAGCCCGGCGGCCGCTGCGAACAGCGCCACCCACACGAGCAGCAAGAACGCCACAACGACGACCTGCCCGACGTCGTCGCTCAGCACGGCGAGCAGCGCGCCACCGAGCGTCATGCCTAGAACTCCGAGCAGCAGCAGGCCGACACCCCTGCGGATCTTGGTCGACGGCGGCATTGACCGGACTGTCGTCACGACTCCCACACCGAGGAACGTAGCCGCAGCGGCGGCCGCGGGGTGCCGGATCGGAGGCACGGCTCTGTCGGACACTCCTGACAGCCTCAGAACTCGCTCAGCGTTCGTGACCACATGGCCATCCAGCTCGCGACGACCCGATACAAGTTCCCCGGCGCCCGCGAGACAGACGTACGTGAGCAGCTCGGCTGGTCGCCCACGATCTTCTGCGTCCGGGTGAACGCTCTCCTCGACTATCCTGCGGCGCTCGCGGCGTACCCGATGGACGTCCACCGGCTCCGACGGCTGCGCGTCCAGCGGCGGCGCCCCAGAGCGTCGTGACCGGCAGGGTCCGCCACGTGTGGGTGCGACCGGAGCACTCCAACACCGAGTGCCCCGGCCTGGTGCTTGAGTGGCGACAGACCCCGGACTGGGAGGGCCCTGGTGACCTACGTCGAACCGCGGGGACGGGCGGTGACGGAATGGATGCCCGCCGACCAACTGCGCCCGGTCGGCCCGGGCTAGAACGAGTTGCTCTTTACCCATTCCGGGAACAGCAGACAGTCGGCGCCCTAGCGTCATCGCCATGACCCCCTCCCCCCGCACGGCCCGCCGGCTGGCCGCCCTCTTCATCTCCGGGATGCTCGCCCTCGTCGGCGCTGTCGCCCTCGACCCCGGACCCGCCGCGGCGCAGGGCGAGCAACAGGCCCTCGGCGGCGACAGGGACTGCGGCGACTTCGGCTCCCAAGCCTCCGCGCAGAACTTCTTCCTCAACCACGGCGGCCCGGACCGGGACCCCCACGGTCTCGACTCCGACGGCGACGGGATCGCTTGCGAGTCCAACCCCTGCCCCTGCAACTACGACACCGGCGGCGGGGGCGGTGGTGGCGGCGACGGTGGCGGCGGTGGTGGCGGCGGGAACCCGGGCCCGGAGACGCTTCGGCAGAAGGGCAACGTGGTCCGTGTGATCGACGGTGACACCGTGGTTGTGAATCTCAAGAACGGTCCGCGGCGTCACGTTCGCATCCTCGGAATCGACACCCCCGAGGTCTTCGGCGGGGAGGAGTGCGGCGGCCGGCAGGCGTCGAGGTCTGCGCGACAGTTCATGCCGCGGGGCTCGTTCGTCCTGCTGATCTCCGACACCACGCAGCGTCGGGAGGACCGGTACAACCGTCTGCTGAGGTACGTCCACAAGAGGAACAACTTCGACGTTGGCCGCGCCCAACTGCGCCGCGGTTGGGCCAGCGTCTACGTGTACAACAACGACCCGTTCAAGCGGGTCCGGGCCTACCGGCAGACCCAGTCCGATGCCAGGCAATCCGACCGCGGGATGTGGGGTCTGTGCTGATCCCAGCTTGAGACGGCGCGCAGGGGCGAGGCCCGCACCCTGCTTGGTCTCCGGGTTCTGCCGAAGCTCCAGGGCGCGATCCAGCGTGCGGCCACGATCAGCCTTTCCGGCGACGGTGACGACGCCGAGGCGATGCGGGGCTACTTGGGGGGCCGGACCGGCCGGATCGGCTTTCGCAGTAAGCGCGTCTTGGCCGTGAGGAGGGGTGACGGCCGCTGGAGGGAGCCGCTGCTCGATGGCGCGGCGGCAAGCCTGGGAATCTGAAGCGCCCCAGGTTTGATGCGGCATCGTTGAGGGCGAAGCTGGATTCTGCCGAGGGATCTAGGACACGGTGAGGCCGAGCGTCTGTGCCAGCCTGCGCGGCCCGGCGCGATTGCGCACGAGCGAAATCACGTTCGGCCAGGTCAAGGTGCGGTGGTTTTCTTCGCTGCGGTCAAGATTGCAGTTCACGCTGCAGCGGGACGCTGGCGGGCCGGCCTCCGACTGTTGTCACCAGTTCGCGCAGCAGACCCCGATTGACCAGACACCAGGGTGGACCGGGAGCGCCCGAGGGAAAAAGGCATTCCTAGTCGGCGAGACTGCTGCGTTGGTCTCGTCGGAGCGGATGGTCCTCGGGGATCTCGACCATCACGATACGAACCTTGTCCGGGTCCTCGATCCACATCTCCATGAGTCCCCATGGCTCCAGTCGGGGCTCACGGAGAATGGATACGCCGGCACCCAGCAGGCGCCGATGCTCGGCGTGCACGTCTCGGATCTGCATCCACAACGCGATCCCGGCTCCGCGCGGGCCGGTGGTCTGACCGCTGACCTCGAGGAGACTGTTGCCGAGGAAGAACACCACGCCCGGTGCGTCCGGGCTGCCGAACTCCCGATAGATGGCCAGACCCAGCGTTTCTCGGTAGAACCGGTGACTGCGTGCGCGGTCTGAGGGTCGTATCAGAATTCGGCTGCTGAGTACCTCCATCCGCTCATCTTGCCCCTCCGCCGGCATTGCCATCTCAACCCGGGCAAGGTGGCTCGCAGCGACAGGAGCGCCTTTGAACAGGCCCCGTGCCTTCACGGTGAGGTGCGAATGCGGCGACCGCGGATCCGCCCGGGATGCTTCTGGTGAAATGCGGTGGAGTCCCGGGTGGCGCAGCCCTGTTTTGCGCCTGACCGGTTCGTTGCTTAGCGTTGCCGACCTATGTCGGCTTGGCTGTCGTGCCGCGGACATGTCGAAAGGCGATTCTTTTGAAGCTCACCCTTGATTCCACCGAACCCCTTGAGGACGCGATGCGTGTCCTCGGCGCGCTGTACGGCGTCACGCTCGTCATTTCGCCCGCTGAGGAAGTCGGGACCAGGTCCGCCAGCGCAACCGCGTCCAAGCCCAGCAGGAAGAGCGCGAGCAAGCCGGCCAGCAGCAAGAAGACGGGGAACAGGGCGGGGTCGGCGGCGAAGAAGGCCCAGCCCGTCGCATCCTCAACCAGAGCCAGCAAGCCCCGGTCGAAGCAGAAGACCCCTCAACGCTCGGTTGCTGCCTCCAGCAACGCCGATGTCCGTTCCTGGGCCCGCCAGAACGGATTCACCGTCAGTGACCGCGGACGGCTGCCCGCCTCGGTCGTGACGGCCTACCGCAACGCGAAAACCGGCTGACCGAGCGACGCTGCCCCGAACCTTCAACACGCGTCCGGTCGCAGAAGGACGCACCAAACGCGAATGCGCGGCGCGCGTCGCCGCCGAACGGAACGACGAGGCGCGCGGGACCACTCGACTGCGTAAGCGAGTACCTCCGGGCGCCTCGTCAGCCCCATGTCTAACGCAGGCTCGGCCTGCTCACAACGATGCTTGAAATGGCAACCTCTGCCATTCCCAACTCCGGGATCCAGTTTCGGCCGACAACCTCCGGCGAGCGCCGTGGCAGTGGGCAATACGGAGAAGACCTCATCATCCGCGGGCGGCGGCAGCGAGACAGAGGGCGGCGGGGGCCGGGCGACCGCAGGCGGATCCATCATCGGCCACCCGCCGTGGGGCCGCGGCACGGGCCACAGATCGGGCTTGGGCCGCACGCCTTGACAGTCACTCGCGGCGCACGTTCGATGGGCCGCGGGGCGCCCCGCCGAAGCTGTTCTCATGTTTGCGCAGCAGTCCCTGGGGGCGATCCACACGCCCTTTGTCGCGAGCCGCGTGAGCGACATGCAGAGCCAGTCTGGAAACGCTTGGCTGTGTGTCAATCACTCCCATGACCCGGGGCGGGCGACTTCGGGAAACCGGCCAAGAGACTTCGGAATCCGCAGACGCGAGCGGCTGGCCGACCTAGGCTGGCGAGCGGCTCTCGGTCTCGGACTGGATCCGGCCCGCGATGGGGACGAATGCAATTGGTATCTCGCGCCGTGGCGGCGCTTACGTTGTTGACGGCCCTCGCTGGCGCACTCGTCGTCGCTCCGGCGCGACCGACCAATGCCGCACCGGCAGGAGCGGCATTGGTCGCCACTCAGCAGCAGTGGACGGGGAGTGTCCGCTTCCTCAGCACTGACCGCACAGGAACCAACGGCCTCCCGGAGACGACCGTCGAGTGGACGGGAACGATTGGTCCGGCCGAGCCGAACCCTCACGGCGCGCACGTGGGCAACGGGTCGTACACGTACTTCAACTACGACAACTACCTCTGTCCGACGAACCTGGTCTCCCAGACGACCACCGTCGCTCCCGTGCTCTACCTGGGCGAGGAGGATGAACGGCTCCTGGTTTACGCCGGCGCCGGCGGCGATTCGGCCGTGACCGTGAGCGCGTGTGGCGAGACCCGCACCTGGGACATCTACGCCCCCTTGACGACCCCCGCCTCTGGCCTCGGCTGTCCCCTCGCACTTGGTCCGATCACGGTCGACGAGGACGGCAACTACCGCGTGGACAGCGTGGTGACTGCCACGTGCTACGACGGCGAGATCACCGAGACGGTCGAGGTGCACCTGGTCGGTGGTCGCGCCCCTTGCACCGGAGGGCTCACCCTGTCCGACGTCGTCGCCGGGCCCGGCGTATCGGTGCCGTCCTACGGACCTGCCACATTGGCGGGGTTCCGCAACGACGACACGATGTGCCGCGCGCTGTGGCTCCCGGATGCCAACTTCGGCTTCGTCCCCCAAGGCATCGCGCTGGCCGGGCAGCGTGCGTACATCTCCGGCTACCGGGGGTCCGGGAAGAGGGAGCGCTGCTCGGTCTACCGCATCGACCTCGTGACGGGAGCCAAGCTCGCCTTCACGAAGTGGGGGCAGAGCGACGAGCCGGTCTGCAAGCACGGCGGCGGGATCGCCCTGACCCGGCGCGGCCTCTGGCTCGCCGACACGAAGCGACTCTTCCTCCTCGACCCCCGCCGGATCGGCGGAAGGCCGCCCATCGTCCGGTCCTGGAAGCTGCGCGGGCTGAAGGGGTCCTACGTCGTCGACGGCGTGGCAGATCAGATCGGTGTCGGCCAGTACGACAACGGCCGGATCCATTGGTATCGCTACTCCTCACTCCTCGAGCGGCCCTGGAAGAAGACATTGGTGCCGCAGGGGGCAGACCTCTCGCGAGGGTCGGACCTGAGGGCGGTCCGAACCAGTCCAACGCCGTCAAAGACTCAAGGCGCCGCGTACGGGCCTGGCGGGTTGAGCTACGCCAGCTCCACTGCCACCTGCGGGCGGTTGTTCATCGGCGGCGACCGGCTGGGCTTCGGGGCGGGTATCGAGGAGATCGCCTACGCCGGGACGGACTACCTCTGGGCGGTGTTCGAGTCCGGCGCCAAGCGCTACCAGTCCCGTGACGAGCCCGCGCCCTTCATGCCTATGCTTGCATCGTTCAAGGTGGATCGTCTGCGCGCCGGGGACACCCGCGCATGCACCCCGTGAGGTGACGCTGCTATTACCAGTTGTGCGGCAATGACAAGGCATGGCCACCACCACCGAGTAGAAGCAGATAACCCTCCGCAACTTTCTGAGCCCGATCGGCCTCGTTCTCGCTCCCACAACCGCCGCCTCACCTCGGACCAGGATGGTTCCTTAACTGGCCTTGAAGCGCCCCAGGTTTGATGCCGCATCGTTGTGGGCCATGCACGGCTTATGCCGCGGGATCTAGGACAGGATGGGGCCGAGTTTCCGCGTCAGCCGGCGCAGCCCTCACGATTGCCGCACGAGCGAAGCCACGTTTGGCCAGGTCAGCGTGCAGTGGTTTTCTTTCACTGCGGTCAACACCGTAAGTACCCAACGCCAATGCCACTCGCGTCCCTCCGGTGCTCAGAGCAGAGTCTGCGCTGCGGCGAGCGAGGCCGGGGTGAAAGCGACGATCCGGGCCTCGCGCACATCCGACTCGGCGTCGCGGAGGGTCTCGATGGCGGCCCGTACGGCGTCATCGTGCGGCCAGTTGTAGCCTGCCAGCACTGATGATCGGGAACGCGACGGTCCGCGCTCCGAGATCGTCGGCAACCTGGAGGCATCGGCGATAGCAGGAGACCAGGAGATTCCTGTTGGTCTCGCCGCGCCCGTAGTTCGGCCCGACCGTGTGGATCACCCATCGGGCAGGCATGCCGCCGGCTGTGGTCCAACCGGCGTCGCCGGTGGCGAGGCCGTCCGGGAAGCGGGCGATGCAGTCCGTTAGTACGGCTGGACCTCCGGAGCGGTGGATCGCGCCGTCGACACCGCCGCCACCTCGTATTGCACGGTTGGCGGCGTTAACGATGGCGCCGACGTCCTGGGTGGTGATGTCGCCGAGGACGGCGGTGACCTCAGGCATCAGTCACCGCCGTGGGGGAGTACCGATCGACGTACTCACTGCTCGTTACGCCTGCGTCGAGGAACACGACAGGGTCGACGTGCAGGAACCGGTCCGGGGCCTTGAGGAGCTTGGTCCACACCTGATCGACGCTACCGCCGACCGCTCGGTGCTCGGCGCGGACGAGGGAGTCCTGGTAGCCGGTGTTGTCTGGCGCGAGGACGTGCAGGACGCGTGCGACGTCCGCGCCGTGTGCACGGGATCGCTCGAGTCGGTGGGCGACGAGTTGCTGGCGCATGAGTTGGTAGAACGGCTCGTCGAGCAGCATCTCGATCGGGAGTACGTCGTCGCGCACCGGACTTTCGGGGTCGGTGAAGTCGGCGCCGTATCGGCTGATCCGGACGGCGTCCGAGGCCGGATCCCGGTCGTAGGCAGTCAGGTAGGACTCGGTGAACTTCCACTCGACCAGTGCGAGCTCGGTCGTGCCGGCCGAGGTCGAGAACAGGAAGGCGGCGTCGACGCTGGTGCAGTTGGTGCCGCGTCGGCGGCCGACGTCCTGGCCGTGGCGGATGCCCTCGCCGAAGAAGTCCACGGGTCCGATGTATTCGAACGTCAGGAACTGATCGGGCTCGATAGGCAGGACCTCGGCGATGTCGACGACGTGGCCGAAGGCGCGCTTGATGCGGTCGGGGTCGGTGACCATCGCGAAAAGGGCGTTGACGCACTGGACCTGCGAGTCGCGCAGATGGTTGCTCGGACCGCCGGCCACCGAGTCGTGCCAGGGGATGTCGAGATCGTCGAACAGGGCGATCGCGCCGACGCGGACCTCGGGCAGGAGGTATGGTCGGCGTACTCCGACGGGAGGCACCCGGGGTAGGGGCCCTCAAGCCTGCCGCGGCGCGAGTAGTGGCCGGGAAGCCGAGCTTCGTCGGGAAGCGTGGTGGTGCGCCGCTTCCAGGCGATGCTAAGCCTGTTGTGGACGCTTGCGTAGGGGTTGGTCTTCCGGGGTCCCTCCCCGGCCAGCGGCGTTCGCTGGGTCTTTTTCGTGTTCATCGCGAAGCAGTGTGTGCCGACCCTCCGACACATCCCCGCTTTCGGAACAACCCCATCAGGCCTGTGAGCGTGTATGGGCATCCAGTCGGCCGGAAGGGGCGACTGAGTAGAACTCGAGATCGGGATCGCCGACGCCGGCATGAACCAAGGCGTCCTGTACCTGATGCATGCGGTCGATGAACTTCTTGTTGGCAACTCGCTGGAACGCGACGGCGGGGACTACGCGCGGCTGAAGGTCCTTGGCCTTGAAGTGCGGTGCCGCGAGGCCAATCTTGCGTCGCTGTTCGAGTGTCTTCTCAATGATCTGTTTCCAGTGCTTCTTGTCCTCGTCGACCCATCGCTGGAGGACTCGCGCGTACATCGTTGCCTGCGCTGGCACCCAGGCGAGCGAGCTGACGTTTCCAGGCTTGATCTCGATGGCGATCAGGCGACCGTCCTGGTCAACGGCAAGCGCATCGGTCTCCATACCGAAGGACGACGGCGGGATCCCGAACCCGAGGTCCGCCTTGGCGAGCGCTTGCGCCAATGGGTTGCTGCACTCCTTGTGGATCTTTGTCCTCGTGGCAGTGTCGCGGAAGCTCGGCACAACCTCGCGGTCGATGACGGCGCGCACGTGATCGCCGAGGTATCCCGAGACGGCTGCTTGGACGATGCCCGCGGTCTTGACGTACTTGCCGCCCTTCGTGACGGTGAAGGCGATGATGTTCTCGAGGTAGCGCTCGACGTCCGGCCATCGAGTCGACCACTCGGCGGGCGTGGCCGCCGCCGCGCTCCATTCGTCGCGCCATCCCAGCCGGAGGGTCGGGTCCCGGTAGGTCTTGTGCGCTGTCAGGGCAAGGCCCTTGGTGCCTTTGTCGACGACGTTCAACACCGCGGTGAGGCCGACGTACAACGTCGCCCATTGGTTCGAGGGACGCTTGACCTCTTTGCGGAACTGGAAATCGATGGGGTACGGGGCCTTGGCGTAGTCGACGAGGGCAGCGGCGAACCCTGCCTCGACGAAGTGCGCGAGAAACTCATCGCTGACGGTGCGGTCGTACCGAAGCCCTCCGAAGTCGACCATGTCTGGCCTCCGTTCTCTCAATGCGACGACGGACTCGACGGTAGAGGGCTGCCGGGCGGCCGCGTAGCCCGTCGGAGAACGCCGGTTCTCCGTTGCGGAGCACCGGCTCGTGGAGCGGCTTCATGCGGCGGTTGAAGTTGTCTTTATGCAGTTCGGCGCCGACGACGGCTTCATGGACCTTCCGCAGCTGGTGGAGGGAAGTCGTCGGGGTCGAAGTGGATGTCGACGTAGCGGTACCGGATCTCGTAGCGCTCGCGCAGTGCGCTGATCGCGGGGGCGACATCTGGTCGTGGTCGAACAGCAGCGGCCCCTCGCCAGACCTTCATGGACACCAGATGCTGGAGCCAATCAGAGGCGATCGCAGGCTGCCTCGATCGTGATCGAAGAATCTCTGCGCACAGCGTCCGCTCCCGGCGCAGAGTTGTCGAGCCCGGGGTTGTAGCCGATCATCGCGAGGGCATACGCGCGGAACGACTCCCGCACGGGTATCCAGCTCTCGTGCTGCTCGGCGGCTTCCGCGAACTGGTCGCTGGCTTCGTCTTCCAGCGCCTGTTCCTCGTTAAGGTGCCGCTCATACTTCTCGTCGGCCCCCATGCCGAGCGTTTGCTCGTAGGCCTTCTCGTGCCAAGCGTCATAGGCCTCACAGGCTTCGGCCCTTGCGTCAGGTTGCTTCTCTTCCTCCGGACCAAAAATGAGCCACCCCGCAACACCGACGCCCACCAGACCAACAGCCACCACTGTCCAAGCCGTGATTTCCCACAGCGTCCATGGCTTGGGCTCCCTCGCACTCATCGCATTTCCTCCCAGTGACGGCGACCGAAAGATGGTCACCCGAACGGCAGCTCTTGCGCAGGCAAACCACCACATTCCCCCGGTCGTTGACCCGTCCCCGTGTCGGTGAGGCCCGACAGAAGTGCCGGTACCGCGGGCCGCCTCCAGCGCCGTCGCGCGGGTCCCGCGGGGTCGTCGTGCCGGGCCGACCTTGTGACAGGATGCCGCGGGCTCAAGGGCAGCCGTGCCAACTCATCCCGAGTCCGATGTCACTGCGGCGCGTTTGCCCAGGTCAGCTTGCAGTGGTTTTCTTCACCGCGGTCAAGACCGCAGGTACTCACGCGACCGAGTACTTCGGCTCGCCGGGCAGGCTGTCGCCCTCGAGCGAGCTTTGGCGACGCAAGGGCGTGCGCGAATGGCGTCCGCGAGCGCCGCTTCCACACCGCCGCCCCTAACCCCAGAGAACCTCGGCGTCGCGCCACGCCTCGACCATGTGAGCGCGCGTTGACCCATGGGTCGTCATGAACTGCTCCTTGGTGTTCCCGTTCTTCTTTGCCTTTCGCGCGAGTTCGGCGCGCGCGAGTCGCTCCGGCTTGGCATCCGGATCGTCGTAGAAGGCTCCGTCTCGGAGCAGTACCTTCAGCGTGCCGAGCTGGACACCCATCTCGTCGACCATCTGGGCCCGCGTATAGCCCGCTGCTCGTAGTTCGATCGCACGGCGACATCTGGCGAGGCGATCTCGCGCGCTCTCGGCGCCCGTCACGCCAACCAGAGAGAAGGTGCTCTCTCGTTTCGGTGCGACGACTACCTGCTTCTCGTGAGTGACCATGAGCGGCGACCACGTCCACTCGCTCACGTCGCCGGTGATCCACCGCTCGAAGATCTTCGTCAGCCGCGGTAAGTCCTTGTCAGTGAGGCCGATCAGAGCCAGGCGATGCTGCTTCGCGAGGGCCTTCTTCTTCGCCATCTTGGCTGCGTAGTTCGGCTCGTCAGGCATACCCCACATCTCGACAAGAGCCCCGTCTTCGAGAATCCAGTCGGCCCGAAGCCTGGTCCGGGGATTCAACTCAATGTCGTACGGGTACAGCGGCTCTCGGTCGTGAGCGATGCCCTGCTGGTGAAGGAAGTCGTCGACGACCTTCTCTCGCAGCGAGAGGCACAGGTGATGATCGCGGGCCGGCAGAATCGTGCCGCGCGCCATCCGCATGCCGTCATTGATGAGGCCGCTCTCGGCGAGCAGGTGCGTCCACGCGTGATCGCCTCGTCGCACGGCGAAGCGAAGGAGAAGCAGGCGGTCGATCCCACCGGCGGCGACCGGCGTCGCGGGATCTACGTGTATGACGTCGAGTTGCGTTTCGAGCATGGGCTGGCCGCCGAACTCGTGCTCGCCGATGAGTCCGACCGCCCTCGCCGCGGCCTGCCTGGAACCGCCAATGAGACCCGTCGAGGCCGCCGTCAGACAGCGTTGACAGTAGGCGACGGGAGCGACGCACACGTCAACTACAAACTCGGCGGCAGCGTCGCCACACATTCTGCACGTGGTGTTGGCGCCCGTGACGACCGCGGAAGGGAAGAGCCGTCGCCTTATCTGGACGAACTCCTCATAGATGAAGTCGAAGTCTGCGGGAGGCTCCGGTTGGTTCGCCTTTCGCCATTCGATCTGGTCGTCAGGTAGAGCGTCGTGCGGCACCAGACTGCGCAATCGCTCTATTAGTACCGGCGTGGCCGAGCTCGTTGTTGCCCGGCGTTGCTCAGTGACGGCCCAGGGCAGGTCGACGGTCTCCTCCAGTTGCCAGGGCCAGGGGCACTGGCGCGCGTCAGCGACAGGCAATCCGAGTCGAGAGGCGTGGGCGCGGAGCGGAGCGGCCAGGGGAGTGTCTTGGACCCACAGAATCTTCGTGCGAGGTCATATCGCGCGAATAGCCGGTGCGGATCATCGTAGAAGCTGGCGTTGCCGAACCCGTCCTTCCGCTCGGGCTCGTAGCCGAAGAACTCGACACCGCCACGCAGCCACTGGGACACGACGCGCAGTGCTGGCTCTGACGGATTGCCCTCGACAGGAACTCCGACGGAGTCGAGATGGGCGGAGACCGTCGAGCGATCACGCTCGTCATCTAGGGCTTAGGGATCACGGGTTGGGGTGACACCCGGTGTGCCTGCTCGTAGGTGTGGGCCACGGAAGACAGTCTCTGGATTGCTGAAGATCTAGAGAACAGGAAGTCATTCCGTGACCCACG
>Ga0164290_1002374_pt1 | contig 13702 bp, 15 predicted proteins | sample Micstemetagenome_FD_108782 | JGI IMG/M metagenome (GOLD analysis project Ga0164290, IMG submission 108782) | Contaminated culture microbial community from soil near Moab, Utah, USA - Microcoleus steenstrupii SON62 (Illumina Assembly) | ecosystem: Environmental > Terrestrial > Soil > Soil crust... | reverse complement strand
CTCGGGCTTGGTAAAGTCCGCATGCTCGGCGAAATAATTCACGACGCCTTCGAGATCCAGATTGCTGATCGCGACCGCGAAATTTGCAGCGTCAGGAACGGCGCCTTCCATGCCTGGCGGCAGCAAGCTCGCAGGGATCATCGGCTTGGTGACACCCATGTTGAATCGGGCGCTCGCATCTTTCTTGAGGCCGGTGAAGCCGATGCCATAGGTGAAGCTTTCGAGCGAAACATCGATACCCTGCGCGCTGACCTTGACGCCGTCGAACTTCAACTGCTCATCGAAATGATCGGTAAAGGGCACATTGGCTTTGATCAGAGTCCTGAGTTTGTCGGATTGTGCCTGGTCGAGCTTCTGCACGTCAGCCTTGACGAGATCGAGGCCAAAGACCATCAGGTCCCGCAGGGCGTTGACGCCGAGACGCTTGGCCTCGATCGTGCCGGTCATGGAACCGGCCGTGAGCACGACATTGGTAGATTTGTCGTTGATCGTCTCGGCCAGGTTCGACATCGACATGGTGCCGGAGAGATCGACAATGCCCTCGGCCACCTTGTTTCCGACCATGTCGGCGGCCATCGAATCCACGCTCATGTCGACCACGCTGTCGGGAGCATTCGCCGTCATCTTGATCTTGTCGAGGCTGTATTTCCCCGTCGTGAAATAGCTGATTGACGGGTCGAACATGCCGTCGAACACCATTTTGTCGATCTTGTAGGTGAAGTCCTGCTTTTTGCCTTCGGCGGTGAAGCTGCCATTGACGTCGAAATTGTCGTTGACCTCGACCTTCCACATGCCGTCGTCCTGCGGCGTGAGATAGTGCACGAACGGCTTGAGGCCATTGATCGTGAACATCTCTTTCTTGACGTCCTTGAGCAGCGGCATGATATCGACGGATAGTTCGTACCTGTTGGTCGCCGGCGTCACCTTCAGGAAGCCGGTATCGACAATGTCCTTCGGCAGGTAATAGGTCAGCTTTTCCTTGATCTGGTCCGCACCCGCCTGGTCGATCTGGGCCGCATGGGACTGCAAGGGAAGCAGGATCGCGAGTGTCGCGACGGTGGAAAGAAGCGCCTTGCGCATGATTTGACCTCCAGGTGCCTGTCTGGCTTATGATTTGTTCGACGGGAGATTGCCCCGATGCCGGGGCTCCGTCAATGCCGCATCTGGGTGAGGCGGATACCACAGGAACGGCTGACCTGGCAGGGAAATTCGCGCGTCCTGCGCCTTGCATTCGGCAAGCATCTGGTCTATGAGCCCGCATCCGCCCAGACACCCTTGGAGGCACGGCGGAGGTATGCCTATGGCGTGCCGGTTCCCAGCTTCACCTGATGCGAGGAACTCTCCATAACACTTGAAAGGAATAGCCATGAGCCACGATACTTACGAGCTCAAGGCCGAGCTGCGCGAACGGGTTGGTAAGGGGTCCTCCCGTGAACTTCGCCGCAAAGGCCTTATTCCTGCGGTCATCTATGGTGACAAGCAGGAACCGGTTGCCATTTCCCTGCCCAGCAAGGAAGTGACGCTGAAAATCCACTCCGGCGGTTTCATGACCACCATTGCCACGATTGATGTCGGTGGAAAGAAGATTTCGGTTCTGCCGAAGGACTACCAACTGGATCCTGTCCGCGACTTCACAATGCATGTCGATTTCCTCCGCGTGGGTGCCAACACCCAGGTGAACGTCGAAGTGCCGGTGCATTTCATCAACGAAGCGAAATCGCCCGGCATCAAAATCGGGGGCGTGCTCAACATCGTTCGCCACGAAGTCGAACTGCATTGCCCGGCCGATGCGATCCCCGAATTCCTCACCGCCGACCTCTCCGGCCTGAAGATCGGCGACGGCATCCACATCTCGAACATCAAGCTGCCTGAAGGCGCCACGCCCGTGATCGGCGACCGCGACTTCACGATCGCAACGATCGTCGCCCCCGCTGGCGGCACATCGGGCGACGAAGAAGAAACCCCGGCAGCCGAGGCCTGATATCGCGACCGGACCTTGTTCGGTGATGCCTTTTCTCAGCCGCTCGGCCCCTGTGGCCGGGCGGTTTTGTCGTTTTGGCTGTCGGCCATTCGCGACACCCCAAGCCCCCCATGGTCGTGTTCACTGTGGCGAAACCTGAAAATGTGGTCTCGACGGCAAAAGCCAAATGAGAGCGCTGTTGACACCACCGTCTTTCTGCGTTTTTGAAAGCACCTAACAGACGAGGCATTTTCGTGTTCATCATCGCAGGGCTCGGCAACCCCGGCCGGCAATATCGGGATAACCGGCATAACATCGGCTTCATGGCTGTCGATGCGATCAAGCGCGCGCATTCGTTTTCGCCCTGGTCGAAGAAATTTAAGTCCGAGATAGCCGAGGGTACGATCGGCGGCGAAAAGGTTCTGCTGATGAAGCCGCAGACCTTCATGAACCTCTCCGGCGACGCAATCGGCGAGGCGATGCGCTTCTATAAGCTCGCTCCAACCGACATCATCGTCTTCCACGACGAACTCGACCTACCGGCGGCCAAGGTGCGGGTAAAAGTCGGCGGCGGCAATGGCGGTCATAACGGGCTGAAGTCAATGGATGCCCATGTCGGCCGCGACTACAAGCGCGTCCGCCTTGGCATCGGCCACCCCGGAGTCAAGGACATGGTGAGCGGCCACGTGCTCGGTGACTTCCACAAGGTCGACAAGGAATGGCTCGACCCTTTGCTGGAGGACATCGGCCGAAATGTCGAACTTCTGTTCACCGGCGACGGCAGCCAATTCATGAACAAGCTGGCCGGCCAGTCCCCTGCCGCGAAGACCGAGAAGCCGGCGCCCAAGGCGCAATCGCATATCCGCCAGGCGCGTGGACCCGGCCGCCCGGCCGTCGAGCCAACCGGCCCCATGGCGGCCATGCTGAAGAAACTGCTCGGCAAGGGTGATTGAAACCGTTGCCGCCATGTCTTGCTGTTGTAGTTCGGCAACAGCCGACCGCCCAAGTTGTTTTTCGAATAAAATAGGTTTGCATTTCGTCAAACCAGGAATAGATACGCCAAATCTGATTTACGAGACAGGAGCGCGCAATGAGCACGATTGCTAGCCGCCCTACGGGGCTTTGCGGCTGATCGGCGTTTGAGACGCTGAGCACCGTTTTGTTCTGAACTGGCCGCCAGGCCGGACGTCAATCCGTATTCGGAAATCAAAATCATGGGCAATCCTTCAGGGGGCGAGATCCCCTTTGACGCGTCTTCGCGCGACCGCGCGATTTCACGTTTCTACACCTCCGCGACCTGGATCGAAGGCGCGGCAGAAAAACAGCTCCACGATGTCGCGGCCTTGGCGGGCATGATGTCGGTCGCTGCGTTCCCCGACCTCCACCCGGGCAAGTATGGCCCGGTGGGCATGGCGGCACGCAGTGACCGGCTCTATCCCCAGCTTGTCGGCAACGATATCGGCTGCGGCATGTCCTTCTTCGAACTCGATCTTCCCCTCCGGAAGCTCAAGCTCGACAAGGCCACAACCCAGTTGCGCGGGCTCGAAGATATCGAACTCGACGACCCCGGCGAGCGGCTCGAAGCGCTCGGTATGGCGGGCGACTGCTATTCGAGTGCACTGGGCACGATCGGCGGCGGCAATCACTTCTGTGAGTTGCAGGCCATCGAGGAAGCCGTCGATGGCGCAGGCGTGGACCGGCAGCGACTCTACTTGCTCGTCCATTCCGGTTCGCGTGCACTTGGCGCATCCGTCTTCGGCGATGTGATCGCCGCGAACGGCTCCATGCCCGAAGGGCTTGAGATCGGCACGGAAGCGGCCGTGGCCTACATGCTGGATCATCAGTCGGCGCTCGCCTGGGCGAGCCTCAACCGGCAGATGATCGCCGAGCGTGCCGCCACGGCGCTCCGGGCCGACCTCAAGCTGGTGGCCGATGTGTCGCACAATCTCGTGCGACTCACCGGTGATGGCGTGGTGCACTACAAGGGTGCCGCACATGTCACGCCCGGTGCTCTCGCGCCGGTCGCCGGTTCGCGCGCCACGCTCAGCCATCTGGTGCGGGCGCTCGATGGCGTCGAGACGTCACTCCAAGCCATCTCGCACGGCGCCGGGCGCAAGTACGACCGCAAGTCGATGCACGGCCGTACAGGCGCCAACCGGTCGGAGCGGAAGGCACTGATGACCAACGAATGGGGCGGCATCGCGATATGCGACGACCGCGACCTCGTGATCGAGGAGGCCGCCGGTGCCTACAAGGATGCTGGCAAGGTGGTGGGCGATCTCGCAAGCTTCGGACTGGTCGAGCCGGTTGCCACCACGCGGCCGCTGGTGACCTACAAGAACGCGAGACTGGAAGAAACCCATGATGCGCTCGATTGGAAGCGCGCGCGGACATTTGCAAGGAGGCGTAACAATGGATGAGACGTCACTTTTTCTGACCTCGGGAAACGGTCCGGTGGAATGCCGGGCCGCCCTTTCCGAACTGATCGAAATCCTCAAGATCGAGGCTTGGAACAGCGGGCTTCGCTCCGAGATCGCGCTCGGCCCGCAGCCGGATGCGCACGGGCCGAAATCGGCGATCGTCACGCTCAGCGGTGATGGCGCGCAGGCCTTCGCCCGGCACTATCACGGCACGGTCCAGTTCATCTTCAAGAGCCGGATCAGGCCAGGTCACAAGCGTCAGAACTGGTTCGTCGGCGTCAGGCCGATCGACCTCTCGGCGCTCGAACCAGAGACGGAGAATATCCGCGTCGAGGACTTGCGTTTCGAGACGCTGCGCGCCGGCGGCCCCGGCGGGCAGCATCAGAACACGACCGACAGCGCCGTGCGGGCAACCCACGTCCCGACCGGCATCACTGTCGTCTGCCGGGATGAGCGCTCGCAGCACCGCAACAAGGCGCTCGCCATCAGGCGTATCGCCGGGATGCTGGACCTGCTGGCAATCCGCCGCGAACAGGATGCAAAGGCATCGCTGTTCATGGCGAGCAAGGATTTGGAACGCGGCAACGCCGTCAGGGTGTTCAGGCTGTGAGACGGGTGTCGCGGATTCCGCGATACCCATAATCACGACCATCCGGCCTCAGAAACGCGACGCGTGAACAAGTCGCCAATCCATGCGGCATTTCGTTGGCGGCGTAGACGAACGCCAGCGCGAGTTCGGTCGATAACAGCATCGCGCCCCAGCCGAAGGCCAGCGTCGAAAGGACAGCGATTTTCAAATTGCGGCCACTTTCGAGCTTGTAGTAGCCCGATTCGTCATATTCGGTGCCGAACAGACGATCGGTGACATCGTAGCCATCGCTGATGGCCATATCCATCAAGGGTTTGTTGGAGAGCCGGTCGGGATAGACGTTGGACACGGCACGCGAAATGTGAGCCACCGTGCCGAAGAGCACGAGGAGCATGCCGGCCAGGAGATAATACCAGAGGCCAATCAGGGTCTGCATGCGAACACCTTAACAGTTGACCGGCAACTTTGCGTTAAGGCCCCGTTTCAATTTTCACAAACCGCATGTATCGATGGCTTCGCCCAGATGGAGGAACCGATGACCGAGCTTTCGATTGCTGATGAACTTTACACCCTCCGCGATTACTGGCGCTACGCTATCAGCCGGTTCCAGGCCGCGAAGCTGAGCTACGGCCACGGTACGACAACAGCCACCGATGACGCGGCATTCCTGGTGCTCGATTCGCTCGACCTTCCCATCGACACACTCGATCCGTTTCTCGATGCCCGGCTGACCATCGCCGAGCGAAGGTTGCTCGCCGAGCGCATCCACGCTCGCGTGACGACCCGCAAGCCCTCGGCCTATCTCACCGGCCGTTCCTATATCCAGGGCATCCGCTTTTATGTCGACGAACGGGTCATCGTGCCGCGCTCCTTCATCGGCGAGATCCTGTTTACAGAATATGGCGGCGAGGAAGAGTCGCTCTATCTGCCCGACCGCTCCGGCGTCGAAAGCGTGGTCGATATCTGCACCGGGTCCGGCTGCCTTGCGATCCTTGCCGCTGGCCTGTTTCCCAATGCCGAAATCGATGCGGTCGACCTGTCCCCGGACGCGCTCGAGGTCGCGAAGATCAACGTTACCGACCACGAGCTCGCTGAACGCATCTCGCTGCATCAGGGCAATCTGTTCGCGCCGCTCAAGGGCAAGACCTACGATCTCATCATCACCAACCCGCCTTATGTCGATCACGACGAGATGGCGGTTCTGCCCGAGGAATACGAGCACGAGCCGGCCATGGCACTCGATGGCGGCCCCGACGGTCTCGACCTCGTGCGCAACATCCTCGTCCAGGCGCCGAAGCATCTCAATGTCGGCGGCGGCATGATCTGCGAAATCGGCACCGGCCGGGAGATTCTGGAAGAGGAGAATCCCGACCTCGATTTCTTCTGGCTGGACACGGCGGAGAGCCAGGGCGAGGTGTTCTGGATCACAGCCGAGGCGCTGGGCGTGGGCGAGAAGAAGAAACGGAAGTAAATGACCCTACTACTCAGGCTCTGCCGTGAACATCAGCGGGAACCCGGCCTCCTTGGCATAGTCCATCGCTTCCTTGACCTTGGTCTCGGCGATATCCCGGGCATAGACCGCCACCACGCACGAACCCTTCTGGTGCGCGGTGATCATGATGCGGTAGGCGACGGCGTCGCCGGTCTTGAACACCGCCTGCAGGATCATCTGCACGAATTCGCGCGGCGTATAGTCGTCGTTGAATAGAATGACCTTATAGAGCTTGGGCTTGTCGACTTTCGACTTTATCTTGGTCTTGGGTGTGAGGACGATGTCGTCTTGGCTCATCGGCAATCTCCCGACGAAATGAACCGGAAATTTGAATGATATGGGCGACTGGCTGCAATAGGCCACGTGCTTCCCCTATATTGCAACGCGGCAGGCATGATTTCAAGATGCCGGTTCCCATATAAGCCTTGACCTTCCCGGCCGCATTGCTCATAGCCACCAGCAACAGAATTTCGAGATACCGGACCTTCCAATGGGCTTTAAATGCGGAATCGTCGGGCTGCCGAATGTCGGCAAGTCCACCCTCTTCAACGCGCTGACCAGAACGGCGGCGGCGCAGGCAGCAAACTATCCGTTCTGCACCATCGAGCCGAACACCGGCGAAGTGGCGGTGCCCGATCCACGCATGCAGAAGCTGGCAAAGATCGCCGGCTCGAAGGAAATCATCCCGACCCGCATTTCCTTCGTCGACATTGCCGGCCTCGTGCGTGGTGCATCGAAGGGCGAAGGCCTGGGCAACAAGTTCCTCGCCAATATCCGCGAAGTCGATGCGGTGGTGCACGTGCTGCGCTGCTTCGAGGATGACGACATCACCCATGTCGAAGGCCGCATCGATCCGGTGGGGGACGCCGATACGATCGAGACTGAGCTGATGCTCGCCGACCTCGAAAGCCTGGAGCGTCGCGTCGACCAGACGCGCAAGCGCGCTTCCAGCAAGGACAAGGAATCGCTGGCTCAGCTCCCGATCATGGAAGCCGTGGTCAAGCTGCTCAACGACGGCAAGCCGGCTCGCCTGCTGCTGAAGACGCTCGCCGCCGACGAGATCGAGATCCTCAAGGGCCTCAACCTGCTCACCTCGCATCCGGTCCTCTATGTCTGCAACGTCGCGGAAGCCGATGCTGCCACCGGCAACGAACACACCAGGGCCGTCGAGAAGATGGCAGCCGAACAGGGCGCTGAATGCGTCACCATCTCGGCGGCAATCGAGGCGGAAGTCGCCCAACTGCCGGACGAGGAGTCGAAGGAATTCCTCGAGGCGCTGGGCCTGCACGAGGCCGGCCTCGACCGCCTGATCCGCGCCGGCTACCATCTGCTCGACCTGATCACCTACTTCACCGTCGGCCCCAAGGAAACGCGTGCCTGGACGATCGTTCGAGGCACCAAGGCACCGCAGGCGGCAGGCGTGATCCATACCGATTTCGAACGCGGCTTCATCCGCGCCTTCACCATCGCCTATGACGATTTCGTCACTCTCGGCGGCGAAGTGCCCGCCAAGGAAGCCGGCAAGGCCCGCGACGAAGGCAAGGAATATGTCGTGCAGGACGGCGACGTGATCCACTTCCGGTTCAATACCTGAGACGAGCATCCGAAGTATAAAGCTACAGGAAAGGATTGGCCCGTAGGCTCTCGGCGAAATGAGAGCCGAAATGTCCGAACCCACCCTCTCCATCTGCGTACCTTCGCGCAACCGGCAGGTCTATTTCCAGCAAACCATTGCGTCGCTGACGGCGTCGTTGCGCATGGATGTCGAGTTCGTCTTTGCCGACAACTCTGATGACGCGTCGATCATGAATGATTTCATGGCCGATCGGCTGGGCGATCCGCGCGTGCGCTATCTCGCGTCCACTAGCCGCGCTCTGCCGATGATGGAGAACTGGGAGCGCGCCATATCGGCCGCGACGGGGCGCTATCTAGCCTTCATCGGCGACGACGACTATATCGACCCGGATCTCGCGACCTTCATCGCCAATCTTGAGAAGATCACGAAAGCCGACGCGATCGCATGGACCGGCCCCAACTTTGTGTGGCCGGTGGAGGGTTCGCCACCGCGCAACATCGCCATATCGCTCGGCACCCAAATCACCCGCTTTTCAAGGACGCAGCTGATGCGAAAAGCGTTCCTTTGGGAAGGTGCCAGCCACGTCCCGTTGAGCGGCTCTTCGATCTATCACGGGGCCGTCTCACGTCGGATGCTGGAGAAAGTCCGCATCATGGGCAACGGCCGTCATTTCGAATTCCCCATCGTCGATTACGAAATGGCGTTCAAGACGATCCTGCTGGGTGAGGATTTCATCCATTCCGCCCGGCCGTTCTCCGTCCTTGGCGCTTGTCCATTGTCGAATTCCATGACCATCGGCAATCTTGCCGCAGAACGAGAGGCCCAGCGCGTCTTCTTTGAGGAGCACGGCTGGAACATGAATGATGCGGAATGGATGGAAGGCACGCCCTTTCGGACATGGCATGGCGTCACCGCCTGTATATACCTGATCCAGCATTGGCTCTCTCGCAAAATAGGCATGCGGCATCACGGCTTCGAGGAAAACCTGGTTCGCGCCTTCGCCGCCAATTGCCGTCTTTATCGCAAGCGCGCCGATTTCGAGCAGATCACAGGCGAATTCCGCGAGGCTTTGGCCGGCTGGCACGATGGAAAACATCTCGAGCTCTTCATGCCACGGTTTTTCGAGCCACCTGTCGCCCAGGAACGGCAGCCTCCGGCTTTCCAGGGACTTGGCGACAATTCAGTTCTGCATTTCCCCGACAATGTCGCAGGCGTTCGAACGCCCGGGGAATTGTTCAAGCTGTTTTCCGATGTCATCGCGCCAGCAGACGAGATTCCCATCGACGCTGAAAAACTCGGATATCAGCCGGCAAGCGCCACGATCGCCGCTTAGCGTCGCGCCGCTTGGCACGAGGCCCGCCCGGGCGGCATCGTCCAGCACCGGCAGCAGCAATCTTTTGCGGTTTCCCAATCACTTAAGTCAATTTTCACTTGCGCGAGCTCGCCGAAACATCTTTTCTCCGCCAGATCATTCCTGAATTGAAGTTGCAATCGAAAATGCCCGAAATCCAGTACTGGTTCGAAGATTTCACCCCCGGGCGCGCATTCCATCATGTGTCCCGAAAGATAACCTCCGACGAAATCGTCCAATTCGCCAGGGAGTTCGATCCGCAACCTTTTCACCTCTCCGAAGAAGCCGGCAAGGCCAGCATATTGGGCGGCCTCGCCGCCTCCGGCTGGCATACCTGTTCGATCGCCATGCGCCAGTTCTTTGATACGATCCTGCAATTCTCAGCCGGCGAAGGCTCCCCCGGCGTGGATTTCGTTGAATGGCGCAAACCCGTGCTGGCAGGCGATGCGCTGGGCGGCGCGATCACTGTGCTCGAATCGCGCCCTCTCAAATCCCGTCCCGGCCTCGGCATGGTCCGGCTCAGGCACGAAACAACGAACCAGCGCGGCGAACTGGTCATGGCCATGGAACATCCGTTCATGGTCCGCATGCGGCACGGAGTTGCCGCATGATGCTGAAGGACTTAATGACGGTCGGCGAGACCGTCGAGACGGGCGCCTACGAATTCACAGCCGAGAGGATTATCGATTTCGCCGCGCAGTTCGACCCTCAGTTCTTCCACCTCGACGCGGAGAAGGCGAAGAACTCCGTGCTGGGCGGGCTCTGCGCGTCGGGCTGGCACATCTCTGCGGCGATGATGAAATGCAATGTCGAAGCCATCAAACGCCAGGCAATGGTGGTGATCGAGGCCGGCGGGGCGCCGCCGAAGTTCGGGCCCTCGCCCGGCTTCAAGAACATGAAGTGGCTGAAGCCCGTCTATGCCGGCGATACGGTGACTTATTTCATGCGTTTCACTGGTAGCCGCCCCATACACAACCGTCCGGGCCGCAACATCGCGGAAATGACCTATGAAGGCCGCAATCAGAAAGGCGAACTGGTCTTCACCGTGGATGCCAGTGTGGTGGAGTTCGACTAAGCCACGAAGTCCAACCGCCCCCCCGCTACCGCCATGTACCGCTCGACAAGCCATAAGCTCGCGTGAAGCGCGGTTGAATGCGGCTTCGGAACCATAGTTGGATTTGATCGCCACATGGGTGATGGAATCGGACGCGTCCGTGGCAGGATACTCGCTCGATCATCGACTGGCCGGCATGCCCCAGCTTATCGACCTCGCCGACGATCTGCCAGATGCGGGCAGCGGCGACAAGTTAATTGTCCAAGGCAAAAGGCTGGTATTTGGGGGCGGACGCTCGCCGCTGGCATGCTGTCGAAACTCTCGGTCGTCGATGCGAATCTGCCAGCCTTCCCCTCAATGCCCCTCGAATTCGATCAGCGTGCGCACGGTCACGCCAAGCGCTTCGAGCTTCCTGCGCCCCCCCAGTTCAGGCAGGTCGATGACGAAGCACGCCGCGACGATATCGGCACCCATCTGCCTCAGTAGCTTGACGGCCCCCTCGGCGGTCCCGCCCGTGGCAATCAGGTCATCGACCAGGATCACCTTTTCGCCGGGCTTCACCGCATCCTTGTGCATCTCCATCTCGTCGATGCCGTATTCGAGGCTGTAGGCGATACGCACGGTCTCGTGCGGCAGCTTGCCCTTCTTGCGGATCGGAATGAAACCGGCGGAGAGCTGATGCGCCATGGCACCGCCGAGAATAAAGCCGCGTGCCTCGATGCCGGCGATCTTGTGGACGTTCAGGCCGGCATAGGGATGCACGAGCTCGTCGATCGCCCGGCGGAAAGCCTGCGGATTGCCGAGCAGCGTCGTGATATCACGAAACTGGATGCCCGGTTTGGGATAGTCCGGAATAGTCCGGATGGCGGCAAGCAGGCTTTCCTTGACGGTGCTCATATCTAATCCCGTGGTTGAGACGGCGCGACCATAGCAAGATGCCCAACGCCCGACACCAAAAAAGGCGGCACAGGGCCGCCTTTCTCTATAGTTCAGTGACTGTTCAGTGATCCTTGCCGGCGTAGATGGCACGCTTGGTCATCCACACCAGAGCCGTGAGACCCAGGAGAAAGACCAATACCATGAAGCCGGTCCGCTTGCGGTCTTCCAGCTTCGGCTCGGCAGCCCACATCATGAAAGCGGCCACGTCGCGCGAATACTGCTGCACCGTCTGCGGAGCGCCATCGTCGTAGGTGACCTGATCGTCGGAGATCGGCTTTGCCATCTTCAGCGCGATGCCGCCGTTGAAGTGCGGATTGAAGTAGGTACCCTCCGGCACGGTGATGCCCGCAGGCGGCTCGACATAGCCGTTGAGCAACGCATGGATATAATCCGGACCGCCTTCCTGATAGCCGCCGACCACCGGGATCATGTCGATGAGGAACTGCGGGAAACCGCGTTCGACGCCACGCGCCTTGGCCAGCAGCGAGAAGTCGGGCGGAGGAGCGCCACCGTTGGCTGCGGCCGCAGCCTGCATATTCGGGAATGGCGAGGGGAAGTAATCTGATGGGACCGCCTTGCGGGTGAACATTTCGCCCGCATCGTTCGGTCCATCCGTTACCTCGTATTCCGAAGCGAAAGCCTTCACCTGCGCCTCGGTGTAACCGAGATCGTGGAGATTCCGGAACGCCACCCTGCTCATGCCGTGGCAGGCCGAACAGACCTCCTTGTAGACTTTCAGGCCGCGCTGAAGCTGGGCCTTGTCATACTTGCCGAACACGCCGGCAAACGACCATTTTTCTTCTTCGGGCTTGAGCACGGGAAAATGCCCCTGCTCCACCGCGTGCTTTACTTCAGCTGCGAGGTCATGTGCCTCTTCCGCCGCGTGGAGAGCGCCGGCACCCGAGCCGGCAAGGGCTAGGGCAAGGACGAAGCCAGTTAAAAGTTTCTTCATCGGTCTTCTCCCCTCAAGCCTTGGCGTTCTTTTCAAGAACCGCTTCCGTAATCGAATTCGGAAGCCGCCTTGGCGTTTCGATCAGACCAAGTACCGGCATGATGACCAGGAAGAAGCCGAAGTAGTAGAGCGTGCCGAGCTGCGACATGATGGTGTAAAGCGGGGTCGGCGTACGCGAACCGAGCCAGCCAAGCATGATGGCATTGGCGACGAACAGCCAGAAGAAGAGCTTGTACCAGGGGCGATAAACCGCCGACCGAACCTTGGACGTATCGAGCCAGGGCAGGAAGAACAGGATGATGATCGAACCGAACATCACGAGCACGCCACCGAGCTTGGAGTCGATCGGCCCGATATTGAAGGTAATGGCACGCAGCATGGCGTAGAAGGGCAGATAATACCATTCAGGCACGATATGCGCCGGTGTCACCAGCGGGTTGGCTTCGATATAGTTGTCAGGATGGCCGAGGAAGTTCGGCATGTAGAAGACGAACCAGGCATAGACCAGAAGGAAGATCACCACGCCGAGCGCATCCTTCATCGTCGCATAGGGCGTGAAGGCAACGGTATCGGTCTTTGACTTGACTTCGATACCCGTCGGATTGGTCTGGCCGACCACGTGAAGCGCCCAGATATGCAGCACGACCACACCGGCGATCATGAAGGGCAGCAGATAGTGGAGCGAGAAGAAGCGGTTCAGCGTCGGATTTTCGACCGCAAAGCCACCGAGCAGGAATTGCTGGATCCACTCGCCGACGAGCGGGAAGGCGGAGAAGAAACCAGTGATGACCGTTGCGCCCCAGAAGGACATCTGGCCCCAGGGAAGCACGTAGCCCATGAAGCCCGTCGCCATCATCAGCAGGTAGATGACCACGCCAAGGATCCAAAGGATTTCACGCGGCGCCTTGTAGGAGCCGTAGTAAAGGCCACGGGCGATGTGGAGGTAAACCGCGATGAAGAAGAAGGAAGCGCCGTTGGCGTGCAGGTAGCGCAGCAGCCAGCCGTGATTGACATCGCGCATGATCTTCTCGACCGAGCCGAAGGCAAGCGCCGCGTCGGATGCATAATGCATCGCCAGCACGATACCGGTCAGGATCTGTACGGCCAGCATCACGGACAGCATGGCGCCGAATGTGTAGGCGAAGTTGAGATTGCGCGGCACCGGATAGGCGACGAAGGAATCGTACATCATTCGTGGAAGCGGCAGACGCGAGTCCACCCATTTCTCGATGCCCGTCCGCGGCTCGTAGGTTGATTGATGATCAACACTCATAATAAATTGTCCCCTCTATCAACCGATGCGGATGACGGTGTCCGAAATAAAGCTCGATACCGGAATGATCATGTTCTCAGGTGCCGGACCCGAACG
>Ga0164290_1002373_pt1 | contig 13706 bp, 7 predicted proteins | sample Micstemetagenome_FD_108782 | JGI IMG/M metagenome (GOLD analysis project Ga0164290, IMG submission 108782) | Contaminated culture microbial community from soil near Moab, Utah, USA - Microcoleus steenstrupii SON62 (Illumina Assembly) | ecosystem: Environmental > Terrestrial > Soil > Soil crust... | reverse complement strand
TGCTGGGCAACGCCGGCGACGATACGCTGAATGGCGGGGCCGGCACCGACCGTGCCGACTTCTTCGATGCGGCCAACGGGGTCACCGTGGATCTGGCCATCGGCGGTCAGCAGAACACCGGCGAGGGTCTCGACACCTTCATCAGCATCGAAAACCTCTCCGGGTCCCAGTTCGCGGACACCCTGTCGGGTGACGGCGCAAACAACAACCTCTCCGGCAACGCGGGCGACGATACGATCAACGGCCAGGGCGGCGGTGACTACATGCGCGGCGACGCCGGAGCCGATACCCTGAACGGCGGCGACGGCGATGACAGCCTGCTGGGCGGCGCGGGCGACGATACGCTGAATGGCGGGGCCGGCAACGACCGGGCCGACTTCTTCGATGCCGCCAATGGGGTCACCGTGGATCTGGCCATCGGCGGTCAGCAGAACACCGGCGAGGGTCTCGACACCTTCATCAGCATCGAAAACATCTCAGGGTCCCAGTTCGCGGACACCCTGTCGGGTGACGGCGCAAGCAACAACCTCTCCGGCGACGCGGGCGATGATACGATCAACGGCCAGGGCGGCGGTGACTACATGCGCGGCGAGGCCGGCGCGGACACCCTGAACGGCGGCGACGGCGACGACACCCTGCTGGGCAACGCGGGTGACGATACGCTGAACGGCGGCGCCGGAACCGACCGGGCCGATTTCTTCGATGCGGCGAATGGGGTCACCGTGGATCTGGCCGTTGTCGGCCAGCAGAATACCGGCGAGGGTCTCGACACCTTCATCAGTATCGAAAACATCTCAGGGTCCCAGTTTGCGGACAGCCTGTCGGGTGACGGGGCGAACAACAACATCTCCGGCGACACGGGCGATGATACGATCAACGGCCAGGGCGGCGCTGACTACATGCGCGGCGACGCTGGGGCCGATACCCTGAACGGCGGCGACGGCGATGACATCCTGCTGGGCGGCGCGGGCGACGATACGCTGAACGGCGGGGCCGGGACCGACCGGGTGGACTACTTCAGCGCCGCGAACGCCGTGACCGTGGACCTGCAGATTACCGTCGCCCAGAACACCGGCGAGGGGATGGACACGATCACCAACGTCGAACAGGTCACAGGATCGCAATTCGGCGACATTCTGACCGGCAACAGCGGCAACAACTTCCTCGACGGGCAGGCCGGCAACGACACCATCTCCGGGCTGGGCGGCAGCGACAACGTCAACGCCGGCGCGGGCAACGACACCGTTTCCGGCGGCGACGCCAACGACTTCCTGCACGGCGGTCTCGGCGACGACAATCTCGACGGCGGCGCGGGCACGGGCGACATGGCCCAGTACTATGAAGCCACCTCCGGCGTGACCGTCAGCCTGCTGCTGCAGGGCCAGGCCCAGAACACCGGCGCGGCCGGCATCGACACCCTGGTCGGCTTCGAGCAGCTCGGCGGTTCGGCCCATGCCGACACCCTGACCGGCGATGCCGGCTCCAACTTCCTCAACGGCGCGGCCGGCGACGACGTTCTCAAGGGCGAGGGCGGCAACGACAACCTGCAAGGGGGGCTCGACAACGATACGCTGAACGGCGACGACGGCAACGACAGCCTCACCGGCGGCCTCGGCAATGACGTGATGACGGGCGGCGCCGGCTTCGACACCGCCAACTACAGCGACAACACCACCGGCGTGACGGTCGACCTGCGCATCCAGGGCGTGGCCCAGAACACCGGCCATGGTTCCGACACCCTGATCGGCATGGAGAACGTCAACGGCGGCACCGGCAATGACACCCTGCACGGGGACGACACCAGCAACTTCAACTTTGCCAGTTCCGGCAACGACGTCATGTTTGGCTATGGCGGCGACGACCAGCTGACCGGCGGTCTTGGCGACGATACGATCGACGGTGGCGCGGGTGGCGATGTCGCCACCTGGGGCGATGCGACCAATGGGGTCACCGTCAGCCTCCTGCTGCAGGGCAGCGCCCAGAACACCGGCTGGGGCAACGATACCCTGATCGGCATCGAGTATCTTTCGGGCTCTGGCTTCAACGACATCCTGACCGGCGACCAGTTCAACAACAGCCTGAACGGCGGGAACGGCAACGACACCCTCAGTGGCGGCGACGGCGATGACGCGTTGCGCGGCCAGAACGGCGACGACATCATGTCGGGCGGCGCCGGCAACGACTTCCTGACCGGCGGCGAGGGCAGCGATGTCATTGACGGCGGCGACGGTATCGACCGGCTGGGCATCTCCCTCGCCGCGGCCGATCCGCAGACTGGCGCGACCATCGATCTGAACATCACGACGGCTCAGAACACCGGCCACGGCATCGACACCATCACCGGCATCGAGCACCTCAGCGGCACCGCCTACAGCGACACCTTCACGGGCAATGCGGCGGACAACTACATCGCTGGCGCGATCACCACCGGCGTCACCGCGGCCGATACGCTCAACGGCATGGGCGGGAACGACCTGCTGACCGTCGGCGGCGGCGATCACCAGCTCGACGGTGGCGCCGATTCCGATACCGTCAGCTTCAACCTGTCCACTGCAGCCGTCACGGTTTCGCTGGCGGCCCAGGGCTCCGCCCAGGCGACCGGCGTCGGGTCGATGACCCTGAACAACGTCGAAGACCTCAGCGGCACGGACTTCAACGACACCCTTACCGGCGACGGCGGGGCCAACACGCTCAGCGGCAGCCTCGGCGACGATACGCTCAGCGGCGGCGCCGGCGCGGACCTGCTGCTCGGCGACGGCATCAAGTTCACCGACTTCGGGACCTTTGGCGCCTCTGGCGCCATCGTCCAGTACGAGGACGTCGCGACGCAGTTCAACAACCCGGCCTACAGCGGCGCCGACCTTCTGGACGGCGGCGAGGGCGACGACCGCCTGGTCGGGGCCGGCGGTGACGACGAACTGACTGGCGGGGCCGGCAACGATACGTTGGAAGGCGGGGCGGACGAGGATACGGCGGTCTACGCCGGCCTGCGCTCGGCCTACACCCTGACCCGCGTCGACGAGACCACCTGGACCGTCAGCGGTCCGGAGGGGACCGACACCCTGACCAACATGGAGTTCGCCCGCTTCTCCGACCAGACGGTCAGCCTGGCGGCCGCGCCGCCCATCGTCGGCACCGAGAACGGTGAATACATTCCCGGCACTGCCAATGACGACGTCATCCAGGGCCTTGGCGGCAATGACACCATCGACGGCCTGGCCGGCAACGACGACATCGAGGGCGGCGAGGGCATCGACAACCTGTTCGGCTGGGACGGCAACGACCATCTGAAGGGCGGCGCCGGCGCTGACTTCATGGGCGGCAACCTGGGCGACGACCACCTCGAGGCCGGCGCCGGCGACGACTACCTGCGCGGCAACGACGGCGACGACATCATCGACGGCGGCGATGGCAACGATCGCGCGGCCTTCGCCCCGCAGTCCTTCGATGTCCAGGTCGGCGCCACTGTAGACCTGCGTCTTCAGGGTGTGGCCCAGGACACCGGTCACGGCATGGATACCCTGATCGGCATCGAGAACGTGTCGGGCACCTACCTCGACGACGTCATCACCGGTGACGACAACAGCAACTGGCTGTGGGGCGGCTCGAACGGCTCGGGCGCGACGGGCAACGACATCATCGACGGCCAGGGCGGCAACGACCTGATCCAGGTGGGCGCGGGCAACCACGACCTGCAGGGCGGATCCGGCATCGATACCGTCAGCTTCGACGGCAACGGCACGGACATCACGTCCGCCGGCATCACCATCGACCTCGGTCTCCAGGGCGGCTCGCAGGACACCGAACAGGGCCTGACGGTTCTGGACGGCTTCGAGAACGTCACCGGCTCGGCTTTCGCCGACAGCATCACCGGTGACGGGGCGAACAACGTCCTGGCGGGCTCGGCGGGCGACGACAGCCTCAGCGGGGCCGGCGGCGCGGACGTGCTGCTCGGCGACGGCGAGATCACGCTCGATAGCCCGTTCGGGTACTCGGGCCCGATCATCACCGTCAATGATGCGGCTGAAACCTACGCCAATCCGGCCCTCAGCGGGGCGGACACCCTGGACGGCGGCGCGGGCGATGACGTCCTGATCGGCAGTGGCGGCAATGACCTGATGGACGGCGGCGCCGACAGCGACACGGCCGTCTTCTCCGGCCTGCGCAGCGCCTACACCATCACCCGCACCGGGGCCTACACCTGGACCGTCAACGGTCCGGATGGCTCGGACACGGTGACGAACGTCGAGTTCCTGCAGTTCTCCGACCAGACGATGGCCCTTTCGGCGCCAATCGTCGGCACCGAGAACGGCGAGACCATCAACGGCACCGGCAACGCCGACTACATCCTCGGCCTTGGTGGCAATGACACGGTCGCCGCCAACGGCGGAGACGACCAGGTCGAGGGCGGCGACGGCAACGACTATCTCGACGGCCACGCCGGCAACGACACCCTCGACGGCGGCGCCGGCAACGACTCGGCCTTCGGCTGGGACGGCGATGACCACCTCATCGGCGGCATCGGCGCGGACTCGCTCGGCGGCAACTGGGGCAATGACCTCGTTGAAGGCGGCGAAGGCGACGACATCATCCGTGGCGGCGAAAACAACGATACCCTGGACGGTGGCGACGGCATCGACCGCGCGGCCTACGGGATCAACCCCGGCGTTGACGTCGTCGTCGGCGCCACCGTCGACCTGCGCCTGCAGGGCACGGCCCAGAACACCGGCCATGGCATGGATATCCTGATCGGCGTCGAGCAGGTTTCCGGCACTCACCTCAGCGACACCCTGATCGGCGACGACGGCGACAACTGGCTGTGGGGCGGCTCGAACGGATCCGGCGCGACGGGCAACGACACCATCGACGGCCAGGGCGGCAACGACCTGATCCAGGTCGGAACCGGTGTTCACACCCTCATCGGCGGCGATGGCGTCGACACCCTCAGCTACAACGGCAACGGCACCGACATCACCGCCGCCGGCATCACCGTGAACCTCGCCCTGCAAGGCGGCGCGCAGGACACCGAACAGGGCAGCCACACCCTGAGCGGCTTCGAGAACGTTTCGGGGTCGCGGCTTGCCGACACCATCACCGGTGACGGCGGCGCCAACACCCTGGCCGGCTTCGGCGGCGACGACACCCTGAATGGCGCGGCGGGCGACGACGTCCTGCTGGGCGACGCGGTCACCGTGGCGGCCAGCACGACCGGCTATGCCGGACCGATCACCACCTTCCAGGACGCGGCGATTACATACAACAACGCTGCATTCCGCGGTAACGATACGCTGAACGGCGGGGCCGGCGACGACACCCTTCGGGGCGCCGGCGGTAACGACACGCTGGACGGCGGCGATGATACCGACACCGCCGTGTTCGCCGGAAATCGCGCCGACTACAGCATCAGCGTCGGCGCCGGCGGCGTGGTCACCCTGACCGGGACCGACGGCGTCGATACCGCGATCAACGTCGAGTTCTTCCAGTTCGACGACGAGACGGTCAGCGCCGAGGACCTGGTGCCGGTCACCCTGGCCGCTGACAGCCTGACCATCACCCGCGGCCTTGAATCGGACCTCAACGCCGAGGTGCTGCTGGCCAACGACAGCCTGGCGGGCGGCTACACGGTGGTCGCCATCCGCAATGTGGTGAACGCCACCGTCGACCTGGTCGGCGGACGGCTGCAGATCGTCGCGACCGGGCCGAACGCCAGCTTCGAGTACATCGCCGATGGTCCTGACGGTCGCAAGGCCGGGGCGGTCAACGTCTCGACCGTGGTCACCACCAACGTCGTCGACACTGTCAGCGGCGGGGCGGCGGTGGCCGCCGACCTGCAGGGCCAGAACGGCAACGATACCCTGACCGGCACGGCCGGCGCCGACCGCCTGGTCGGCGGCCTCGGCAACGACATCCTGGATGGCGGCGCCGGCGTCGACGAACTGATCGGTGGTGGCGGCAACGACATCTTCCGCGTCACCGCCGGCGATCTGATCACCGAGCTGGCGGGCGAGGGGATCGACACCGTCGAGGTCGCCAGCGGCAGCTACACGCTGGGCGACGAGCTCGAGCGGCTGGTGCTGCTGACCAGCGCCGGGGCGGTCAACGGCACGGGTAACGCGGCCGACAACACCCTGGTCGGCAACGCCTCGAACAACGTGCTGGACGGCGGCCTCGGGGCCGACATCCTGCAGGGCGGGGCGGGCAATGACACCTATGTCGTCGACAATGCCGGGGACACCATCTCCGACGTCGGCGGCGGCGTGGACACCGTCCAGACGACTCTGAATACCTATACCCTCGGCTCGACCACCCTGGAGAACCTGACCTTCACGGGAGCCGGGAACTTCATCGGCACGGGCACCACCCTCGGCAACGTCATCACCGGCGGTGCGGGCAATGACCGTCTAGACGGCCGGCGGGGACCGACACCACCATCGGCGGCTTGGGCGACGACACCCACGTGGTCGCCCAGTCGACCGACGTGATCGTCGAACTGTCCGGCCAGGGGAACGACACCCTGGAAGCCAGCGCCTCCTACGTGCTGGCGGCCGGGGTCTCCATCGAGACCCTGATCGCCACGGGCGCCACGGCGGTCAGCCTGACCGGCAACGAGCTGGACAACAGCCTGACCGGCAACGGCGCGGCCAACGTCCTGAACGGCGGCGCCGGGGCCGACGCCATGTCGGGTGGCCTGGGCGCCGACACCTACATTGTCGACAACGCCGGCGACACGGTGACCGAACTGGCCGGCGGCGGCATCGACACCGTCCAGTCCAGCATCGACTTCACCCTCGGGGCCGAGGTCGAGCGCCTGACCCTGACCGGGGTGGCCATCTCGGCCACCGGCAATGATCTCGCCAACGTCCTGATCGGCAACGCCCAGGACAACATCCTCGACGGCAAGGTCGGGGCCGACATCATGCAGGGCGGGACCGGCAACGACACCTACTATGTCGACAATGCCGGAGACGTCATTACCGAGAGCGGCGTGGGGACTGACAACGTCTTCACCACCCTGGCCAGCTACACCCTGGCCGCGGCGCTGGAGAACCTCTCCTATAACGGGACGGGGACCTTCGCTGGCACGGGCAATGCGGTCGCCAACATCATCAACGGCGGGACGCTCAACGACAGCCTCAGCGGTCTGGCCGGCGATGACATCCTCAACGGCGGCCTCGGCGCTGACGCCATGAACGGCGGCGACGGCAACGACACCTACTATGTCGACGACGCCGGCGACACGATCACCGACAGCACCGGCATCGACACCGTGATGACCACCGGCAGCTTCACGCTGGCGGCGAACCTGGAGAACCTCACCTACATCGGTTCGGGCGCGGCTACGCTCACCGGCAACACCGGGGCCAATGTGATCACCGGCGGCGCCGGCGACGACGCGCTCAGGGGTCTGGCCGGGAACGACAGCCTGATCGGCGGCGACGGGGCCGACAACCTGCAGGGCGGCGACGGGGACGACATCCTCGACGGCGGCCTGGGCGCTGACGCCCTGCTGGGCGGTCTCGGCAACGACACCTTCGTCGTCGACAACGCCGGCGATGTGATCACCGAGAATGTCGGCCAGGGCACGGACAAGGTGCGCACGGCCTTGGCCAGCTACATGCTCACGGCCAATGTCGAGAACCTGGACTACACCGGCCTCGCGTCCTTCACCGGCACGGGCAACGACCTGGCCAACGTCATCACCGGCGGGGCCCAGGGCGACAGTCTCATTGGCGGCCTCGGCAATGATACGCTGAATGGGGCCGGCGGCGCCGATACCCTCGACGGCGGCGACGGGACCGACACCCTCGACGGCGGGTCCGGCGCCGACAGCATGACTGGCGGCCTCGGCAACGACATCTATGTCGTCGACGACGCCGGTGATGTGGTCCTCGAACTGGCGGCCGGCGGCACGGACACCATCCGCGTCACCGCCTCCAGCTACGTCATGGGCGCCGAGGTCGAGATCATGCAGTTCGTCGGGGCCGGGTCGTTCAACGGCACGGGCAATGCCGCGGTCAACACCATCATCGGCGGGACCAGCGCCGATACGATCGACGGCGCGGGCGGGGCCGACACCCTGCGCGGCGGTCTGGGTGGCGACACCCTCAGCGGCGGCCTCGACAACGACAAGCTCTACGGCGAGGCCGGCGACGACATCCTGAATGGCGGCGACGGCAACGACACCCTTTACGGCGGCGCGGGGGTCGACACCCTGTCCGGCGGGGCGGGCCGCGATGTCTTCGTGATCCAGGTGGCGGCCGACAGCGGTGTGGGTGCGGGCAACCGCGACCTGATCATCGATTGGGACGCGCCCGACGTTGTTGACCTGCGGGCGCTCGACGCCATCGCCGGCGGGGCGGACGACGCCTTCCTCTACCTCGGCAACAACGCCTTCAGCGCCGGTGGCGTGGGCGAGGTGCGCTGGATGCTGGACGGTGGAAACACCATCGTGCAGGGCGACCTGGACGGTAACGGAACGGTCGATTTCGAGATCCAGATCGCCGGGGTCCAGACGCTCAACAACCTCGACTTCCTGCTCTGATCGCAGAAAGCTTCAACCTGATCGATCCCCCGGCGAGCCTATCGCCGGGGGATTTTTCGTTCAGGGGGCCGGCGGCACGACCGGTTCGCCCGTCCATTCCCAGTGCCAGGGCTCGTAGGCGTAGTTGATGAAGCCGAAGCGGCCGGCGTTGCGGACCATCCAGCGATAGGCCGGGGTGCGCGACTGGGCCAGGCGGTTGAAGCCGGCCGTCGAGGCCGGGTCGCCACCCGGGGCCATGCCGACATGGATATCCAGCGCCAGCCCTGTGCGGTGGGCTGAGCACTGCGTGCGTCGCACGCCGTCGCAGTTCTGCTCGATCAGGCATCGGACGGCGTCTGCCTCGGGATCACGATAGGCGGAGAAGATCTTCAGGGCGTCGGGCTGGTTGAACATCGACGGCGCCTCGGTGCGGGCGGTGGCGATCTTCTGTCGATAGGCGGCCAGGACACCGGGGCGCAGCTGCATGGGCCGGCCATAGGACTCACCGGCATTGGCATAGGCCAGGTCTGTCGTCGGTGGTGGGCAGTCCTCAGGCCTGATCTTCGAGACCGGCCGGGCCCGGTGCCAGCGCTGCCGCATGGCCTCGAACACCGCCGGCGTCATCACCCCGTCGGCCACCGGCCCGTTTCGCCGCTGCCAGTCGGCCAGGGCGGCGGCGAAGCCCGGCTGGTCCGGGCCGCAGGCAGTCCTGATCTCATTGGCGATCAGGGGCGCATAGATCTCCCAGCCGATCTCCTCGGCGCCAAAGGGCGACCAGATCAGGCTTCTCGCCGACTCGCCGTTGGCCCGGGCGGCGGTGGCGAAGCGGGCATCCTGGCAGTCGCCGCTCAGCGGCGGCGGGGCCGGCGCGGGTGGCCGGGAGACGTAGGTCTGGCCGGTGTAGGCCTCTTCCAGAGTCGGGGCCTGAGTCTCCGGTCGGGTCAGGAACCAGACGCCCGCCACGACGATCACGGCCAGCAAGGCCACAGCCGCGATCCAGCCGAGCAGGCGCAACAGGCCCTGGATCACCCGGTCAAGAAAACGCAGGATGGCCTGCATGTCGCCTCCAGACCGGTCATCCGGTCACGGCTGCGTCAGCGCGTCAATCGCCGGAAGGTTCAGATAGGCTGCCGTCCCCCGGGCCGCCACCACGCCGCTGGCCAGGCTGGCCTGCAGCAGGTAGCCGCCCGTCGGCGCCTCCCAGTCGAGCATCTCGCCGGCCGCGAAGACGCCGGGCAGGCGGCGGAGCATCAGGGTCTCGACCAGTTCGTCCAGACGAATGCCGCCGGCGCTGGAGATGGCCCGCTCGAGGCCCTGCATACCCGTCAGGGTGATCCGCGCGCCCTTGATCAGCGCCGCCTGGCTGCGCGGCGAGACGGGGATCGGACCGCCGGTGGCTTCGCGCATCAGGCCGATGGCGGCCGGCGACAGGTGGGCGGCCTTGCGCAGGTGGTTGGACTGGCTCTGGCGGCCCTGCGGTGTGACCAGCCTGGCTGTCAGCTGGCCGAGGCTCTGGTCCGGGTGAAGGTCGATGGAAAGCTCGGCCTCGCCGTCACGGGCGATGGCTTCGCGCAGGCCGGCCGACAGGGCGTAGATGGCTCCGCCCTCCAGGCCATAGTCGGCGATCATCGCCTCGCCGCGCACCGTCTGGCCCTCATGGGTCAGGGCGATGGCTTTCAGCGGCTGGCCGGCGAACCGCTCCTTGAAAATGGGGCTCCACTCGACATTGAAGCCCACGTTCGCCGGCTGGAACGGGGCGATCTCGACCCCGCGCGCCGCCAGCAGGCCGGTCCAGGCGCCGTCCGAGCCGAGCCTCGGCCAGCTCGCCCCGCCGAGCGCCAGGATCACGGCGTCGGCGGTCTCGATCGTCGGTCCGTCCGGCGTGTCGAAGGTCAGGGCGCCGGCGTCGTCCCACCCGGTCCAGCGGCTGCGCAGGGCCAGGGTGACGCCCATCTCGCCCAGCCGGCCCAGCCAGGCGCGCAGCAGCGGCGCCGCCTTCATGGCCTTGGGAAACACCCGGCCGCTGGAGCCGACGAAGGTTTCCTGACCCAGACCTTCGGCCCAGGCGATCAGATCGCCCGGGGCAAAGGCGTCCAGCATCGGCCCGGCCCAGCCGGCCGCCTCGCCGTAGCGGCCAAGGAAGGCGTCCAGCGGCTCCGAGTGCGTCAGGTTCAGCCCGCCGCGCCCGGCCATCAGCAGCTTGCGGCCGGCCGAGGGCATGGCGTCGTGCAGCCGCACGCGGGCGCCGGCGCGGGCAAGCGCTTCGGCGGCGATCAGGCCGGCGGGACCGGCGCCGATGATGGTCACGGGTGGGGACATGGCGGGCTTGTAGCAGGTTCGCGGCTCCGTGAACGGTCGTGATGGAGCAGTGGGCCAGCCGGCGCGTTTCCGGTTGTGGCAAATTTTATGCGCTCCCGGGAAACCAACCGGGATCTGGCGCGCTAGTCCCTCGTGCAACAGACACGGAGGGAACATCCAATGCGTATCATCATCGTCGCCGCCGCTGCTATCGGCGCCCTGTCCCTGGCCGCTTGCGGCAGCCCCGCCGAGAAGGCCGCTGAGAAGCAGGCCGACGCCGTCGAGACTCAGGGCGAACAGACCGCCGACGCCATGGAGGAACAGGGCGACGTCGCCAAGGACGCGGCCTTGGCCCAGGGCGAAGCCACCGAAGACGCCATGGACAACAAGGCTGACGCCACCGAGAAGGCCGCCGATGAAAAGGCCGACGCCATCAAGGAAGCCGCCAAGCAGTAGTCTGGCCGCCATCACCTGACAGACAGCGCCCTCCGGCTCCGGCCGGGGGGCGTTTTGCTTTGGGGACGAGGCGGGGACTGGTATCAACGGCCTCATGACCCAGACGCCCAACACCGCCCAGATCGACTACTGGAACGACACCCCTGGCCTGACCTGGGCCAGCCTGCAGACCCTGCTCGACCGCCAGATCGCCCCGCTGGGCGAGGCGGCCATGACCGCCCTGGCCCCCCGGGCCGGGGAGCGCATCCTCGACATCGGCTGCGGCTGCGGCGACACCACGCTCGCCCTGGCCCTGGCCGTTGGACCCGAAGGCCAGGTGCTCGGCGCCGACATCTCACGGCCGATGCTCGAGGTGGCGCGCCAGAGGATCGCGGCGGCCGGCCTGGCCCAGGCCTCGGTCATCGAGGCCGACGCGCAAGGCCAGGACTTCGGCGCGGGCCAGTGGGACGCCCTCTACTCGCGCTTCGGGGTGATGTTCTTCGCCGACCCGCCGGCCGCCTTCGCCAACCTGGCCCGGGCCCTGAAACCCGGCGGCCGGCTGGCCTTCGTCTGCTGGCGCCCCCTGAAGGAAAACCCCTGGATGACCGCGCCGCTGGCCGCCGCGCTCCAGCATGTGTCGCCGCCGGAGCCGAGCGATCCGCATGCGCCGGGACCGTTCGCCTTTTCCGATCCCGACCGGGTCAGGTCCATCCTGGGCGGAGCCGGGTTCCGCGACATCACTGTCACACCGCACGACGCGGCCATTGGCGGCAACCCGCTCGAGGACGCCCTCATCGTCGCCCGCAAGGTCGGCCCGGCCGCCCGGCTGATCGCCGACCATCCGGACAAGCGCGACGCCATCCTGGCGTCCCTGCGCCAGGCGCTCGAAGCCAACGACGGTCCGGACGGCGTCTGGTTCGATTCGGCGACCTGGATCGTCACCGCCACGAAGGCTTGAGAGTGGTCGCGCGTTTGATCCGATAACCGGTTCCCACTTATCGGAACGCGCTAGGCAGGCCGTCGCAACTTGAACAGCTCGCTGACCACGACGTAGTCGGCGAGATAGCCGCAACGGGCCAGCGTCCGGGCGCCGGCGGTGTCGAAACGGCCGTCGACGATGAAGGCCGGATCGATATGGACGCCGACCACCTGGCCCAGCACCAGGTGGGATTGGGTCGGGGCGCCGTCGAGATCGGTCAGGTCGATGACCTGCAGCACCCGGCATTCCAGGCTGGCCGGGCTGGCCGCGACGCGGGGGGCGCGGACCAGGCGGCAGGGGGCCTGCTCGAGGCCGGCCAGTTCGAACTCGTTGATTTCCGGGCCGACGGAGGCGGAGGTGGCGTTCATCGCCGTCGCCAGATCCTCGGTGACCAGGTTGAAGACGAACTCGCCGGTCTCGCGGGCGTTGGCCAGGCTGTCGCCCAGCTTCTCGGAGGAAAAGCCGATGATGGGCGGTCGCGAGGAGAAGGCGTTGAAGAAGCTGTAGGAGGCGAGGTTGACCACCCCGCCCGCGCTGATTGTCGAGATCCAGCCGATCGGCCGGGGCGCGATGATCGCCTTGAAGGGATCATGCGCCAGGCCATGGCCGTGGGCCGGTTCGTAGAAGTGGGTCATGCCCTGACGGTTAGCGCCCTCCCTGACCGTCGTCGACCCGCAGGCAGGTGCCGGTCACCGCGTCGGAGGCCGGGCTGACCAGGTAGAGCAGGGTGGAATCGAGCTGGGCGGGGTTGCCGATGCGCTTGCGGGGGAAGTGCTGGCTGATGTCGCCCATGCGCGACAGCATGCCGTCCATCATCTCGCTCTCGAAGGCGCCGGGGGCGATGGCGTTGACGTTGATGTGGAACTTCGACCACTCGACGGCCAGGGTCTCGGTGATCCGCACCATAGCCGCCTTGCTGACCGAATAGAGGGCCGCGCCGCCACCCGTGTAGCTGTAGGCGGCCGAGGAGGCGATGTTGACGATCCGGCCGGGCTTTTCCGCCGCGATCCGCCGGCGGGCGAACTCGCAGGCGAGGATCCAGGGGCCACGGACATTGGTGTCGAGCACCGCATCGATCAGCTCGACGCTCATCTTGTGGGCGCGCTGGGCGTCGGGGATGCCGGCGTTGTTGATCAGGATATCGACGGGGCCGAGCGCCTCTTCCGCCTTGCCGACCACGGCCAGCAGCTGGTCGGCGTCGGTGACGTCGAGCGCCAGGGCGACGGCCCGGCCGCCGGCGTCGTTGATCTCCTTTGCAAGGGCTTCCAGCCGGTCAACCCGGCGGGCGGTCAGGGCGACGGCGCAGCCCTGCGCGGCCAGCACCTGGGCAAAGCGCTTGCCAAGACCGGAGCTGGCGCCGGTGACCAGGGCGACATGGCCGGTCAGGTCGATGGAAGCGTTGGGCAGGGGATAGGTCATGGGTGTTCCTCGCGTCTTTTGCGGGGAGTATCGGGGACTGACGGTGGGTCAGGG
>Ga0164290_1002372_pt1 | contig 13711 bp, 11 predicted proteins | sample Micstemetagenome_FD_108782 | JGI IMG/M metagenome (GOLD analysis project Ga0164290, IMG submission 108782) | Contaminated culture microbial community from soil near Moab, Utah, USA - Microcoleus steenstrupii SON62 (Illumina Assembly) | ecosystem: Environmental > Terrestrial > Soil > Soil crust... | reverse complement strand
TGCAGTGATAAAACCTATAAGGAAATTGCAGAAGAAATGCATATCAGCCCCCGTACTGTAGATACTTACCGCGATAACCTGTTTAAAAAACTGGATATTAAAACACGTGTTGGCCTTGCTATTCTCGCCATTAAACATGGAATTGTAAGCATCTGATAAAATCGCTACCCCTTATTTTTTAATCCAGTTCAGGAATCTTGTCCGCAGATGAAATATTCAATCAACCAATGGTTGTATTGAACTGATTTATTTTTCTATAAAGCCTATTACAAAACGACCTTCCTCCTCATAATAATAAGTGTGCTTGTATTTATTATAACTGATCGGTGCTCCCAGTTTACGCATCATCGACAAATAAGTAAAGAGGGTGGTAGTAGAACAATCAACCTTAACAGCCATTTCAGTTGGTTTTCCTGTACACTTTCTCGCAATGAGTTCGTCTATTTTCTTAAAAGTGTCAATTGCAATTCTGCTTTTGCTTTTCATAGCCGATAATTTTAACACCCAAAATAGAAAGCTTTATGATCGAAAAAAACCGTAGAAATACCTGATTTTTCTGTGAGAAGTTCGTGATAGAAATACCTGATACCTTCGCTTGACTCTCCTGACAGAATAGTTTTTAGTCTCCCCGTTTAACCATGTCATACATTCATACCAGATTTGCTAACTTTAATAATGGTTAGCCGCAAAATGAAGTCTTCCTTTCTTTCTCTTGTATTTCAATGGCTGCTTTGTATGATTGTATTCAATACCATCGAAGCCCAGACCCCTCCAATCGGACAATGGAGAGAACACCTTAATTATCAGCAAACCATTCAGGTAATAAAAGGCGATCGTTTATACTGCGCCACCACTCAGGCTCTTTTCTCCATCAATGAAAAAGATGAAGTGGAGCGTTTTTCCAAAGTAACAGGACTCAATGATATTGGTATCAGCGCCATTGGATGGGATGATGTTAACGGACAGTTAGTGCTGGCTTATAACAATAGTAATCTTGATCTGCTGAAAGGCAGTATCGTTAAGAATATCAGCGATATCAAAAGAAGTACCATCAGCGGAGACAAATCCATACTGCATATTTATTGTACGAATGGTGTAGCCTACCTCTCAACCGGATTGGGTATAGTACTTGTTGATCTTACCCGTCTTGAAATAAAAGATACCTGGATCATAGGTAATAATGGATCGCAGGTAAAAACATATGCAACCGGTTTTTTCAATAACCGCTGGTATGCCGCTACGGAACAGGGTTTAAAATATGCACCCGCCTCTGCCGGCAATCTTGCCGATTACAGGAACTGGTTATCGGCAAGTGGTTCAGGAAATTTACCTGACGGTGCTTATCAGCATATTCTGTCTGTAAACAATAACCTTGTTGTTCAAAAAAACGATTCATTGCTTCTACTGAATGGTGCCAACTGGCAACTGCTTTATCACGATGCTGCCTGGCCCATTGTGAATGTAACGGCAAGTGGCAATCGTTTACTTATTTGTCAGCGAACCAATTCAGGAGCATCCCGTGTTATCATACTCAATACCAACGGTCAGGTTGAAAGAACCATCATGCAAAGTGGTGTTATTTCTTTCCCCCGTTCGGCCACCATCGACAATACCAATATTTGGATAGCAGACCGGTTTGGTGGGTTATCGCGTTTTGGGACGAGCGTTGATCGCTTTATACCAAACGGCCCGCCGGGAATAGCCACCGGCGAACTTCTGGCCACCGGAGCAACCATGTATGCGGCTGCCGGAAGTGTTAATGATGCATGGAATTATCTGTACAACCGCGACGGAGTGTTTCAGTTGAAAGACGATCGGTGGTCGTTCAGGGGTTACTTTAACAGCCCTGTTCTTGATTCTGTTTTTGATTTTATCACACTCACTGAAGACCCTCGCGATAAAAGCTTATGGGCAGGTAGTTATGGGGGTGGCCTGGTTCGATTCAGGGACTCATCGATACAACTGTTCAAACAACAGAACAGTAGCCTACGTGCCGCTGTGGGTGACCCTGGTAGCGTGCGTGTGAGTGGTCTTGCTTTCGACAGCCGCCAGCGTTTATGGATAAGTAACTATGGTGCCCCTCAGAATTTACAGGTGCGTAAACAGGATAGTACCTGGACCTCATTCAACATCCCTTTCATACACAATGAAAATGCAGTAGCCCAGATAGTGGTTGATGATCTTGACCAGTTATGGATTATGAGTCCAAAAGGCAATGGTGTATTTTGTTATAATCCGGGTTCGAATATTGACAATACCAACGATGACAGGTGGAAATATTACAGACAAGGTTCGGGTAATGGTAATCTCCCTTCAAATAATGTGTATTCACTGCTGAAAGATAAAAATGGATTTATATGGGTAGGAACAGACAGAGGTATTGGTATTATCCGTTGTCCGGAAACTGTTTTTGGAACAGGTGGATGTGAAGCCATTCAACCCATCATTCAACAGGATCAGCTGGCAGGTCTTTTATTCAGGGATGAAGTAGTGCAATGTATGGCGGTAGATGGTGCCAACCGTAAATGGGTAGGTACCCGAAATGGTTTATGGCTTATTAGTTCCAGTGGCGATAAAATTATTTATCGCTTTACTGCAGAAAACAGTCCGCTGCTAAGTAATGATGTTCGTAAAATAAGTGTTGATCCGGTTACCGGAGAACTGTTTATCGCAACATTTAATGGTATCTGCAGTTTCAGAAGTACAGCCACAGAAGGTGGTGTTAACAATCAAAATATACGGGTGTTTCCCAACCCCGTACCTCCGGGTTATAACGGAACCATTGCCATACGCGGACTGGTAAATAATGCACTGGTAAAAATCACCGAGTTAAATGGAAGACTTGTTTACCAGACAAGAGCTTTGGGTGGACAAGCCATCTGGAACGGGAAAAATTATCTTGGAAATAAAGTAGCCAGCGGTGTATACCTCGTGCTGGTTCGCGATGACCAGGGATTGGAAAGAATTGCCACCAAAATTGTACTGGCCGGAGGGCGTTGATTCACTTATTGTTTTACATAATCATAGGTGCGCATTACAATAAATTTTTGTCCGCTCTTCTCACCCGGGCCTACACGGTACATTACCTGACGCATTTTCCCAGTAGGTTTCGATCCTGTACTGTCTGTAGTAAATAATGGAAACCTGCGGGTCAGCACTCCTTCCATCAACATAAATTCATCATACCCTTTATACCCTTCACGCAGTTTCGGATCATCTACAATATCAGGAAATACAATCGGCAATACTGTGGTATTAGCTTCAGAGCTCACACACACAACCGTTCCTTTATTGAGGGTATCACCATTATAAATATACAAAACAAGATCAGGGAAATTATCGCGGTTAACATCATCTACTTCTGCACGGCGAACACGACCGTTGATTTCAAAACTAAAATCACGCATACTGTTATCAAACCCAATTGGCGATATGTTAATCGTGTTTTTTTCTGCATTACGGTTATTACAAACCACTTTGTAACCAGCTTTACCAATTTTCATGGTAGAATCAAATTTTCGTGCAGGTTGCTGGGCATTTACCAGTGCAGGCAAACAGAAAAAAACCGAAAGTGTAATAAGCTGTAATTGAAAACGCATCTGATCAACATTATTAAACATACAATTTAGTAAATCTTTTCTGAAGCCTTACATATTACGCCTGTATTGTCCACCTACTTCATACAAAGCATGCGTAATCTTGCCCAGTGAACAGTATTTTACGGCCTCCATCAAAGCTTCAAACAGGTTACCATTTTGTCTGGCCGTTTGTTTTAAAGCAGCAAGTGTATCGGCAGATTTTGTTTGATTTCTTTTCCAGAATGCCTGCAGGTTTTGTATCTGCTGTTCTTTTTCTTCAGTCGTAGACCTGATCACTTCTCCCGGTAATATGGTGGGACTTCCTTTTTTATTGAGGAATGTATTTACCCCGATCAATGGAAGTTCGCCGGTATGTTTCAAGGTTTCGTAATACAGGCTTTCTTCCTGTATTTTATTACGCTGGTACATTCTTTCCATGGCACCCAGTACACCACCTCTTTCACTGATTCTTTCAAATTCAAGCAAAACGGCCTCTTCTACCAGATCGGTGAGTTCTTCAACAGCAAAACTTCCCTGGATAAAGTTCTCTGTATTAGCAGAACCCAGTTCACGGTTAATAATCAGTTGTATGGCCATGGCCCTTCTCACACTCTCCTCGGTTGGTGTGGTAATTGCTTCATCGTATGCGTTGGTATGAAGACTGTTACAGTTATCGTAAATAGCATACAGTGCCTGCAATGTGGTTCTGATATCGTTAAAATCAATTTCCTGCGCATGCAAACTTCTTCCGCTTGTCTGAATATGGTATTTCAGTTTCTGTGAACGATCGTTGCCCTTGTATTTATGCTTCATCGATTTAGCCCAGATACGTCTTGCTACACGACCTATTACACTGTATTCCGGATCCATTCCATTACTAAAAAAGAAAGAGAGATTGGGTGCAAAATCGTCAATATGCATTCCACGACTCAGGTAATACTCCACATAGGTAAATCCATTCGCCAGTGTAAATGCCAATTGTGTAATAGGATTGGCCCCTGCTTCTGCAATATGATAACCACTGATGCTTACACTGTAAAAATTTCGCACTTTATGATCAATAAAATAAGACTGCACATCGCCCATCAGTTTCAATGCAAATTCTGTAGAGAAAATACATGTGTTTTGTGCCTGGTCTTCTTTCAGAATATCGGCCTGCACGGTTCCTCTCACCTGCGATAAGGCTTCGGTTTTAATATTGGCATATACATCTGCCGGTAATACTTCATCGCCCGTTAACCCGAGTAATCGAAGACCCAGTCCATTATTTCCTTCTGGTAATCTTTCGGGAGAAGACGGATTATAATAAACCGGTTTAGGTGCATGTTTGTATTTCTGTGCAAGCACTTCTTCTACTTTACCCCATAAACCATTTGCATCAATGTATTTTTCACAGAGCTGATCAATGGCTGCATTCATAAAAAAGGCCAGTACGATGGGTGCCGGACCATTGATCGTCATACTTACCGATGTTTTCGGATCGCAGAGATCGAAACCACTGTATAATTTCTTGGCATCGTCAACAGTAGCAATGCTGACACCGCTATTGCCGATTTTCCCATAAATATCAGGACGTACCGCAGGGTCTTCCCCATACAGTGTTACGCTATCAAAAGCAGTAGATAGCCTGATGGCGGGCTGACCCAAAGAAACATAGTGAAAACGTTTATTGGTACGCTCCGGACCACCTTCCCCTGCAAACATTCGTGTTGGATCTTCGCCCTGTCTTTTCAATTCAAACACACCTGCAGTATAAGGAAATGAACCCGGTACATTCTCCTGCAACTGCCAGCGAAGAATATCGCCCCAGTCTTTGTATTTGGGTAATACTACTTTGGGAATACGTGTTTTACTGAGCGATACTGTAGTGAGTGGCTGCCTGATAACTTTATCGCGCACTTTGTATTCAAAGAAATCTGCTTCGTATTGTTTTACCAGTGCAGGCCATTGTTCAATCAGTTGTTTGCAATCGGGATGAAACTGTTTTTCAAAAGATTGTTTCACTTCTTCCAGCCCTTTTGCCAGCTCTCCCTGTACTGATGATAAAGTACCATTTATCTGGTATAATTTACTGGCAATGGTTGTTTGTTCATTCACCCAGGTATCGTAAGAGCGGTTATTATCGGCAATTTCAGCCAGGTAGCGTACCCGTTTGGGAGGAATAATCTGCGATTTGGTAGTAGTTTCCTGCTGATTCGTTTCTTCTGAAAAATGACCCAGTGATATTTTTGTTTTCTGTTCAACCGTATGCATTATTTTTTCAAATAAAGCATTTACACCTGCGTCATTGAACTGGGCAGCGATGGTACCTACAATGGGTAATTCTTCATCTTTTGCTGTCCATAAATTATGGTTTCTCTTGTATTGTTTCCGAACATCATGCAGGGCATCCAATGCGCCGGCTTTATCAAATTTATTGATACATACTACATCTGCATAATCGAGCATATTGATTTTTTCGAGTTGTGAGGCGGCACCATATTCGGGTGTCATCACATACAAACTCACATCACAAAAATCAAGTATCGATGCATCACTTTGTCCTACACCTGCCGATTCCAGGATAATAAAATCAAACCCTGCCTCTTTACAAATATCAATAGCGTCCTGTACATGGGCACTGAGTGCGGTGTTGTCATCACGGGTTGCAAGACTGCGCATATAAGCACGCGGATGTGAAATAGCATTCATCCGTATCCTGTCGCCCAGCAAAGCACCACCTGTTTTCTTTTTAGATGGGTCAACCGAAATAACCGCAATGGTTTTATTCTCCAATAGCTGGAGATATCGTCTTACGATTTCATCCGTCACTGAACTTTTCCCCGCTCCACCAGTACCCGTAATACCCAATACCGGAATTCCTTCCAAGCCTTGTTTTTTGTCACCTTGCTTCTTGTTTCCCTGTTCCTTGCCGGCGGGTCCATTCTCTGCATTAGTAATATGCCTTGCAATGGTGCGTATGTCTTTTACTTCTCCCAGTGTCATGGGTTGATTGTATACACCATTTCCATTCAAGCTAAAATCGCATTGTTGTATCACGTCTTCAATCATGCCTTCCAGTCCCATTTTTCTTCCGTCATCCGGACTGTATATTCTGGTGATACCATAGTGATGTAATTCCCTGATCTCTTCAGGTAATATGGTTCCACCACCACCGCCAAAGATTTTGATATGTCCGCAACCATTCTGATCCAACAGGTCGCGCATATATTTAAAAAACTCTACATGCCCTCCCTGGTAACTGGTTATCGCAATACCCTGTGCATCTTCTTCAATGGCACACTCTACTATTTCAGCCACACTTATGTTATGACCCAGGTGAATAATTTCGGCTCCTTTCGACTGCAGAATACGCCGCATAATATTTATGGCGGCATCATGCCCGTCAAACAAACTGGCAGCTGTTACTATGCGTATTTTATGCTGGGGTTGGTACGACATATCCTTTCTTTTCACTGAATGGCAAATTTACGGCTTTCGGTCGAATGGTTAACAATCGTTAGTTTTTTGATGCCTAAGTTTACAAAAACAATTAGATGTCATTTAGTATACGGGAAGAAGGAACCAATAGCCAGAAAACAATTACGCTCTGTGATGAACAAACAGGAACAAGTGCAGAAATATTCTGTTTTGGTGGCTTATTAAATGCATTCACCATACAAACTGAAGGCGATCCTATTAATATTGTTGATGGTTTTAAAGATGTAGCTGATGCAAAAACAGAAATGAACAATGGCTTTAAAAGTGCGAAATTAAGTCCATTTGTATGCAGACTGCGTGCAGGTAAATACCGGTTTGAAGACAGAGATTTCACAATAGAAGGGTTTCACCTGAGCGGACACGCCATTCATGGTTTGTTGTGTCATGCCATTTTTGAACTTACCGCTCAAGGTGCCGATACAGATAAAGCGTGGGCAACATTAACACATGAATATAAAGCAACAGATAAAGGTTATCCTTTCCCCTATACCATTGCAATTACCTGGACCTTGCATAAGAATCATTACCTGACTGTTACCACAACTGTTACCAACCTGCACGATGGTGCTATTCCTTTTTCAGATGGCTGGCATCCTTATTTTGCAACCGATACGGGCATCGACAGTTCTATGCTGTCATTTAATACCAATAGAAAACTGGTATTTGATGATGAGCTGGTTCCAACAGGTGCAGAAGAAAAAGATGATCGTTTTTTAGCAGGAGCTTTACTTGACGGTATTCAACTCGATAATTGCTTTGTATTACCCGCGAATGAGCAAGGATATTGCTTGCTAAAAGGAAAAAAGATAAGTATCAGGATTGAACCAGATGCCAGTTATCCTTACCTGCAAATCTATACTCCACCACATCGTAAGAGCATTGCCATTGAAAATCTTACTGCTGCTCCAGATGCGTTTAATAATAAAATCGGGCTCCGATACCTGCAACCAGAAGAAATATTCAGCTGTAGTACCGGTTATCGTATTGTATTACTATAACTTCTTTATAAATAAAATTTCCCCTTCTCACTTTCTCTTTGTTAAAAAAGCCCTGCATAAACAGGCTCTCAAAAATGCTAAGTGTTATTAACAAAGAGAAAGGGAGAAGGGGAGATGAAGTTTTTTATTCAATTGTGAGAGTTGAATTATAAATCTACAACCGCAATCATGCTGATCTCAACATTTACATTTCTTGGCAATGTTTTCACAGCTACTGTTTCACGGGCGGGATAATCGCCTTTGAAATAAGAACCATATACTTCATTCACTTCAGCAAAATGGGCCATATCGCTCAGGAAAATAGTGGTTTTAACCACATGATCGAAAGTAATATGCGCCTCTTCCAGCACCGCCGCAAGATTTTGCATCACCCGATGGGTTTCTGTTTTCAGATCACTGGTTAACAGCTCACCTGTAACAGGATCAAAAGCAACCTGTCCGCTCAGGTATACCATACCATTGGCTTTTACAGCCTGATTGTAGGGGCCGATGGGTGCCGGTGCTTTGGGGGTTTTAATGATTTGCTTAGACATATTTCTCTTTTCTTTTGTGACTGGCAAATTGCTGTTTTTCTATCAACCCACCAACCTAAATTTGCAGCATGCAGATAGTGGTTAAAGCCTCAGCGCAACAACAAAAGGCATTTTTATCGAAATCATTGCCAGCCAACAGCCGTATTTACTGGTATGGCACCGATATTTTACCTGAAGAGGCGGATGTCTGGTTCGATCTTTGTTTTGAAGAAGAGGGTCCCGTTTTTCTGGAAATGACCGATAATATTGTATTTGCCAATGCAGTATTATCGCCAACACTAACACTGCCCGGGCATTATGTGCCTATTAATGCATGGAATGGTTTTCTCGAAAGACCTGTTGCAGAAATTGCACATGGAGAACATGATGCCGCGGTTAAAACAATAATGAAGAAGCTGGGCTGGTCATTTACCCTTGTACCGGATGTTGCAGGAATGGTATCGGCAAGAATCATTAGCATGATTATCAATGAAGCTTATTTTGCCTGGGGCGATGAGGTAAGCAGCAAAGCAGATATAGATACCGCCATGAAACTCGGCACCAATTATCCTTTTGGTCCCTTCGAGTGGTGTGAAAAGATCGGCATCCATAAAATTCATCAGTTGTTAAGCATACTTTCAAAAGAAGATGAACGATATACACCGGCACCTGCATTGGTTGATGAATATGCCCAACTCAATAAAAAAGCATGAGTTATATCCTGAATATAGATACAGCTACAGAAAGCGCAGGCGTTTGCCTGAGCAGGGGAAATGAAGTGTTGACCATATTGACGAGTACTGATCAAAAAAACCATGCTTCTTTTATTCAGCCCGCCATTGCATCTGTTATAAAGCAAACAGGTATTGCTTTACCCGATCTTTCAGCCGTTGCAGTTACGGGTGGGCCGGGTAGTTATACCGGTTTGAGGGTAGGTATGGCCACGGCAAAAGGTATCTGTTATTCACTTAAAAAGCCTTTGATTGTTATTAATACCCTGGAAGTTATGACTGCTGCGGCCATTGAAAAAGCGGGGGATGAAATACAACTGTTCTGCCCTTTGATAGATGCCAGAAGAATGGAAGTTTTTACCGCTGTTTATGACCATTTCTTACAAAATAAGCTGGCGCCTCAGGCTATGTTGCTTGAAAAACAATCCTTTACGAATTTCCTTGAAACAGGTATTATGCTGTTTTCCGGAAGCGGTATGAAAAAATTTAGTGAAATATCAGGACACCCGAATGCAAGGTTTGTTGATGTGCAACATCATGCCGGACATCTGGCCCAACTTGCCTTCGAATCCTTTATAAATGGGCATTTTGCAGACCTGGCTTATACCGAACCACTATACCTGAAAGCATTCTTCGATACCTCCAAAAAATAGGTTTTCGCTGCCTCTTCCTTTGGTATATAAAAATTTTGCTATAAAACTCTAAAAATATACATATCTTTATTTGTACAATTTTAGTTTGTTAACCCCCCATCATAACTTAATTGTCATGAGCCAATCATTGCAATCCGTTGTTTTAAATAACGGGAAAAATGCGATAAAGGTGGACTTTCTTCATACAAAGAAAGCGGCCCTTATCCTACGTTCAATCAATCACAAACTCCGACAGCAAATCATCAAATTACTTGACGATCATCAAAAAATGACGGTTACAGAAATTTATGTGAAACTTCGCCTGGAGCAGTCTGTAGCCTCGCAACACCTCGCCATTCTTCGACGAGCCGGTATTGTAAGCACTACAAGAGACGGTAAGTTTATCTTCTACTCCGTGAACTACAACCGGTTAACCGAAGTGGTTGCTTTTGTAGAATCACTGGTTGGTTGACAGTTTAACTGACATTACGCCTGTTTTTCCGTGAATGATAAGGGTCTGGCCTGATCCTTGGTCGTATCTTTGCCTAAACTTGCGAATATGTTTGTAAAGCAACTATATACAGGCTGCTTAAGTGAAGCAGCATACTATATTGAAAGCGACGGTATTGCCGCCGTTATTGACCCCCTGCGCGATATTGAAGAATATCTTGCACTCGCTAAAGAACGCAATAGCACGATCCGTTATATTTTCGAAACCCATTTTCATGCTGATTTTGTAAGCGGACATCTCGACCTTGCCGCTGCAACCGGCGCAACTATTGTATATGGTCCTGCCACACAAACCAGTTTCCCTGTACATGTGGCCAAAGACGGGGAAGTATTTGAAATAGGGAAACTACAGGTACAAGTATTACATACACCCGGTCATACACTCGAAAGCAGTTGTTACCTGCTAAAAAATGAAGAAGGGAAGGATCATGCCATTTTCACAGGAGATACTTTATTTGTAGGTGATGTAGGCCGGCCCGATCTCGCACAAAAAACCAATGAAATTACCATGGAAGACCTGGCAGGCATGATGTATGAAAGCCTGCAAAATAAAATCATACCCCTGGCAGATGATGTAATTGTGTATCCGGCCCATGGTGCCGGCAGCAGTTGTGGTAAAAACCTGGGGCCTGAAACATTCAGCACTATTGGTGAGCAAAAAAACAGTAACTACGCTTTACAACAGCAAAGCAAAGAAGACTTTATCAAAGCAGTTACAGATGGCTTATCTGCCCCACCACAGTATTTCCCGATCAATGCACGTATCAATAAAGAAGGATATGACAGTATAGACGCTGTACTCAGCAAAGGACTGACCGCTTTAGATATCCCTGATTTTAAAAATAAACTAAGTGAACCTGATATTATTTTAGTGGATACAAGAAACGCTTCTGTGTTTACAGAAGGCTTTATTCCCGGCGCTGTTTTTATTGGTCTGGAAGGTCGTTTTGCAGAATGGGCCGGTAGTTTGCTCCCTTTTGACCAGGAGATTATTTTAGTAACTGATGAAGGAAAAGAAAAAGAGAGTATCGTAAGACTGGCACGTGTAGGTTTTGAAAAATTTGGCGGTTTTTTAGCCGGCGCTTTTGAACATTGGAAAAACAGCGGTGAAACCATTGATATGATTATCGATGTAGAAGCCGATGAACTGGCTATGGATTTGCCCTTTGATGATCAGATAGTGATTGTTGATGTAAGAAAAGTTCCGGAATATGCAGATGGTCATATTAAAGAGGCACTCAACATACCGTTAGATGAATTGTCTGACCCCGGAAGCATGGCTCATCTTGAAGACAACCATAATATTTATGTACACTGCGCAGGTGGTTACAGAAGTGTAATAGCAGCTTCCCTCATGAAAAGACAAGGCATTCATAACCTCAGAAATGTAGTGGGCGGCTGGAGCAAAATAAAAGAACTCAAGGATAAGTTTAAGTTTGAAAAATCGAAGGAAGTCTTGAATTGATGGCAGATGTCAGATATCAGATGTCGGATTTGAGTATAGAGTTAAATCCAACATCTGACATCCTACATTTCCTCATACCATAAGGTGTTTATACTTTTCATACTCATGCGACCATTTCCATCGTCTGTGGCTCCATAAATAATTGGCAGGAATTTTTCGTACCGAATCTTCTACTTTTTTTACCAGTAATTTTGTGAGTGCTCCATCGGCATATTCGTTCGGGTTGGTTGTAACCAATTCAAAGTCGAGCTTGTAATACCCTCGTTTTACTTTATAAAAATGCGCATACACTATAGCTGTATTGTTCATTTTAGCACCTTTCTCCGGCCCACGTGCAAAGGGAGCAGGTTTGCCGAAGAAGTGGGTCCAGTAAGCTTTTCCGGGGTTACCTGGGTTCTGGTCTGCTACCAACCCAAGGGCATAACGGTTTTTGGCATAGAAGTGAAAGTTATTCTTGAACTCATTGGCTGGCACCAGTAGACTACCAAATTTTGTACGCAGCTTATAAATTAACCTGTCAAAGGATTTATTACTCAATGGCATATAGACTCCTATAAAAGGAAACTTACTATCAAGAGACACTCCCAGATTCGCAAATTCCCAGTTAAAATAATGTCCGGCAACAATCTGTACATTCTGACTTCCTGCATATAAATTATTCAGCACGTCGATATTTACAGTAAATCTTTTTCTGAATACTTTTTCGGAAACAGAAAGTAGTTTAATAGTTTCAATAAAACTGTCGATAAAATTGTGGTAAAAATCTTTGGCTATGCGTTTACGTTCTGCTTCGGTTTTTTCGGGGAAAGCGATTTCAAGATTCTGGAATACTACTTTTTTCCGATATCCGATTACATAAAATACAAGCAGGTATAACCCATCGCCAATCAAATACAATACCCGCCATGGCAGCAGTGAAAGGAGATAAAAAAGACCGTAAACGATGGGGTACATGATTTTTGATTTTTTGATCTTTTGATCTTTTGATCTTTGATTTAAAATCGACAAATCAAAGATCAAAAAATCAAAGATTATAAAATAATATTCTGCAGCAGGTTACTTTTCTGCTGATGATCGGTATTATAGTGTAGTCCCCTGCTTTCTTTTCTGAACTGTGCGCCTTTTACAATGAGATACCCTACGGTAATCAGGTTTCGCAGTTCACATAATTGTGGCGATACCTTTGTAGTACGATAAAGTTCTTCTGTTTCTGCATACAGCAGGTCAAGGCGTTTCATCGCTCTTTCCAAACGCACATCGGTTCTAACGATACCAACATAATCGCTCATGATCTGCTGTAATTCTTTCAAACTCTGTGTAATCAGAATCATTTCCCTTGGGTCTGTTGTACCGGTAGTTTTCCAGTCGGGAACTGCTTCTTCAAATGAAATATGCGCTATTGCTTTGATACTATCGAGGTAGCAACGATGACCGAATACCATGGCTTCGAGTAAGCTGTTACTGGCCAATCTGTTGGCGCCATGCAGGCCGGTACTGGCACATTCTCCGCAGGCATATAAATTCATCACAGATGTTCTACCCCATTCATCTGTTTTAATGCCACCACAACTATAATGCGCTGCCGGTGCAACGGGTATCATTTGCTGCATCACATCGATACCAATACTCAGGCATTTTTCATAAATATTCGGGAAGTGATGGATAAACTTTGCTTTATCCATATGCCTGCAATCCAGGTACACATGTTCCGTACCTGTTTTTTTCATTTCATTATCAATGGCGCGTGCTACAATATCGCGGGGGGCCAGGTCTTTACGTGAGTCATATCGCTCCATAAAAGCTTC
>Ga0164290_1002371_pt1 | contig 13723 bp, 12 predicted proteins | sample Micstemetagenome_FD_108782 | JGI IMG/M metagenome (GOLD analysis project Ga0164290, IMG submission 108782) | Contaminated culture microbial community from soil near Moab, Utah, USA - Microcoleus steenstrupii SON62 (Illumina Assembly) | ecosystem: Environmental > Terrestrial > Soil > Soil crust... | reverse complement strand
TCGAAAATTTGTTCAAATTTGATTTGTGGCCGGCATTAATGAAGGATAACGTTTAGTTATCATTCATACAGTAGATACTTTTATCAAATTTTGATATATCATATTGTATTCGATTTATAAGTGAAAAATTAATATGAGTAAAATTTTCTGAACCAAAGAGTAAGATTACTTGCAGAGAGTGAAGTTGTCTAATTTATATGTTAATGAAGAGATTCGCCTGTGAATAATAGCTATCGCTATGTTATATTTTAAAAAATCTATTGGCGTAGATTGTATTAAAAGAAAGCTTATTTTCATGGCATAACTGATATGCGTGATTTTTGAAGTTCATATACCCTCATTACCCCTAAGCCAGTTTATCGAAAGTTTTATTTACTATCGAGATTATAATCCCGAACATACTGTAGAACGTTTTCTACCGGACGGGCATGTAAATATTGTGATTGATCTGACAGATTATCCAAAATATATTTATGACAACGATACCCTAAAAGAGATTCAGGCATGCAAAAATGTTTGGTTTTCGGGTATCAGAAATAAATATATTACTATTCCTTCCGGGAAAGAAAGCGAAATGTTTGTGATTAACTTTCATAGAGGTATGTCATATCCCTTTGTTCAAATGCCCTTGTACACCTTAACAGATTCAGTGGTTGACGGAGAGCTTGTATTGACTCCAGAAATACTTGATATGAGGGCAATGATATTGGAATCAATCAGTATTCCCGCTAAATTTCTGACTGCAGAACAATTTCTTATCAAGAAATTTATAAACCGACTGGAAGTAAACCCCTTTATTGATTTTGCTGTCAAAACAATTACCAGCACCCCAAATCAATATTCGGTTGAACATATCGCGGGAAAAGTGGGTTATTCACAAAAGCATTTAATAGACCTCTTTAAAAAAAATGTAGGCCTGACTCCTAAGCATTTTATGAAAATTATGCGTTTTCAAAAGGCAATTCAGGAGATTCCAGCTTCAAACCAAATTAATTGGGCAGGAATTGCTGTAGAGAGCGGTTATTATGATCAAGCCCATTTTATCAATGATTTTAAAACTTTTTCAGGGTTTACTCCCAAAGAGTATCTAGCAAAACATTCCGCATTTCAGAATTATGTTGCTATTGATTAGGTAAATTTTTTCCAATACCGGAAAAAATACTTGCCGTTGTTTTGCATAAAAACAAATGGAAACAAGTATCAATCATTTAGCTGTAATTGTCTGTGGGTTGGTAAATCTTATTCTGGGTGCCTTATGGTACTCTCCTGTATTATTTTACAATGCATGGAAGAATGAAAACAGGTTTACCGATGAACAATTGAAAAAGCTGAATCCGATAAAAGTATATGGGGTTTCGTTCTTATTAGCACTTTGTATCAGTTATAATATGGCTTTTTTTCTGGCCGATGGTCAAACAGATATAACATGGGGTACTACTGCAGGGTTTTTGACAGGCTTTGGTTTTTCAGGATTCATCTTTGCCATCGTAGCATTGTTTGAAATGAAATCAATCAAATATATCCTGATCAATGGCGGGTATATCACTTTATATTTTACCATCATTGGTGCCATTCTCGGGGCATGGAAATAACAATCTTATGGCAAAAACATCAGCAGAATTTGAACAGGAATTTATTCATTCCGTACAATCAACAACAGGTAAGACTTTGTTGGAGTGGTTGGATATCAGCCGTACAACGAAACTTACTAAGCAGATGGAATTGACTAATTTCTTTAAAGAAAAACATGGTATGAACCATCTTCAGGCTTCGCTTTTAGCCGGACTATGTCTCAATAATGGTCAGCCTGTTTACCAAAATGAAACCGCATTGTTTGATAGCCAGTTCCTCAAAGCACCTGAAATGCGAAAGTTACATGAAAAATTATCTGCTGGTATATTAACAGCTTTTCAGGATGCAAAACTGATTATTAAAAAGACATATTTATCCTATACTCTAATTCGCGAATTTGCAGCAGTAAATGTAAAACCTGATACACTAAGGCTTGGACTAGATCTCGGCGAATGTAAATTTGAAGGACGACTTGCGAAATCCAAATTGTCAGGTCCGATGCCAAGGTTTACACATATGGTTATCTTGGAAAAAGAGCAAGACATTGATCAGGAACTGATGAACTGGATCAATGAATCTTATCAACGTTCTCATAAGAAATAATCAACTGTAAAGATAGCCGTGAAATTATTTTTTCTTTTTGTACTACTCTTGTCTATATCCATAAAATGTATTGGGTCTACAGACCCGGATTTTCAAAAATTATTGTTTGTTGAACAGATTCGTTTTTTGATAAAAGGTAATGGTAAATGGAAAGCAGAAAATCCTGGGTACAAGAATAAAGATGATTGGTCTATCCGCTATTATGGGTATGAATTTGAAAAAGGTATTGAAGAGTCGATATTGAAACTCAGAATAACAGGTTATATCCCCTCAAAATTGATGAAAGTGATTTTTTGGGAAGGGTTTTATTATTGGGATTACATAAAAAATCGGCTTTCATATATTAGTGTTAACCCAGATGGTCAGGTAGCGAGGGGTTTATCAGATAGCATCAATGCGAGTTTACTTGTTTTATCACTTACGCTAACGAATAAAAATGGAGAAACTAAGCTTCATAAAGACACTCATTTATTTAATGATGATAAAATACAGTCTGTAAGTTTAAAATGGGAAGAAGGCAGATGGATTAAAAACAGTGAAATGCTTTGGTGAAGGGAATAATAGAATTCCATTTTTTCGCTATAAAAAAAGAATATATTCATACTATGACATCTCTACAAAGAATGAAAAAAATACTAGCTATCATCATAGGATTTGTTTATATAGGCTTACCTAAAACCGGAGAGTGTCAGGTCAGTAAAGGGGGTGATTTATTGTATCAGACGCAGTTAAAAGCCGCTGAAGCTTTTTTCAGACTGAATCAAACCGGTGAGGCAAAAAAGATATTGGAAAATGTAAATAAAGAAGCTAGGGGCTGGGAATGGGATTTGTTACATGCAAGAATGGATCGAAGTGTGCAAACCCTGACTGCACATTCAAAAGCTGTTGTGGGGCTTGCTATCAGTAAAGATGGCAAGTGGTTGGCTTCAGGTTCAGCAGACCACCGAATTATTCTTTGGGATGTCGTCACCTATAAAGTGCTTACAATCATAGACGGTCATAAGGGACAGGTAACAACTCTGGACTTCAGTCCAGATGGTAAATGCCTTGTTTCAGGTGGTACAGATAAGACTTTGCGTGTCTGGAATGTAAGTGAAGGCAAAGAAGTAAAGAATTTCAATACAGAGTTTTCACAAGGAATTTATCAGGCCAAATTTAGTCCCGACGGGAAACAAATTGGTGTTGTTTCGTGGGAGTTTAAACCCGGATCAGGCGTACAGGGGTTTGCCAAAATTCTGGATCTTGAATCTGGTCAACTGATCAAAAGGATTGATACCGACGTAAAACCTGCTACTTCTATTGACTTTGTAGCCGATGGTAAAAATATTATTACAGGTACCTGGAATTTTGTCATCAGACAACATGATATTAGTACGGGAGCAACTACAGATATCTACGACATGAGTCAACTGCCTTATTACACAGCTATCCAGTCAGTGTCAGTGAGCAGTGATGGAAAATTCATTATAGAAAGTGGGAAAGATGACAGGGTGAGACTTTTAGATGCAAGTGGGAAACTTATCAGACAAATTGAACCCTGGGAAGGGCATGGGCATTGGGTTAATTGTGTACGATTTTCACCAGATGGTCAATATTTTGCATCTGCTTCAGAAGATGGTCTCTTAATGGTTTGGGATACCAGAACGACTAATCGTTTATTTAGTTTTAAAGGACATACCGGAGGTCTGAATCAGCTTGTATGGCATCCTGATGGCAAACGTATTTTCACATCTTCTTCTGATGGAACAGTTAAAGTCTGGGATATTGCAAAACCTGGAGAACGTATTTTTGCGGTAGCCGAGGCCGAATACGGACCATGGTACGCCCCTGTGACTGCTGATGGGAAAAAATTGGTGTCTGCTTCCAGTATGCGCGCCTTAACAGTATGGGACCTTGATAACGGAAAAAGAATAAAGTTGTTGGATAGCACCATGAATAATGCAGCCATTATTATTAATGATGGAAAATTCGTAGCCGCAGGGGGATCAGGAAAGAATATAGTTGGATATGGTGATGGGAAAAAATATACTTCTCCTGGACATACAGGAACTATTTTTGGAATGTCTTATGACAAACAAAAAAATAATATAGCCACTTCAGGTGACAGAACAGTGAGAATCTGGGATGCCAATAGTGGAGCGTTGCAACAAACCATTCCAACTTTTTCCGGAGTATATGCTGTCGGATACAGTGCAGATGGGAAATGGCTTGCTGCAGGGTGTAATGATGGTAAATTAAAGATTTATGCAACTGATAACTGGCAAATAGTTGACAGTGTTCAGTGTGGTTCAGGACTTAGGTATATTACCTGCCACGCTAACGGTAAATATCTTGTCGCAGTTGGAGAATTGAATGATGTATTTGTTTACGATCTGGAGCAGAAAAAAATAAAACACGAATTAAAAGGCCATACAAAAACGGTCTATGGGGCCACTACACATCCAACTCTGCCTCTTGCCATTACGGTCGGCTACGACAAAACAGCACGTATCTGGAATCTTGAAACGGGTGATAATACGCTCACGCTATATGGATTTTCGGGAGAGTTATTTACTACTTCCATTGTTGATGATGGGAAAAGATTGGTCATTACCGAAACTTCGGGTAAGGTTCACGTCATGGATTTATAAAAGCGGGATTCGTAGTCAAATATTTACTTTTATAAGAAATGATTATGTGAATAGTAAATGAATTTTCTTTTACTTGTATGGCTCAGTTGTATAAGGAGTTTCTATAAGGATATAAAAACTCATAGTAATTTTCTTAGTTTGATTAATTGTATGTAGAAGTATAACACTCTTTATAGTGTATTCGTACTGTTAGTTATGAACCATTGCTGAGTGTTTTGTTAGGCTGCAAGTCAATCATGGCTTCATATACCCACTATAGAAGTCAATGTAAGACACTGTTCTAAATATGCTTTTAACGCCTAATAAATTATAACTTGCGCTTATCAATCAATATTGATAATTTTTCTTTGTATGAGTTACTTACTGGTAGTTCTTTTTTATTTATCAGAACATAATTACCTCCAAAAGCTGATATTTTTGATAACGATACTATAAAAGAGCGATGTATTCTAAGAAATGAAGAAGATGGTAGCATAGTTTCTAAATATCCCATGCTTTGATAGGAAACAATAGTCTTATCATCTTTAAGAAATAATTTTACATAATTGCTAATGCTTTCAATGTAAAGGATATCTTCAACATGAACTTTCATTAGAATATTGCCAGACTTAATATAAAAATAATGCTCGTTATTTCCATTTTCTACAGTGTTGAGAGATTCGCTTTTTCCTTCTGGAGTGCGGATTCTATTAACAGCCTTTAAAAATCGCTCAAATGCAATTGGTTTCAAAAGATAATCAACCACGTTTAAGTCGAAACCTTCAAGTGCATATTCACGATGAGCTGTAGTTATAATAATTTTTGGAGGGTTAACAAGGCTTTTCAAGAAAGATAAACCAGATAGTTGAGGCATTTGAATATCTAGAAAAATCAAATCACAGGTATTCTTTGAAAGAAAATTACCGGCTTCAATTGCATTTTTACATTCCTTTACTATTTCAATTCCTTCAAGATCAGCTATATATGTCCGTAAGATATCAATTGCAATTGGTTCGTCGTCAACAATTAGGCATTTGATCATCATTATAAATTTATATTTGAAGAGTTAGTTTCACAAGGTAGCTTTTTTCCTCATCAAGTATATCAAGTGAATATTTTTCTGGGAATAACAGGTTCATTCTCCTTTGTGCATTGATAAGACCTACTCCGTGTGTTTCTGATTCCTTTGAAAAATGAGTAATCTCTGGCTTGCTATTTTCTACAGTAAATATTAATTTTTCGTCTGAAATTTCAAGAAAAATGTTGATTCTCGAAATTTCAAGCTCATCAGTGGTACTATGCTTACAAGCATTTTCAACGAAAGGTAAAAGAATTAAGGGGGGGATCCTGATTTGATCTTTATTACCACTAGTATGAAATGATACAAAAAGCCTTTCGCCGCACCTGATTTTTTCTATCTCCAAATAATCGTTAATTACAGATAATTCTTTTGAGAGATTTATGTTTGATGTGTTCGCTTCATAAAGTACATAACTCATAATACCTGATAACTTCAACAAGAGTCCGGGTGTTTTATCTGATTTTTCTAAGGAAAGGCCGTACAAATTATTCAAAGTATTAAAAAGAAAATGAGGATTAAGTTGATCTTTAAGATATTTTAGTTCTGCTGATACTTGTTGTTTTTCAATTAGATCATATTTGCTTTTTTCAGTCAGGTAGTGCGATACTACTTTTATTGCACCTGTGAACATTACTACAGATGATGTAATAGCTGAATATTGTAAATATTTTTGAAAATTTATAACAGATTTAGCAGCATTTAGACCCGGAAAAAATATTGGGAAAATAATAAAATAGATGATTAATGCCTGTAATATACCTGCAAGGGCCAAGGTTGACAGTAATCCCAAGGAAAATGATAATGGTCGTTTTTTAAAAAGAAACCTAGGTAATAAAAAATAAAAAGTTGTGTAAACTGCAAATAGCTTCCCTGGCATTTCCATAATTTCATTCAGGAACGCTTTCCAAAAGGATGCAAATGCTCCTTTTTTTATAATTATTGGCTCAGCACTACCGGGTAATTTGATGATCTCTTCAGATTCATAGAAGTTCATCCAGATGAGTGCCTGACTTGATAAATAGATTATCCAGAAAAGAACATGTAGTAAAACTCTTTTTTGTGTACTGCTAACCATTTAATGTTTATGTAAAACAAAATAATTTATATGAACTTATAGTATTGTCCAGCTTTATGTAAAGTTAGGAAACTATTGTGTAAAGAATTGAATGCTGTAAGTAATTTAGGGTATGTAATACACATAAAAAATACGCATGTCTAAATAAATTTTAATCCCAACTCTTTGCTAAGTGATATTTTGTTGAAATGAACAAGATTAAACAAAAAGTCACTTATCTCACAGTAGTTTTTATCCAGTTTTGTATAACCGCAACTGCACAATCCACGCAGGATCCAATACCGGTAAAGGTAAGATTGTATTGGGAAACACTGACAAAAGATAGTGGTTACTGGGTTGCTGATAATAAAAGCTATAACAACAGCAATGAACCTTTTGATGCATATGGACTTATCTGGATATTAGGGCTGGCAAACAATTCTGTCAATGGTACACTTTATGCCATTCGCAATGGGAAAAAAGCGGGTAGGTTGTTTGAATATAAAATGTTTTATCATCCTTCTAAAAAAAGGGTAATTATTGAACAGTTCGGAACGGATGGCACTTATGGAATCGGTGAATTAGTAATAGATGCTGATTTTAAAACGGATTTAATTCAGGATTTTACTAATCCAACAGGAATTGGATATAAAACCCGGCATATTGAAGAAATTAAAAATGAGGATCGCTATTCTCAAAGTTATAATCAAAAACCAAATGGAGATTGGGAAAAAAGTCGATTTTATATTTGGAAAAGGGAGAAGTTTTAAGTTGGTCAGTAGATGATAAGTTTTCAGCTTTGATAAAATATATAGAGTACAAACTAAAGAAAAAGAGAAAATTATTTTTTATGTCTTAAATATTGATCATGAAATATTTTTATTTGTTTGTTTTTCTACTGATTGTAGTTCTTCACGCAACTGGACAAAAAGAGTACACAGCTAATACTTTACGACTTGATACTACCTTACCGAGATCAAATTATACAATTCAGGATGTTAGCTGGATTGCCGGACAATGGAAAGGTATTGAAGATAGCACGATAAGTGAAGAACATTGGATGAAGCCAGATGGAAATACCATGGTAGGTATGTTTCGGATGGTTCAAGCCGGTAAGCCCTATTTCTACGAGCTGATGACAATTCTGACAGAAAGAAGACAAGTTGTTTTGCGGCTTAAACATTTTCATGTAAGCCTTAGAGGATGGGAACATAAAGATTCAACAGGAGTATCTTTTCCCCTGCTTAAAGTTGAGGGGAAGAAAGCTTTTTTTGACGGGCAAACCTATTTTTTAGAAGACCAGAATACGTTGGTAGTATTTCTTGCGCAAACTAATCGGGAAGGAAAGTTAACGGAACAAGTATTTAGGTTTAAAAGGGTATTCTAAATTATCAACGGAAGTCCATTATCAAAAAAAGATGAATTTTTCGAGCTAAGAAAATTATTATCTTTTTAATTCGCATAAGGATTGTTATAATCCAAATAGTCAGATACAATTTCCGCATAATTTTTTTCAATTTTATAGCTTAGCGGTATTTTATGATATAGCTACTGGCGATGTTTTTTCCAACTTTTTTGCCTTTTATATCTCTTATTTATTAGAGATTAATTTTCTATCCCTAAAACCGATTATATGAATACGGCCAAACTAATTCTCATTTTTATGATGACGATTAAATGTTTTGATGTTAGTTCACAAACATCAGAACAATCTACTATTGCAGTGTATTATGATTATAAGCATATTGTTGACACTACCCAACCTGAGAATCCATCGTCGTTGGAAACGGTACTCTGCATCGGTAAAGTAAGCAGTACATTTACAAGTCTTAAACAAATTAAAGACCAAATGAGGCTTGAGGAGTTTCAAAAAAGAAACCCAGAGGCAAGGCTTTTTGGTCGTACAGTGTTTTTCGGGGCACCTATCAGTTTTTTGAAAATGGTAAAAGGAGATGCTAAAGTGTTCAGTTTGTCAATACTAGATGGAAATAATTTTGTTGTAGAGGAAAAACTCGATATCCCTCAATGGAAAATTACCAGTGAAACCAAAATGATCGCCAACTATTTATGTCAAAAAGCAATTACAAATTTCAAGGGAAGAGTTTATGAGGCATGGTTTTGTAATCAACTTCCTTATCAAAATGGACCATGGAAACTAGGTGGATTACCCGGATTAATTCTTGAAGCATATGATCTTAAAAAGGAAATAATATTCACATTTAAATCAATAGAATATACGTCAACTTCATTAATTACACTTCCTGTAAATCATAAGTTTGTTACTTCAAAAGAACTTAACAGAGCTATCCAGGCATTTCAGGATCAAATATCATTACCATCTGACAATAGTACTATTCGGGTAACTCAAAGCGTTAGTGGGGAAGGTGTTACCAAAAGAAAGTTATTATTCAATAATCCAATTGAAAAAGGTAATTGATAGTCTAAAGCTTTTTTGAATGACGATTCGCTTTTTTTTAATATTCTGTATTGTAGTATTTATATCAAATACTTGTAAATCTCAAATTTTTGTGCAAGGAAGGATTACTGATAGCATAGGTAGTCCTATACCATCAGCTATAGTTTCTTTGATTAAAAAGAAGTCAGGCTTAGTTCTAAACTTTGCAATTACTGATATACACGGAAATTATAAAATTCAGAACGATACGGCTGTTTTGGCTGATTCACTTATACTTTATATAAGTAACATGGGGTATTATGGAATGCAGGTTTCAATTTCAAAAGAAACAGAAAATATTTTTGTTTCACTTAAAAGTTTGATTGTTCAATTACCATCTGTAACTGTAAGAAATAGTAACAACTTAATTCGCTTAGAGGGAGATACGCTTAACTATAAAGTTTCCGCGTTTAGTCAACCTCACGACAGGGTAATTGGAGATGTCATGAAAAAATTACCGGGTATTCAGGTAGATGACAACGGTAAAATAACTTATCAGGGGAAGGCTATCAATCGTTTTTATATTGATGGAGATAATTTGCTTGATGGAAAATATAATATTGCTTCAAACAATATTCCAATCAATATAGTGGATAAGATACAGGTTTTAGAAAACCATCAGCCAATAAAAAACCTTCGTAATCGAGAATTAAGAGATAATGCAGCAGTAAATATTCTATTAAAACCCGACGCGAGATTAAAACTAAGTGGGGGAGGTGAATTGGGTGTTGCGACGCCTTCTTTTTATGAGAGTACGACAAATTTAATGATGTTCAAAAAGAAAGCAAAATTTATTAATTATTATAAATTTAATAATACTGGAGTTGATCTTAGTAATGAGTTGATTTCTCATTTCGTAGATGGCAATGATCATATACCTTCCCCCTTACTCTTTGTTGGTACTACTGTTCCTCAGTTGGCTAAAAAGAGATATTTGTTCAATCGAGCAGGTTTAGCTAACATCAATACACTTGCGAATTTGCAGCCAGAAATCCAACTCCGTATTAATGCATCATACTTATATGATACTCAACTACAAAGCTCACATACTAATAAAACCCTTTTTTTGCAAAATGATACTATTCGTTATAGCGAAGAGCAAAACAACCTTTTATTTACACAAGCAGTAAATACAAGGTTTACTTTTACAGCTAATAAGAGTTCATATTATCTCAGTAACATATTCGTGCTTGACAATAGACGTGAAGTTACAACTGGTACATTGACAGCTATAGGTAACGCAAATATAAAGCAGAGCTTGAGTAGCAATATCACAAATATTTCAAACGAAATAAATTATATAAAAGATTTTTCATCTAAAAAATTTAAACTACAAGGTTATTCATTCACCAATTATATCAGTAATCCGGAAAAATTGTCAGTGTTGCCAGGTTTATATGAAAATATTTTGAATGATAGTGTTCCATTTGACGGGTTGATTCAAAATGCCCATATTCCAACTTTTTTTACTCATAGCTATTTTAGTGTTAAAATACCAGGTAAATTTAGTAAGACATTTAGATGGGGAGTTAACTATCAACGACAATATTTGAACAGCACTCTACAAAAAAGATTACTGAATGGAAGTATTATTGGTTTAGTAGATAGTTTTGTAAATCAGTTGTATTGGTCTCGTTTAAAGATATATGCTCAGGTTGATTATAGTTATTTTACTTCGAAAGCTACTTTTACCTTATCGGTGCCAATAACAAAATTTAATATAAGTTATGCAGAAAAAAATCGTAAAAAACATATTCAATCTTTACCGATTACGCCCAGTTTTTTTATAAAACTTCAGAGTGGAAAAGAAAGTAATCTAACCCTGGGTTATGCTTATACAAATGAATGGCAAGATATCAAAAGTGTTTACAATGGATTCGTCATGCAATCTTATAGAAACTTTATGGCAAACGAAGGTTTCCTGCCTTTACAAAACAGACATTCTACGCGATTTTCTTACGAGTTTCGTAATACTCTGTCAGTGTTTTTCTTAAGAGCTTCCCTATCCTACACATTTAATAACATTAATTCAATTACTGATAATAAATTCAGCAACATATTACAGCAATCAAAAAATACACTCTTCGAAAATAATACTTCAAGCAGTCATTTGAATGTTGCTTTAAGCAAATATATTTTCAATATCAAGTCTACACTTTCGATAAATTTAATTTTGCAACGTGAGGGAAACAATCAATTAGCTAATAACAGACTCTTGCAATATCGAAATCAATTGATAGGTTTAGAAAGTGCTGTAACCTCCAAAATAGGGAAGTCGACTACAATAACTTATTCAGGTAAGTTTTCCTCATTTGCTAATGCACCTGCAAGTCAAAAAAATATACTGGATAAAAATAAACTCAAGGTGAAAAGCGAACAACATAGTTTCAATTTGAATTTCTTACTTAAAAAAGACTTCTATTTTAGAATCGAGAATGAATATTATCGATCAAAGATGTCGAATAGTGCAGGCATTAATTATCTTTTTGTTGATGCAATCATTACTTATAAATTGAATAAGCCTAAAGCAGATATTGAGTTTTTGCTAACTAATATCGGGGGTACAGAGCAATATCGTATTGTATCTGCAGTTTCAAATATCATTTCAGAATTTTCTTATAGAATTCGACCTCGAATGGCACTATTGAAAGTTTTTTTTAATTTATGACTTTAATTGCCGAGAGTTACTTTCGATTTTATCCTTGCCTGCCAGATAAGGACGTACACTTAATTTTTTATCAGAATAGTGATGATATAGTCATGGCAGAAAGAAGACAATATCACACACTCAAAGTTATTCTGCGATAACTTATTTAGTGATTGATGATACCCTCCTGTATGTCTGCGCTATGCCTTGATTAGCTGTGTTTCATCTATTTCTCTTGAAAAAGAATATCACAGATCTTCGTTTATAATGGTTTATTCACTGATCCCTGTATGAATTCTTTTGTCGACACTACTCGATACTAAGGTGTTTTGCATAAAGGATAGCGCTATTAAGATAAACACTTTAGCAATCTGAAAAACTTAGAATAAACTTGTTTTAAAAAAGTATGTTTTACTTTGGGCAGATTGTTCTTTTGGCACATGATTATGAGCATAAGCAAGCTAAGTTCAAAAGGTGTCATGTTGCCAAATGATTCATCGAGTCTTTTATAGTTATACTCTTATATCCATTTATAGTTAATATTCTTATTTAACACTCACATCATTTTAATAATATAAATTGAGATCTATTATAAAAAGGAACGAAGAAATATGTGAGACAAGATAATTATTGTCTGTTAAATTCACATAAGAATTAATCTAATCCAGATAGTTGTAAACAACTTCCGCATAGTCTCTTTTAAATCTATAGTTACAGGCAATGCGTTTTTCCAACTTTTTTGTTTTTTCTATCTCTTACAAAAGGAGATTAATTTTCTATCTCTAATGCCTAAGACTAGAGTATAGAAGAATTGAATCAGAGTAATCAGAAATCAGTATCTGCAAAGCAGTTTTAGTGGTGATAGACAATAAAATTGACGACTATTTATTATTGAGTACAGCGAGAAAGTATATGACCAAAAATAATTTGGTGACTTAGTATTGAGGCACTCAAAAATGCATTCGATATAGCCGGCAATAGTATTGATATCCTTTTAGAAAAATAATCCCGAAAATAGGAATACTAAAAATAAATAATACTTACGATGATAAGCGGATTTCACCGGCAGGCTTGAAAGATTGGAAACTATATTCCTTCAATTACCTTGGCTTTGGCAGTCTGATTCTCGACGAGGAATTGGAAAAAAACTTGGGTTGGATAAGCAGCAAATTCGAAAATAGATATTCTTATGGCTTTTAACGGATGAGTTTTAAATGCTTGTAAAAATTGGCAATTAGGATAACATGCATGAGTTGCCATTTAGATATGAAATATTGAATCTGTTAACTGATAAATATAATTTATGAAACGAATCTCATTAGTTTTAATAATAATACTGGCAGTAACCCAGGTATTTTCACAGATTACTATAAAAGGAACTGTAAAAAGCGTAACCGGGAAACCGATTTTGAAAACCGATGTATATATAGTTTCAATAAATGAAACCAGGGTTGGTCACCGGGTATATCCCTTTTCGACACTTGGCCGCATTGCAGCAGATGAAAATGGCAGGTTTGAAATCGAACGTACTGGAAATGATCCGTTCGCATTACAGTTCACGGGAGTGCATCATCAGCCTTTTCGTGTCCTTATCTTTCCTCCTGGACAAAGGCGGGTAACCATTGATGTAAAACTTGCAACTCACCATTGGAAGAAAAATTTCTCTTATAAAATTGTTGGGAGTTTTAATAATTACTCGCAG
>Ga0164290_1002370_pt1 | contig 13732 bp, 13 predicted proteins | sample Micstemetagenome_FD_108782 | JGI IMG/M metagenome (GOLD analysis project Ga0164290, IMG submission 108782) | Contaminated culture microbial community from soil near Moab, Utah, USA - Microcoleus steenstrupii SON62 (Illumina Assembly) | ecosystem: Environmental > Terrestrial > Soil > Soil crust... | reverse complement strand
GAAAGGAATTGCAAGGCCTGCATGATGAAAGGCGACAAGGTTTTTCGTGAAGTAGATAAGAATACTTTTGATGCTGTTACAAGAAGAGAAGAATGTAATGCATCGAACGTTACAACACAAGTACTTTCAACCATTCCTGTTTTATTTAACTATTGGGCAAAGCCACAAGATGCTTTAGAAACTTCCCGCTTTTTTAATGATCATATTGCAGAAACAGTGGCAGCACATCCTGATTGTTTTATCGGGTTGGGCACGGTGCCTTTGCAAGATGTTGACCTGGCGATAAAAGAAATGGAGCGGTGCGTAAAGGAATTGAAGATGCCTGGGTTAGAGATTGGAACAAATATTAATGGCAAAAATTTAAGTGAGCCAGAGTTCTTTCCTTTTTACCAAGAAGCAGAACGATTAGGTTGTGCATTGTTCATTCATCCCTGGGAAATGATGGGCGAAAAAGAAACACAAAAGTATTGGCTGCCGTGGCTAGTCGGAATGCCTGCAGAAACTACAAGAGCTATCTGCTCAATGATATTTGGTGGAGTGTTTGAAAAGTTTCCAAAGTTGCGTGTTGCTTTTGCACATGGTGGCGGTTCGTTTCCGTATACCATTGGAAGAATAGAACATGGTTTTAATGTTCGCCCGGATCTGGTTCAGTTAGATTGCGACGTAAACCCTAAAGATTACTTAGGCAATTTTTGGGTGGATAGTTTGGTACATGATATACATGCTTTCCAATTTTTGATGGATAAAGTTGGAGAAGATAAAATTTGTTTAGGCAGTGATTATCCTTTCCCACTGGGTGAGCACAAGCCTGGAGAATTAATTGAAAGTTTGAAGCTTGCTAACGAAATTGAAGAAAAGCTATTGTATAAAAATGCTTTGGATTGGCTGGGGAAGAACGCTGATCTTTATGATGGTTATGATTTACGCTGATTATCATAACAATCTGCGTTCCATCATTCAAATAAATTGCTTTCCCTCTTCTTCATCTCTTCAGCAATCACTCTTCCATCCTCATCCCTATCTTTCAACTTTTCCATGATGTGCTGATAGCTTTGCTTATCCCTGTCCTGGCTAAGTTTAAAAACATGTTCAATTGATTCAACTTCAACTTCAAAAGCGACTATTGCTTTAATTAGCCTGCTGGTATATTCTTTGGGCAGGTTATCATAAACAGTTTCAGAAGATGCATTTCCCTTTTCAAAATGCAAAGACGTTTTCCTCAACACATCAATTAATCCCTCTTCATCTAAAAACCGGAGCTGTCCTTTAACATGCACCGACATGTAATTCCAGGTCGACCCTTGGTACGGATTGCTGTACCATGTTGCACTTACGTAAGTATGATTTCCAGTAAATACACAAAGTACATTTGAGTTTTTCTCAAATGCTTTATGATGATCGGTTGATTTCATCATGTGACCTGTCATATACAACTTACCATCTCTTTCTTCAATAAAAACAGGAATCTGGGTTGCAACAGGTTTGTTGTTCTCATCACAGCCGGCAATAAAAGCAAAGGGATGTTGGTGAATGAAATCCAAAACAACCTGGTGGTCTTTTTCTTTGTAGTATGGTAGATTGTACATAGAAGTCTATTACTTATTTACAAACTGAGCTATCAAAGTCTTTATTTCTTCTTCATTAGAAAAATCTGTTTTATTTTCTTTCAGATAAGAGGATAACTCCTTTTGTTTATCAGAAAAAAATTCAGCCAGGTTCTTTTTATTTACAGCTTTAAAATTGTTGAATCGGTCGCCGATATACAACTCTGTGTTTTTAGCAAGTGTAAGTATCTCTTTAGGTACCAATTCTTTAAAATAGGTTGAAGATGATGCTCTGTTGTATGTATCAACAGTAGCAGATGTTGGTTCTCCAAAGGGGCCTAATTTCTGGCGGTTGACAAAAGAAAAAAATTGTTTCCTGGCCAGTTTGATGCTACCAAAATCTGCAACCAGTTGCAAATAACCAGCAGCTACAAAAAAAGTATCTTTTTTAATTGCAATGAGTTTTATAGTACTCTCATCCGTAATTGATAAAGTATCTCCCTTAGCATCAATGAACATCATCTCACCATACAGAGAATTGTAATTCATTTTGGCCTTCGAAAAATTATTGTTCTTGAACAGAACAGTTCCATCTTCGAAAGCAGTGAAAGAATACATTTCTTCTTTTGGGATGGTTTCTATTACTTTTTCACCCGGATTGATTTTGAAAATTTTCCTCTTTTGAGCACAGCAATTCACAGAAAAAAGAAAACTAACCCCAATGAGTATAAGTGATTTCATGGTAAATTTTTTAATAAAATAACACTTAATTTTCTACCACCTCTGCAATTTCTTCACTTCTCATGTGTGCATTTCTCATAGATACACCTCTGGCCACCAATCCTGCAAATTCATGAAACGCATTTTTCGTGATCTCATCGTCTGTCATCATAATAGGGACACCAATATCGCCTCCTTCACGTATGTTTTGCACTAATGGTATTTGACCCAGGAAAGGAAGATCATATTCTTCTGCTAAACGCTTTCCTCCTTCTTTTCCAAAAATGTAATACTTATTGTTTGGCAATTCTGCAGGAGTGAAATAACTCATATTCTCCACTATTCCAATCACAGGCACATTCATTTGTGCCTGACCAAACATTGCGATTGCTTTTTTGGCATCAGCTAACGCAACATCTTGAGGTGTAGTTACCACCACAATTCCAGTAACAGGTGCTGTTTGCATCAATGTTAAATGAATATCTCCTGTTCCAGGCGGCATATCAATCACTAAATAGTCTAATTCTCCCCATTGTACATCAGTGATAAATTGCCTTATTGCACTACTCACCATCGGGCCTCTCCACACTACAGCATTTTTTTCATCTACCAACAATCCTATGCTCAACAACTTTATTCCGTAACGTTCCAGCGGAACAATCATTCCCTTACCATTCACGTCTGTCATCATAGGTCTTTCGCCTCTCACTCCAAACATGATAGGAACACTTGGTCCATAAATATCAGCATCCATCAAACCTACTTTTGCGCCACCTTTGGCCAAAGCCAATGCAAGATTTGATGAAACAGTGCTCTTTCCTACTCCGCCTTTTCCACTCACTACAGCAATTACATTCTTTACACCCGGTAAAACAGAGGATTTATCTGCCCTCACCGTTGTAGTGCTTGATGTAAAATTTACCTGCTCGTTCGCTTCTTTGTTAACTAGTAATTTCACTGCATTAATGCAAGCATTTTTTATATGATCTTTCAATGGGCAGGCAGGTGTTGTTAATACAACTGTAAATGAAACATCATTTCCGTTGATCGCCACATCCCGTACCATATTTAAGGTAACAAGGTCTTTTCCGAGGTCAGGCTCCTGCACATTACTCAAGGCCTTCAGTATATCGTCCTGTGTCATATCAGCTTTTGTTAATGAAGTCGCAAAGTTAAGCCAAACAAAGGAGCACATTTATTGTTATAGCTTATAGCGAGTTATTTTTGAAATGATGAAGCGAGTTTTACCTCTTATATTGATCTGCTTTTTATTCACAAAAAAGTCGAATGCACAGTTCGAAACAGTGAAAGATTCAGTGGTTCAGCTATATGGTATTGTTATGACTGCCGACAGCCTTGTTGGGATACCGGCAGTCAGCATTACGGTAAAAGGCCAAAATCGTGGGACAATCACAAATAATCAAGGCGTTTTTTCCATTGTTGTTTTGAAAGGCGATGAAATAGAATTTACTCACGTTAGCTATAAGCCTAAGACCATTATTATTCCGCGCAACCTCAAAGGAAATCAACACAGCGTTGTTCAGTTGTTAGTTGAAGACACCAATTACTTGCCTGCAACAGTTATTCGTCCCAGGCCTTCACCTCAACAGTTTGAAAGAGATTTTGTAAAAACAAATGTGCCTGATGATGATATTGAAATTGCCCGCCGTAACAATGATGCAGCAAAACGGCGGGCATTAATTCAATCTACACCCATGGATGGAACGGAAGCCACAGCGGTACAATTCAGAAATATTGCTACAAGAGCTTCGTATGCAGGTCAAACTCCTCCTCAAAGCATTTTTAATCCAGCTGCCTGGGCAGAGTTTATCAAAGCATGGAAACGTGGAGATTTTAAACGTAAGAATTGATTCTGAGTTTAAGCAAAGGCAGAGGCCATATTGCTTTGTTCTTTCATGACTACCTTTCAGCAATGTTTTGTTGTGTATGTACTTAGCTGCATTGCTACTATTAAGCTTCTGTTGCGTCGCACTCTTATACAGTTGGAATTTTATTCAGCATAGTTCACCCTTACTACGAGGCCGCATTGCATCAAATGCTATAGCCAAATTCAACAATCACCAAACAAAAAAGAAACATAGCAATCTAAGCTCCTCGTTGGAGGACAGAGTGCCATATGCTTATATTTGCGCCACTTAAAAAAGCTATATGAAAAAAGTTGCTGTTATCGGCGCCGGCACTATGGGTAATGGTATAGCCCATGTGTTTGCACAAACCGGATTTCAGGTTTCATTGATTGATGTATCACAAGAACAACTGAACAAAGCCCTTGCCACTATCACCAAAAATCTTAATCGGCAAATTGCCAAAGGCACACTAACCGAAGAACAAAAGGGCACCGCCTTAAAAAACATTGAAACCCATACTTCATTGGCTGAAGGAGTAAAAGACGTTGAACTGGTTGTAGAAGCAGCTACCGAAAATGTTGACCTGAAGCTTTCCATCTTTAAACAGATAGATGAAAACGCACCTCAAGGCTGTATTCTGGCTTCAAATACCTCTTCCATTTCCATAACAAAAATTGCAGCAGTTACCTCCAGGCCAGATTTAGTAATTGGAATGCATTTTATGAACCCGGTGCCGGTAATGAAGCTGGTAGAGATCATTAATGGTTATGCCACCAGGCCAGAAGTAACTACAACAATAGTAGAATTAAGCAAGCAACTTGGTAAAGTGCCTTGCGTTGTGAACGATTACCCGGGTTTCATAGCTAACCGTATTCTTATGCCCATGATCAACGAAGCCATTTACAGTTTATATGAAGGGGTGGCAGGCGTTGAAGAAATAGATACAGTAATGAAACTGGGCATGGCACATCCAATGGGACCTTTACAATTAGCCGACTTTATTGGATTGGATGTTTGTCTTAGTATATTAAATGTTTTACATGATGGATTTGGCAATCCAAAATATGCTCCTTGCCCTTTGCTAGTAAACATGGTTACAGCAAAAAAACTGGGAGCCAAATCCGGTGAAGGCTTTTACGCCTATACACCAGGCAGCAAAGAATTGGTAGTTAGCCAGCGATTTAGGTAAGAACTGATTTTATAAAAAAGCCACCTGCAAATGAGGTGGCTTTTTTTATCTTACTTGGTTATTTATTTATTTTTTCCACCACCGATTACACCCGCAATTCCAATACTACTCATGAAATGATAATTAGTAGTTTCGTTTGTAACCGGAACACGATACTGCGTATTAATAAAGAGAGCTGCTTCATCAAAGAAGTTTACCTTAATGCCACCACCTAACGGAACAAAAGCACCCCAGTAACCTTTGTATTTACTAACACCCACACCTGCACTCAAATAAGGAGTAAACCAATATTTCTCGCTAAACATTTTCAGATTTATTGAAGCATCTCCTTCAAGCAGAAAGTTATCACCGCCTGATGTTTGCTTATCTGGCAATGGATAGTCTACAAAAGAACCTGAAAGTGTTCCTGCAAAATCAATATGTTTTTTTAAACCCTGAAAATAAGTAACAGCAATCCCTGGGGACATTTCCTTGAATTTAGCAATCCTATCATCACGCAAAACGGCAGAAAGCGAACTGGAACGGATTCTTTGAGCAGTAGTGAAATCGTGTAAGGTAAAGGAGATACCAATAGCTCGGGGACGAATTTCATTATCTTGGGAGAACGCATCTGGCGTAAAAGTGCAAGCTAAAAGTGCAACCGCCAATAGTTTCTTCATAAAAAGTTGTTTGGTTGATTGTCAACAAAAATAAAGTCTGTACACAAATTTCCTAAAAATATTTATGCAGGCTTCTTCTTACCCAAAACCTCCACTTTTACCTGCGTTAAGCCTCTGCCAATGTAACCTAATTTAACAGCGGCTGCTTTACTCAGGTCAACAATCCTTTTCATTCTTGGATGGAGCCGGTCGTTGACTTTTACAATAACGCTTTTCTTATTACGGGTGTTGGTCACCCTAATCCATGTGCCTAAGGGTAACACATTGCAGGCAGCTGTATACTTCCCGCCGTCGTAAGTTTCACCGTTTGCCGTCTTACGGCCATTGAATTTTTCGGCATAATAACTGGCAATTCCATACAAAGCTTTTTTTTCTGCTTTAATGGTTGTGTCATTCGGTACAGCTTCGCTATCCCCTGCTCCTTTTTGTGAAAAAGAAAGAAAGGAGTACAAGCAAGCAATCATTATAAGTAGTGCATGTTTTAGCATACTGATTATTTGGTGGCGAAATATTTATTTCTCAGTTTGCCATCCTCATCATAGATATCGTCATAAAAAACAACCTTACCATTCAAACCTTCACAACTATAATATTTAATAAATACCGGAAGCTTGTTGCGTACCGGTATCACCTTTTTTTGCTTTACCGAAAGCCAGTGATCCAACGAATCTTTTGGTGTGTAAACAGAACTTGTAAGGCTATCTCTTTGCAGAATATAATGGGCAAGATTCTTCCACGACTCCACCCTCACACATCCATGACTTAATGCACGGTTTTTCCTGCTAAACAAATAACGCTGGTTGGTATCATGCAAATACACAGAGTGCTTATTAGGAAAATTAAATTTGATCACACCTAAGGCATTTGCATCACCGCTACCCTGCACAACCTTATAAGGAATACATTTTTTATATTTCGTCCAGTCAACAAAGTAGGGATCCACTACATTGCCGTCCTTGTCAATAATACTATACCCTTTCTTGCTGGTATAACCGGCATCTCGTTTAAGGCTAGGCAAAATTTCCTTCTCAATGATACTTGCCGGAATAGTCCATTGCGGATAAGTGATCATATCACTTATAGCACTTGTAATTTCAGGCGTTCGTGTATAGGTTTTACCAACGGCTACTTTCGATGTTAATACAAGCGTATCGCTGCTTTTTACACGTAACTGGAAAGAAGGAATATTTACCCATATATATTCCTTAGGTAAAGGTTGAATTTGCTTAAACCGATCAAGAGTAATAGCGATTCTTTTAAACCGTTCCTTACCCGTGTCGTTTAGCTTTTTTATGAGGTCTGACGAAAGCTTACCATCTGCTTTTAATTTCCTGAGCTTTTGGTATTTTTTAATAGCCTCAGAAAAGGTTGTAGAGTCAAACTGTATATTGCCCAAATCAATTGAGTCTTCTTCATCAATTCTTTGATACACTAACTTCTTAAGGGTGCTGCTATCGTAGGCATGAACATAAGTATAGTTGCGGAAATCGGCACTGTCTATAAAAGAAGGTATGGCAGCTTTTAATTCTTTGTATTCAATATGAATGGGCTCCAACTGAAATGCCAAGCTATCTGGGGAAGGGTTTTGTTTAAACCTGTTCAATTGATCAATAAAAAATTCATCTGATAATACCTGGTGCTTTTGAATAATGCTATCCGGAAGTATTCGCCCGATTTTCAGATCCTTTACAATTTGCGTAAAAGCTGAAGTAAGTAACAGGTCGTTCAGAGCCCATTTAGAAGCATCTAATTGTTTAACTGAATCCTTCGATAGAATATCTTTTAGGTTCCTGAGCTCCTCATGATGATAATCGTTTGGAAAAAGGCCAAACAACATAGAAGATTCTATAAAGTGAAACAAAGAATCGCCTTGCTGGTTGTATTTTCCTTCAGAGGTCCAGATAGGCTGGAAAGAGTTTTGACTGTACAAAACATCAAGGAGAGTAGAATTTTTCAGTTTAAAAGAGTCGGCCAATAGTTTATTCTGTAATACATCTTTTACGGTTTGATGGATTACATCCTCTGCCTTGCTATTAATTTCTTGCGGAGAAGCAACCATTACCTCTTCCCCTACATTTTTTCCTTCATTATTGCAGGAGGTAAGAAATACTATAAAAACCAGAAATGATAATAGCCTAAATCTCTTTTTCATCAGGATAGGTGGCTTGTTGCGAATACAAGATAAAAAATTATAGCTACTGATGAGGTATTTAAGCCGAATAAGGGATAATAAGGGACTAATGCATGCTTTTTATCTTTTGTTCTTTAGCATAAGATCTGCCAGTACAATTGCTGTCACTGCCTCTAATACAGGTGGCACTCTTAAAGCAATACAAAGATCATGGCGACCTTTTACAGAAAAGTTTTCTATTTGTTCTGTTTCCCAGTTCCAGGATTGTTGCTCTTTTGGTGTAGAAGAGGTAGGCTTTACAACAATTCGGAATACTAAATCATTTCCATTTGTAATGCCGCCAACTATTCCTCCTGCATGATTGGTTTTTGTGTTGCCGGATGCATCTGTGATTGCATCATTGTGTTCGCTGCCAAACATTTTTGCGGCAGCAAAGCCGGCACCGAATTCAATTCCTTTTACAGCAGGTATGCTAAACACTGCATGACTGATTAAAGACTCCACCGAATCAAAAAAAGGTTCGCCTAAACCAATTGGCAATCCTGCTGCCCTACATTCAATGATTCCTCCAACAGAATCTTTTGCATCAATTGCTTTTTGCAAACCTTTGTCTATATCTTTTTCACCACCTATTTCAACAATGCTTGCTTCAACAGAAACTCCTTTCAATATTTTTTTTGCTACTACTCCTGCTGCCACAAGGCATACAGTTAGTCTTCCGCTAAAATGTCCGCCGCCTCTAAAATCTTCAAAGCCGCCAAACTTTTGATGTGCAACAAAATCAGCATGTCCGGGACGGGGAATATCTCTTTGCTTTTCGTAATCCGATGAACGTGTGTTTTTGTTTTCGAATAGGATGGTAAGCGGTGCGCCGGTTGTTTTTCTATTGAATAAACCACTTTGAAAAATGGGCTTATCATCTTCCTTTCGCGGCGTGGTTCCTTTTTGAGTACCGCCTTTCCTTCTTTCGAGATCGGTTGTAAAATCTTCTTCGCTTAACTCTAATCCTGCAGGACAACCATCAATGATAATTCCAACCGCAGGTCCATGCGATTCTCCATAAATGTTTACACGAAAAAGGCGGCCAAATGAATTCATACTTATTATTTCAATCGTAAAACAAAAATAACAGACAAAGGCTTTTTGGTTTGCGGATGCAAAGGCTCATATAGTTTCTCCAACATGAAACCAGCTTCTATAAATAATGTAATCCAGTCTTCCATGGTTCTGAAATACCATTGGTAAGGCAATACAAATTCTCTTTTCATTCCGTTCCAGCTTCCATCTTTCCAACCAGAAATGTAATTATCACTCATAGCAACTGTTAATGGATGCAATGTTTGAATGATCATGTAGCCATTTTCTTTCAGATAACCAGGAAGTGATGTAATTAACTGCTCCGAATCTTCCTTATCTATTAAAGCAAAATTGATAACCGCAGCATCAAACGGCTTAGGCAAATCAGTTTCACTGTTCGCTATTTGTTTATAGTCGTAATTAAAATAAAAAGAACCGTCTTTCTGTATGGCATTATCAATCAAAGTTTCAATTGCATCCACTCCAAAAGCATCTATTCCTTTTGATCGAAATGTTCTTGTAAGCCAACCTTCCCCGCAACCCACATCCAATACTTTTTTTACAGGAAGACTGGTAACCGTTTTGATTATTGCTTCATTAGTTGCTAGTTTTCTGCTTTCGATCTCGGCATTATCAATAGTAGCAATCCACTGCTCCGCATTAGTCTGCCACGATTCTATAATTTTTTGTGATAAGCTCATTTATGATTGAAGTTGCTCTAAATGTTTCCAGAATTGCGGGTAAGATTTATTTACTGCTTCTGCTTCTTCAATTACCACTTCACCATTTGCTTTCAATGCAGTAATAGCACAAGCCATCGCAATGCGATGGTCGTGGTGCGAATGTACGGTTGCAGCTTTAACTTCAGCCCCTCCTTTAACGATCATTAGATCATCCTGCAATTGAATCTCAACTCCCATCTTTGCAAATTCTTCCTGCAATGTTAAAGCCCTGTTGCTTTCTTTATGAGTTAAACGATGTACACCTTCTATAACTGATGTACCATCACAATAAGTACCTAATGCAACCAAAGGAGGAAACAAATCAGGACAATCCGTTGCATTAAAATGAAATGCTTTCAGCTTACCGCCACGAACAGAAATTTGCTCGCTTTCAATACTCATTACAGCTTCTGATTGCATCAGTGCCCGGAGTATTGCTTTATCAGCCTGCTGAGAAAAAACATCTAATCCTTTCACTACTACACTTCCTGTAATAGCACCTGCAACAAGAATAAAAGCAGCACCGCTCCAGTCGCCTTCAATTGTATAGTTAATTGGTTGATTGGTTGATCGGTTAATTGTTGAACTGTCGAAATAGAATGACTGATAATTATTATTGGCCGGAACCTTTAAATGAAATGCCTTTAGCACCTCCAGTGTTAAATCTATGTATGGTTTACTTGCCAAATTGCTAACTGTTATTGTAACGTCAGTTGCATTAGCCGCCGAGTAAGCAAATAACAAACCTGTCAAGTATTGTGAAGACAAAGAGCCATCAACTGTAATATTTTTTGGTTGTAAAGGGCCTTGAACTGTTATTGGTAAGTAACCATCTTTTGTTTCGCAATGCACACCTAATTGAGGAAGAACTTCATTGAAAAAATTCATAGGCCGCTTTTGCAAACTCCCTCCGCCAGTAATATTAATTTGCATTTCACTCAACGCAGCAATAGCTGTAAACATACGGATGGACAACCCGCTTTCACCGCAATTCAATTCTGTACTAACCGGATTGATGCCATTGCTTACAATTCGAACATGATCTTCATAAATTTCAACTTCAGCACCTAATTGTTGAATAATATCCAACGCAGCTTTATCATCTGCAGAAATTCCAGGGTTGTGCAAGATCGTTTCCCCTTTACTGATCAATGCAGCAGCACAGGCTCTTTGCATAGCACTCTTCGATGCTGGTGCTGTAATTACTCCGCGAACTGAAGATGGCTTAACAACAACTCTCATTATAAATATTCGTATAGGTCATCTAATGAAATCGGACGAATTGTCCCTTTCCCTATTCTTTCCAATAAAATAAAGTGAATAAAGTCTTTTTCTTTTTTCCTGTCACCTTTTAATACTGCAAAGACCTTGTCTTTATCATAGGTAGCGGCACAAGGCAAACCATATTGCGATAATACAGCATCAATGCGTTCAGCATTTTTAAACTTTAATATTCTTTCAGAAAGTTTTGCAGCAAAGCCTATCCCAACCGCTACAGCTTCGCCATGCATTAACTGGTACTGGTTTTCTACAGCATGCCCGAGTGTATGTCCAAAGTTTAGTAGTCTTCGTTCACCACTTTCCAATTCATCCTCTTGTACAACCTTTGTCTTGATCAATGCATTGCGCTGTATAAGAGCACAGACTTCTTTCTTTTTTCGATGATAGTAATTCAAATCTTTACTTTCAAGTTCATCAAACATTGCCGCATCTTTTATACAAGCATGTTTAATGATCTCTGCAAAACCATTGCGCCATTCTTTTTCAGGTAGAGTATTTAGAAATATGAGATCATGCAGAATAAACGACGGTTGCCTGATCGTCCCGACCATATTTTTATAAACGCCAACATCAATTCCATTCTTGCCGCCAATGGATGCATCAACTAACGCTAGTAACGTTGTTGGAACAAAACCAAAGCGAATACCTCTCAAGAAAACCGATGCGATATAACCTGTTAGATCTGTAATCACACCGCCGCCTATACCAATCAATGTCCATTTACGATCAACGCCTAATTCAATAAGCTGTTCAATCACTACATCAACAGTTGACTGAATTTTATACTGCTCACCAGCTTTTAAAACAATTGTATTCCAGTTCTTAAACCTTTTTTCATGGGCTGCAAAAACATTTTCGTCAGTAATGATCACGGCATTCTTCTGATCAACTATTTCTTTCAAATGCGAAATACCACCAGCGAAATAATAATCTGTTGAACTACTGCCAAACCGAAACGTTTTCTTTTGCATCAGCTATGGAATACTTTGTTTTGGTGATTGATACTTTCCATGTGCACTGCATCAAAATATTTGGTAATGAACTCCTGGCTTAACCCTAACTTCTCCCCTTTCTTGAATGCTCTTTCCAGAATTTCATTCCACCTTTTGGTTTGTAAGATAGTGATGTTATTCGCCTTCTTATACTCACCAATTTTTTCTGCCAACTTCATTCGTTGTCCTAATAGCTGCATCATCTCATCATCAAGCTGGTTGATTTGCTGGCGCATTTTCTCCAGCATGGCGTGGTATTCTTCCGAAGGGATATCTTCTTTTCTCCAAATGATCTCGCCAAGCATTTCATTCAATCGCTCCGGTGTTACCTGTTGTGAAGCATCGCTCCATGCTTTATCCGGATCAATATGACTTTCTATCATCAATCCATCAAAATCCAGATCAATTGCCTGCTGTGCAACATCCATCAAAATATCTCGTCGTCCGCAAATGTGAGAAGGATCGTTGATGAGCAGCATATCCGGGTTACGACGTTTCATTTCAATCGCAAGGTGCCACATCGGTGCATTACGATATTCTGTATTTCCATAAGAAGAAAAGCCTCGGTGGATCAACCCAATTTGTTTGATGCCTGATTTAGCAACTCGTTCAACAGCAACCGTCCATAATTCTAAATCAGGATTGATTGGATTTTTGATTAGCACGGGCACATCTACGCCACGCAAAGCATCAGCAACTTCCTGCACACTAAACGGATTTACTGTAGTTCTGGCACCAATCCATAAAACGTCAACATCAAAATGCAGTGCATCCTGAACTTGTTTTCCGGTTGCTACCTCCACTGCACTTGGCAAGCCTGTCAAACGCTTCGCCTGCTGCAACCAGGGCAGTCCTTTTGCACCAATTCCTTCAAAACTTCCTGGTCTTGTTCGAGGTTTCCAAATTCCAGCACGAAGCATATCAACCTTGCCAGTGTTAGCAAGTCTTGTTGCCGTTTCAATTACCTGTTCTTCTGTTTCCGCACTACACGGGCCAGAAATGATCAATGGACGTTTATTCCATCTCTGTATCACGGTTTCTTTTGTCGCTGTTTCTGTTTGCATAATTTATTTTATTAGGTCAGCTTATTTGCTACTATTAAACTTTTGTTGCGTCGCACTCTTGTGCTTTCTGTAATTCTCTTCAGCACTTTACAAGTCTTCTTCATCATCAACCAGTCTGCAACCTGTAGTTCTCTTTCCTTGTCATCCTGACGCAGGAAGGATCTGAAAATTGAACAATGAATGATTCAAACCAATCAATCTGTTCCACTGTTCCTATAATGCTCGCCTCGGATGCTTCGTGCCTCAGCATGACAAACAACAGTGTTTACTTCATTCAACATACTCAAAACATGGTTGTCGTGTTGTCCGGTTCCCACGGAGCCGATGTATTAAGAGCGAATCGTTTTCCTACCAAGCTTTAGCCCCTATGGCTATGTACTCTATTCATTCTTTTTCTATCTTACAATGCTATTTTCATCACTCATCACTCATCACTCATCACTCATCACTCATCACTCATCACTCATCACTCATCACTCATCACT
>Ga0164290_1002369_pt1 | contig 13735 bp, 13 predicted proteins | sample Micstemetagenome_FD_108782 | JGI IMG/M metagenome (GOLD analysis project Ga0164290, IMG submission 108782) | Contaminated culture microbial community from soil near Moab, Utah, USA - Microcoleus steenstrupii SON62 (Illumina Assembly) | ecosystem: Environmental > Terrestrial > Soil > Soil crust... | reverse complement strand
TGGACCATATGGAATTCTATTTCCAGCAGATCGCCACCAAGCCGGTGTCGCTCTATTCCTGGCTGCCATGGTTCTGGCAGGGCGTGGCGGGTGCACAGTGGATGATTGGCAAATCAGGCCTTGGCACGTCCAACCAGTTCGAGAGCTGCGCCTTCGTGCGCTCCGCGCCGGGCGTCCGCCAGCCAGACATCCAGTTCCACTTTCTGCCGGTGGCAATCTCCTATGACGGTCGCGCGGCGGCCAAGAGCCACGGCTTCCAGGTCCATGTCGGCTACAATCACTCGAAATCGCGCGGTTCGGTGACGCTCCGCTCGCCCGATCCGATGGCCGATCCCGTGATCAAGTTCAACTATATGAGCCATGAGGAAGACTGGATCAAATTCCGCCACTGCGTGCGGCTCACGCGTGAGATCTTCGGCCAGAGGGCCTTCCACGACTATCGCGGCCCAGAAATCCAGCCCGGCGAACACGTGCAGACCGATGACGAGATCGACGCCTTCCTGCGCGAACATCTGGAAAGCGCCTATCACCCCTGCGGCACCTGCAAGATGGGCTCGAAGGACGATCCCATGGCGGTGGTCGATCCGGATACGAAAGTCATCGGTGTCGATGGCCTGCGCGTCGCTGATTCTTCGATCTTCCCGCGCCTGACTTATGGCAACCTAAACGGCCCCTCGATCATGACCGGCGAAAAAGCCGCCGACCATATTCTTGGTAAGCCGCGCCTGGCACGAAGCAATCAGGAACCATGGATCAATCCGCGATGGGAAGTGAGTGACCGGTAGCGTCAGACAAAGCCGATCCACCGCCCCGCCACGATCGTACCAATCCATACCACGAAGGACACAGCAGCCAGCATCTTCACGGGGGCGGATATGTCGCCGCCATCGAGCGTTGTGCGCCATCCGTAAGTTTTGTGCTGTACGAGCACGTTCGCCAATCCGAGTGCCAGCAGTCCCATCTTCGTTAAAAACGCCGGATTTCCCGCATATTCCATCGGCTTGACGTTGAACAGCAGGAAGCCGGTCAACATTGCCAAGGCCAGCCCCGTCGCGGCGACACGTGTGAGAAAAGGCGCAAGGACCGCGACCGGGCCGTCTTTCAGTACGCCCATCAGCCGGAGGTCCAGCGGAAGGATCGCTCCCACAAGCAGGCCGATGCCCAGGATATGGGCGGCATTGACGAGCATGTAGAGCGTCACCGACCGGCGCAGCAGCCCGGCATGCGGCAGCGTGCCCAGCCATTCGAGCCACGGCATGGCTCAGCTCTTGTTGATCCGCTCAGGATAAATATCGTAGACCTTGTCGCCGACTGTCACGCGTACTGCCTTCAGGCGTTTTTCGTCGGGATCCTGCGAGCGGTTGCCGAGCACGGTGATCGTGTCACCCGGCTTCGCGGATTGCTCGTTGAAGCCCGATCGCTCGGTCTGGCGCGGATTGCCGAGTTCGATATGCCAGTCGACGCCGTCGGTGGCGGTCATGTCGATGGTCGGATGCGGCGGTGAAACGACCACTGTCTTCACTGTTCCCGTCAGTTCGATCTGGTCGGCCTCAGCCCAGGACCAGCCGTGATGCGCAAAGGCCGCCGTCGCCATGAAGACGGCCGCGATGCCTGTGGAAATGATGGTTCCGGCGCGATGTTCCACAATCTCTCTCCTCTTTGTCTCAGGAGAGAATGCGGCTGCACGCACAGGATTTCCATCCGCTCACCAAAAGTTGACTGGGAGCCTACTGCTTCAACGCCCCGGACACGATCCTGAACGGGCTTGAGATCGTTGCCGCAGCCGCGTCGAATACGAAAGCCCCGGCATTGCCGAGATTCTTCTTTTTCGCAGATTCAGCCGTGAGTGCCGGATAGAGCGAGGCGACATCGGCGAAACGGCCATGATTGGCCGGGTCCGTCGACTGGATCTGGGTGATGTCGATCAGTGTCACGCCGGATTCGACCGCTGTCTGCTGTACCTTCGGATCATCGACATCGAGCCTGCCGACGCGCGCCGTGCTGGCGCTGAGGATCTTGGAGACTTCAAGCGCTCGGTCATCCTTGGAGACGAGAATGACCATCGGTTGTGGTAGCTTGCCGATCACGGCCATCTGGGTGCGGAACACGTCGCTGTCGATATCGGGCGCGGCAAGGATGACATTGAGCTTGACCAGTACATCCTGCCGGCCTTCAAGCTTGAGCTGCCTGAGCGCCTCCACGACCAGCCATCCACCCATCGAATGGCCGAAGATGGTCACATCGCCGGCGGCACGATCCTTGGTCAGTTCCTTCATCAGGTCGACCAGATAGTCCCGCGAATAGGTTGCCGAATCCTTGTCCGCGACATAGCCGGCAAGCGCACCCTGAGACGGCCAGGAAAAGGCGATCGGCGTTGCCGTGAATTTGGCATCCGCTGACATCTGCGCGATCCGGTAGACGGATTCCTGGAAATTCGAATTATAGCCATGCACATAGACGCCGACTGCTTTCGACGCGGGATTGGCAGCTCTCACCTCTTTATAGAAGGCCTCGCGGTCCAGCACGGCCTGCCGGGTCACGGCAAAATCGGTCCTGGGATTCGGCTTCTTGCCCTTTCTGGGCCATTCGATCTGCGCCTCCTTGTGGCCGGGCGGAATCGAGATGTTGAGTTCGGCATAGTTCGAATCTATGGACTTGCCATTGTCGTATGCGTTCGTGTCGGGGTTCATCCTTGTGCGTGTGGTCACGGCGAATACCTTGACCTGCTCAGCGCCGGGCAAAGGCTGCACCGTAGCCAGCACCTCAGGGCCGGGCCGGGAGGTGCAACTTGCAAGACCCGCAATGAAGACCAGCGCGAGGATCATACTCGCTTTTGATATCGCCGATTTCATATTTGCCCTGTTTCCGATCTTCCGCCCGCTATAACACCGGGCGGAAGGCTTGGCCATGGACATTACTGTCAGTGGGACGCGCGGGCGTGTTCCGGCCGCAACCATGCCAATGACTGTGGCACGACATTGTCCATCGCCGCCAGCATCTTCGTCCGGTTGCGGTTGAGCAGCAGGCCGAGTGCGATCACGCCCAGCCCGATCGCCGAAAGCGCGAAGGAGAACAGGATCACGTCGTTGAACACTTCATTGGCCAGATAGCCGAGATAGACCGCCACGCCCATCGCCCCGAACACCGCATAGACCCGGCGGTTGAGGAAGAGGCTGAGCCCGATGAGGCCGACATTGATCAGGCAATAGAGGAACTTCTGCAATTCCGTGCCGCCATCGTTCAGCGTCATGCCGAACCAGAAGGCAATTGCGCCGAATATGTGGATCCAGAACATGTAATCCGGTCCATCGCGGCGGATGATATCCACTGCCCAGGCCACGACGATCATCGCGACGCCGAAATAGAGCGACACATCGCGGCGCGTTTCCCAGTCGACATAGGCACCGGGGACACGTCCGAACCACATTGCGAGGTCCATCGACAGGAACCACAGTGCAATGGCACCGACCAGGAGGATGAACGGGAAGGGATAGCGCCAGATGGCGATGGCCGACGCGATGATTGTGCCGATCTCCATATAGATCCAGCTGCCGTTCACATAGGGGAAGAAATTCTGGTACTGGCCGGGGTCGCCGAGCGCATATTTCCACAGGTCGAGCGCATCCTGCACGCCATAGATGACCATCGGCACCATGGAGACCGCCACCGCGATGAGCAGCCCGGCTGGAATTCTAAGGGGCTGGTTCTTCCACAGCATGTGGCCAGCGGCGAGGAACGCCACGGCATAGGCCGAGCCACAGCCGACGAGCGCCCAGCCGCCCATGCGGTTGAACGCCTCGTTGGTGAAAAGCCCCATCGCACCCATGATGATCAGCGCCCCGGCATACCACAGCACATGGGTGAGATCGAAGCGCGGCAGGTTGACGCCGGCGACAGGCGCGGCTTGTGCCTGCTTGTTCTGTCGAAGAAAGGCATCGATTTCCGCCAGCTTGGCGTCATCGATAAGGCCGGCATCTCGCAATGCCTTGAGATCTGCATCGGTCAGCATGTGATACTCCACAAGGTTTCCATTGTGTGAACAACGTTCATGAACATCGTTCTATTCTCTCTTGCGGAAGAAATCCAGCCTATGCCCGTACTATTTCCAGTCCGGCGGCATCCAGCATGTCGTGACCCTCGTCGGAAAGATCCCTGCCGACGATCACGCCGGTGGCGGCCTCCAGCGGCATAATGGAGACAGGCGACGCCCGATCCAGCTTCTCCAAGGTCAGCGCGACATAGGTATTGGCGGACTGAGTGGCGATCTGCCGTTTGATAGCGGCCTCCTCAAAATCGCCGGTGGAAAATCCGTGCCGCGAGTGAACGCCCGTGACGCCGAGGAAAAAGATGTCCGGCCGGATTGTCGCGATCGCCGCTGCAGCCACGGCCCCGACCGCCACCATCGAGTGCTTGTAAACCCGTCCACCGATCAGCATCACCTCCGCCGTTGGATGATGCTCCAGTTCGGCCGATATTGTAGGGCTGTGCGTGACCACTGTGAAGCCGAACGTGCGGGGCAGGGCACGGGCAATCTCGGCATTTGTCGTGCCGCCATCGAGAAAGATCATCTGACCGGGTCGGACAAGGGACGCAGCGGTAGAGCCGAGACGCCGCTTCTCGTCCGTGGCAACGCTTTTACGCTCGGCGAAATCGGGAAGCGCCGGTTTGATCGGCAGGGCGCCGCCATGAACACGTTCGAGCAACCCGTCCGCCGCCATTTCCCTGAGATCGCGCCGGATCGTATCTTCTGACAGGACCATCTCCTCGGCGAATGCCTTTGCAACAAGCCTGCCGTCACGACGGAGCCGGTCCGTAATGAGCGCCTTGCGTTCGATCGTCAGCATTTAATCCCCTTGACATTTGCACGATATTGCATGAAACTTCACGAAATTATCCGAATTATGAGCTTATATCAAGATAATTCGCGATAATTCGTGCAAATATTGGAGAGTAGAATGTTGATCTTGATCGCAGGCCCGTACCGTTCGGGCACGGGTGATGACCCTGCAAAAATGGCCGCAAACCTCAGGGTGCTGGAGGCGCCGTCGCATGCCCTCTTCGAGGCGGGGCATGTGCCGATGATCGGTGAATGGGTTGCCCTGCCGGTGTGGAACGCGGCGGGCGGCAAGCATGTCGGTGATGATCTCTATGAAGCAATCTTCCACCCGGTCGCGCACCGGCTGCTTGCCATGTGCGAGGGCGTTCTGCGGCTGCCCGGCGCTTCGAAGGGCGCCGACAATGATGTGAAGATCGCCCGCGAACGCGGCATTCCCGTCTGGTACGACCTCAAGGATGTGCCCGGCGTAGCGGCCTGATCGGCGCGCCGCCTGACCATCTACTCTGCGGATTCGGCAACCTGTCCGAGCAGCCATTCCCGGAAGGCTGCTGTCCGGGGTTCGGTCGCCGCCTCCTTGGGATAAACGAGGAAATAGGCGAATTCAGACGGCGCATTCACGCTGAGCTCGAAGGGGCGGATCAGCCGCCCCTCGGACAGCTCGGTAGCCACCATAGCAAAATCCGCCAGCGCCACCGCGCCTCCGGCAAGCGCCGCCTCAACGGCATCATTCGACGTGCCGAATACGACGGTGCGTCTGTCATCGAAATCATGCACGCCGGCGGCAGCCATCCACATCTGCCAGTTCGGCCAGGTCAGCCCGTCGCGCGACCATTCGATATGCGCCAGCGTATGGTGCATCAGGTCGCGTGGCTCCTTGAGCGGTTTGCCGGATGTCAGCAGGCGCGGACTGCAAACCGGAACGATGACGTTGCCGAACAGCCGATGCGCCGCAAGGCCGGGATATTTGCCGCTGCCGTAGCGGATTGCGACGTCGATATCGTCGAGATCGAAATCCTTGACCTCGTAGGACACGTCGAAGCGAAGCTCAATTTCGGGCTCGACCTTTCGGAACTGCTCCACCCGGCGTAACAGCCATTTCGTGGCAAATTGCGGATCGACCGTGACTTTGAGCTGGGTCGTCGAATTGCGCGACATCTTCTGCACGCGCGCCGTAGCGCGGGTGACGATATCCAGCGCATCCGCTGCGGCCTCGCACAGCACCTTGCCTTCAGGTGTCAGATGAATGGAGCGGTTTGTCCGGATGAAGAGCTTTACGCCGAGTTGATCCTCGATTTCCTTGATCTGGTAGCTGACGGCCGCGGGCGTCAAGCCGAGTTCATCCGATGCGCGGGTAAAATTCAGGTGTCGACCTGCGGAAACCAGCATTTTGAGGGCGCGTGTACCGGGGAGCGTTCGCATCATTCGCTTCAAGGAAAACTTGATATTCGTACTAGAACTATTCGTTTCCCTTCTTTAGGTCAATGTTCCATATTGGATACACAGACGAAACGTCAAAAAAAACTTGATACAGAACTTGGAGTGCATATCATGGCTGTTATCTCTCATCCCCACGTCAACACCGGCCGGCTCGAAAACCTCGTCTGGCGCGTTCTGCATGCGTTCGACCGGCAGCCCACGGCCGGCCTTCCCGCCGAACTGCGCAAACTGCCGGATCATCTGCTGCGCGACATTGGCGTCGAGCGCGGAGATCTCCCGCCCGTGCTGGACGACCTGGCGACCCGCGCCGACATGCTCGAGAGCCGCACCGCTGTTGCTGCTTGGCTGTCTTCGACGGTGCGATAAGGTCATGGGTGGGAGGTTCGACCTTTGGGGGCTTGGCCTCACCCTTCTTGCGACCGTGCCCGCCACATCTCCCTGAACGCCGGCCGGTCGTGGCATCTCTCGTACCACGCCATGACATTGGGGTTGGCGTCGGTCAGCGCCTTTTCGGTTATCGCGTAGCGGACGATTTCCGCGACGTTCAGGTCGGCGACGGTGAAGCGGTTGCCGACCAGGTAGTCCTGTTCGGCCAGATGCTGATTGAGAATCTCGAAGGGTCGCTTGAGCAGCCGCGTTGCCACGTCGAGCGTTTCTCGGCCCCCCGGCGTGTCTTCCTGCGAATTGTCGCGCGTTAGCACGATCCTGACCGCGTGCTGCTCGATATTGTTGACCGCCCAAAACGACCACATTTCGATCAAACCCTCCTCGGTCAGGCTGCCGGCGGCAAGCGGACCTTTGTGCTTGCGGGCGAGGTAGAGGTTGATCGCGATTGACTCCCAAAGCACAAGGCCGTCATCCTCGACGGTCGGAATATGGCCATTCGGATTGACCTTCAGAAACTCCGGCGAGCGGCTGTTGAGCCGCGCGCCGGGTGCCAGCGGATCGTCCAGCATGCGTGCCTGGATCACCGGCACACTCTCGAATTCCACGCCGAGTTCGCGCGCCATCCAATAGTTCCGTGATGCGCGTGATTGATAGACGCCGTAAATTTTCAGCATGGACCAGTCTCCCCTCCGACGATCTTGGCAGCAAGATGGGCGAGAATTTACTTCTGGTCCAATCAAAATTCGCCTGATCTGTCATCAACATGGCTGATCCGATTCATCGAGAAACGGGCCCTACGTTTCATCCCCCGGATTTATTCAAACCCCTTGTTACCCGCGATACAAGTCCGCGAAAGAAACACGTTTAGCTTCTCTCCAACGCCGGCGGATGGACTTCCGGTCAACAGATGGAGCGTAAAATGGCTAACCTTCGTATAGACAGACGTGCCTCCAATTCCCGCGTTGATGAATGGGGCCACGAAGGCAACGACACGATTCTCGGCAGCCGCTTCGGCGATAAGCTGAAGGGCGGCCAGGGCAATGACACGATCCAAGGCAATGGCGGCAACGACCAGATCATGGACATGACCTGGATCGGCACCGCCCCCGATATAGAGCAGGTTCTTTTCACCCTCGACATCAACAACACCACCGATCGGCGCAAGATGGCCGACTTCATCGCCGAAAACTATGAGATCACTTCCCGCGATATCGGTAGCTTCCTGTTCCATGGTGGCGACGATCGCTACTTCGGGGATGCCGGAAACGACTTCATCCTTGGCTTTGAAGGCCGCGATAAGCTCGATGGCGGCACCGGCAACGACGCCCTGTTCGGTGGTTCGGATAACGACACGCTTGTCGGCGGCGCGGGCAATGACGTGCTGAACGGTGGTGGTGGCAATGACTTTCTGCATGGCGGCACCGGCGGCGATCTTCTCGCGGGTCGCGGCGGCAATGACACGCTCGAAGGCGGTGTCGGCGGCGACGTGCTCGATGGCGGCGCGGGCTTCGATTTCGCCTCCTACGCCAGTTCGATCGGTGCGGTCATCGTCAATCTGAACTTTGGTCAGACGGCGCTCGAGCAGCCCTTCGCATCCGACGCGTCCGGCGATTCTCTCATCAGCATCGAAGGTGTGATCGGCTCGAGCGGCAATGACATTCTGATCGGCAACAGCGCCCAGAATGAGTTTCACGGCGGGCGCGGCAACGACCTCATGGAAGGCGGCGCCGACGGCGATTTCCTCTTCGGCGAGGAAGGCTTCGACACAGTCACTTTTCGCAACTCCGATGCCGGCGTCCGTATCGTGCTCGGCATTCAGTCGAACGGCCGGGACTCTGTGGCAGAAGGCGGCCATGCCGAAGGCGATACGATCAGCCTGATCGAAAATGTCGAGGGTTCGCTTTTCGCCGACGACATCACAGGCAACGCTTTGGTCAACACGTTGATCGGCGGTGATGGCAACGACGAGCTCGCTGGCATGGGGGGCAAGGATCGCCTCATTGGTGGCATGGGCAGCGACACGCTGTATGGCGGCAGCGAAGATGACATTCTGTTCGGCGGCAACGGCGACGATCGGATCGATGGCGGCGACGGCATCGATACCGTATCTTATGACGGCGAGCGCGGCCAGGTGACACTCAGCCTTGGCAGCGGCGGCTCGCTATTCACAGTGAGCATCCGGGGCGAGGTCAACGGCACGATTTTCAACGACACCGACATACTCAGCCGTATCGAGAATGTCATCGGCTCGGCACAGGACGACTCGCTCAAGGGCAACAGTGGCCGCAATGTCATCAACGGCGGCAATGGAAACGACCGGCTGACCGTGACGTCGGGCGGCGATATTCTCGACGGCGATAGCGGCAACGATACTCTGATTGCTTTCGACGGCGATGCCGACCAACAGATCGATCTCGGATCGAGCCTCCGGATATCAGGTTCGTCGGAAGTCATCACGCTTCGCGACATCGAAAACGTATTCTCTGGTTCCGGCAATGACACCATCATCGGCACGGGAAGCTCGAACATCATCGTGGGCGGAGACGGGGCCGACACCATGACCGGCAATGGCGGCAACGACGTCTTCAAGTTCTTCAACATCGGCCAGTTCGGGGTGACTGGCCAGGGCCGCGACCGCATCACCGACTTCGCGGCGGGCGACATCCTCGATTTCAGCAAGTTCGAGGGAGCCGGCAATGTCGGGTTGGAATTCATAGGCAGCCGCAGGTTCAGCGGCGATGCCGGCGAGATCCGCGCGACTGTGAATGGCAATGGTGACACGTTCGTCACCCTCGATTTCGATGGCGACCGGCAGGCCGATGCCCGCCTGATACTGACCGGATCCGTCGCGCTCACGGAAGCAGATTTCCTGTTCTGAACCGGCTAGAGTCAGGATCGAAGGCCCGGCAGCTGGCCTAGCCGGGCCTTTCCGCACTGTGTGGGAAGAGCTTTCTGAACGCCGTTTCGCCCGGCGGCGTGAAAGCGATTGCCCGGCTTGCTCGATCGCGCCGCGCCCAGCCCTTGTCGATAATCATGTCGAACAGGGCGGCACCAAGCGAGCCGGCCAGATGATCGCGCCGCTCGCTCCAGTCGAGGCAGCAACGGCAAAGCGGCCGCCGCGATGTCCTGAGCGCCGCGAGATCGATGCCGGTGTCCTCGAGAAAATGCTCCCCGTCATGGGTCAGCGCAATCCGGCTGTCATCGAAGATCAGATGTCCGCTTGAGACCAGGCTGTCGAACATACGCACGCCGAGATCACCGGCAAGATGATCGTAGCAGATCCGCGCCTTGCGCATCGCTTCGTCCTTCGGCCCCGGCCGGTGACGCAGATGGCCGCGATCGGCGGCGAAGTCCATGAGCGACTCGATAAGCCGACCCGCATCGGGGCCGGCTAGTGAAAAATATTTGTGCCGACCCTGTTTTTGCGGCCGGATCAGTCCGCCGGCTTCAAGCTTGGCGAGATGGGTGCTCGCCGTCTGCGCCGTCACGCACGCGATTTCCGCAAGCTCGGTGGCGGTCAGCGCCCGCCCGTCCATCAGCGCCGCGAGCATATTGGCGCGCGCCGGATCGCCGATCAGCGCCCCGATCCGGGAAATATCTGGTCCATCTCTCATGCCACCTCCTCCATTTGCGGGCAGTCTGGCGCGATTCATAACACGCATGCTTCGATCATGGACGAAGCATGTCGGCATGACAATTCGTGACAGTGGCTTGATCGAAGATGGAACCAAAGCACCCGGCGGTCGCTTGATTGCCGCAATCGGCCGGCATATGCAGCCGATACCGCATCCAGCACTCAAGACGGGAGCTTGTTCATGAGCCTTTTTGGCGATCTCGACCTCGCGCAATTCGCGACTGTCTACCGCGTCGCTGTCGCGTCCTACGGCAAGGCCGAGCCCCCGGCAGGATTCGAAGCACTCAGCATGTCCGACCTGGGACTCGAGGGCGACAAGACGATTTTCACCAGCAAGAACGGTCGCGGCAAGGCGATCGTCACCGAATCCGCCGATGGTGACCTGATCGTCGGCTTTCGCGGCACCGATAAGTTCAACGACATCAAGGACTACGACAACATTACGTTCTCGGGCAAATATTACAGGCAGTTCGAGCCATTGATCGAGGCGGTGGCAGCCTACAAGAAGGCAAATGATCTCGACGTAACCTTCACCGGCATCAGCCTGGGTGGCGCCGTCGCCAACATCATTGCGGACAAATCCGCAAACGGAAAGTGGAACGGGGTATTCGAGGACGCTCATTTCGTGGGCGTCTCCGCGCCCTATCTGTCGTCGAGCCGCAAGAGCGATGTCTTCAATTTCGGCTTCCAGAACGACCCCGTCTACCACGTCGTGCCGGGCAGCTGGACCGCCCACGCCAAGGAAATGGCGACACGCAACCTCTTCATCTTCCAGCAGCACAAGCAGTTCGGCGACAACAATATCGGCGACCGGATCGGTAACCACGAGCCGTCCCATATCGGCGATATGCTTAAAGCTCTCGACGGACTGACGATTGCAGACGGCCGGTTGCTGGCCGATGTTCTTAAGCCCAACAGCTATGTCCTGCTGGATGACGCGAGGGGATCGGTGAATGCCGGCCAACTCCGTCATGCTGGCGATTCGGTGCTGACGGTTCTGGGCCAGGAACGCGCCGACAAGCTCTACGGCGCGACCAACAACGACCGCGAATGGATTTTCGGCCTGGGCGGCAGCGATGAGATCCGTGGCCGGGGCGGGCGCGACGAACTCTATGGCGGCAATGGCGACGACAGGCTGGACGGCGGCCGCGGCATGGATAAAATGTTCGGCGGCAACGGCGACGACCAGATATTTCTGGGCGACAACGGCGACCGGGCGCAAGGCGACGCCGGTTTCGACAGATTCATCGTCGGTAATATCGCGCTGCAGAAGTTCAGCGATGACGCCAGCGTTTTCATCGATGATTTCATTATCGGCGAGGACAAGCTCGTTCTCAACCGCATCGACGGAAACCTGGCCAAAAAGGGTGACCAGGGCTTGCACTTCGATGGCGTCTACGCTGTCGGCGAATTTGAAGATCTCGACAATGGTTTTGTCCACGATCGGAGGCCCGGCAGCGTTGCCATCTACGAGGATGGCTCCGGCAAGACGATCATCATCGTCAATCTCGATAACGATCCCTACCGCGAACTTGAAATTGTGGTCGATGGCACTGGCCTTACGCGGAGCGACCTCGTTTTGTGATGCCACCAAGGCAGAGTCTGGCGCCGATCCGGCGTCAGATTTCGTGCGGGAAGCGAAGAACATCGTAAAATCGCCGTGAAGCCGACGAAACAGGCCATTTTCACCGCCTTTGCGTGGCTGTCCCTGACCACTTCCAAATTTATTTCCCGATACGGCACGCGCATTCAGGCTTTGGTAACCAGGATCGGTAACCATAACAGTCAGTAAATGAGTTCCTGTAAGCGTATCGGTGAGTATCAAATGGCGGCTTTGTCTTCGCGCGCTCTGTCGTCCGAAATCCCTTCGGGCAAATCCTGGCTGAACTCGATCATCAAGGGCGATTGCGTCGCGGCGCTTGAAGCGCTGCCGGACAAATCCGTCGATATCATCTTTGCCGACCCGCCGTATAATCTGCAGCTCGGCGGCACGCTGCATCGCCCCGACCAGAGCCTGGTCGATGCCTGCGACGACGAATGGGACCAGTTCGCCAGCTTCGAGGCCTATGATGCATTCACCCGTGCCTGGCTGCTCGCCTGCCGCCGGGTTCTGAAGCCGAATGGCACGATTTGGGTCATCGGCTCCTACCACAATATCTTCCGCGTCGGCACCGCGCTGCAGGATCTCAATTTCTGGATCCTGAACGACGTCGTCTGGCGCAAGACCAACCCGATGCCGAACTTCAAGGGTCGCCGGTTCCAGAATGCGCACGAGACAATGATCTGGGCGAGCCGCGATGCCAATGCCAAGAGCTACACGTTCAACTACGATGCGATGAAGGCGGCCAATGATGACGTGCAGATGCGCTCCGACTGGCTGTTTCCGATCTGCTCGGGCGGCGAGCGGCTGAAGGGCGCCGATGGCAAGAAAGTGCATCCGACGCAGAAGCCGGAAGCCCTGATCGCTCGCATCCTGATGGCGTCGTCGAAGCCCGGCGACGTGGTGCTCGATCCGTTCTTCGGCTCCGGCACAACGGGCGCGGTCGCCAAGCGCCTTGGCCGCAATTTCGTCGGCATCGAGCGTGAGCAGGATTATATCGATGCGGCGGCAGCCCGCATCGCGGCGGTCGAACCGCTTTCGGGCGCCGAGCTCACTGTGATGACCGGCAAGAAAGCCGAGCCGCGCGTCGCCTTCAACACGCTGGTCGAAAGCGGCATGATCAAGCCCGGCGCGGTGCTGACCGATGCGCGACGCCGCCACTCTGCCATCGTCCGGGCCGATGGCACGCTCGCCTCGGGCGGCTCGGCCGGTTCGATCCATCGTCTGGGCGCCCTCATCCAGGGGCTCGATGCATGCAACGGATGGACATTCTGGCACTACGAGGATGGGAATGACCTGCGCCCCATCGACGATCTCAGGAGCGTCATCCGCAAGGGTATGGAAGGAGCGGGCGGCTGACCTCCAACCACGCCCGCTCCTGCCACCCCTGTCGTCTTGACATCTGATCCGATCCTTCTTCCGGTTTAGTCCTTCAGTCCCTGAAGAAGCACACGGCCCGGAAGGCACAAATGCCTTCCGGGCCGGTTTGTTCTTGATATCCGTCAGCATCTCTCAAAACACACCCCTTCGTTCACGCGGGCGTTTCCGCCCCGTGTTATGACCATGCACGTCTCGATCTTCCCGCTTGGGCAAGGAAGATCGGCCGGGGCACGTCGCCGTGCCGAGGTTTAGTGGCTGCCTTGCGACAGCCGGTAGACACGTCGCCGTGCCCCGTTCGGTGTATTTTCATCCGCAAACCCGGCCTCTCTGCGCCCATCCAATCCCGGACCTGAAATTTCCGGGCAGGATCAGCCTGTGTGCGGTACAACGCACGCCGGCAGGCATTCGCGCCAGCCGAGGGGGCCCCTTCTCGCGGACGCCAGAGGCGGAGACTTACGTC
>Ga0164290_1002368_pt1 | contig 13750 bp, 11 predicted proteins | sample Micstemetagenome_FD_108782 | JGI IMG/M metagenome (GOLD analysis project Ga0164290, IMG submission 108782) | Contaminated culture microbial community from soil near Moab, Utah, USA - Microcoleus steenstrupii SON62 (Illumina Assembly) | ecosystem: Environmental > Terrestrial > Soil > Soil crust... | reverse complement strand
CATGAGCGCTTATTTGTCACTGCCTTTATCCAGGCACACGCCAACATCTGCGAACACCATTCCAGAACAGAGCCCTTGCATTGTTGGAGCCGGCGCGGCTTTCCTCAGATGTCCTTCATGAGCCGTAGTGCGTCGTAGATCGCCGCATGCGTATTGCGAGCCGCGACGGCGTCGCCGATCCGATACAAGCGATACTGTCCCTCCGGATTGCGAACCACCGACTGTGCCTTGCCCGAGATCAGTTCGTCGTAATCGACCGCACCGAGATTGCAGGACCGTGGCTTGAGTTGGAAATAGAGATCGTCGAGTGGGATGGTGCCATGATTGATCACGACCTGATCGAACGACTGCTGTCTGGAAATGCCGCCGTAGTCGCTGCCGATATGAGCCTTGAGCTGGTTGCCGTCCTTTTCGACGGCGTCGAGGCGGTAGGTGACGGTGAAGGTCACGTCGAGCTTCTGGAGCGCCCGCATATAGGGGACCAGGTTCATCGCCATGACTTCGGGCGCGAAGGAGCGGTCGGGGGTCATTATCTCCACCTTGGCGCCTGAATTCGCGAGGATTTCAGCCGACTGAAGCGCGGCGTGGTCGCCTGCATCGTCGAATATGAGCACATTGGTGCCCGGCTTCACATCGCCCGAAATTATGTCCCATGAAGACACGACCAGATCGTTACCTCTGGTCAGAACTCCGGTGTGGGGTAGGCCGCCTGTTGCAATGACGACCACGTCGGGCTTCTCCGCCTCGATCGTGTCGGCCTCGGCCCAGGTGTTGAAGTGGAATTTGACGCCCGCCTTCTCACATTGCGCCATGCGCCACTCGATGATGCCTATCATCTCCTTGCGGCGCGGACTGCGGGCGGTGAGACGGATCTGGCCGCCCGGCTGGGAAGCCGCTTCGAAAACCACGACGTCGTGGCCGCGCTCGCCGGCAACCCGCGCGGCTTCGAGACCGGCCGGCCCGGTGCCGACAATGACGATCTTCTTCGTTTCCCCCGATCTCTCGATCACCTGGGGCATCGTCTCTTCGCGGCCGGTGGCCGCGTTGTGAATGCAGAAGGCCAGACCACCCTGATAGATTCGATCGAGACAGTAATTTGCGCCGACGCATGGACGGATGTCGTCCTCGCGCTTCTCGATGATCTTTCGCACGATGTGCGGATCGGTCATGTGGGCGCGGGTCATGCCGATCATATCAACCTTGCCTGCGGCAATGGCATGGCGCGCTGTGGCGACATCCTGGATCTTGGCAGCGTGGAAGGTCGGAAACCGGGTGGCTGCGCGGATATCTCCGGCGAAATCCAGATGCGGCGCACTGGCCATGCCCTGGATCGGTATGACGTCGGTGAGTCCGGGATCGGTGTCGATATGGCCGCGGATCACATTGAGATAGTCGATCAGGCCGCTGTCCTTCAAGCGGTGGGAAATCTCGAGCCCTTCCTGCTTGCCGTTGCCTCCGGGCAGGCTTTCGTCGGCGGTATAGCGGACGCCGAGAATGAAGTCGTCGCCAACCCGTCTTCGCATTGCCGCGAACACGTCAAGACAGAAGCGCATGCGATTTTCCAGCGAGCCGCCATAGGGACCATCGAGCTCGTTGGTCAGCGGCGAATTGAACTGATCGATGAGATGCCCGTAGGCCTCGAGCTCTACGCCGTCCATGCCGCCTGCTTTCATCCTTTCCGCTGCGTCGGCAAAGTCGCCAATGATACGCTCGATGTCCCAGTCCTCGAGCTTTTTCGGGAAGGCTCGGTGGGCCGCCTCGCGGTGATGGGAAGGTGCCACGACGGGAAGCCAATCGCCCTTGTCCCAGCGGGTGCGGCGTCCGAGATGCGTGAGCTGGATCATGATGGCTGCGCCCTGCTCGTGCACTGCGTCCGTCATTTCCCGTATCCAGGGAACGATCTCGTCCTTGTAGGCCAGCAGATTGTTGAAAACGGGAGGGCTGTCCTTCGAAACCGCCGCGGAGCCGGCGGTCATCGTCATTGCGACGCCGCCTTTGGCCCGTTCCACTGTATATTGCCGATACCGGCCCTTCGGCATTCCATCCTCGGGATAAGCGGGCTCGTGCGAGGTCACGATGATCCGATTGCGTAGGGTCAGATGCTTCAGCTGAAAGGGTTGCAGAAGTGGATCGTTCGACATGAGGGCAGTTTCCCGGACTGGACAGATTGGGGAACGCTATGCGTAAATGTACATATATGTCAAGACACAGTACGGAATAGTTCGTTTTGTAGACGCCAATGTACATTTCACTTGTTTTTGGAGTTCCGATTTGCTAGGGGATGCCCTATGGAGCAGGTTCCCAACGACAGTGGATGGCGTGGATCCAGGGAGGGTTGGCTGGACGCGGCGTATCAGTCACTGCTTGAATCCGGCGTCGATTCCGTGAAAATTCAGCCGCTTGCCAAACGCCTGAGTCTATCGCGAACAAGCTTCTATTGGTTCTTCAAGGACAGGGAGGAGTTGTTGGCGGCGCTCGTCGGCAGATGGCGTGACAAGAACACGGGCAACCTCGTTCGGCAATCCCGGGCATATGCAGAGTCGATCGCGGAAGCCATGCTGAACACGTTCGATTGTTGGCTGGACAAGGAACTGTTCGACTCGCAGTTCGAATTCGCGGTCCGGAGTTGGGCGCTGCAATCGCCCGACATTGCGCAGGAGGTCAAGCGGGCCGACACTCAGCGGCTGGACGCCCTGCGGGACATGTTCTGCAGGTTCGGCTCCGAGGCGACGCCCGCAGACGTCCGGGCGCGGACGATGTATCTAACGCAGATCGGCTATATTTCAATGCAATCGACAGAAGAGCTGGAAACCCGGCTGGCGCGCATCCCGGATTATGTCGAGATCTTCACCGGTGTGCCTCCGACCCAGAGAGAACTCGACAGGTTTTTCGCGAGACATGCCCACGCGACCGACGCAATGAAAGCAGGATGAGAATTCCGATGCCGACAGTTCCTGTTGCATTATGACGAGCGCGGCCTGGAAGCGGGGATGAAACATGTTCGTGAATGCGTTGAACTTCGTTGCGTATCTGCCTTTTGGGCTCACAGCACATCCTTGACGCGAAGCGTCCTCATGGCTCATTCAATCGCCAATCCGCCAGAAGCTTGACCAGCCAGTCGACGAAAACGCGGACCTTGTTACTAAGATGCCGGTTCGAGGGATAGACGATGTAAAGCGGGACTGGTTCGATGTCCCACTCAGGTAGAACCTGGATCAACTTGCCGGTCTTCAGGTCGTCGGGGATGAGAAAATGGGGGATTCGGGCGATGCCAAGACCGGCCTGCGCCGCTGTCAGGTAACTTCGGGCATCGTTGACCGATATCAGGTATCGGCCGGTCACCTCGACTGTCTCGCTGCCTCGGCGGAATTCGAACGGCAGCGTGCGGTTGGCCTGGGCTTGAAAGTAATTGACACAGTAATGGCCGGTCTCCAGCGCCGCGGGGGAATCCGGCACGCCGAATTTCTCGATGTAGAGGGGGGCGGCGCATGTGATCATGCCCATTTCGGAAACGCGCCGCGCGATCAGCGACTGGTCGCCGGGCGAGCCGCCGCGCAGCGCGCAGTCGACATTCTCGGCGAGGTAATCGACCGTGCGATCGCCGACGCCGAGGTCGATGCGGATGTCGGGGAACTTCTTGTAGAAATCGCACAGCGCAGGGATCACGATCCAGTCCGCGAAGGCGCCGGCCATCTCGACCCGTAGGCGGCCGCTTGGGCTGCCGGTCGAGTTCGACAGGCTGCCGTCCAGTTCATCGACCTCCGCCACGATGCGGGTGGCGCGCTCATAATAGAGCGCGCCATCGGTAGTGACGACCACCCGCCGCGTCGTGCGATTGAGCAACTGTGTATGCAGATGCGCTTCCAGCCCCTGAATGAGATTGGTCACGGTGGCCTTGGGCATTCGAAGCGCCTCGGATGCCCGTGTGAAATTGCCCGTTTCCACAACGCGAATGAAGGCGCGCATCGCCGACAGCTGGTCCATCAAATCTCATTCCGGCTTGCTGCATTGCGATATTGTTCGAAATTTCGAATAGTGTAATCACAATGAGCCATCTTGTTCCGCATGTCGAATAACAATACCTTTTGACCAGAAAATGCAAGTGGCCTCTGCGAGAGGTGTGCGTTATTCGAGCAGGATGGAACTCAAGACAATGCCGGTGGACGTGAAAGACATGATGCTGGACAAGGTGGCCATCGGCCCCGTGTCGGCGCGCGTCTATCAGGGCGCCGAATTCGCCAAAGGCCCGCCGATCGTTCTTTTCTTTGGCGGCGGCGCATTTCTCGATCGGGGCTTGCGCGAATGTCCGGTTGCCGAATGCCTTGCCAGCATCGGTGCCATTGTCGTGGTGCCGGATTACCTCGCGCCGCTCGGCAGTGCCTTTCCCAAGCCGCTGGAGGTCGGATTCTCCATCTTTTCTTATCTTGCCAAGAAGCGTGCGGGATTGGGTGATCGCAAATCGCTCTTGCTGGTCGGTGGCGAAGAGGCCGGCGGTAACATCGCAGCTGCCGTGGCGCTGAAGGCGAGGGATCATTTTACCAAGGAGCTCGACGGGCAGGTGCTGCTGTCGCCCCTGGTGGATGCGTTCATGGGCTCGGCTTCTATGCGCGAGGCAGATGCCATAGGCATGCGCGCGCGTTGGGCCGAGGGCTGGAGCCAGTACCTGAGTGCCGGCGTCTGTCATCCCTATGCGGCGCCGTGCCTTTGCTCGCGCATGGCGGGCGTCGCGCCAACCTTGCTGCTGACAGCAAATGACGATCCCCTGCGCGATGAAGCGGTCGGCTTTGCCGACCGACTCGAACAGGCCGGCAACAAGGTTCGCCAACATGTCCTTCCCGCCGGGACAGGCTGGCCTTCGATTTATGGCGGGAGAACCGAGGATGCCGCGACGTGGCACGACAGTGTCCGTCAGGAGTTTGCAAGTTTCGTCGAGGATATCGGCCAGCACTGATTTGAATTGAAATTAAAATGATCATGCAAGCCCGTTTCGGGCTGCAAGGAGAGTAACAAATGACATCGAAGAGCAAGCGCTGGGCCCTCGTGGGCGCCGGCATGGGAATTGCTGCGTCTTTTGGAACCGCAGCCCTGTTTTTGGACCTGCCGATGAGCACGGTCGCCGTTGCGGCCGCGCCGGTCGAGGCGCCGGCGATACCGGTGACCGTCGTCATGGTCGAAGCCAGGGATATCACCACCTGGGAAGAGTTTTCCGGGCGTCTGGAAGCCGTCGACCGGGTACAGATCCGCTCGCGGGTCGATGGAGTCATCCAGTCCGTCAATTTTCGCGAGGGCGCGCTGGTAAAGGCGGGCGATCTGCTGTTCACCATCGATCCGGCGCCCTATCAGGCCGCCGTCGCCCAGGCGCAAGGCCAGGTCGCAGCGGCCAAGGCCAAGCTGGACCTTGCACGACTGCAGTTCGAGCGGGCTCGGAAGCTCTCGGAGAGCAAGGCCATTTCTCAAAGCGAGATGGACCAGCGACAGAATGCAGTTACCGAGGCCGAAGCGGGCATGATGACCGCCCGGGCCGCGTTGCAGACCGTCAATCTCCAACTCGGATATACTGAAGTCCGCGCCCCGGTGGCCGGTCGTGTCGGCAAAGTCGAAATCACCGTCGGCAACCTCGTTGCCGCCGGTTCGACGTCCCCGGTGCTGACGACTCTGATGTCGGTCGATCCGATCTATGCGAGCTTCAGCGCGAGCGAGGAAATTGTCACCCAGGCGCTGGCGGACCTGCCGTCGATGTCCGGTGCCTCACCCGCAGTCGAGCAGATTCCGGTCGAGATCGGCACATCAGCCGACAACGACACGCCGACAAAGGGCACGTTGCAACTGATCGACAATCAGGTCGATGCCGCAAGCGGCACGATCGGCGTTCGCGCCGTGTTCGACAATCCGGGCGGCAAGCTGATCCCCGGCCAGTTCGTCAAGGTCCGCATGGGCCAGCCGAAGGCCGAGCCCAAGATCCTTGTCAGCGAGCGCGCGATCGGCACCGATCAGGACAAGAAATTCGTGTTCGTGGTCGATGCCGAAAACAAGGTCGTCTATCGACCAATCCAGCTCGGTGCCATGGCCGAGGGACAGCGCGTGGTCGAAAGCGGTCTGAAGGCGGGCGACAAGATCGTCGTCAACGGCCTGCAGCGTATCCGGTCAGGCGCGATCGTGGCGCCTGAGCTGGAGAAGAAAGTCGCAGTCGCACAATAGACGGCGGCCCAGGCCCCCTCCTTCTCCTCCAGGGGAGGGGGCTTCTCATATTCGATTCTGACCTGACCTGAACCATCGGTGGCATCAGAGCTGCCCGAGAGGGTTCTTGCACTCCGCTTTCCTGCCGAAGAGGCCTTGAGATGAATATTTCCAGATTCTTTGTCGACCGCCCGGTCTTTGCCGGGGTGCTTTCGGTCCTCATCGTTGTCGCCGGTCTCCTCGGCATGCGATCCTTGCCGATCTCCGAGTACCCGGACGTCGTTCCGCCATCGATCGTCGTGCGCGCCGTCTATCCCGGCGCAAATCCGAAAGTGATAGCGGAAACCGTCGCCACCCCGCTCGAAGAGCAGATCAACGGCGTCGAGAATATGCTGTATATGTCGAGCCAGGCGACGTCGGACGGCGTGATGACGCTGACCGTCACCTTCAAGCTTGGCACCGATCCGGACCAGGCGCAGCAGCTTGTCCAGAACCGCGTCTCGCAGGCCGAGCCACGCCTGCCGGAAGAGGTCAAGAATATCGGCGTCACCACGGTCAAGAGTTCGCCCGACCTGATGATGGTCGTGAACCTGACCTCGCCCGACAACCGCTACGATATCACCTATCTGCGCAACTACGGCGTCCTCAACATCAAGGACCGGCTGGCGCGCATTCAGGGCGTCGGCCAGGTACAGATCTTCGGCTCGGGTGATTATTCGATGCGCGTCTGGATCGATCCGCAGAAGGCGGCCGAGCACAGCCTTGCCGCGAGCGATATCACCAACGCCATCCGCCAGCAGAATGTGCAGGCCGCCGCCGGTGTTATCGGCGCATCGCCGAGCCTCGCGGGTGTGGACGTGCAGCTCAATGTCAGCGCCCAGGGTCGCCTGACGACGCCGGAAGAATTCGGCGACATCATCGTCAAGAGCGGCACCAATGGCGAAATCACCCGACTGCGCGACGTCGCCCGCGTCGAACTCGGCGCGGCCGACTACTCGCTGCGTTCGCTGCTCGATGGTAAGGCAGCAGTCGCGATTCCCGTCTTCCAGGCGCCGGGCTCCAACGCCATCACCATCTCCGACGAGGTCATCAAGACCATGAAGGAGTTGCAATCGGCGATGCCGGAAGGCGTGAAGTACGAGATCGTCTACGATACCACCAAGTTCGTTCGCTCCTCGATCGAAAAGGTCGTCGATACGCTGCTCGAAGCCATCGCGCTGGTCGTGCTGGTCGTCATCCTGTTCCTGCAGACATGGAGGGCGTCAATCATTCCGCTGATCGCGGTGCCGGTCTCGATCATCGGTACTTTCGGCGTCATGTATGTCTTCGGCTTCTCGATCAACGCGCTCAGCCTGTTCGGGCTCGTGTTGGCCATCGGGATCGTCGTCGATGACGCGATCGTCGTGGTCGAAAATGTCGAGCGCAACATCGAGAATGGGCTGTCACCCAGACAGGCGACCTATCGGGCAATGAAGGAAGTGTCTGGCCCAATCGTGGCTATCGCGCTGGTTCTGGTCGCGGTGTTCGTGCCGCTGGCATTCATCACGGGCCTGTCCGGCCAGTTCTATCGCCAGTTCGCGCTGACGATCGCGATCTCGACGGTCATCTCCGCCATCAATTCGCTGACCTTGTCCCCGGCCCTTGCAGCTCTGCTGCTCAAGGGCCACGACGCGCCGAAGGACTGGTTGACACGCGGCATGGATTTTGCGTTCGGCTGGTTCTTCCGTGGCTTCAACCGTGCCTTCGGCGCCAGCTCCAACGCCTATGGCAGAGGCGTGGGTGGCCTGCTGTCGCGCAAGAGCATCGTCATGGTAATCTATCTCGCACTGGCGGGTGGCACCTATGCGGTGTTCAACGCCGTGCCGGGCGGCTTCGTGCCGGCTCAGGACAAGCAATACCTGATCGGCTTTGCACAGCTCCCCGATGCCGCGACGCTGGATCGAACCGAAAGCGTCATCAAGCGCATGAGCGATATCGCACTTGACGAACCCGGCGTCGAACACACGATCGCCTTCCCCGGCCTGTCGATCAACGGTTTCACCAACTCGTCCAATGCCGGCATTGTCTTTGTGACACTCAAGGATTTCGATGAGCGCAAGACGCCGGAGCTGTCTGCTGGTGCGATCGCCATGAAGCTGAACCAGAAATTCGGCGCGGTGCAGGATGCCTTCATCGCCATGTTCCCGCCGCCGCCCGTCCAGGGTCTCGGCACGACCGGCGGCTTCAAGCTGCAGCTCGAGGATCGCGCCGGTCTCGGCTACCAGGCTCTGGATGAGGCCACCAAGGCATTCCTCGCCAAGGCCTATCAGACGCCGGAACTGGCAGGGCTGTTCTCCAGCTATCAGATCAACGTGCCGCAGCTCTATACCGATCTAGATCGCGCCAAGGCCCAGCAGCTCGGTGTCTCTGTCACGGATGTCTTCGAGACGCTGCAGATCTATCTCGGCTCGCTCTATGTCAACGACTTCAACGCCTTCGGCCGTACCTATAGCGTGCGGGCGCAGGCCGATGCGAAGTTCCGCGCCACGGCCGATGACATCGGTCAGCTCAAGGTTCGCTCGGCTTCGGGCCAGATGATCCCGCTGTCGGCGCTGCTGAAGGTCGAGGCCATGACCGGCCCCGAGCGCACCAACCGCTATAACGGCTTCCTGGCAGCCGATATCAATGGTGGTCCGGCACCCGGCTTCTCCTCGGGACAGGCCCAGGCCGCCGTCGAGAAGATTGCCGCTGAGGTCCTGCCCAAGGGCATCGGCTTCGAATGGACGGATCTCACCTACCAGCAGATCCTCGCCGGAAGTTCGGGCTTGCTGGTGTTCCCGCTGGCGTTGCTGCTGGTCTATCTGGTGCTCGCCGCTCAATATGAAAGCCTGACCCTGCCGCTGGCGATCATCATGATCGTGCCAATGGGTGTGCTCGCGGCCTTGACAGGCGCCTGGTTCATTGGCGGGGACAACAACATCTTCACCCAGATCGGACTGATCGTGCTTGTCGGCCTGTCGGCGAAGAACGCGATCCTGATCGTGGAATTCGCCCGCGAACTCGAATTCGAAGGCAGGACGCCCGTTCAGGCAGCCATCGAAGCGAGCCGGCTGCGTCTGCGCCCCATCCTGATGACGTCGCTGGCCTTCATCATGGGCGTCATCCCACTGGTGATTTCGACCGGCGCGGGTGCGGAAATGCGCGCGGCGATGGGTGTCGCGGTGTTTTCAGGCATGATCGGCGTCACTTTCTTCGGCATCTTCATGACGCCGGTCTTCTACGTGCTGATCCGCAAACTTGCAGGAAACCGCCCGCTGGTGCAGCATAGGCCGGCTGAGCACGAAAGTGCAGGCGGACTGGTCGGCATGCCTGCCGAGTAGTGGCGTCACATGGATTGTCGCAGATCTTCTGACTTAACCGTATGTAACCATCAGAAGAGAAACTGCCGGCAAGGGTTGGGCGACCGTCGAGGTAGCAGAGGGAATGTTCGACGGCGGCGCGTTGCTCACGTCAGCAGGATGAGTCGATCGCTCCGCGCGTGACTGCCAAATATCGATTGGGCCGGGCTCGCAGCCCCGTATTGGAACGGCGAGCCCGATTTATTGCGGTTTGGCGTCGCACTCGGGCGAGTTCTTCTTGGCCTGCTCCATGAGCTGGATCTCAAGCCAGAAGATCGTGCGTCCGACTTTCTCCAACGGGTGATCCGTGTCCCCGGCCTGTCTGCACTCGGGTGACGGAGCCGCGTTTGCCGTCTTGGGGTCATGGGTCGTGCAGGACGCCGTTACCAGCAGAACAAGGGCGGCGCAGACCAGTTTCGTAATTGACATCGAGACCTCTATTGGGGCGCTGCAGTTAAAACGACCCTTAAAGCGTGAAACGGAGTTGATCAACCGATCCTCGCCGCCCGCAGCCGCAAGGCGTTCGCGATCACGCTGACGGACGACAGCGCCATGGCCGCCGCGGCGATGATCGGGGACAGCAGCAGCCCGAACGCCGGGTAGAGGAGGCCTGCAGCGACGGGAATTCCGGCAGCGTTGTAGACGAAGGCGAAAAACAGGTTCTGGCGGATATTGCTCATCGTGGCGTGACTGAGTTCCCTCGCCTTCACGAGACCTTGGAGATCGCCTTTCAGCAAGGTCACGCCGGCACTTTCAATCGCGACATCAGTTCCCGTGCCCATGGCGACCCCGACGTCGGCGGCGGCCAGCGCAGGCGCGTCGTTGACGCCGTCCCCCGCCATGGCGACGACCCGGCCTTCGGCCCGTAGCCGTTTGACGATTTCTCCCTTGTTCTCGGGCAGCACCTCGGCCTCCACTTCGGAGATGCCGAGCCGCTGGGCGACCGCGAGCGCCGTCGTCCTGTTGTCGCCCGTCAGCATCACGACGCGGATACCCGCATCCCGCAGAGCCTGAAGGGCAGCGGGCGTCGTCTCCTTGACCGGGTCGGCGATCGCCAGCAATCCGGCGACCTTGCCGTCGACAGCCATGAAAATGACGGTCGCGCCTTCTCCACGCAAAAGTTCGGCATCGGACGCGAGTTCGTTCACGTCGACGCCTTCGTCTTCCATGATGAGGTGACTGCCAAGGACGAGCCGCCTGCCGTTCACAACGCCGACCACGCCCTTGCCGACCGGGCTGTCGAACTCCGACGCCTCGGCCAACGGAATGCCGCGGTCGGCGGCCGCTTCGACGACGGCGATCGCCAGCGGATGTTCGCTCGACTTCTCAAGGCTCGCCGCGAGCCGGAGGAACGCGCGCTCGTCGATTCCATCGACGGTCCGGACCGTCGTCACTTTGGGTCGCCCCTCGGTGAGCGTGCCCGTTTTGTCCACCACGAGCGTATCGACCTTCTCGAAACGTTCGAGGGCTTCGGCGTTCTTGATCAAGACCCCAAGGCCGGCACCTCGGCCGACACCGACCATGATCGACATCGGGGTTGCCAGGCCTAATGCGCATGGACAGGCGATGATGAGGACAGCGACGGCGGCGACGAGGCCGTGAGCAAAACGCGGTTCCGGTCCCCAGATCATCCAGGAGGCGAAGGCGACCAGGGCTATTCCGATCACGACGGGCACGAACCATCCCGAGACCTGATCGGCCATGCGCTGGATCGGCGCGCGGGAGCGCTGCGCGTTGGCGACCATCTGGACGATCTGCGATAGCATTGTGTCGCGACCGACCTTGCCCGCCTCCATCAGGAAGCCGCCCGTCTTGTTCATGGTGCCACCAATAAGCGCCGAACCCGCCTTCTTAGTCACGGGCATAGACTCGCCCGTGATCATGGATTCGTCGACTGAGCTTCGGCCTTCGAGGAGCTTGCCGTCGACGGGGACTTTCTCGCCTGGCCGGACGCGCAGCCTGTCGCCGACAGAGACTTCCTCAAGTGGAATGTCGACCTCCAATCCGTCAACGGCCACGCGTCGGGCCATCTTGGGGGCGAGGTCAAGCAGTGCACGAATTGCGCCGCCTGTCTGCTCGCGCGCCCTGAGTTCAAGGACCTGCCCGAGCAGGACGAGCACTGTGATGACCGCCGCCGCCTCGAAGTAGACGGCGACCGCGCCGCCCATACCGCGGAAGGTCTCAGGAAAGACGCCGGGCGCGACGGTGGCGACCACGCTGTAGAGCCAGGCCACGCCTGTCCCCATGGCGATCAGGGTAAACATGTTGAGGTTCAGTGTCTTGAGCGACAGCCATGCCCGCTCGAAGAAAGGCCAGCCCGCCCAAAGCACGACGGGCGTCGCGAGCACGAGCTGAATCCAGTTGGAGACCATGGGCTCGACGATCATGTGGAGGTCGAAGAGGTGTCCGCCCATCTCGAGCACCAGCACCGGAACCGCGACCACGAGACCGATCCAGAAGCGGCGACGCATGTCGACATACTCGGCGCTCGGCCCTTGGTCGGCCGTCGCGATCTCTGGCTCGAGCGCCATGCCGCAGATCGGGCAGTTCCCGGGACCCGGCTGCCTGATCTGCGGATGCATCGGGCAGGTGTAGATCGTGCCCTCGGGGATGTCGGCAGGGTCACGCTTCGGCACGTGGCCATGTCGGTGCCCGGCATGATCGTCATGCCGATGATGACCATCGCTATCCTTCGGCTGCTTGGCAGCGTGATCGCCGTGCCCGGCGTGTCCGTGATGAGGATGGTCTTCCATTGTAGCCTCCTTCTCCGCGTCAGGCCTTCGGCCGCACGGCTTCGAACAGATAGGGCTTGCCGGATACAGGGACTGCGACCACGTCATAGCTGGCTGCGGGATCGTCGCCCATTCCGAGCGAACCCGACGGCATGCCGGGGACGGCCAGACCCTTGATGGCGGGCCGCTCGTCGAGCAGACGCCGGACCGAAGAAAGCGGCACATGGCCTTCGAGGAAGTAGCCTTCTATCTCTGCTGTGTGGCAACCTTCGAGATCGCCGGGAACGCCGAGGCGGGCTTTGATCGGCGCGAGGTCCCCGAGATCGTTGAGCCGGACATCGAACCCGGCTTTCTGCATCGCCTCCGCCCACAGATGGCAGCACCCGCAGTTCGGGTCCTTGTGGACCGTCATGACGGAAGCGGAGGCTGAGGCGGGCCTGGCGAGGAAGGCCAGCAGGAGCGCCGAAGCGCTTCCCGCCAGAAACTGTCTGCGGTCGGTTCTCATGGTCGTTTCCTTCCTTGATCGAGGGTCAGGGTGGCAGGGTCGTGAGGACCATGCCGCCACGAGTTCATTTGACTTCGGTCACGGTGATCTTGCCGTTCACACGATCGGCCGAGAACTCGATGTCCGTACCTTCCTTGAGCTTGGCCGCGTCGACGCCCTCGCCGATCCGGAACACCATGGTCATGGCTGGCATGTCGAGGCTCTTGAGCTCTTCGTGGATGATCGTGACCTTCCCGGCCTTCTCGTCCAGCTTCTTGACCTTCCCCTTGGTGAATTCGGCGGCGAAGCCGGAGGTCGCGCAAAGAGCCATGGCGAGTGTGTAGGCGATGAGTTTCTTCATGATCATGTTCCTCCTTTAGATGTCACTTCTTTGCGACGGTGACGTCGCCATGCATGCCGGCGTCGTAGTGGCCGGGAACGAGGCAGGCAAACTTGAATTCTCCGTCCTTGGAGAACTGCCAGATGATCTCGCCCGACTTGCCAGGCGCAAGGCGGATCGCATTTGGATCGTCGTGTTCCATCTCCGGGAACTTCTCCATCAACGCCTTGTGTTCGATGACTTCCTTGTGCCCATCGAGCACGAATTCGTGATCCAGTTCGCCGACATTGCGGATCGAGAGCCGCACGGTCTGGCCCTTGCGCACAGTGATGGCCGCGGGCTCGAAGAGCATCTTGCCATCGTCCGTCTCCTTCATGGTGATCCTGATGGTCTGGGTGACCTTGGATTTTTCACCCGGCTTGCCGACAACCAGTTCGTCATGGTGTCCGCCTTCATGCGTGCCGGATGCCAATGCGGCGGATGCGAATGCCGATAGTGCCAATGCGATGATCTGCGTCTTCATGGATTGTCCTTTCAATGATGGTCTTTGTGGGATGAATTCGTGGTCGCGCCGTCCTTCGGTGTCACCTTGGTCTTGGCGTCCTCAGCCTTGGCGTGGTCCGGAAGCGATCCGGTCCAT
>Ga0164290_1002367_pt1 | contig 13751 bp, 10 predicted proteins | sample Micstemetagenome_FD_108782 | JGI IMG/M metagenome (GOLD analysis project Ga0164290, IMG submission 108782) | Contaminated culture microbial community from soil near Moab, Utah, USA - Microcoleus steenstrupii SON62 (Illumina Assembly) | ecosystem: Environmental > Terrestrial > Soil > Soil crust... | reverse complement strand
GTCTCGGCCAGCACCTTCGTGATCGCCGCCGTCAGCGACGTCTTGCCATGGTCGACATGGCCGATCGTCCCGATATTGCAGTGCGGCTTGTTCCGCTCGAACTTCGCTTTCGACATGGTGGCTGCCTCGACTTAAGGGGGCTCGAAAAAAAGGTCTTTTACCAGCGGTAGTGCGAGAAAGCGCGGTTCGCGTCCGCCATGCGGTGCGTGTCTTCGCGCTTCTTGATCGCGGCGCCGCGGTTGTTGGCGGCGTCCATCAGCTCGATCGACAGGCGCTCGGTCATCGTGTGCTCCGAACGGCCGCGCGCGGCCGTGATCAGCCAGCGGATGGCGAGGGCCTGCGAGCGCTCGGGGCGCACTTCGACCGGCACCTGGTAGGTGGCGCCGCCGACGCGGCGCGAGCGCACTTCCAGGTTCGGCTTCACGTTGTCGAGGGCCTGGTGGAACACTTTGAGGCCTTCGGCATTGAGCTTCTTGGCGACCAGATCGATCGCCCCGTAGACGATCGATTCGGCGACGGAACGCTTGCCGTCGTACATAAGGCTGTTGGTAAAGCGCGAGATGACCAGATCCCCGAACTTGGGGTCCGGCAGCACTTCCCGGCGCTCGGCGCGATGGCGACGCGACATGTTCGGCTTCTCCCTGGATTATTTCGGACGCTTGGCGCCGTACTTGGACCGGCGCTGTTTGCGGTCCTTGACGCCTTGCGTGTCCAACGTGCCGCGAATGATGTGGTAGCGCACGCCGGGAAGGTCCTTGACGCGGCCGCCGCGGATCATCACCACGGAGTGTTCCTGCAGATTGTGGCCTTCGCCGGGAATGTAGCTCGTCACTTCGAAGCCGTTGGTCAGGCGAACGCGCGCGACCTTGCGCAGCGCCGAGTTCGGCTTCTTCGGCGTCGTGGTGTAGACGCGCGTGCAGACGCCGCGCTTTTGCGGGCTCGCCTCGAGGGCGGGCACCTTGTTGCGCGACGGCTTGTCGGTGCGGCCGTGGCGGATAAGCTGGTTGATCGTAGGCATTCCGATCGTTTCCTTGCGCGCGGGCTCGAGCCTCCAACGGAAGCCAAAGACCGGGGTGACAAAAAGTCCTCTGCGACAAAGGACTGGGCCCGTGCCGCACGAGAACTTCGAACTTTTTCGGCCGGTTTAGCGTCCGGCCACGACGATTACCGCATTTCGCCCGGGCACCCGAGTTTCGAATGGCGTTGCATTCGACGTTCCGGCCCCTTTGGTCAGGCGCGCGGAACATATGTTTGCGCGCCCCCCCTGTCAATCGGAAAAGAAAGATTCTTGCCGCACCCGCGGGCCTGCCGCCAACGCCTTGATCCCAAAAGCAAACGGCCGCATCCCAAGATGCGGCCGTTGCCTGTTTCGAACCGGCCAGGCGCCTTATTTGGGGCGTCGGCGGCCGGCGATCGCGCGCTTGGGCGCTTCGCCTTCGGACTCGGGCTGCGTGTCGTTGGCCGCCTGCTGGTCCTGCTGGGCCGCCAGCAACTCGCGGTCGCGATCGGCAGCCACGCGACGCAGACGGTTCATGACCGACCCCGTGCCCGCCGGGATCAGGCGCCCGACGATCACGTTTTCCTTCAAGCCGCCCAGATCGTCAGTCTTGCCGTTGACGGCCGCTTCCGTCAGCACGCGCGTCGTTTCCTGGAAGGACGCCGCCGAGATGAAGGACTGCGTCTGCAGCGAGGCCTTGGTGATGCCCTGCAGCACCGGCTTGTAGGTCGCCAGGCGCAGATTCTCGCGCGCCAGCTTCTCGTTCGCCGCGTCGACCTCGACCTTGTCGATCTGCTCGCCGGCCAGATAGACCGACTCGCCCGGATCGTCCACTTCGACCTTCTGCAGCATCTGGCGCACGATCACTTCGATGTGCTTGTCGTTGATCTTCACGCCCTGCAACCTGTAGACGTCCTGGATTTCGTTGACCAGGTAGGTCGCCAGCGCCTCGACGCCCATCACGCGCAGGATGTCGTGCGGCACGGGATTGCCGTCCATCAGCAGGTCGCCGCGCTGCACGTAGTCGCCTTCCTGGACCGAGATATGCTTGCCCTTGGGGATCATGTATTCGACCGCAGGCTGCGCCTCGTCCGAGGGGCGCACCACGATGCGCCGCTTGGTCTTGTAGTCCTTGCCGAACTCGACGCGGCCCTCGCCTTCCGAAATGATCGCGTAGTCCTTGGGACGGCGCGCTTCGAAAAGTTCGGCCACGCGCGGCAAGCCGCCCGTGATGTCGCGGGTCTTCGAGCTTTCGCGCGGAATGCGCGCGATGATGTCGCCCGCATGGATCTCCTGGCCGTTTTCGACCGAGAGCACCGCGTCGACCGACAGGAAATAGCGCGCCTCGAGCCCGTTGGCGAGCTTGATGACGTCGCCTTTCTTGTTGCGCAGCTGGATCTGCGGCTTCAAGTCGGCGCCGCGCGGCTGCTGGCGCCAGTCGACCACGACCTTCGAGGAAATGCCGGTCGCTTCGTCCATCACCTCGCGGATCGACACGCCTTCGACCAGGTCCACATAGTGCGCCACGCCTTCCTTCTCGGTGATGATCGGCAGCGTGTAGGGGTCCCACTCGGCGAGCTTCTGGCTCTTCGCGACGGAAGCGCCTTCGTCGCAGAGCAGCTTGGCGCCGTACGGCACGCGATGGCGCGCGCGTTCGCGCTTCTGGTCGTCGACGAGCACGATCTCGGTGTTGCGGCCCATGACGACGGGCATGCCGGCCGAGTTGAGCACGACGTTGCGGTTGACGATCTGCACCTTGGCCGTGTAGGCCGCTTCGACCGACGACTGTTCCGCGCCGCGCTGCACGGCGCCGCCGATATGGAAGGTGCGCATGGTGAGCTGCGTGCCCGGTTCGCCGATCGACTGGGCGGCGATGATGCCGACCGCTTCGCCGGAATTGACGACCGTGCCGCGCGCGAGGTCGCGCCCGTAGCACGCCGCGCACACGCCGCCCTTGGATTCGCACGTCAGAACCGAGCGGATTTTGATGCGGTCCACGCCCGCCTTCTCGATGCGCTCGACCGTCTCCTCGACGATCAGCGCGCCCATCGGGGCCAGCACTTCGCCCGACAGCGGATCGAGCACGTCTTCGGCCGGCGTGCGGCCCAGGATGCGCTCGGCCAGCGACGAGATGACTTCGCCGCCTTCGACGATCGCCTTCATCGACAGGCCCTCGGTCGTGCCGCAATCGGGCTCGATGATGATCGCGTCCTGCGCCACGTCCACGAGACGGCGCGTCAGGTACCCCGAGTTCGCGGTCTTGAGCGCCGTGTCGGCGAGACCTTTGCGAGCGCCATGCGTCGAGTTGAAATACTCGAGAACGGTGAGACCCTCCTTGAAGTTCGAGATGATCGGCGTCTCGATGATTTCGCCCGAGGGCTTGGCCATCAGGCCGCGCATGCCGGCAAGCTGCTTGATCTGCGCCGGCGACCCGCGCGCCTGGGAGTGGGCCATCATCCACACCGAGTTGATGGGCTTGCCCTTCTCGGTCTTGGAGATTTCCTTCATCATCGCGGCGGCGACGTTGTCGGTGCACATCGACCACGCGTCGACCACCTTGTTGTACTTCTCGCCCTGCGTGATCAGGCCGTCCTGGTACTGCTGCTCGAATTCGGCGACCTTGGTCTTGGTCTGGTCGACCAGCTGCTTCTTGGCGGCCGGGATGATCAGATCGTCCTTGCCGAACGAAATGCCGGCCTTGCACGCCTGGGCGAAGCCCAGCGCCATCAGGCGGTCGGCGAAAATCACGGTCTCTTTCTGGCCGCAATGGCGGTAGACCACGTCGATGACGTTCTGCACGTCCTTCTTGGTCAGAAGGCTGTTGATCAGCGCGAACGGCACGTTCGGGTGGCGGGGCAGAATCTGCGACAGCATCATGCGGCCCGGGGTCGTCTTGACGACCTCGATCTTCGTGTTGCCGTCCTTGTCGACGCCGCGGTAGCGGCACTGGATCTTGGCCTGCAGCGTGACTTTCTTGTGGTAGAGCGCCTGCTCGATTTCGGCCAGGTCGCCGAAGGTGAGCCCTTCGCCGACTTCGCCTTCGCGTTCGAGCGAAAGATAATAGAGGCCGAGCACGACGTCCTGCGAGGGCACGATGATCGGCTTGCCGTTGGCGGGGCTCAAGATGTTGTTGGTCGACATCATCAGAACGCGCGCTTCGAGCTGCGCTTCGAGGCTGAGCGGCACGTGGACGGCCATCTGGTCGCCGTCGAAATCGGCGTTGAAGGCCGTGCAGACGAGCGGGTGCAGCTGGATCGCCTTGCCTTCGATCAGCACGGGCTCGAACGCCTGGATGCCCAAACGGTGCAGCGTCGGCGCGCGGTTCAGCAGCACCGGATGCTCGCGAATGACCTCTTCGAGAATGTCCCACACTTCGGGACGTTCCTTTTCGACCATGCGCTTGGCGGCCTTGATGGTGGTCGCCATGCCGTAGAGTTCGAGCTTCGAATAGATGAACGGCTTGAACAGCTCGAGCGCCATCTTCTTGGGCAGGCCGCACTGGTGCAGCTTGAGTTCGGGGCCCACGACGATGACCGAGCGTCCCGAATAATCGACGCGCTTGCCGAGCAGGTTCTGGCGGAAGCGGCCCTGCTTGCCCTTGAGCATGTCGGAGAGCGACTTCAGCGGACGCTTGTTGGCGCCCGTGATCACGCGGCCGCGGCGGCCGTTGTCGAACAGCGCATCGACCGATTCCTGCAGCATGCGCTTTTCGTTGCGCACGATGATGTCGGGCGCGCGCAGTTCCATCAGGCGCTTCAGGCGGTTGTTGCGGTTGATGACGCGCCGATAGAGATCGTTCAGGTCGGAGGTCGCGAAACGGCCGCCGTCGAGGGGGACCAAGGGCCGCAATTCGGGCGGAATGACCGGGATCACGTCGAGCACCATCCATTCCGGCTTGTTGCCGGAATCGACGAAGGCTTCGGCGATCTTCAGGCGCTTGACGAGCTTCTTGCGCTTGGCGTCGGACGTGGTTTCGCGCAGCTCCTCGCGGATACGGTCGCGCTCTTCGACGAGGTTGATCTCGCCCAGCATGCGCTTCAGCGCTTCGGCGCCGATCAGCGCCTGGAAGGCGTCTTCGCCGTATTCGTCCTGCGCCTTCATGTAGGCGTCTTCGGACAGAAGCTGGCGCATCTTGAGGGGCGTCAGGCCGGGCTCGACGACGACGTAGTTTTCGAAATACAGCACGCGCTCCAGGTCCCGCAGCGTCATATCGACGAGCAGGCCGATGCGGCTGGGGAGCGACTTCAGGAACCAGATATGCGCGACGGGCGACGCCAGCTCGATATGGCCCATGCGCTCGCGCCGGACCTTCGAGAGCGTGACTTCCACGCCGCACTTTTCGCACACGATGCCCTTGTATTTCATGCGCTTGTACTTGCCGCACAGGCACTCGTAGTCCTTGATCGGCCCGAAGATGCGCGCGCAGAACAGGCCGTCGCGCTCGGGCTTGAAGGTACGGTAGTTGATCGTTTCGGGCTTCTTGATTTCGCCGTGCGACCAGGCGCGGATCTGGTCCGGGCTCGCGATCGTGATCTTGATCTGGTCGAACTGCAGCGGCTTCGCCGGTGCGCCGAAGACGTTCGCGATTTCGTTGCTCATTGCCATTGCGCTCTCCGTTGGGTCCGCTGTCGGACCCGTGTCGGGCCGTCGAAGGTAGAAAGTGGAGCTAGAAGCCGCGCTGGTTCAGCTCGACATTGAGCCCCAGCGAGCGCAGTTCCTTGACCAGCACGTTGAACGATTCGGGGATGCCCGCCTCGAAATTGTCCTCGCCGCGCACGATCGCTTCGTAGACCTTGGTGCGGCCCGCGACGTCGTCCGACTTGACGGTGAGGATTTCCTGCAGCGTGTACGCGGCGCCGTAGGCTTCGAGCGCCCAGACTTCCATTTCCCCGAAGCGCTGTCCGCCGAACTGCGCCTTGCCGCCCAGCGGCTGCTGGGTGACGAGGCTGTAGGGACCGATCGAACGCGCGTGGATCTTGTCGTCGACCAAGTGGTGCAGCTTCAGCATGTAGATGTAGCCCACGGTCACGGGACGGTCGAAACGTTCGCCCGTGCGCCCGTCGGTCAGCCACACCTGGCCCGTATGCTGCAGGCCGGCCGCTTCCAGCATCGTGTTGATGTCGGCTTCGCGCGCGCCGTCGAACACCGGCGTCGCGATCGGCACGCCGCGCCGCAGATTGGCGCCAAGATCGTAGATCTCGGGGTCGGTCAGTTCGCGCCCGCCTTCGACGAGCTCGTCCTTGCGGTAGATTTTTTCGAGCCGCTTGCGCAGATCGCCCATCTTGCCGGACTTGCGCGCCTTGTCGACGATCTCGCCGATTTCGCGCCCGATGCGCGCCGACGCCCAGCCCAAATGCGTTTCCAGAATCTGGCCCACATTCATGCGGCTCGGCACGCCCAGCGGATTGAGCACGATGTCGACCGGCGAGCCGTCTTCCAGATACGGCATGTCTTCGGCCGGCATGATGCGGCTGATGACGCCCTTGTTGCCGTGGCGGCCGGCCATCTTGTCGCCGGGCTGCAGCTTGCGCTTCACGGCGACGAAAACCTTGACCATCTTCATGACGCCGGGCGACAGCTCGTCGCCGCGCTGCAGCTTTTCGACCTTGTCTTCGAAACGCTTTTCGAGCGCCTTGACGGATTCGTCGAACTGCTTTTTCAGCGCTTCGACGTCCTGCATGACCTTGTCGTTCTTGAGCACGACCTGGCGCCACTGGCCGGGCGTGTATTCGGCCCACAAGGCTTCGTCGATCTTGGCGCCGGATTTGAGGCCCTTGAGGCCGCCCGCCACTTCCTGGCCGATCAGGCGTTCCTTCAGGCGCTGGGACATCGAGCGGTCGAGAATGCCGCGCTCGTCGTCGCGGTCCTTCGCCAGACGTTCGATTTCCTGGCGCTCGATCTGCAGCGCGCGCTCGTCCTTGTCGACGCCGCGACGCGAGAACACGCGCACTTCGACGACCGTGCCGGCAACGCCGGGCGGCAGGCGAAGGCTGGTGTCGCGCACGTCCGAGGCTTTTTCGCCGAAGATCGCGCGCAGCAGTTTTTCTTCCGGCGTCATCGGGCTTTCGCCCTTCGGCGTGACCTTGCCGACCAGAATGTCGCCCGGCTTCACTTCGGCGCCGATATAGGTGATGCCCGCTTCGTCGAGATTCTTCAGCGCTTCTTCGCCCACGTTCGGGATATCGCGCGTGATTTCTTCCTGGCCGAGCTTCGTGTCGCGGGCCATCACTTCGAATTCCTCGATATGGATCGAGGTGAACACGTCGTCCGAGACGATGCGCTCCGAGATCAGGATCGAATCTTCGAAGTTGTAGCCGTTCCACGGCATGAACGCGACGAGCACGTTGCGCCCGAGCGCCAGTTCGCCAAGCTCGGTCGACGGGCCGTCGGCGATGATTTCGCCCGCCCGCACCGCGTCGCCCTTGCGCACCAGCGGACGCTGCGTGATGCAGGTATTCTGGTTCGAGCGCTGGAACTTCAGCAACCGGTAGATGTCCACGCCCGACGCGGCGGCCGATGTTTCTTCGGTCGCGCGGATGACGATGCGCGTCGCGTCCACCTGGTCGACGATGCCCGCGCGCTTGGCGGCGATGGCAGCGCCGGAATCGCGCGCGACCACGCCTTCCATACCCGTGCCCACGATCGGCGCTTCCGCGCGGATCAGCGGCACGGCCTGGCGCTGCATGTTGGAGCCCATCAGCGCGCGGTTGGCGTCGTCGTTCTCGAGGAACGGGATCAGTGCGGCCGCGACCGACACGAGCTGCTTGGGGCTCACGTCCATCAGATCGACCTGCTCGGGCTTGACGAGGAACAGATCGCCGGCCTTGCGGCAATTGATCAGTTCGGCCGTCAGGCGGCCCTTGGCGTCGACCTCGGTGTTGGCCTGCGCGACATAGTAGCGCCCTTCTTCCATCGCCGAGAGATAGATCACCTCTTCGGTGATCTTGCCGTCCTTGACCTTGCGGTACGGGCTTTCGATGAAGCCGTAGGGATTGACGCGCGCGTAGGTCGCCAGCGAATTGATCAGGCCGATGTTCGGACCTTCGGGCGTTTCGATCGGGCAGATGCGGCCGTAATGCGTGGGATGCACGTCGCGCACTTCGAAGCCCGCGCGCTCGCGCGTGAGACCGCCCGGTCCAAGGGCCGAAAGGCGGCGCTTGTGCGTGATCTCGGACAGCGGATTGGTCTGGTCCATGAACTGCGAGAGCTGCGAGGAGCCGAAAAATTCGCGCACGGCCGCAGCCGCCGGCTTCGCGTTGATCAGATCGTGCGGCATGACCGAGTCGATTTCGACCGTGGACATGCGCTCGCGGATCGCGCGCTCCATGCGCAGAAGGCCGACGCGGTACTGGTTTTCCATGAGCTCGCCGACCGAGCGCACGCGCCGGTTGCCCAGATGGTCGATATCGTCGATTTCGCCGCGCCCGTCCTTCAGTTCCGTCATCGTCTTGACGATCGACAGAATGTCGGCCTTGCGCAGAATGCGCACCGTGTCGGGGCAGTCGAGCTGCAGGCGCGCGTTCATCTTGACGCGGCCGACGGCCGACAGATCGTAGCGCTCGCTGTCGAAGAACAGGCCCTTGTAGAGCGATTCGGCCGTCTCCAGCGTCGGCGGCTCGCCCGGACGCATCACGCGGTACATTTCGATCAGCGCTTCTTCGCGGCTGCCGTTCTTGTCCGCCTTCAGCGTGTTGCGGATATAGGGACCGAAATTGATGTGGTCGATATAGAGCGTCGGGATTTCCTTGACGCCCGCTTCTTCCAGCATCTTCAAGTTCTGCGCGGTGAGCTCGTCGCCCGCCTCGACATAGATCTCGCCCGTCGCTTCGTTGATGATGTCGACGGCGACGTAGCGGCTCTTGATGTCTTCGATCGTGGCGAGCACGTCCTTGACGCCCTCGTCCTTGAGCTTCTTGGCGAGACGCGGGCTGACCTTCGTGTCCTTCTCGGCCAGCACCTTTTCGGTCTTGGCGTCGATCAGGTCCGAAACCAGCTTCTGGCCGCGCAGGCGCTCGGCGTCGAACGGCGTCTGCCAGCCGCGCTTGCCCTTCTTGAAGACGACCTGGCCGTAGAAATAGGCGAGGATTTCTTCGGCCGACATGCCGACCGCTTCGCCCAGTTCCAGATCCTTGCCCATCGCCTGGCGCTCTTCGCGCAGCTTTTCGGTGGCAAGGTTGTCGAGCGCCATCAGGAACGTGGTGACCGGCAGCTTGCGGCGGCGGTCGATGCGCACATACACGAGGTCTTTGGCGTCGAATTCGAAATCGAGCCACGAGCCGCGATAGGGGATCACGCGCGCGGCGAACAGATACTTGCCGGACGCGTGCGTCTTGCCCTTGTCGTGGTCGAAAAACACGCCGGGCGAGCGGTGCATCTGCGAGACGATCACGCGCTCGGTGCCGTTGATCACGAAGGTGCCCTTGTCCGTCATCAAGGGCATGTCGCCCATGTAGACGTCCTGCTCCTTGATGTCGCGGATGGAGCGGGCACCCGTGTCCTCGTCGACGTCCCACACGACCAGGCGCAGCGTCACCTTCAAGGGCGCGGCGAACGTCATGCCGCGCTGCTGGCACTCTTCGACGTCGTATTTGGGGTCTTCCAGATCGTAGCGCACGAATTCGAGCTGGGCGCGCTCGGAGAAATCCTTGATCGGGAAAACCGTGCGGAAGACTTCCTGGAGCCCGACGTTCTTGCGCTCGGACGGCGAGACGCCCGTCTGCAGGAACGCGGCATAGGAACTCATCTGGATTTCGATGAGGTTCGGCATCGGCGCGACCTCGGGGATCCGCCCAAAGCTCTTGCGAATTCGCTTGCGACCCATGACCGTCTGCAACATCTCGACCTCATCCGTCCGTTTCGGGACCAGACGGCGCTGGCGGCAGCGCCGTCCCAAAATTCGTTGCGGGGCTTGTCGGGGCGCCCGCGCCCGACCGCCGCTCCGTCCGCCGCGCTGACGCGGCGAACGGGACGGCGGATTCGCGTCTTACTTGACTTCGACCTTGGCGCCCTGCTCTTCGAGCGACTTCTTGATCTTGGCGGCGTCGTCCTTGTTGACGCCTTCCTTGACCACCTTGGGCGCGCCTTCGACCAGGTCCTTGGCTTCCTTGAGGCCGAGGCCCGTGATTTCGCGAACGACCTTGATCACGTTGATCTTCTTGTCGCCGGCAGCGGCCAGCGTCACCGTGAATTCGGTCTGTTCGGCGGCGGGGGCTGCGGCGGCGGCGGCAGGGCCTGCGGCGGCCATCGCGACCGGCGCGGCGGCCGAGACGCCCCACTTTTCTTCGAGCAGCTTCGTGAGTTCGGCGGCCTCGAGGACCGTCAGGGTCGAGAGTTCGTCGACCAGTTTGCCGAGATCGGCCATTTTGTTCACTCCTGGGGTTCTGGACTTGGGATTGTGGGTTGGGTATTGCGAAGACTTAGGCTGCGTCCTGCTTCTTTGCGTAGGCGCCGATCACGCGCGCCACCTGTGCCGCGGGGGCACCGATGACGGTCGCAAGGCGGGTCGCCGGCGCATTGAGGAGGCCCAAGAACTTGGCCCGCATCTCCGGCAAGGAGGGCAGGGTTGCAAGCGCTTTGACCGCGGCCATGTCGAGCGCGCGCTCGCCAAGGCCGCCGGTAACGATGCTGAGCTTGTCGTTCTTCGCCGCGTATTCGACCGCGATTTTCGCCGCTGCCACGGGATCCGTGGAATAGGCGATGGCGGTCGGACCCTTGAGCGAAGGACCCAAATGCTCGAACTTCGTGCCGTCCAGAGCACGACGCGTGAGCCGGTTCTTCGCGACTTTGAAACTGGCCCCGGCTGCGCGCATCTTGCGACGCAGATCGGTCACTTCGGCGACGGTCAAGCCCGCCTGGCGCGTCACGATGACGACGCCGGCATCCTTGAGTTTGCCGCGAAGCGATTCGACCAGTTCCTTCTTTTGCGAACGGTCCACGATCGTCTCCTGGTTCGCGCTGCCGACACCATGCCGGCAGCGCCGTTTCGCGCGAGCCCCGGCCAACGCGGCCGGGCCTCGGTTGGAGCTGTCCCAGAAGTCCCAAGCCGGCCGCGCCGGGAAAACCCGACGCGCCCAATTTGCTACCTCTGTCTATGCAGGCCTGTCCCTTGCGGAACGTTTATGCCCCGACGGCCGAAACCGTCGCGGCACCTGCAGTCTCGGACAGGCGCGGACGGGCGAACCCGTCCGCGTCGTACCGCCCTTTTGTGTCGCCACAAAAAGGCGGAATTGCGTACGCCCGATGCGCGGCCCCTAGGCCGCTTGCTGCGCGACGGTCATGCCGCCGAACGCCGCAATGTCGAGCTTGAAGCCGGGCCCCATCGTCGAGGAGACCGTGGCTTTCTTGATGTAGTTGCCCTTCACGCCCGACGGGCGCGCCTTGACGATGGCGTCGAGGAAGGCCTTGAGGTTCTGCGCGAGCTTGGCTTCGTCGAACGCCGCCTTGCCGATCCCGGCATTGATGTTGCCGGTCTTGTCGGCGCGGAATTCGACCTGGCCGCCTTTGGCGTCCTTGACGGCCTGGGCGACGTTCGGCGTGACGGTGCCGAGCTTCGGGTTCGGCATCAGGCCGCGCGGGCCCAAAACCTTGCCGAGCTTGCCGACGACGGCCATCATGTCGGGCGCCGCGATCACGCGGTCGAAATTGATTTCGCCCGCGAGCACTTTTTCGGCCAGATCGTCGCCGCCGACCACGTCGGCGCCCGCCGCCTGGGCTTCGGCGACCTTCGGACCCTTGGCGAACACGGCCACGCGCACGGTCTTGCCCGTGCCGTTGGGCAGCGAGACCATGCCGCGCACCTGCTGGTCGGCCTGGCGCGGATCGATGTTGAGATTGAGCGACACTTCGACCGTCTCGTTGAACTTGGCGGAGGCGCGCGCCTTCACCGACTTCACCGCGTCGTCGATCGTGTAGGTCTTTTCGATGTCGAGGCCCTCGTAGGCCTTCTTCATGCGTTTGCCGATGCGAGCCATGATATCAGCCCTCCACCACTTCGAGGCCCATGGAACGGGCGGAACCTGCGATCATCATCATCGCCGCGTCGACGTCGTTGGCGTTGAGATCGACCATCTTCTTTTCGGCGATTTCGCGAAGCTGCGCCTTCGTGACCTTGCCGGCCTTGTCGCGGCCGGGCGTCTTGGAGCCCGATTCGATCTTGGCGGCCTGCTTCAGGAAGTAGGACACCGGCGGCGTCTTCATCACGAAGGTGAAGGTGCGGTCGCCGTAGGCGGTGATGACCACCGGGATCGGAATGCCCGCATCGATCTTCTGGGTCTGGGCGTTGAACTGCTTGCAGAACTCCATGATGTTGAGGCCGCGCTGGCCCAAGGCCGGACCGATCGGCGGCGAAGGGTTCGCCTTGCCGGCCGGCACCTGCAGTTTGATGTAGCCTACGATCTTCTTTGCCATCTTCTCTCTCCTCTGGGCTCCCGGCGCGTCCGATAGCCAGGGACGTGTGCCGGTAGGCGCCCGCTACGAAAACCTTCAGACCTTCTCGACCTGCCCGTATTCGAGTTCGACCGGCGTGGGCCTGCCGAAGATCGATACCGACACTTTGAGACGCGACTTTTCCTCGTCGATCTCTTCGACCATGCCGTTGAACGACTGGAACGGCCCGTCGGTGACGCGCACCTGCTCGCCGATCTCGTAGACGATCGCGGGCTTGGGCTTGTCGATGCCGTCCTTCATCTGCTTCAGCAGACGATCCGCTTCGCCGTCCGAAATGGGCTGCGGCTTGCCGCCGGCCCCCAGGAACCCCGTCACCTTCGGCGTGTTCTTCACGAGGTGCCAGGTCTCGTCGGTCAGATCCATCCGCGCGAGCACGTAGCCCGGGAAGAATTTGCGCTCGGCCGAAACCTTCTTGTTGCCCTTGCGGACTTCCACCACGCTGTCGACGGGCACCATCACCTCTTCGATCATCGGATCGAGGCCCTTTTGCACGGCCTGTTCCTTGATCGACGAAGCGACCTTCTTCTCGAACCCCGAATAGACATGCAGCACGTACCAACGCATCGCCATGGCGCCTTCAGCCTCCCAAGCCGAGTATGAGACGAACGCCCCAGGCGATGATCGAATCCACGGCGAAGAAGAAGATCGCCGCAAGCACCGACATCACGAACACCATGGCGGTCGTGACCAGCGTTTCCTTGCGCGAGGGCCACGAAACCTTGTTGGCTTCCTGGCGCACCTGGCGCGCGAATTCCGCGGGGCTCGTCTTTTGCGTTGCGGGCGGCGTCATGCCGGTGGTCCTATTCTCGAGTCCGAAGTCGGTTCAAACGCTCTGTCGCGGTAAAAGCCAGTGGCAGGAGTGGGGGGACTCGAACCCACAGCCCCCGGTTTTGGAGACCGGTGCTCTACCAATTGAGCTACACTCCTAAGTTCCCTGCTGGCCGTACCGCGTACCTACCTGATGCCCGTCTACTTGATGCCCGTCTACTTGATGATCGAAGCGACGACGCCCGCACCCACGGTGCGCCCGCCTTCGCGGATCGCGAAGCGCAGGCCTTCGTCCATGGCGATGGGCGCGATCAGCGTCACTTCCATCGCCACGTTGTCGCCCGGCATCACCATTTCCGTGCCGTCCGGCAGCTTCACCATCCCCGTCACGTCGGTCGTGCGGAAATAGAACTGCGGACGGTAGTTCGTGAAGAACGGCGTGTGGCGCCCGCCTTCTTCCTTCGTCAGGATGTAGGCTTCGGCCTTGAACACCGTGTGCGGCGTGATCGAACCGGGCGCCGCCAGAACCTGGCCGCGCTCC
>Ga0164290_1002366_pt1 | contig 13762 bp, 12 predicted proteins | sample Micstemetagenome_FD_108782 | JGI IMG/M metagenome (GOLD analysis project Ga0164290, IMG submission 108782) | Contaminated culture microbial community from soil near Moab, Utah, USA - Microcoleus steenstrupii SON62 (Illumina Assembly) | ecosystem: Environmental > Terrestrial > Soil > Soil crust... | reverse complement strand
TCGGAGAACCGCGACCTCAACCAGGCCCTGATCTTCGAACTGGGCCAGGCCACCTTCGACGCCCGCGGCGCGGTCGAGGCCCGCAACATGGCCAAGCTGGCCGACCTCGGCTTCCGCTTCTCGATCGACAAGGTCCAGACCCTCGACCTCGACTTCGCCGACCTGCAGCGCTCCGACGTAAAGTTCATGAAGGTCGCCGCCGACCTGCTGATCGAGACCCTGCTGGATGCCGACAACGCCTCGGCCCTGCCGGCCCTGCGCGACATCTCCGCCGCCGACTTCGCCGGCGTCACCCGCCGCTACGGCATCGAGCTGATCGCCGAGAAATGCGAGACCGAGCGCCAGATCGTCGACATCCTCGAGCTCGACATCTCCGTCGGCCAGGGCCACCTGTTCGGCGAGCCGCGCGCCATCAAGGAAGCCGTGCTGGCCGAAACCGACCCCCCCGCCGGCTTCATCCGCTCCACCCTGCGCAGCGCGGATCACCGGCGCCGGTTCGGCTAGGCGCGCTCCGGAAAAATCACATCCGCCGCCAGCCAGCCGCCCAGCACGGCGATGAGCATCAGCTGCAGCACCACCGCCACGACCGGCCAATGCCGTCTCAACGCACGAAAAAGCGACAACTCACGACTCCAGACGGCCCGGGTGACGCGGACCGCCCGGACCCGCGGGAATAGCGAAGGGATTCAGTAGCCCGGGGCGGGCTCCGTCGCCGGCGCGGTCGTTTCCATCCCCGCGGCCGCTTCGTCGGCGGCGGTCTCGCTGCGGTCCGGGGTCTCCGGCATGGCCTCGGCGACCGTCTCGTTCTCGGGCTCGGGGGCGGACTGCGGGCTGCAGGCGGCGACGGACGCGGCCAGGGCGGCGGCGGTCAGGATGGTGATGGTGCGCATGGGTCCTCCGGTTTTCCGCCTTTCAAACCGTCGACGCCGCGCTCCGTTCCCGTCCCGCCCTTCCCGCGCGGCTTCAGCGGTTGAACCCGGGGACCGTCTCGTATATTGCGACGCGTTCTCACTCTCAGAAAGCCTCGCCATGTTGCGTTCCGCCCTGCTGGCGTCCTGCGCCGCCCTGATCCTCGCCGGTCCCGCCCTGGCCCAGGAGGTCGAGGCGACAAACGTGGACGACGTGGTGGTCACCGGATCCCAGGTCACCCTGACCTCGCCGTATCCCGGCGGACAGGTGGCGCGCGGCGGGCGCGTCGGCCTGTTCGGTAATCTGGGCGTCATGGACACGCCGTTCGCCACGACCAGCTACACCGACGACCTGGCGCGCGACCAGCAGGCCCGCAGCGTCGCCGACGTGCTCCAAAACGACCCGGCCGTCCGCGTCTCCAAGGGCTTCGGCAATTTCCAGGAGCTCTACGTCATCCGCGGCTTCCCGGTCTTCTCGGACGACATGACCCTGAACGGCCTCTACGGCATCCTGCCGCGCCAGTTCGTCGCCGCCGAATTCCTCGAGCGGATTGAGGTCTTCCACGGCGCGACGGCCTTCCTCAACGGCGCGGCCCCGGGCGGCAGCGGCGTCGGCGGCGCATTCAACCTGACGCCCAAACGCGCCCCGAACAGCCCCCTCAACCGCCTGACCGCCGGCCTCGAGGGCGAGAGCGAGCTCTACCTCGCCGCCGACCTGGCCCGCCGCTTCGGCCCCGCCGACGACTACGGCGTCCGCCTCAACCTCGTCCGCCGCGACGGCGAGGCCGGCGTCGAGGCCCAGCATCGTGAGCTGACCGCCATCGGCCTCGGTCTGGACCGCCGCGGCGACCGCGCCCGTTTCTCGGCCGACCTCGGGTATCAGGACCACCGCATCGACGCCCCGCGCCCGACGGTCACCCCCTTCGGGGCCATCCCCGCCCCGCCCCCGGCCGATGGCAATTTCGCCCAGCCCTGGACCTTCACGGACGAGCGACAGCTGTTCGGCGTCGCCCGCGGCGAGTTCGACCTGACCGACAGCGTCTCCGCCTGGGCGGCCTTCGGCGGCCGCCGGGGCAAGGAGGCCAACGTCCTGGCCAATCCGGACACCGACGCGAGCGGCGCCCTCACCGCCTACCGCTTCGACAACACCCGCGAGGATGCGGTTTGGTCCGGCGACATCGGCCTGCGGGCGGAGGTCGCCACCGGCGCGATCGGCCACACCCTGGTCGCCTCGGCCTCTCATACCCGGTCGCAGTCCCGCAACGCCTACGCCTTCTCCAACTTCGCCGGCTTCCCGGGCGACCTCTACAATCCCGTCGCCGTGACCCCGCCGACGGCGGACTTCTTCACCGGCGGCGACCTCGACGATCCGCTCGTCACCGAACGTGTGCGCAATTCCAGCCTTGCCGTCGCCGACATGATGTCGCTGATGGACGACCGCCTGCTGATCACCCTCGGCGCCCGCTATCAGACGATCCGCACCCGGACCTACGACTACAACACCGGCGCGCCGTCTCCCGACGTCTACGACAGCGACGCCGTCACCCCCGTCGTGGCGGTCGTCTACAAGCCGAGCGACCGCGTCTCCCTCTACGCCAACTACGCCGAGGCCCTGATCCCCGGAAAGATCGCCCCGGCGGTGATCAACGGGATCGAGGTCGAAAACGACGGCGAGGTCCTCGATCCCTTCGTCGGCGAACAGTTCGAACTGGGCGCCAAATACGACGCGGGAGCCTTCGGCGGTTCGCTCAGCGTGTTCCGCTCGACGCTGCAGAGCGAGCTGTTCACCGAAACCCCGGGCTCCAACCCGGCCAGCGGCGTCTACAGCGCCGGCGGCGAACAGAAGAATTCGGGCGTCGAGCTCAGCGTCTTCGGCGAACCCGCCCCGGGCCTGCGCCTGCTCGGCGGCGCGACCTGGCTGGACGCCGAAATCGAACAGTCGGGGGCCGAGCCGGTCGGGGTCCCGGATTTCATGGCCAACCTCAACGTCGAATGGGACGTGCCCCGGCTCTCCGGCCTGACCCTCGAAGGCCGCGTCGTCCATACCGGCGAGCAGCAGGCCAATGCCGCCAACACCGCCCGGCTCGACTCCTGGACCCGGTTCGACGCCGGCGTCCGCTACGAGACCGAGGCCATGGGTCGCCCCCTCGCCCTGCGCGCCCGCGTCGAGAACCTCGCCGACGAGGATCACTGGGTCGCCGTCGGCGGCTATCCGGGCTCCAACTATCTGACCCTCGGCGCGCCCCGCACCCTCCGGCTGTCGGTCTCGACCGAGTTCTGAGCCGGATGAAGACCCGCACCCTCCGCATCTGGTCGTGGGTCCACACCTGGTCCAGCCTCGTCTCGACCGCCTTCCTTCTGATGCTCTGCCTCACCGGCCTGCCGCTGGTGTTCAGCCATGAGCTCAACGAGGTCCTGCTCGACGAACCGTGGGCGCCGGCCCATGCCGACGGCCGGCGGCTGAACCTCGACCAGGTGCTCGAGACCGCCCTGGCCCGCCATCCCGGCGACGTCCCGGCCTTCATGAGCTTCGATGAGGACCGGCCGGTGGTGAACGTCACCAGCCGCGCCCCCGACGCCCCGGCCGGCCAGTTCAACTTCCAGCCCATCGACCAGACCAGCGGGGATCCCGCCCCGCTGGTGGCCGGTCATCCGATCATCGAGTTCCTTCTCACCCTGCACACTGACCTGTTCCTCGGCCTGCCGGGCATGCTGTTCCTCGGCGCCATGGGCCTGCTGCTGGTGGCCGCCGTGGTCTCCGGCCTGGTCCTCTACGCCCCCTTCATGCGCCGCCTGCCGTTCGGGACGGTGCGCGACACCCGCGCCGCCCGGACCCGCTGGCTCGACTGGCACAATCTGCTCGGCGTGGTGACCGTCGCCTGGGTGCTGGTCGTCGGCGTCACCGGCGTCGTCAACACCCTCGCCACCCCGATCCTCGCCGTCTGGAAGGACACCGCCCTCGCCGACCTCGCCCGCGCCTATGACGCCCCCGCGCCGCAGGGACAGAGGGCCTCGCTGGACGCCGCCGTCGAACGGGCCAGGGCCGCCCTGCCCGGCCGCACCCTTCAGTTCGTGGCCTTCCCCGGCACGGATTATTCGACCGACCACCACTACGCCGTCTTCTTCCACGGCGACACGCCGCTGACGACCCATCTGACCACCCCCGCCCTGATCGACGCCCGCACGGGCGAACTGGCCGCCGTCGCCCCCTCGCCCTGGTATGTGAAGGCCCTGTCCCTGTCCCAGCCGCTGCATTTCGGCGACTACGGCGGCCTGACGCTGAAGATCGTCTGGGCCGTCCTCGACCTCGCTGCCATCGTCGTCCTCGGCTCCGGCCTCTACCTGTGGCTAGCCCGCAAGCGGCGGCCGGCATGAGCCGCCGGGACCTCGGCGCGCGGGCTGTCTTCGGCGCCCCCCTGGTGATCGCTGTCCTCAGCCTGACCGGCCTGGTCGGCGCCCTGCTCGCCGACGGCGCCTGGGACTGGATCGGCGCCGGCCTGCTCTCCGTCTGCCTGATCGTCCCCGCCGCGCGACTGATCCCCCGCCGCCCCTCCCCCCGTCAGCCCCGGGCCTGAGAACCGGCGCTCCCAACCGCAATTGCTGCGCTGCAAGTCAATGTTCAATCATCACACTTCGCAGGCCTAACCATCTGATATCGCTGTACATGACCTGTTGGTAAGCGTCATGAACCCGCCTGAGGGCGGAGGGGGTTTAGGATAGGGGCATCCCGTCGGTGGGGAGGGCGTCGGATCCACGTTCCTCGATGTCGGCGGGCTGTGGTCGAGCGATGGAGCCCGGGCGGAGGAGAGTCCGGGGGTCCTCTCGGACGTCGATGGATGGCGTCTGATTGCTCGCCGCGCGCCTTTGGATGGAACCGCTACTGACACGAACACGGTCAGCAAGTTTCGCCTTCCGGCCCGTCCGGCAACGGAGGTCCGGGACGCCGGTGAGGCCCGAGAAGGGCCGCCAGCCGGCGGGGCGAGTGGATAACGACCACGCGGGGCAGCCTGTCTCGTCGAAACGGTAAATCTCATTCGCAACCGGGCGAGGCCCGGCTGTCCCGCGCCCTCCCCAACCGTCTGGAAACAGGCGGCGATCAGCCATGCCTTCTCAACAGAAAGGACCACGCCCCATGCCCCGTGAACGCCGCCGCCATCTGACCGACCACGACTTCATCCACGCCCTCCAGCACCTCCGGCTCAAGGGGCTGGAGACCGGCCGCTTCGAGCCGATGTCCGAGCGTGAGGACTTCTATCTGCGCCTCTACCGCGACGGACACCGCCCCGACCCCGAGGAATTCATCCTGCCGCGCCCCCTGTTCCTCCTCGAGGACCTGCGGCGTCGGGACGGGGAAGAGGCCGACGTCCCGCCCTTCACCCCCTCCCCCGAAACCGCTATCAGCCGCGAATGACCCTGCCCCACGCCCTCGATGGCCTCCGCGAGATCGCCGCCGACTACGACATCCTGCTCTGCGACGTCTGGGGGGTGATCCACAACGGGCGCGAAAGCTGGCCCGACGCCTGCGCCGCCCTGACCCAATTCAACGAACAGGGCGGAGTCGTCGTCCTGATCTCCAACTCGCCCCGCCCCGCGCCGGGCATGATCGTCCAGATGGACCAGCTCGGCGTGCCGCGCAGTTCATGGCGCTCCGTCGTCACCTCGGGCGACGCCACCCGGAGGGAGCTGGCCCGGCGCACGCCCGGCCCGGCCTGGATCATCGGTCCCGACCGCGACCTGCCGCTGTATGAGGGCCTCGGCCTGGCCGTGGCCGACGGCGCCGCCGACGCCGCCTTCATCTCGGTCACCGGCATGATCGACGACGAGACCGAGACGCCCGAAGACTACCGCGAGCGCCTCGCCGCCGGTGTGGCCCGCGACCTCGAAATGATCTGCGCCAACCCCGACAAGGTGGTCCAGCGCGGCGACAGGCTGATCTGGTGCGGCGGCTCCCTCGCGGATCTCTACGAGAGCCTCGGCGGCCGCGTCACCATGGCCGGCAAGCCGTACGGCCCTATCTATGATCTCGCCCTCCGGGAGGCCGCCGACCGGCTGGGCCGGCCGGTCGACCGCTCCCGCGTGCTGTGCATCGGCGACGGCGTCGTCACCGACGTCCTCGGCGCCGACAAACAGGCCCTCGACTGCCTGTTCATCGCCCAGGGCATCCACGGCGACGCCGCCCGCGGGCCTGACGGTCGCCTCGACCCCACCCGCGCCGCCGATCTGCTCAGGGCCGAGACCGTCTGGGCGCGCTACGCCATGCTCGATCTGGCGTGGTGAGCGGCCTCAAATCGCGCTAAGGCCGGGCCATGGTTGAACTTGTCACGAAACATCCCTCCGGCGGCTACATCCTCGAGGAACTCCACGCCGGCATGACGGCGGAGAAGATCATCCCCGTCACCGAACAGCGCATCCAGCAGTTCGCCGAGGCCTCGGACGACTTCAACCCGGTCCATATGGACGAGGCCTTCGCGGCGAAAACCGCCTATCGCGGCCGCATCGCCCACGGCCTGCTGACGGCCTCCTTCGGCTCGGCCGTGGTCGGCACCATCCTGCCCGGCGCCGGGGCCATCTACCTGTCCCAGACCCTCGGCTTCCACCAGCCGGTCCGCATCGGCGAACAGGTTCTGGTCCGCGTCAGCGTCCGGTCCGTCGACCAGGAAAGCGCCCGCGTCGAGCTGGACTGCGAGGGCTTTGTCGACGGCAAGCGGGTGATGGACGGGGTCGCCCTGGTCCGCGTCCCCCGCCGGCGCCGTCCCGCGAAGGACTGACCCGACCGTGATCGTCACCGAATGGCGCGACCTGCCCGACGACCTCAAGGGCGCGGCGGTCGCCATCGGCGCCTTCGACGGCGTGCATCGCGGCCATCAGGCGGTCATCGCCACGGCCCGCGAGGCCGCCCGCTCGCTCGGCGCCCCGCTCGCCGTCGTCAGCTTCGACCCCCACCCGCGCCGCTGGTTCCAGCCCGAGGCCGCCCCCTTCCGCCTGATGACCCCGGCCCAGATGGCCCGGGCCCTGCAGCCGCTGGGCGTCGATCGCCTCTACCTCCTGCCCTTCGACGCCGACATGGCCGCCATGTCCGACGAAGCCTTCGCCCGGACCGTCCTGTCCGACGGCCTCGGCATCCGTCACGCCGCCGTCGGCTTCGACTTCACCTACGGCAAGGGACGGACAGGCTCCCCCGAGGGCCTGCGCCGCCACGGCGAAAGCCTCGGCTTCACGGTCAGCGTCGCCGGCCGGGTCGACGATCCCGACGGTCTGAAACTGTCGTCCTCGGCCGTCCGCGAGGCCGTCCGCGCCGGCGACATGGCCCGCGCCGCCGCCATCCTCGGCCGCTCCTTCGCCATCGAGGGCGAGGTGATCCACGGCGACAAGCGCGGCCGCACCATCGGCGTCCCCACCGCCAACATCCGCCTCGGCGACTACATGCGCCCGGCTTACGGCGTCTACGCTGTCCGCACCCGCCTGCCCGACGGCCGCGTCCTCGACGGCGTGGCCAACCTCGGCGTCCGGCCGATGTATCCGACCGATGACCCGCTGCTCGAGGTCTGGCTGTTCGACTTCGACGGCGACCTCTATGGCCAGACCGTCGAGACCGAACTGGTCGCCTTCCTCCGCGGCGAACTCAGGCTCGACGACCTCGACGCCCTGAAGCGCCAGATCGGCGCCGACGCCGACGCCGCCCGGGCCGTCCTCAGCTGACCGGCGCGGCCAGATGCTCGCTCAGAGGCTCCCGATCCGACGGCACGACATCGTCGATCCGCCACCGGCCGCCTTCCTTCACCAGCCGGAGGGTCATCGCCTTCCTCTCCCCCGCATTGGTGAAGGTCGCCAGCGCGTCCACGGCGTCCGGGCCCGTCGGACGCAGGATCGTGCCGTCCAGCCGGAACGGCCCGCCGTCCTGGCAGTCGCAGACCGGGTCATAGTTCAGATTGGGGACCTCCCCGGCGGCCCGTACGAAATCGGCGAGGATCAACCGGTTCAGCCTTGCCGAGAAGATCGGGTCCTGACCGGGCTCCGCGACCGCCTGGCCTCCCGGCTGCGGGTCGGAATACCGGGCGTAGAGCGCGCGTACGAAGCTTTCAGGATCGGTTGCGGCCGCCTCGTCCAGCGACGTCGGCGACCCGGCGATGACGGCAGGCGGCTCCGTATCCGCTGCGTCGGGCTGCGAGCAGGCGGCCAGTCCGGCCACGGCGAGGACGACGAAAAGGGCGTGACGCATGAGGATCCCTCCCGCGAGTCACTATCAAGCTTGGCCTTGCCGATGGCAATCCTGCTGGCGTCTGGCCCTCGGGGTCTGCTAGACCGCTCGGACCATGACCGTCCGCGTGTTTCGCCTGATTTCAATTCGCCGCCCGGCGTAGCGCCGCAGGGCTCCGGCCCCGCGCACGCCGGGTCCCCGCTCAAGCAGCGAGCCGCTGCGCGGCGAGCGATAGCGGAATGAACTCCACGCGAACGATCAACACGACGAAACGAGACTTCATGGCTGACGCCCCCAAGACCGGTGAAGACACGCCTTCCGGACGCGACTACCGCGAGACCGTCTTCCTGCCCGAGACGCCCTTCCCCATGCGCGGCGGCCTGCCCCAGAAGGAGCCGGCGATCATCGAGCAGTGGGGCGACCTCTATTCGGCCCTGCGCAAACAGCGTCAGGCCGAGGGCGCGCCCCTCTACGTCCTGCACGACGGCCCGCCCTACGCCAACGGCGACATCCACATCGGCCACGCCCTCAACAAGACGCTGAAGGATTTCGTCGTCCGCAGCCGCTTCCTGCTCGGCCATGACGTCGACTACGTCCCCGGCTGGGACTGCCACGGCCTGCCGATCGAATGGAAGATCGAGGAACGCTACCGCAGCCAGGGCAAGCGCAAGGACGAGGTCTCCAAGGCCGAGTTCCGCCAGGCCTGCCGCGAATACGCCGCCGGCTGGATCGACGTGCAGCGCGACCAGTTCAAACGCCTCGGCATCCTCGGCGACTGGGACAACCGCTACGCCACGATGGACTTCTCCACCGAGGCCGCCATCGTCGCCGAGTTCCACAGGTTCAAGAACTCGGGCCAACTTTACCGCGGCTCCAAGCCGGTCATGTGGTCCCCGGTCGAGCGCACCGCCCTGGCCGACGCCGAGATCGAATACCACGACCATGTCAGTCCCACGGTCTGGGTCAAATTCCCGGTGACCGGCGCCACCGACCACCACCCCGACGACCTGCTGGCCTTCCGCCACGCCAATCCGTCGGTGGTGATCTGGACCACCACGCCCTGGACCATCCCCGCCAACCGGGCCATCAGCTACGGCCCCGAGATCGCCTATGGCCTCTATGAGGTCACGGCCATGGAGACGGGGCTGGAGTTCCAGCCCTGGGCCAAACCGGGCGACCGTCTGATCCTCGCCGACAAGCTGGCCGAAGAGGTCTTCAAGGCCGCGAAGATCGCCGCCTGGACCCGCGTCGACGACCTCAACCCCTCCGGTCTGGAGTGCGCCCACCCGCTGGCGGCTCTGGCGTCGGGCTATGGCTTCTCCGTGCCCCTGCTGGCCGGCGACCACGTCACCGACGACGCCGGCACGGGCTTCGTCCACACCGCCCCCGGCCACGGCGCCGACGACTTCGAGGTATGGAAGGCCCACGGCCATCACGAGGTGCCCGACACCGTCGACCCCGACGGCGCCTACTACGAGCACGTCCCCCTCTTCGGCGGCCTCAAGGTCATCGAGACCGAGGGCAAGAAGACTGGCAAGTTCGGCCCCGCCAACGGCGCGGTGATGGAAAAGCTGATCGAGACCGGCAATCTGCTCGCCCGCGGTCGGCTGGAGCATTCCTACCCCCACAGCTGGCGTTCCAAAGCCCCGGTCATCTTCCGCAACACGCCCCAGTGGTTCATCCGCATGGATGCGCCGCTCGATGACGACGGCACCCTGCGCGAACGCGCCCTGCTGGCCATCGACGCCACGGCCTTCCACCCCGCCGCGGGCAAGAACCGTATCCGCACCATGGTCGAAAGCCGCCCTGACTGGCTGATCAGCCGCCAGCGCGCCTGGGGCACGCCCCTGGCCATGTTCGTCGACAAGGAGACCGGCCAGCCGCTGCACGACCCCGAGGTCGACGCCCGCATCCTCGCCGCTGTCCGCGAAGGCGGCGCCGACGCCTGGTTCGACCGCCCCGACGCCGACTTCCTCGGCGCCCACGACCCGCAGCGCTACGAGAAGATCCAGGACATCCTCGACGTCTGGTTCGACAGCGGCTGCACCCACGCCTTCACCCTGGAAGCGCGCGACCCGGCCCACGGCTACGCAGGCGACCGCCCGTCGCACTGGCCGGCCGACCTCTATCTCGAGGGCTCGGACCAGCACCGCGGCTGGTTCCAGTCCAATCTTCTCGAAGGCGCCGGCACCCGTGGCCGCGCCCCCTATGACGCCGTCCTCACCCATGGCTTCACCCAGGACGAGAACGGGGAGAAGATGTCCAAGTCGAAGGGCAACACGACCGACCCCGCGACCATCATCAAGGAATCCGGCGCCGACATCCTGCGCCTCTGGGTCGCCCTGGTGGACTACGCCGAGGACCAGCGGATCGGAAAGCAGATCCTCCAGACCACGGTCGACGCCTATCGCAAGCTGCGCAACACCGTCCGCTACCTGCTCGGCGCCCTGGCCGATTTCGACGAGGCCGAACGCCTCCGGCTCGACCAGATGCCGCCGCTGGAGCGTTTCATCCTGCACCGCCTGTGGGAGCTCGACGGCCAGGTCCGCAAGGCCTACGCCGAATACCGCTTCCAGGACGTCGTCCGCCCGGTGCTGGAGTTCTGCTCCAACGACCTCTCGGCCCTCTATTTCGACATCCGCAAGGACAGCCTCTACTGCGACCGGCCCGACGCCCTCCGTCGCCGCGCCGCCCGCACGGTCATGCATGAGGTCTTCATGCGCCTGACCGCCTGGCTGGCCCCGCTGACCCCCTTCACCATGGAAGAGGCCTGGACGACGCGCTTCCCGGAGGCCGGCTCCAACTGCGCCCGGGTCATCCCGGAAACCCCGGACGCCTGGCGCAACCCGGCCGAGGCCGAGCGCTGGGCCGGGGTCCAGACCGTGCTCGAGATCGTCAATGAAGCCCTCGAAGCCGCCCGCCGCGACAAGATCATCGGCGGCGCGCTCGACGCCTGGCCCGTGGTCACCGGCCGCGCCGACGCCTTCGCCCCCTTCGAAGGCCTCGATCCCGCCGAGGTCTTCCGCACCTCGGGCGCCGAACTGAAGACCGGCGGCGAGGCGGTGACCGTCGAGGTCCGCCTCGCCGACCACCCCAAATGCGCCCGCTCATGGCGGCGCGTCCCGGACGTCGGCTCGGACCCCGCCTACCCCGATCTCAGCGCCCGCGACGCCGACGCCGTCCGCTGGTGGGACGCCCGCCGGGCCTGAGCTGTGAAGCCGGGACCGATCAGGACGGACTGAGCGCCTCCTCGCGCAGCCGAACCGCCTGTTGCTCCAGTTCCTCGGCCTGGGTCGCGAGGCGCGGAGCCAGGGCCTCCAGTTCGGCGTCGGTCGGGACCCGGTCGCCGCGCTCGCGGGCGCGCTCGATCTGGCGGGCGCGATAGGCCGAATCGCGCAGCCGCCCGGACTCCTGCCGCATCTGCCGGGCGCCCTCGACCATCTGGTCTGCGCCTTCGCGCATCTGGACGCGGGCGCTGGCCATCTCGCGGGCCGCCTGTTCGCGGATCCGGGCGTGATCGACGCGGGCATGCGCGGCCGCCTCGGCGGCATGGCGGGCCTGAACCCGGGCGTCGGCGGAGGCGGCCCTGTGCACGGCTGCGGCGGCGCGGGCCTCGGCGGCCTGCGAACGAGCTGCCGCCGCATGGGCGAGGGCCGCTTCGCGGTGGCGTCGGTACTCGGAGCGATCCTCGTCTGAGAGCCGACGCCAGACCGGGGGCGCGGGCGGCGCAGGCGGAGCGGGCGGAGCCTGCAGGTCCTGAGGCCGGGGCGGAACAGGTGGAACGGGCGGAACCGGAGGCAGCGGCGCCAAGGTCGGCCCATGCGCCGTGAAGGCCATCGGCGGAGCGGGCGGGGCTGGCGGTGCGGGCGGGGCCGCGACCGGCGGCGGCGGCGGTGGGAGTTGCCGGGTGATCTCGACGGCGGCGATGGGCGTGGCGACGGCGACGAGCGCGCCGATGGTCAGGCCCATGATCCAGGGGCGGGTCCGGGACGGTGTGCGGGCGGTCATGATGCGGTTGATCCTTCGGGTCAGGGATTGGGCGTTGCCCGCCATGCCGATGGCGGCGGACTGTCGGAAGTCGGCGGCGAGGCCCACAAGCGCGCGGGCGTAGGTCCGGCGGTCGACCACGGCGAGCGCGGCGGCGTCGGCGGCGTCTTCGGTCCGGCTCGCCAGCCTGGCGTGCAACAGCCAGACCAGCGGGTTGAACCAGAACAGGGCGAGGGCGAGCCGGGACAGGGCGAGGAACAGCCAGTCGCCGCGACGGATGTGCGCCAGTTCGTGCGCCAGCACCGCGCCGGCGGTCTCCGGCCTCGACAGGCAGGCCCGGCCGACGAGGACGACGCCCGGGGGCAGGCCCCAGCTGAGCGGCGCCTCGACGGCGCCGGCGGCGACGAGGCGCGGGCGGCGGCCCGGCGCCAGTTGCTCCAGAGGCCTGGTCCATGCCTGGTCCGTCACGGGCGCGCCGGACCGGGTCCAGCGCCACAGCGCCAGGACGCCGAGGGCGAAGCGGCCCAACACCACGGACGCGCCGACAATCCAGACGCCTGCGAAGATCTCGACCGGAGACGGCGCCCGCAGCGTACTCGACAGCGACAATCCCGCCACCGGCGTCACGGATCCCTGCCAGACCGGCGTGGATGTCGGGACAGTCTCAAAGGACGTAGCGGCCAGCAACTGGAACTGAACCGCCGGCATGAGCGCCATCAGCAAGGGCAGGGCCAGCAGCAAGCACACGGCGGCCCTCAGCACATCCACCCGATCAGTGGCCGCGCGGAGCCCCGGCAAACTGGATAACAGCAGCCCCGCGCCGGCGATGACGCCGGACTTGCACAGCAGTCCGATGATCAGTTCGGCGCTCACGAACCGCGCTCCCGCGCCTGATCGATGGCGCGCTCGAGCGCGTCCAGCTCCTCCGGCTTCAGCTTCTGCGTCAGGCCGAGCAGCGCCGTCGCGGCGCTGGCGGCGGACCCGGCGAAGAAGGTGTCGACCGTTCTCCGCAGCGCGCTTGCGGCGATCGTCTCCGGCCGCGGCGAGGGACGGTAGAGGACGCCGTCGGTATCCGCCTCCCGGACCACCAGCCCCTTGGTTTCAAGGCGGGCCAGCAGGGTGCGCACGGCGGAATCGCTCAGTGAACCGCCCATCGCGGCCCGCACAGCGCTGGTCGTGCCGGCCTGAAGGCGACACAGGGTCTCGAAGACCTCTCGTTCGCGACGCGGCAGGGATTCGATCATCACGGGTCCGCCAAGGTTTGCGCTACGTCTGTGGCGCTACATTTGTAGCGGATCGCGTCAGCAATGTGGCGGGCGAATGAACTCGCCGTAAGTCCGGGGTGACGGCCGGGCACGAAAAAACCCCGCCGGCTTTGCCGACGGGGTTTCTGATCTTGGGTGCGGGAGCAGGATTTGAACCTGCGACCTTCAGGTTATGAGCCTGACGAGCTACCGGGCTGCTCCATCCCGCGGCAAGAGCGGCGTTGTAACGGAAGAGCGGTTCGAGAGATGGGCGACAGCCCAAAATGCAATCTTCTATCCGACTGGTAGACCCGGCGGCGACCTACTCTCCCGCGCCTTAAGACGAAGTACCATCGGCTCTGGAGGGCTTAACGACCGAGTTCGGAATGGGATCGGGTGGGGAACCTCCGACATAGCCACCAGGT
>Ga0164290_1002365_pt1 | contig 13767 bp, 7 predicted proteins | sample Micstemetagenome_FD_108782 | JGI IMG/M metagenome (GOLD analysis project Ga0164290, IMG submission 108782) | Contaminated culture microbial community from soil near Moab, Utah, USA - Microcoleus steenstrupii SON62 (Illumina Assembly) | ecosystem: Environmental > Terrestrial > Soil > Soil crust... | reverse complement strand
CTCGCTCGCTGCTAGTCGAGTACGAATGAATCAGGCCGACGACGCGGCGGTCCTGGCGGATTGGAGCACAAAGCACGCTCGTGGCGTGGATTTCGCCTTTGCTGTCGCGGCTGCCGAGTTGGCTGTCGCCGTCGATGTTGCGGGCGAGGACCGCTTCGCCGTCGCGAAGCACCGTGGAGGCCAGGAAGTTCGAGAGCCGGTGGTACGACGGCTCCACATCGGTTCGCGAAGCGACGATGTGGAGGTCGGTCGGATCGGCGAGGCCCGTATGGCCGCGGGGGAGCAGCAGCACGGCACCGGCGTCGACGTGGGTGCTGTCGAACAGGCCGTTCAGGGCGAGGTGGGCGACCGATTTGATGTCCGGCTGACTGGCCAGTTCAAACGCGAGGCGGCAGAGCTTGGTTGCGGCCTGCGAGAATCGCGCCACCGGCATTTCGCCGCCATCGGAGGGGCGAAGGAAGCGGGTCTGCTGGCGGCGGTGGGTGATCTGCGTTGGTTCGGGTGTGCCCGACGACAGGACGTTCGAATCGCTGATGTCGGCGGAATCGGCGACCAGCGCTCCGACGACCGTCTCATCGCCAAGTCGCGGCCGGCTTGGTTCGGGGAGCGGGACGGGGTCGTGAACTTCCCCTTCATCCGACGCCGACGCTTCTGCGGCCGCAGCCGCGACGGGATCGGGAAAGGCCTTGGAAAGGTCCTGGACGTAGGCAAGTTGGCAGTGGGCGATCCGAACGACGTCGCCCGGCGATAGTTCGAAGTCGCCGCGGACCTGCTTGCTGCCGACGAACGTACCGTTGCGGCTATCGAGGTCGCGGATAATCCATTGGCCGCGGGTGAGAAAGATTTCGGCGTGGTTGCGGCTGCACCGTTCGTCCTTGATGACGATCTGGTTGGTACCGGCCCGGCCGATGGTCACCGTCCGCCCTGGGACCAGACGGAAGACGTCGGTCCACTTTGCTCCTTCGCGGATAACTAAATATGCCAGCATGAGTTCCGCGAACAGATGACGAGCGAGAAGAGTGCCTCTCCTTACACCCTAGTCTGAGGCAGGTAGGCAGAGCAAGAGGCGGGGGGAACGGCGTTTAGCCGGCGGATAACATCCACCGGAGAAGAGCAGTTGGATTCTGATTGCGTTGCTGAAGTCCATCGGCTCTTCTCCGGATGCTGTAAGCGTCCGGCTAAGTACCAATGGCGGTCGCATCCACCCAAGACAACGCCCAGTCGCTTCGATACAATTCATGCCGGCCGAATGGTTTCGGCCTTCCCAGCCACTGCGGTCGTGTTTTGCCGCCCTCTTTTTTGCAGAACCCCACGCGATGAGTCAGGTTACTACGTTCGATCCGTTTGGAGCTCGCGACACGTTTGAAAGCGGCAGCGGGCCGCTCGGGATCTATCGCCTCGATCGATTGGCCAAGGCGGGGCTGGGGGATGTATCGCGGCTGCCGTTTTCGATTCGCGTGCTGCTCGAATCGGTGCTGCGAAACTGTGACGGCTTTGCGGTGACCGAGACCGACGTAAAGTCGCTCGCCACCTGGAATGCAGCCGAGCCGGCGAAGGTCGAAATCCCCTTCAAACCAGCCCGCGTGGTGCTGCAGGACTTTACTGGCGTGCCGTGCGTGGTCGATCTGGCCGCCATGCGGGCCGCGATGAAGCGGCTGGGCGGTGATCCGAAGAAGATCAACCCGCTAATTCCCGTCGACCTGGTGATCGACCACTCGGTGCAGGTCGACATGTTCGGTACGCTGTCGGCGCTCGAGCAGAACGTCGAACTGGAGTTCGAGCGCAACGGCGAGCGATACGAGTTCCTCCGCTGGGGCCAGAAGGCGTTCAAGAACTTCCGCGTGGTGCCGCCGAACGTGGGCATCGTGCATCAGGTGAACCTCGAGTATCTCGCTCAGGGCGTGTTCACTGGCAGCGACGCGAAGGGCAAAGTGGCCTTCCCCGATTCGCTCGTCGGCACCGACAGCCACACGACGATGATCAACGGCCTTGGCGTGGTCGGTTGGGGCGTCGGCGGCATCGAAGCCGAAGCGGTGATGCTCGGCCAGCCACTCTATATGTTGCTGCCCGAAGTAATCGGTTTCGAGCTGACCGGCGAACTGCGCACCGGCGTGACGGCGACCGACCTGGTGCTGGCTGTTACGCAGATCCTGCGCAAGGTCGGCGTGGTCGATAAGTTTGTGGAGTTCTACGGCCCCGGCGTCTCGAGCATGGCGCTGGCCGACCGAGCGACGATCGCGAACATGGCTCCAGAGTACGGCGCCACGATGGGCTTCTTCCCCATCGATGGCGAATCGCTCGAATTCCTCCGCCGCACGGGCCGCACCAAGCAGCAAGTGGATCTGGTTGAACGTTACTGCAAGGAACAGGGCTTGTTCCGTCGCGACGATTCGCCGGTGGCACAGTACACGAACCTCGTGAAGCTTGACCTGTCGACTGTGGAACCATCGCTCGCCGGACCAAAGCGGCCCCAAGACCGAGTTTCGCTGGCGGATATGAAGAAGTCGTGGGAAGCTTCGCTGAAGGCCCCGGTCGCGGAGCGAGGTTTTGGCCTCGATGAAGCGGCGCTCGCCAAGACGGCCATGGTGAAGGATAACGGCAAGTCGGCCGAAATCGGCCATGGCGCCGTGGTCATCGCGGCCATCACGAGCTGCACGAACACCAGCAACCCCTCGGTGATGCTCGCGGCGGGCTTACTCGCGAAGAAGGCCGTCGATAAGGGCCTGAAGGTCCATCCCTACGTGAAGACCAGCCTCGCGCCTGGATCGCGCGTCGTCACCGACTACCTCGACAAGGCAGGTCTGACGAAGCCGCTCGAATCGCTCGGTTTTCACACGGTCGGCTACGGCTGCACGACCTGCATCGGCAATAGCGGTCCGCTCCCCGATCCGGTGGCGGCAGCGGTGACGGAAGGCTCGCTGGTGGCGGCCGCCGTGATTAGCGGCAATCGCAACTTCGAAGGCCGTGTGAATCCGCTGGTGAAGGCCAACTACCTCGCCAGTCCGCCGCTGGTGGTGGCCTATGCTCTCGCCGGCACAACCGACATCGACCTGAACAACGAGCCGATCGGCCAAGGGAAGGACGGGCCGGTTTTCCTCCGCGAGATTTGGCCGACCAACGACGAGATTCGCGAAGCTGTGAAGGCCAACGTGCAGCCCGAAATGTTCAGCGGCCGCTACTCGCGGGCCTTCGATGGCAACGAGAAGTGGAACGCGATCAATGTTCCCGAAAGCGACCTCTATCAGTGGAACGAGGCGAGCACCTACATCCAGGAACCGCCGTTCCTCACCGATTTGACGCCGGAACTGTCGCCGATTCGGCCCATCGCCGGCGCTCGCGTACTCGCGATGCTCGGCGACTCGGTCACGACCGACCACATCTCGCCAGCGGGCAACATCGCCAAGAACAGCCCAGCAGGCAAATTCCTGATGGATCACGGCGTGCAGCCGATCGACTTCAACAGCTACGGCAGCCGCCGTGGCAACGACCGCGTGATGGTCCGCGGCACGTTCGCCAACATCCGCATTCGCAACTTCCTCGCTCCGGGTACTGAAGGCGGCGTGACGCGTCACTTGCCGGGCACCGAAGTGATGCCGATCTACGATGCGGCGATGAAGTATCGCGAGTCGGGCACGCCGACGATCATCCTCGCCGGCGCCGAATACGGCACTGGCAGCAGCCGCGACTGGGCCGCCAAGGGAACCTACCTGCTCGGCGTGCGAGCGGTCATTGCCACCAGCTACGAACGCATCCACCGCAGCAACCTGGTGAACATGGGCGTGCTGCCCCTGCAGTTCGTCGCCGGCGAAACCTGGAAGACGCACGGGCTGACCGGCGAAGAAACCTTCACCATCGAGGGCCTGAGCAACGACCTGAAGCCGCGGAGCCAGGTGCAGGTGAAAGCGACCTCGCCCGACGGCAGCGTGAAGACGTTTACTGCGAACGTGCGCATCGACACGCCGGTGGAGCTCGAGTACTACCGCAACGGCGGCATTCTTCAGACGGTGGTGCGGATGCTGGCGAAGGGGTAGGACAAACACTCAACCTTTAGCCGGCGGCTAACAGCCGCCGGAGAAGAGCGAGTGGACGTTGCCATCGCTGTAGCGGCACGCGCTATGTCACCCGGTTCCTAATCGAATCGTTTAGCATTCACTTCTCGTCGTTCTCCGGAAGCTGTTAGCTTTCGGCTAAAGTTCGTACGTGTTGCTTCTATAAAGTGCTGCATGCAGTCGTACGACGTAGTCATTTGTGGCGGGGGCATTGTCGGACTGGCGACGGCATGGCGGCTGCTCGAGCGATATCCGGCCAAGCGCGTGGTCGTACTCGAAAAAGAGCCGCAGGTGGCCATGCATCAGACGGGGCACAATTCGGGCGTGCTCCACTCGGGCATCTACTACCGCCCGGGCAGCTTGCGGGCAATCAACTGCCGCGAAGGTAAGCTGGCGATGGAAGCCTTCTGCCGGGAGCAAGGCTTGCAGTATGACATCTGCGGCAAGGTGATAGTGGCGGTCGATGACGCTCAGCGGCCGCTGCTGGCAAATATCTTTGAACGAGGCCAGCAGAACGGCATCCGCTGCGAACTGATCGGCCCCGAACGGCTGAAGGAACTGGAACCGCACGCGGCGGGGGTGCAGGCGATTCACGTTCCCGAGGCGGGAATTGCGAACTACCGGCAAGTCGCCGAGCGGCTCGCGGAGCTGATCCAGCAGCGCGGCAGCGAAGTCCGATGCAGCGCCAAGGTGACCGGTTTCCGCACGTTCGCGGATCGCGTCGTGGTAGAGTCCGCCGCTGGCGAATTCTCGGCCCAGCACGTCGTCAATTGCACAGGTCTGCAAAGCGACCGAACTGCGAAGCTGACCGGGCAAAAAGTCGAAACCAAGATCGTCCCGTTCCGCGGCGAGTACTACTTGCTGAAGGCCGAAGCCGAGTATCTGTGCAAGAATCTGATTTACCCCGTCCCCGATCCGAGCTTTCCGTTCCTCGGCGTGCACTTCACGCGGATGATACAGGGGGGCGTTGAATGTGGGCCGAACGCGGTGCTGGCGTTTGCTCGCGAGGGGTATCGGAAGACCGACCTCAACCTGAGCGACCTCGCCGAAACACTTTCTTTCGGCGGCTTCCGCCGGATTGCGTGGAAGTATTGGCGAACCGGCGTTGGCGAGATGTGGCGCTCAGTCAGCAAAGCTGCGTTTGTCCAGGCGCTCTCGCGGTTGGTGCCGGAGATTCGCAGCGAGCATCTGGTCCCCGCTCGCGCCGGCGTTCGGGCTCAGGCGATTGCGCCGGACGGCAGCCTGGTCGACGACTTCGTCGTGCAAGCCGACGGGCGATACGTCAACGTGCTGAATGCGCCGTCGCCGGCGGCAACGTCGGCGCTGAACATCGGCAAGCTGATTGTCGAGAAGCTGTCGTATCAGCTATAGCGAAGTTGCGGGTCGCATTGTCGTAGCCGAATTCGCCAGAATTCAGACGGGCTGCGATTGGACTCTCCATTTGCGCTTCGTCTGAATTCTGGCGAATTCAGCTACGGGAGGAGCCAGCTGTGTTACAATTCGTGCCTTACAACACCTCGACAAACTCTTGCCGACATTGATCCGCCGACCATGGCAACTGCGGTCCTTCCCGATACTGTTCGACGTTTGCGAGCAGCCGTAGGCGTCGAAAACGTCCTTTCGGCCAGCTCCGAGCTGCTCGTCTACGAGTGCGACGGCTTCGTGATCGAGAAGAACAGCCCCGATGTCGTGGTCTTTCCGCGCACTACGCAGGATGTCGCCGCGATCGTTCGCATCTGCAATGAGACCGGCGTGCCGTTTCTGCCACGGGGCGCGGGCACGAGCCTCGCCGGCGGCTGCTTGCCTGTCGGCGGGGGTGTGATGATCGTCTTGACGCGGATGAAGGAGATTGTCGAGATCAATCTCCGCGACCGCTACGCCGTCGTGCAGCCGGGGGTGGTGAACGTGTGGCTGACGAACGCCCTGAAAGGGACCGGCTATCACTACGCTCCCGATCCGTCGAGCCAAGGGGCGTGTACGATCGGCGGCAACGTGGCCACCAATTCTGGCGGGCCGCACACGCTGAAGTATGGCGTGACGGTGAATCACGTGCTGGGCGTGGAGGCGGTGCTCGCGGACGGCCGTATCGTGCAGATCGGTGGTCCGGCGGAAGAACCGGTCGGGCTCGACCTGGTCGGGGCGATCGTCGGCAGCGAAGGGACGCTGGCGATTGTGACCAAGGTTTGGGTTCGGCTGACGCGAAATCCGCAGGGCTATCGCACGCTGCTAGGCATCTTCGAGTCGTGCGACGACGCGACCAACGCCATCAGCGAAATCATCGGCGTCGGTATTGTGCCTGCGGCGCTTGAGATGATGGATCAAGGCATTCTCACCGCGATTGAGCAGGCGTTTCAATTCGGTTTTCCGCTCGACGCCCAGGCCATCTTGCTCATCGAGGTCGACGGACTGGAAGCCGGCCTCGATCAACAGCGCGATCAGATCATCGCCCTCTGCAAGAAGGCCGGGGCTCGCGAAGTCCGTCAGGCCGCAGACGAGAAGGAGCGGCTGAAGCTGTGGAAGTGCCGCAAGCAGGCGTTCGGCGCGATCGGCCGACTGAGCCCGAGTTACTGCACGCAGGACGGCGTGGTGCCGCGGACGCAGTTGCCGCACATTCTGCGCAAAATCACCGAGATTGGTTCGCGCTACGGCGTGAGGATTGTGAACGTGTTTCATGCCGGGGACGGTAACATTCATCCGATCCTGCTGTTCGATGAGCGGGACGCGGAGCAGACTCGCAAAGTGCTCGAAGCAAGCAACGAGATCCTAGCCGAGTGCCTGGCTTGCGGCGGCAGCGTGACCGGCGAGCATGGGATCGGCGTGGAGAAGATTCACTTCATGGAGCGAATGTTTTCGCCGAGCGATTTGCAGGCGATGGCGAATTTGCGCGAGGCGTTCAATCCCCGCGGCAATCTCAGCCCGGATAAAATGCTGCCGACCGCCGGTGGTTGCGGGATGGAGCAGAAGCATCCGGGCCGACGGGCGGCGATGTAGTGCGCATCGCTATCGCTGTAGCTGAATTCGCCAGAATTCAGACGAATCACACTTGAGTATCCACTTGCAGGACGTCTGAATTCTGGCGAATTCAGCTACGAGGGAATCCGTGGCGGCCGCTGTTCAAACTTTGCCCACCAAGACAACGCTGCAACCGGGCGATCAGGCGGAACTCGCCGCGATCGTCCGCGAGGCGTATGTCGCCGAGACGCCGCTGTACATTGTCGGCGGCGGGACAAGTCTCGACTACGGGTTGCCAGCGCGCGATCCAGGCACGGCGCTATCGACCGTGAGCCTCAACCGCGTCGTCGATTACCCGGCGCGCGATCTGACCGTCACCGTGGAAGCCGGGTTGACCATTCGGGCGCTCGCCGAACTGCTGGCGAAGGAGCGACAGCGGCTGCCGATCGATGTACCGCAAGCCGACCGGGCGACGATTGGGGGCGTGATAGCCACCAACTTCAACGGACCCCGGCGCTACGGTCAAGGAACAATTCGCGATCACGTGATCGGCATCACGGCAGTCGACGGCCGCGGCGAGACGTTCAAAGGCGGCGGCCGCGTCGTGAAAAACGTCGCCGGCTACGATTTTTGCAAGCTGCTCACCGGTTCGCTCGGCACGCTGGGAGTGATTACGCAGGTCACGCTCAAGCTCAAGCCGATGGTCGAGCAATCGCGGCTGATGGCTTGCGCAGTGCCCGATGCAGAGAGCGCGGAGCGTATGCTCGCCGCACTCTCCGCAAGCAAGTCGACGCCGGTGGCTGTCGAACTGCTCGCCGGGCCTGCCTGGGACCAGAATCGGTATCTCGCCGCAGTGGGCAAAGCGCCAGCCGGGGGCATGTATGTCGTCGTCGGGCTTGAAGGTACCGCAGCGGAAGTGGAATGGATGTGCGGCCAACTCTCCGACGAGTGGTCGGAGCTTGATGTGGAAATGCCATTTCCACTTGGAAGCTCCGCCGAATTGTGGCGCGATCTGGTCGAATTTCCTGCGCTGGGCGATTCGCCTCTCGTGCTCAAAGCGAGCGTGGTCCCCAGCGGCACTGCGGCGATGGTGTCAGCCGCCCGACGAATCGATCCGCAAGTCTCGGTTCAGGCCCATGCAGGCAACGGCGTGGCGATCCTGAAGTTCTCGAGCTTTCCAAGTGAAGGACTCTCGCGGGCACTCGTCGGCAATCTGCAGCCGACGGCCGCGCGGTATCACGGCTCCATCAGTGTGCTTTCGAATCCGTCCGGCAACGAGATGACGCATCAAAGTGCCTGGGGTGGTTTGGGCGCTCCGTTCGACCTGATGAGCGAGGTAAAGCGGCGGTTTGACCCAAAGGACCTGCTGAACCGCGGGCGCTTTGTGTACATTTAATGGTTTGCTGATTGACTAACGCGCATACGATGGGTGGCGGGGCCTAAGCAGCGTGGCCGTGGCACGGCGAAACACCGAGCGACCGGGGCCATGTCGCTTCGCTCCTTAGGCCCCGCCACCCTCCGTTTTCCTTATGAGTTCCATTGCACCGCAATCTCCGCCGCCCGCTCCAGCGACTGCGTCGCCCGGGTCCGCTGCTGCGCCGCACTTAGTGCAGATCGGTCCGCCGACGTCGAATCCCGGCTCAACGATTGTCTACGAGCGGTTCCTCGACTGCGTGCATTGCGGACTTTGCACGGCTTCTTGTCCGACCTACGTGGAAACGGGCAATGAGAACGACAGCCCGCGCGGACGCATTTATTTGATGCGTGCGGTCACAGACGGTCGGCTGGAACTGAATCATGAGGTCCGCCGCCATTTGGAACTTTGCCTCGATTGCCGAGCCTGCGAGACGGCATGCCCGAGCGGCGTGCAATACGGACGCTTGATCGAGCCGTTCCGCATCGGCATGGAGCGGACGGGCGAAGAAGCCGGCACTGCTCCGAAGAAAGACGACTGGTTCCACCGCTACATTCTCTTCGGTTTGTTCCCGTATCCCGATCGACTGCGGAAGTCGCTCATTCCAGCGCGAATCGCGCAGCGGCTGGGCCTCGATCGTTTGGTGATGAGCCTGGGTCTCTGGCGGTTGCTGCCGTCGCGGCTGGGGCGACTCGTGACCATGCTGCCGCCGCTCGAAAAGCCGCTTGCGCCGCTGCCGAGTTTTCTGCCGGCGATTGGTCGGCGGCGAGCTCGAGTAGCCCTATTCACCGGCTGCGTTGGCGACGTGATGTTTCGCCAGACCAACTGGGCCACGGCTCGCGTGCTGCAGCAAAACGGCTGCGATGTGGTCGTGCCGGAAAGCCAGGTTTGCTGCGGAGCCATTCACCTCCATGCGGGAAGTAGCGACCCGGCCCGCAAGATGGCCGACACGAATGTGACAGCCTTCGAAGCCGACAGTGTCGACGCGGTGGTCGCCAATGTGGCCGGTTGCGGCGCTATGCTCAAGGACTACGGCCATCACTGGGCTGACGAGCGGGCGCAGCAGCGACAAGCGTTCGCCAGTAAAGTGCGCGACGTGAGCGAGTTTCTCGACCAACTCGGCCTCATCACGCCGCAAGGCAAGCTACCGATTACGGCGACCTATCACGATGCTTGCCACCTGGCGCACGCTCAGAAGGTGCGCGAACAGCCGCGGAATTTGCTGAAAAAAATCGCTGGCCTGAAGCTTATCGAACTGCCGGAATCGGAGCTTTGCTGCGGTGCAGCGGGCACCTACAACCTGACCGAGCCGGAAATGGCCGAGCGACTGGGGCGGCGAAAGCTCGATAACATTCGCAAGACCGGCGCGCGCGTGGTCATCACCTCAAACGCCGGCTGTTTGCTGCAGATCATGCGCGAAGCGCGAATGCAGGGGGACCGATTGAAGATTCTGCATCCGATGGAAGTGCTCGATCTGAGCTATCGCCGCGAGCCGCTGCAGTTTTAGGGGCCCGATGCACTCCGTTGTAGCTGAATTCGCCAGAATTCAGACGCCCCGCGAATAGAAGCCCTATCTCCGCTTCGTCTGAATTCTGGCGAATTCAGCTACGGGAGCGGCGGATTTCCCTGCTTGTCACCGCATAGCGAGGGTGTCGATTTCCAGTTCGACGATCCAGTCGATGAGTTCGCTCACGCCAGGCCGACGAAGCGGTTCGCGGGCCAGCATGGCGCGCATCAGGCGAGCCAGGCGCAGCGGAGCATGCGGCACTTCGGCTCGCAGGTCGGGCGCCACATTGCGTAGATGCCACGAGACCACCGCTCCGCGGCTGAGGGTTTCCATCGGCGGGCGACCGGTGAGCAGTTCGAACAGGGTGATCCCGAGACTGTACACGTCGCTGGCCGGTGTGAGGGGACCGCGAGGAACAATCATTTCGGGCGACATATAAACGCAGCTGCCGGCGATCTCGTCATCGCAAACGCACTCTTCGCCGTCGAGCCGGCGAGCGAAGCCCAGATCGATCAGGGTCGCTCTTCCCTCGGGGGAGACAAGCAGGTTGTCCGGCTTGACGTCGCCGTGCAGCCAGCCGGCCGAGTGCAGCGCAAGTAGCGCCTCGGCCGCCTGGCGGACAATCCAAAGTGCATGCGGAATCTTAAGCCCGCGGACCGGTTCTCCGTACGCCCCGCCGCCGGACTGCAACATCTGCCGCACGCTCGCGGCTGGCTCATGCAGAAAGGCCAAATGCACGGGGGAGCGATGAAGTTGCGAAGCGAGCAGCACCGGAAGGTTCGGGTGACTGAACTCGGCCGCGACGTGTGCCTCGCGTCGGAGCGCCGCGATCGCGAGTGGGTCGTCGGCAAAGTCGGGGGCGAGCGACTTGATAACGTAGTCGGCCGGTGCACCGGCAGGTGAATGGATGGGCCGGGCTTGGAACACGATCGCTTTGCGGCCCCGCCCGAGGAGCCGCACGGGTTGCCAGGCAGCGAATGCTGCGTAGCGCGGCTGGGAGTTGCCGTGTTTTGTCGTCGCTGACGACAGAATCAGCGAACGAGATACGCGCGATAGTGGGCCCGTGAGTGGCATGGCCGGCCGGTGAAAGCGAAGAGCGCGAGATAAGGTGGCTCACCATACCATCGGCCGATGCGCCTTCACGGCATTCAGCTGTCAGGCATAGTCGGCAAAGTCGTGTTCGGGGCGCCCGCAAACTTTGCCTCACGGGCACAGGTTCGAGTTGGTAGCGAGTTGGCGGTGGTTTCGCTGCTTGCAAGCCTATGTCTGCGAAATTAAAATTTCGTGACTGCATTTGCTACAACTTGTTGATGGAGAAATGGTTTCATGGTTCGCATTTGGCTTGTGTTGGCGGTTCTGGCGGTAGTGGGTGTTGGCGCTGTGTCCGGCTGCAGCGGTCCTGATGCTCCTAAGAAGGGCCCTTCGACTGAGACCTAAGAACGCTGCCGCACGTCTCGCATGCTGGAAAGCCAGGCGGCTGTCTTGGGACGCCGCCCAACCTCCTCTCCTACTCTTCTCTGCCACCGGGCAGCGGGCGAAATCTCACTATGCGGAACTATCGGGCTTCGGGCTGGTTAAGCGTCGCGCTGTTGCTCCTGTGCAGCGTGATGGTCGGTTGCGGCGGCGAAGGCGACGATGCTGCGAGCGGCACCTCAGGTGGTGGGTCGTCCGGCGGCGGATCGGGGGCCAAGCGGATCGTCTTCCTCACCAACGGCGACGACCCCTATTGGGACACCTGCAACGCCGGTCTGAAGGAAGGCGCGAAGGAACTCAACGTCGAAGCCGACGGCTACACCGTCGTGATGGACAAGGGCAACTTCAAGCCGGAAGGCCAGATCGACAAGCTCCGGCAGTACATGACCGAGCCCGATGTTATCGGCATCGCCATTTCGGTCGTTCAGGCCGATAACCGCACCATCGCCGACCTGCTTCGTGAACTGCAAAAAAATGGCAAGAAGGTGATTACCGTCGATGGCGACGTCAATCTCGAACGTTTCCGTGACGCCCGCACGTTCTACCTCGGAACCGACAACTTTGTCGCCGGTCAGCAACTCGGCAAAGCAGGACGTCAACTTCTGGAAGCGAAGGGAGTCGACAAAGGGGGCTACGTTCAGTTCGTTGGTTACACCGACAACGACAACGCCCGCAAGCGGATGGACGGCGTGAAGGATTCGATGGGTGATGTCTACGAAGAGATCACCCGTCGGGCCGACCAAGGAGATCGCGACAAGGCTCGCGACAACGTGCGAACGACGCTCGACAACGAAGGAGACCGTATTTCGGCGCTCTTCGGTATCTGGGCTTATAACGCACCCGCAATCGCCAGCGTGGTCGAAGAACGCGGCGTCCGCGAAAAAACGGTGATCGGCACGTTCGACGCCGCCAGCGATGCCATCAAGGCGATGGGGGATGGCGGCATCGATGTGATGGTCGTGCAGAACCCGTTCGAGATGGGCAAACAATCGGTCCGTCTGCTCAAGGCGATGATCGAGGACGATGAAAAGGTCGTCAGCGAGATGTTCCCCAATAAGGATCAAAAGGATGGGGACATCTACACTACGGGTGTCCGCGTAGTGGTGCCCAGCGACCAGTCGCCGGTGAAGGCTGAGCAGTTCGATGAGAAAGTCGTCGAATTCATGACGCTGGAACAGTTTCAAGCCTGGCTCAACAAATACAACCTGAAAAGCTCATGAGCAGCGATACAGCGCCGCCGCTGTCTCGCACCTCGGGCCGAGGCACCATGTTCGGCTTTTTGCGGCCCAATGAGTGGGCGCTGGTGTTCTCGATTCTGCTCGTGATCGCCGGGACCGCTGCGCTCGACAAGAACCACACGTATTTGCGCGCACCAAAGACCGTGGCGCAAGACAATGCCCGCCGAATCGCCCCGCTTGGCATTCTGGCGCTCGGTGCTGCCGTGGTGATCATTTCCGGTGGTATCGATCTCTCGGTCGCCTCGGTTGCAGCGCTGAGCGGAACGGTCTGCGCCACGCTTCTCCTGGCGATGGGAGGTGATCGGTTTGATACTGACGAAGGTCTGCCGGCCGGAATTCTGACCGCAGCGATAGGCATATCGGTCGCATCGGGCCTGGTCATTGGCACGCTGCATACGTGGTTGATCACGGTATTGCGTCTGCCGCCGTTCATTGTGACCCTGGGTTCACTCGTCGGCTTGCGCAGTTTTGCCCGCGCGCTTTGCTTTTATATGACGGGGAAGTTCAAGGGAAGTTCGTCCGAGGAATTGCCCTTCAGCGATCCGTTCTTCCTCTACATCAACACCGGGGACAACATCTGGATTCCCGTACTGGTGATGCTGATCATCGCCGCTGGTACGTGGGTGCTGCTGAACTGGACCGTGCTCGGCCGGCACATTTACGCGATGGGTGGTAACGAGCAGGCCGCTCGGCTGAGCGGCATTCGAACCGAGAACGTGAAGTGGTTCGTCTATTGCTTCAGCGCTACGTGCGCGAGCCTCGCCGGTGTGTTTTACATCGCCGAATCGGGAGCGAAGCCCTCGACGCTTGCGGCCGGTTATGAGCTGAACGCCATCGCTGCAGCCGTCGTCGGCGGGTGTAGTCTGCAAGGAGGTATCGGCACGGTGATCGGCACGCTGCTCGGCGTCGTGTTTTTGCGGGCGGTGGTCGACTCGGTGGCCCGCATCGTCCGCGGCCAGTCCGACATGTACGAAGGCATGATCGTTGGCATGGTCGTGGTGCTTGCGGTCACCTTCAGCCAACTACGCCAGATCCAGCAGTCGGGACGCCAACTCTTTCCCGGTCTGCTCGGTTGGATCGCCATGCCAGGGTTTGCCGCCGCTGCTGGTTTGGTGGTGTTGGTTTCGCTCGGCG
>Ga0164290_1002364_pt1 | contig 13769 bp, 9 predicted proteins | sample Micstemetagenome_FD_108782 | JGI IMG/M metagenome (GOLD analysis project Ga0164290, IMG submission 108782) | Contaminated culture microbial community from soil near Moab, Utah, USA - Microcoleus steenstrupii SON62 (Illumina Assembly) | ecosystem: Environmental > Terrestrial > Soil > Soil crust... | reverse complement strand
TGGCCACCTGGATCTCGCTGGCGGGCGTCCTGGCCTGCGTCACCCTGCTCGTGCGGCCAGCGCTTCGTAGACCTCGGTCGCCCGGGCCAGGAGTCGGGCGTGGCGGGGGGCGGCCAGCTGCTCGGTGAGCCAGAGCTTCTCGGCCTTGCGGACCGGTGACGGGCGGGGCACGACCCGCTCGCTGGCCCGGTCGCCGTAGAGCTCCTCGTAGTGGGCATCGATGCGGGCGAACACCCGGTCGACGTTCTCCGGGGTGTGGTCGAACCGGGGGAACGAGGTGCCGAAGCGCTCGTTGAGCCGGTCGGTGACCACCCCGAAGTCGGAGGTGATCTGCTCGAAGGTGCCGACGACGAGGTCGTCGACCAGCGGGAGCACCAGCCGGTGGTGGTGGATGTACTCGTCGTAGGCCGGGCCGATGCGCACGTGCGGGGCGGCGGTGAGGAGGCTGGCCAGGCAGGCGACCGGCTCCCGCACGACGAAGAGGGTCGGCTTGCCCAGGGCGACCGCCCGCCGCACCTGGGCCGGGACGTGGACGTGGCTCGACACCGGCAGGGGGCCGCCGTTGGCGTCCTGGAGGGCGAAGTAGGCGAAGGTGTTGCCCGAGCGCGGGAAGCCCTCGATCACCGCCTCGGTCTGGGCCGTGATGGCCCGCTTGGGGCTGCCGGGGGTGCCCCGCAGGACGAGGGGCAGCAGGGCCGGGTGGTCGCCCAGCAGGCGGCGGGCCCGGCGCAGCAGCCGGCGCGACGTGTAGGCCGCCGACCGGCGGGTGAACGGCTCCGAGGGATCGTGGCCGTCGAGGTCGTGCTGGAAGCGGGTCTCGGTCACGGGGGGTCGGTCACCGCACCCGCTCGAGCTCGAGCACGCAGTTCCAGGTGGCGACCTCGCGCACGCCGGGCACCTTCAGGATCCAGCGCTGGCCGCTCCAGTAGCGGGGCGCGGCGTCGACCAGGCGCAGACCGGGACGGCTCCGCACGTCGGCCAGGATGCGGCCGATGTAGGTCGGCCACAGCTCGACGTAGGGGACGTTGACCCGCGGCTCGCCGAACAGCCGGCGCCACAGGGCGAGGCCGCGCTCGGGGCCGAGGAAGTGCAGCGGGACGATCTCGTGGCCGCCCCACGGGGAGTACCAGTTGGTCCAGCTCACCCAGGCCCACCCTCCCGGGCGCAGCACCCGCTCGATCTCGTCGAAGACCGGCGGCGTCTCCGGCGTGTGCTCGAGCAGGTTCGAGCAGTAGACGCCGTCGAAGGTGCCGTCGGGGAAGGGCAGGCGGGTGGCATCGCCCCGGACCCCGCCGGGGAGGGGCTCGCCGGTGGCCAGCAGCTTGGCCGGGTCCATGTCGAGGGGGACGACCTCGGCCCCGGCGTCGCGCATGGCCCGGGTGTCGTAGCCGTGGCCGCAGCCGAGGTCGAGGACCCGGGCGCCGGCGAAGGGGTGGGGGAAGGTGGCGATCGAACGTCGGGCCAGCGCCTCGTAGAACGGGTCCGGGTCGTGCTTCTCGGCGGTGAACAGCTTGAACAGCTCCCACGACGTGGGCAGCGCCTGGCCGTCCGCGCCGGTCGTCCGCGCCGGCGGTGCCGGCGTTTCGACCTGTGCCGTCTGGGCCGGCTGGGCCGCTCGCGGGCCGGCCGGGTCCGGCCGCCGCACCTTGCGGCGCGAGCGGGGGAGGCGGCCGGCGGCGACGGTGGCGTGGGCGACCTGCTCGAAGCGCTCGACGGTGGCATCCCAGCTGAACTGGAGGGCCCGGTCCCGGGCGCCCTCGCCCAGCTTGGCCCGGAGGTCGTCGTTCTGGGCCAGGTCGATCCACATCTCGACCATCTCCCGCTCGTCGCGGGCCAGCAGCCCGGTGCGGGCCGAGACGACCGAGTCGCGCACGCCGGGGGCGTCGAAGGCCAGCGTCGGGGTGCCGTGGGCGGCGGCCTCCATCACCACCAGGCCCCAGCCCTCCAGCATCGACGGGTGGAGCAGGATCCACGCCTCCCCGTAGAGGCGGTCGCGCTCGGCCGCCGAGATGTGACCGGTGAGCTCGAGCCCGGGCACGTCGAGGCCGGCGATGCGCTCCTCCTCCGGGCCGTCGCCCACGATCACCAGCCGGCCGCCGACGACCGGCTGGACCTGGCGCCACAGCCGGGCGAGGAGGTCGTAGCGCTTGTGCGGCACCAGCCGGCCGACGGCCAGGAACAGCGGCTCGGCTGCCTTCTCCGGCACGACCTCGGGCACCTCGACGCCGTTGGGCACGACGTGGATCCGGTCGGGCGCGACACCCAGGTCGATCAGGGCCTCGGCGCTCGACGGCGACACGGTGACGAAGGGGCTGGTGGCGTAGGCCGCCGGCATGGCGTGGCGCTCGAGGGTGCGGCCGACGGCGGCCACCGCCGGCGAGAACCACTGCGACCACTGCGCGGTGTGGACGTGGTGGACGAAGCAGATGGTCGGTCGCCGCCGCCACAGGGGCGAGTAGAAGGCCATGCCGTTGGCCACGTCGACGACGAGGTCGGCGTGGCGCTGGTGGCGCAGGTGGGCCACCGGGGTCTGCAGGTACTGGGAGAACTTCCCGCCGCCGTCGCGCACCCGGTACGGGTGCTCGGTGATGGGGCCGCCGGCCCGCAGCTCGACCCGGTGGCCCCGTCGGGCCAGCCCGGCGGCGAGCTGGTCGATCATGACCTCGCTCCCCCCGGCCAGCGGGTGGCTGGTGTCGCGCCAGGCGTTGATGGCGATGTGGAGGGGCCGCCGCGGCCCAGCGGTGTCGATGTCGGTCATCCCTGGATCCATGGGGCGTCCAGCCCGCGCCGCCCCGCCCCCCGGCGAGCTGTGCTCACGGCGGCGCCAGGGTAGGCGGTCCGGTGCCCGTCCCGCCACGGTCGGCGCGCCCGGCCCGGTCAGGGCCCCTGGCCGTGCGATCCTGTCGCCTGTGGTGCCGTCGTGACCGCCGGGGCGGTCCCTCCCCTCGATCGTCGCCGCGACCACCTCTGGGCCTGGCTGGTCGGGCTGGCGGCGGCGCTGCTGGTCGTCGGGCCCGGGTTGGGCCGGGGGGCCTGGCTGAACGTCGACCTGGTCGTCACCGACGTGACCCCGGTGCCCCGGGGCGTCTGGGGCCTCGGACCCGAGCTCCCCCGGCGGGTGCCCTTCGCCCTGCCCTTCGCCTGGCTGTCGGCCCTGGTGCCCGGCGCCCTGCCGTGGAAGCTGGCCGTCGTCGCCGCCCTCGCCTCGTGCACCGCCGGCACGTGGCGGCTGGTGGCCCGGTGGGCGCCGACGTCGTCGCCCCTGGTGCGGGCGGGCGCCGGGCTGATCGCCGGGGTCGGGCCCTTCGCCACGACCCGCCTGGGCGCCGGCCACCTGGGCATGACCTTCGCCCTCGGCCTCCTGCCGTGGGCCCTCCCCGCCCTCCTGCGCCCCCTCGAGCGCCCGGCCCGGACGGTGCTGTGGGCCGTGGCCCTCGGGGTGACCGGTCCCTTCGGCGGCACCGTCGCCCTGCCCGTGCTGGCCGCCGGGCTGCTCGGCGCCGGGGCCTGGCGGCCGGGACGGCGCCGCGCCGCCCTCAGAGCGGCCCTCGGGGCGCTGGTGGCGCAGGGGCCGTGGCTCGTCCCGACGGTGGTGGTGGCGGCCCAGGGCACCGACATCCCCTCGGCCGGCGACTTCCCCACTGACCTCTCCGGCCCCGGCGGCGTCCTCCGGCTGCTGGCCGGGCACGGGTTCTGGCGGACGCCGTCGCAGATCGGCGGCGCCCAGGGGTGGGAGGTGGCGGTGGGCGGGCTGGCGCTGGCCGTCCTGGCCGTCGCCGGCTGGCGCCGGCTGGACGAGGACCTGCGGGTGCCGGTCGGCCTGGTCGGCGTCGTCGGCCTGCTCGGCGCGGCGTCCTCCTCCGTCCCGGGGCTCGACGCACTGGTCGAGGCGCTGGTGGACACCCCGGCCGGCGCCGCCGTGCGGGAGGGCCAGCGCCTGCTCGCCCTCTGGGTCGTGGTGGCGGCGCCGCTGGCCGCCCTGGGCGCCGAGGCCCTCGCCCGACGGGTGGGACCCGGGCTCCGCCCGGTCGTGGTGGCCGTCCCCCTGGTGCTCGCCGTGCTCGGCGCCGGCCCGGCGCTCTGGGGCGTCGGCGGCGCCCTCGAGCCGGTCGTGCTCCCCCCGGCCTGGTCCGAGGTGCGCGCGGCCGTGCACGACGACCCGGGCACGGTGCTCGTCCTGCCCTGGCAGGCCTACCCCGGCCTCGCCGTCACCGAGGGCCGGCCCGTCGTCTCCCCCCTGGGCGTCTACCTGGGCTGCGACGTGCTGGCGTCGAGCGACCCCGGCTTCGGCGACGGCCGCCGCGAGCGCGCCGACGACCGGGAGGCACGGGCCGAGGCCGCCGCCGCGGGGCTGGCGGACGGCCGCGACGTCCACGACGACCTGGTCGCCCTGGGCGTGCGGTGGGTCGTCACCGTGCCCAACCAGGGTCGCCGGGTCGACCCGGAGGCGCCGACGCCGGCCGGGCTGCGGCCCGTCGTGGTCACCGAGGAGATCAGCCTCCACGAGGTCGCCGGATGGGCCCCGGCCCGGCGCAGCTCCGACGGCACCGCCGTCGCCGTCGACCGCCCGGTCGCCCCCGTGCTGCGGACCGACGACGCCGCCGTGGTGGTGGCCGCGCCCGGGAGCGGGGGTTGGCGGCGCGACGGCCGATCCCGCACCACCGAGCACGGCCTCCTGGCGCTGCCCGACGGCGCCCGCACGGCGTGGTACCCCGGCGCCGGCGCCGTCGTGGCCGCCGACCTCGCCGCCGTGGGCCTCGCCGCCCTCGGCCTGTCCCGGCTCCGCTCCACCCACCGGTCGTGACGCCCGTCACCGCCCCGACCACGGGATGGTTGACCAGGAGGTGGTGGTGCCCTAGCCTCCGCCCAGTTCACATCTGGGGAATCTTTCAAGGAGACGTACATGCAGCGGACCATCAGGGCGGTTGCCGGGCTCTGCGTGTTGACGGCGACGCTTTTCGTCGGCGGCGCGCTGGCAGGGTCTCCTGCAGGGGCGCAGGAGTGCGGGGGCTACTTCGGCCCGCCGTGCGAGGAGGACGTGCTCGAGTTCGAGTACCCCGCCTGCGTCGAGGCCGGTGAGGCCTTCACCGTCACCGGTTCGGTCACGCCGGCCGACGCCGCGTCGGCCGACGACGCCATCGACTTCGACATCGACGGCGAGTCGGTCGGGTCGCTCGACATCGACGACGACGGCACCTTCTCCGGCTCGCTCACGGCGCCGAACCTGGCCCTGGGCGACTACACGATCACCGGGGTCACCGGCGAGCTGTCCGCCAGCGGCGACATCTCCGTCTGCGACGACTCCAACGTCGGCCCCGGCGGCGGCAACAACAACGGTGGCCCCGGCAGCAACGGTGGCACCGGCGGCGTCGGCAACGGCAACGGCAACGCCAGCGGCGGGACCGGCTCGGGCGCCCTGGCCCGCACCGGCTTCGACTCGGTCCCCATGATCACCCTGGGTGCCGCCGTCGTGATCCTCGGCGCCGCCGCCGTCTACGGCAGCAAGCGCCGCCGGATGGCCTGACCCTCCACCCCCTCTGACCGGAGGCCGGCCCGCACGGGCCGGCCTCTTGTCGTTTTGCACCAGTCTCGTCGGACGCCTCGCCTGGCGGCTCGGCCTCCTCCTCGAACGGTTCGGGCTCGCTGTGCTCGCGCTGTCCCAGCGGCGGTCGGCTCGTTCCTCGCAGACACGCCGCTTCGTCTGGGGGCTGCGCCCCCAGGCCCCCAGCGGCTGCGCCGGGCCGGGCCGCTCCGTCTGCGATCGTCGGGGGCGGGACGGGTCCTGCGGCGAGCCACCGCTCCTCGTGCTGCTCGCTGGGGCTGTTTCGGCCCGGCCCGTCGTGGAAGGGCGGTGCAGCCGGCGACGCGGGTCTCGGGGCGTCTCGTCGCTCTGGCTCGTCGGGGATTGCTACCGAAGCGTGACCGGATCTCAGGACCCGATGGAGAGGCTGGTCAGCGGTTCCTCAGGGGGCGGGGGAGGAGGAGGGCGGCGGCGAGGACCAGGAGGACGGCGAGGGCGCTGCTGGGGGGGAGCTCGATCTCGGCGGCGGGGGCCCAGGTGGAGAAGCGCTCGACCAGCCAGCGCTGCCACGGGGCCACCACCACGACGGCGCCGACCAGGCCGGCCAGGCCGTGGCCCACGGTCACCCCACGGGTGCGGGGGTCGATGGTGAGGGCGGCCACGACCAACGGCAGGGCCAGGCCCAGGACCGGGAGGGCCAGCACGGCGGCGCCGTAGGCGGCGCCGGCCAGGGCGGCCGACAGCGGCGTGCGGCCGTCGGGATCGCCGGCCAGGAGGGCGCCGGCGACGCAGAGGGCGGCCAGCGCCGCGGCCAGGTCGGCCCGCACGACCACGAGCCCCAGGACCACCGTCCCGGCGGCCAGGAGCACCGATCGCGGGCCGGCCCGGCGGGCCACGACGAGGGCGGCGGCCACCGCGGCGCCGGCGCCGGCCAGGGCCGTCCAGGTCCGGGCCCCACCCGGCGCCACCGCCGCGACCACCACGGCCAGCGGCGGCTCGGTGCCGTCGACCACGACCACGCCCTCCTCGGTGGTGCCCCAGCCCCGACCCAGGCGCACGTTGGCGGCGACCTCGTCGGTGGCGTCGGGCAGGGCGGGGGCCAGCACGGCAAGGGCCACCACGGCGGCCAGGGCGATCCCGGCCAGCGGGGCCCAGGTGCGGATCCCCGCCACGAGCGCGGTGCGGTCGAACGTCCCGGCCCGGTCGGCTGCGGCCCGGGAACCGGGCTCGACGGCAGCCGCAGCGGCCGGCACCGGCGCTCGATCCCGCATGGCCAGGGTCACCACGGCGGTCAGGGCGAAGAGGGCGGCGATGAGCCCGGCGGTGGCCGCCGTCGGGCGGTCGGCGGCGAAGCTGGAGCGGAGGGCGTCGTCGTCGACCGGCACCTCGATCACCGTGGCCAGGGCGGCCACCACCAGGGCCACGGGCGCGGCGGCGGCGACCAGCGTCACCGGCCGGCGGAAGGTCGAGGCCACGCCGACCACGGCGGCGGCGAGACCGACCCACCCGCCGAGCAGCCACCCGGCGGCGGCGAGGGGGACCGCCCGGAGGGCGAAGCGGGCGAGGGGCTCCCCCTCCGCCGTGGGCGGGGCCGCGGGCGCGGTGGTGGCGGCGGTCATCGCTCGCCATCTTGTCGGACGCGGCGGGCGGGGTGGAGCAGCAGCACCAGGCAGACGCCGGCGCCGAGCAGGCTCAGGCCGAGCGCCACCCGGTAGGTGCGCTGGGGCTGGAAGCGGAGCGCCACCTCGCGGTCGGCACCCGCGGGCACGGCCCAGGCGCTCTGGCCGTCGAGCTCGACCGGTGCGCCCAGCGAGCGGCCGTCGGCGGTCGCCCGCCATCCGGGGTCGTAGGACTGGCCGCTCAGCACGACGGCCGGGTCGTCGCCGTCGAGGGCCACGTCGAGCCGCCCCGGTCCCCGGGAGGTGGCCCGGCCGGCGACGGCGGCCGCGCCGGCTGGCGCGGCCAGGGCGTCATCGGTGGCCAGCACCAGCGTGTCGACCCGCGCCCCGGCCAAGGCGTCGAGGTGGTGGGCGCCGGCGTCGAGCGGGAGGGGGGCGCAGGCCTCGACCGGCACGGAGCGCTCGTCGAGGTCGCCGTCGGCCACCCGCAGCGGCACCGGCCTCCCGTCGACCGCCACCACGCCCGCCCCGCAGGCGGCCGAGGACCCCGCCGATCCCGCCGGTCCGGGCCGGGGGAGCGGGCCGTCGGCCCCGTCGACCTCGACCTCGAGGATCCGGACCCGGCGCGACCCGGGATCGTCGACCGGCACCTCCACGACCAGGCGCCTCTGGTCCCCGGCATCGAGCGAGGCGGTGCCGACCCGGTCGCACCCCGACCGGCAGCCCGGCTCGGGGGCCAGCGCCACCGGCACCGGCGCCCGATCGCCGGCGGCCACCGACACCAGCACCTCGTCGAGCGGGACGTCGGACGCCCCGCCGCCGACCCGGACCGTCACCGTCGCCACGTCTTGCTCGGGGAACCGGACGGTGAGGCGCTCGCCCTCGGCCGCGCGCCCGATCCACCCCGTCGCCGGGTCGCCGTCGAGGGCCAGCGCCCCCCGGCCCTCCGACGGCAGGGACGGCCGTGACGTCCCCCAGGCCCCGACGTCGCCGCCGAGGAGGGCGTCGACGGCCTGGTCGGGCAGCTCCCGGCCGCCGCGGACGGTGCCGGTGACGGCGAAGGACCGGTTTCCCGCGACGGTGAGCGAGCGCCGCAGCACCCGCTCCTCCTCGACGCGCGATGCCTCGACGGTGCGCTCGATGCCCGACCGGCTCATCACGTAGGCGAGGGGCGCGGCGTCGGCCCCGTCGGCGGTGACCGCCCGGGTGGGCAGGGCGATGCGCTCGCGCAGGTCGAGGGGCCCGTCCTCGGCCTCCACCTCCACGTCCACCAGGCCCACGGCGGCCTCGCCATCGCCCTCCACGGCGGCGATCCGCACCTCGACCCGGTCGGTCTCCGCCGGGTCGAACACCGCCTCGCCGGCCCCCTCGGCGCCCAGCTCCATCCGCTCGACCCGATCGCCCACGACGACGTCGACCGCCGTGACCCGCCGCAGGCGGCCGTCGGGTCGCACCGGCGTGACCGACACGCGGCGCACCGGGTGGGGCGAGGCCAGGGCCACGACGAGGGCGTCACCGACCGGGTCGCGCTGGCCGCCGGTGCGCCACGACGTGGCCAGGTCGCGATCGACGGCGGCGGCGGGGCGGAACCAGGGCGTGAACCCACCCAGGCCGACCTCGCCGGTGGCCTCGACGGCGCGGGCGGCGCCGTGGGTCGCCACCGTCTGGGTGCCGTCGTGGCCGAAGAGGTCGGCGGGGGAGACAGGGCCCGGGTCGCCCTCGGCCGGCAGCACCTCCGACGCCACCGGACCCGGCCCGCGGATGAGGGTCAGCCGGCGCCGGTTGGTGTCGGTGACGACGAGGGGCGAGCCGTCGGCCAGCTGCGCCTCCAGGTCCGAGGTCGAGCGGGAGCCGGCGAAGGCGAGGGGGCGGTCGCCCTCGAGCAGCCCCAGGTCGGCCAGGATCGGCCACGCGTCGCCGCCCCCCTCGACCAGCAGCGGTGCGGCCGTCGAACGGGCGAGCGGCTGGGTCCCGTCCACCCCCGGGACGGCGAAGACCTCGAGCGGCGCCAGCTCGGCCTCCCGCTCGGCCAGTCGGGAATCGTCACCGGGCGCGGTCGTGTCGGTGCCCGGGTCGCCGAAGGTCTCCACCAGCGGCAGGTCGTCGGACCCCCGCAGCGGCTCCAGGGCGTCGGGCCGCGGGACGCGCAGACGCTCCCAGTCGAGGTCGTTGCGGACGATCACCCACCCGACGCCCAGGCGGCGGGCCACGGCGGCCAGGGCGGCGGCGTCGAGGCGGCCCTCGTCGAGCCGGCGGGCCAGGGCGTCGACGATGTCGGCCGTCAGCGGCGTGCTGACCGGGAAGTTGGTCGGCACGACGTTGGGGTGCCGGCGGAAGAGGGTGTCGAGGACGTCGTCGCCCACCCACCCCCAGCGGTAGGCGGTCTGGGTCGAGCCCGGGAGCACCAGCACCCGGGCGTCGCCGGGCTGGGCCTCGATCCACGCCGCCGCCTCGACCCAGTGGGGGGCGATGGCCTCGACCTGGCGGTCGTCGGCGTAGAGGCGCCCCTGCCACAGCGGGACGGCGGTGGCCAGCACCACCACGGCCAGCCCGGCCAGCGGGACGTGGCGCAGCCGTCCGTCCCGGCGGGCCAGGGCGGTGCCCCACGCCGAGGCGCCGGTGGCGGCCAGGATGGCCACCCCGATCAGGAGCCCGCTGCCGGCCTTGTAGGTGGTGCGGAACGATGCCAGCGAGGGGACGGCGTCGTAGCCCTCGAGCAGCAGCCGCCCGAGCGGCGACCGGCCGCCGAGGGCGCTGGGGTTGGACCCGACCATGATGGCCACCGACAGCACGGCCAGGCCGCCCCACAGCACCCGCAGGCGCCAGCGCAGGCGCCACACGGCCACGAGGGCCACCACGGGCACGGCGAAGGTGAGCAGCGCGCCGGGCAGCGTCTCGAACCAGGCCACCGCCCCGGGCACGTCGCCGTCGCGGCCGGGCGTGCCGAAGTACGTGAGCCAGTAGCCCAGGCCCCGCCACGACTCGCTCCAGCTCGACGTCTGGTTGACCTCGACCACGCCCTCGGTGGTCAGCAGCCGCTGGGCCAGCGGCCCCGAGCCGAGACCGACCTTCACCAGCGCGGCCAGGTCGACCCACAGGGTCAGGAGGCCGGCGCGGGCCAGCCAGCCCAGCGCCGAGCGCCACGTCGCCTCCCGCTCGACGAGCACGGCCACCAGCACGAGGGGCACGACCCACAGGGCCGCCAGGAGCAGGCTGGGCGGGTCGGTGTCGCCGCCGGAGGCGACGAGCAGGGCCCAGGCCGCCGCCCACCGCCAGGGCCGGTCGCCCCGGAGCCCGAGGCGGGCCACGGCCAGCAGCCACGGGGCGATGGCGAAGGACCAGAAGAGGTTGGTCGGGACGAGGAAGGTGGTGGCGTAGGGGCTGAGGGCGTAGGCCAGCCCGGCCACGACGTGGGTCGGTCCGACCCGGGGCTGGAAGGTCCGGAGCAGGACGACGACGCCGACCCCGGCCACGGCCAGCACCGTGGCGTGCCACACCTGTTGGGTGGCGATCGGGGACAGCCCGAGGGCCCGCAGGAGGGCGAGCGGGAGGGTCAGCGGCCAGATCTCCTCGCCGACCCGGCCCATGCCCCGGGTGCCGTCCCAGAGCGACGTCTCCCGGAGGAGGCGCCAACCGGGCGCCCAGTACTGGTCGAAGCGGTTGTCGCCGACGTAGCGGCCATCGGTGCTGAGGGCCACGGCGACCGCGGCCACCGCACCGAGCACGAAGGTCGCCGCCGGCAGCCCCCGCAGCCGCTCGATCACCGCCGGGTGAGGGTCACCCGCCGCCACCCTCGGCGGCGGTCGTGCTCGCGCCCTCGCCCGACCCGGCGCCGCCCTCGGCGGAGGTCGTGGTCGGCCCGTCGCCCTCGGCCGGGCCCTCGCCCTCGGCCGGGCCCTCGCCCTCGGCCGGGCCCTCGCCCTCGGCCGGGCCGCCGACGATGCCCTGCCCGCCGGGGCCACCGGCCACGAAGTCGTCGAAGGCCACGGGGGCGTCGCCCCGGGAGGTGAGCCCCACGCGCCCGACACCGGCCAGGTCGGGATCCTCGAAGGTGAGGGCGATGGTGCCGTTCAAGACGATCTGCACCTGCTCGCCGCTCAGCACCACGCCGACGGTGGTGCCCGCGCCGACGGGGGCGCCGGCGATGGTGCGGTAGACGGGCGAGTCGCCCTCGCCGCCCACCCGCTCGCAGTCGACGACCTTCTCGACGTTCCAGGTCGCGAACTCGGGCACCGCGTAGACCGCCCAGAAGTTGCACTCGCCCTGGTACCGGAAGACCATGCCGGCGCCGTTGGCGATGGTGGTCAGCCGCACCTGGGCCTGGGGATCGGGGTAGCCGGTGGCGACGTAGACCGTGTTGCGGCGCTCGGTCTCGGGCTGGGCCACGACGGCCTCGCCGGAGCGGATGGCCCACGTGCCGGACTGGACGACCCAGGGCGCACCGCTGGGCAGGCTGCCGAGGCCGTCGTCGCTGTCGTCGCGGTTGAAGGTGTCGGAGGTGCCGGCGATGGTGATGGCCCCGCCGCCGCCCGGGGTCGACCCGGCCCCGCCCGACGCCTGGCCGGCGACCGACGTGGTGGTCCCCCCGTCGGCGGTGTCGTCCTCGTCGCCGCCCCGGGTCAGGACGAAGGCGACGGCGGCGATCACGAGGAAGGCCACCGCGGCGATGATCAGCACCCGGCGCCGGTCGTCCTCCCCCTCGGGGCGGGCCGGCGCGCCGTCGGCCTCCCGGCCCGCGGTGCCGCTCCCGGCAGGGGCGGCGAACGACGGGCCCGTCCGCTCGGCCGGCGCGGCGGCGGGCTCGACCGGGGCGGCGCCGGCCTCGGGGGCGGGCGCGGCCGGCTCGGGGGCGCGGGCGTCCGGGTCGTCCCAGGGGTTGGTGTCGTCGGTGGGCACGGCCGGTGGACTGTAGTGCGTGACCGGCCGTCGCCTCGCGTCAGCGGGCGGGCTGGCGGGTGCGGTCGACGACGGCGTCGGCCTCGATCTCGACCCGCCAGCGCTCGTCGAGCAGGCCGGCGACCACGACGGTGGTGTTGGCCGGGCGGACGGCGCCGAAGACGTGGCGGTGGGCGCGCGCCACGGCGTCGAAGTCGCCCGCGTCGACGAGGTAGATCCGCGTCCGCACGACATCGGCCATGTCGCTGCCGGCCTCGATCAGCGCCCCCTCGATGATCTCCAGGCAGCGCCGGGCCTGGGCCTCGACGTCGGCGTCGACCGAGCCGTCGGGCAGCTGCGGGGCGGTGCCGGCCACCACGACCTGGTCGCCGACCCGCACGGCCCGGCAGTAGCCCATGAGCAGCTCCCACGGCCCTCCGGAGGACACCCGACGGCGGTTCTCGTCCATCCCCCGGACGCTAGGCCCTGGCAGGCTGGTCCCATGACGGGTTCCGACGAGGTCTACGCCCGGTCGGCCGACGCCTACGACCTGGTCTACGACGGCATCGGCAAGGACTACGCGGCCGAGGCGGCCGAGGTGGCGGCGCTGGTGCGCGACCGCTGCCCGTCGGCCCGCACCCTCCTCGACGTCGCCTGCGGCACCGGCGCCCACCTGCTCCACCTGCGTGACGCCTTCGCCGTCGAGGGCGTCGAGCTGAGCGCCCACATGGCGGCCCGGGCCTGGACCCGTCTGCCCGGCGTCCCCATCCACCAGGGCGACATGCGCCTGTTCGACCTCGGTCGCCGCTTCGACGCCGTCACCTGCCTGTTCTCGTCGATCGGCTACACCCGGACGCCCGAGGACCTCCACCGGGCGCTCACGGCCATGGCCGCCCACCTCGAGCCGGGCGGCGTGCTGGTGGTCGACGCGTGGATCACCCCCGACGACTGGACCGACGGCCACCTCGACGCGGTGGCCGTCACCGAGGCCACCCGGGCGGTGGCCCGCACCAGCCGGTCGTACCGCATGGGGCGCACCAGCGTCGTCGACATGACGTGGGTCGTGACCACCACGGCCGGCACCGACACCTTCGCCGAGCGCCACGAGCTGGGCCTGTTCACGGGCGACGAGACCCGCTCCTCGTTGGAGGGCGCGGGTCTCGTCGACGTCGTGGAGCTGGCGGGCGCCGTGCACGGGCAGCGCTCCCGCTGGGTGGCGACGGCGCCGTAGGGCGGCGCCGCCGAGTCGCCGTCAGGCCGCCTCGGCGGCGGCCTCTTCGACGCTCTTGGTGAACACGCCCTTGGAGAAGGCGATGGCGGCGGCCACGACGATGGCGGCGACGACGGCGATGACGATGCCGGCGACCTCGCCCTTCTGGCGGAGCTGGGCCAGGGCGCCCTCGTCGTAGAAGCCGATGATCGCCGGGAGGATCAGCAGCGACACCAGGTTCATCACCTTGATGAGCGGGTTCAGGGCGGGCCCGGCGGTGTCCTTGAACGGGTCGCCGACGGTGTCGCCGATGACGGCCGCCTTGTGGGACTCGGAGCCCTTGCCGCCCTCGGCGCCGTCCTCGATGTACTTCTTGGCGTTGTCCCAGGCGCCGCCGGCGTTGCTCAGGAAGTTGGCCATCAGCTGGCCCACGACGATGACCGAGGCGAGGAAGGCGCCCAGCGAGATGGGTCCGAGGCCGAAGCCGATGATCACCGGCGCCAGCACGGCGATGATGGCCGGCGTGGCCAGCTCGCGCAGCGAG
>Ga0164290_1002363_pt1 | contig 13782 bp, 11 predicted proteins | sample Micstemetagenome_FD_108782 | JGI IMG/M metagenome (GOLD analysis project Ga0164290, IMG submission 108782) | Contaminated culture microbial community from soil near Moab, Utah, USA - Microcoleus steenstrupii SON62 (Illumina Assembly) | ecosystem: Environmental > Terrestrial > Soil > Soil crust... | reverse complement strand
CGCGCGAGGAACTGTTCTACGACAAGGCGAAACTGCTCGCGAACGGCGAACGCTGGGAACGGCAGATCGCCTCGAACATCGCGGCCGACGCGCCGTACCGTTGACACCCGGCCGCTCGCGTAGCCGGAGGGGGAAGAGAACGACCGGGCCATGATCATCCAGGCGCTCGCCTTTTACCTCTTTGCAGCCGTCACCGTGGCCTCGGGCTTCATGGTGATCGCGGCGCGCAATCCCGTGCATTCGGTGCTGTTCCTGATCCTCGCCTTCTTCAACGCGGCGGGACTTTTCGTGCTCCTCGGGGCGGAGTTCCTGGCGATGATCCTGGTCATCGTCTATGTCGGCGCGGTGGCGGTGCTGTTCCTGTTCGTCGTCATGATGCTCGACATCGACTTCACGGAACTGCGCGAAGGCTTCCTGCAGTATCTGCCTGTCGGCGGGCTGATCGGCCTCATCCTTCTGGTGGAACTCATCCTGGTCCTCGGGACCTGGGTGGTGGCCCCGGAAGCCGCCAAGGTCGCGACCACACCGATCCCGTCGCCGGAGCAACTCGCCAATACGCATGCGATCGGCCATGTGCTCTATACGAAGTACGTCTTCCTGTTCCAGGTTGCCGGCTTGATCCTGCTGGTCGCCATGATCGGCGCCATCGTTCTGACCCTCAGGAGCCGGGACGGCGTACGCCGCCAGCGCATCGGCACGCAGGTCGGCCGTCGGCGTGAGGACGCGGTGGAAATCCGCAAGGTCGGCCCCAGGCAGGGCGTGTGAGGGAGGGGCGGGGGAAATGCTGACCATCGGCCTCGGCCACTATCTGACCGTCGCGGCGATTTTGTTCACGCTCGGCATCTTCGGGATTTTCCTGAATCGTAAGAACGTCATCATCATCCTGATGTCGGTCGAGCTGATGCTGCTTGCCGTCAACATCAACCTCGTCGTGTTTTCCTCCTTCCTCGGCGATCTGGTCGGCCAGGTCTTCGCTCTCTTCGTGCTCACCGTGGCGGCGGGCGAGGCGGCGATCGGACTTGCCATCCTGGTCGTCTATTTCCGCAACCGCGGCTCGATCGAGGTCGAGGACGTCAATCTGATGAAGGGCTAGAGCCTTGTACGCCGCGATCGTCTTCCTGCCGCTCCTGGCGGCGCTCATCGTCGGCCTGTTCGGGCGCATTATCGGCGACCGCGGGTCGCAGGTGATCACCTGCGGCGCCGTGCTGCTTGCCGCGATCATGTCCTGCTTCGCCTTCGCCAAGGTGACTTTCGGCAACAGCCCGACGACGGTCGTGCTCTTCGACTGGATCGTCTCCGGCGACATGAAGATCTCCTGGGCCCTCAAGATCGACCAGCTCACCGCCGTCATGCTGGTGGTGGTGAACGGGGTCAGCGCGCTGGTCCATGTCTATTCCGTCGGCTACATGTCGGAAGATCCCCACAAGCCGCGCTTCATGGCCTATCTGTCGCTGTTCACCTTCGCCATGCTGATGCTGGTGACGGCCGACAACTTCGTGCAGATGTATTTCGGCTGGGAGGGTGTCGGCCTCGCATCCTATCTCCTGATCGGCTTCTGGTACGAGAAACCGACCGCGAGCGCCGCGGCGATCAAGGCATTCGTGGTCAACCGGGTCGGCGATTTCGGCTTCGCGCTCGGTATCTTCGGCATCTTCATGGTGTTCGGCTCGGTGGAGTTCGCCACCGTCTTCGCCAAGGCGCCGGAGATGGCGGGAAAGACCTTCCAGTTCCTGAACTGGGAGGTGGACGTGATGACCACGATCTGCCTCCTCCTCTTCCTGGGCGCCATGGGCAAGTCGGCGCAGGTACCCCTTCACACCTGGCTGCCGGACGCGATGGAGGGTCCGACTCCGGTTTCGGCGCTGATCCATGCCGCGACCATGGTGACCGCCGGCGTATTCATGGTGGCGCGCTGTTCGCCCTTGTTCGAACAGGCGCCGATGGCGCTTCAGGTCGTGGCCGTGATCGGCGCCTTTACCGCCTTCTTCGCCGCGACCATCGGCCTGGTGCAGAACGACATCAAGCGCGTGATCGCCTACTCCACCTGTTCGCAGCTCGGCTACATGTTCTTCGCAGCGGGCCTCGGCGCCTATCCCGTGGCGATCTTCCACCTCTTCACGCACGCCTTCTTCAAGGCGCTCCTCTTCCTCGGCGCCGGCTCGGTGATTCATGCCATGCATCACGAGCAGGACATGCGCAACATGGGCGGTCTGTGGCGGAAGATCCCGCAGACCTACGCCCTCATGTGGATCGGCTCGCTCGCGCTGGCGGGCGTGCCGATCTTCGCCGGCTATTATTCCAAGGATGCCATTCTGGAAGTGGCATTCGCCGCCGGCACCGGGCCCGGCGACTTCGCTTTCGTGCTCGGTCTGGGAGCGGCGATCCTGACCGCCTTCTATTCCTGGCGTCTCATCTTCATGACCTTCCACGGCCATCCGCACGACCATCACCATTACGAGGCTGCGCACGAAAGCCCGCTCGTCATGATGATTCCGCTCTATGTGCTTGCCGCGGGCGCGATCTTCGCGGGCATCCTCTTCGCCGGTCCGATGACCGGTCACCACTGGCAGGAGTTCTGGGGGGATTCGATCGCCGTTCGTGACGGCAACAAGATCATGGAGACGTTCCATGACGTTCCCACCTGGGTGAAGTGGGCGCCGGTCGCCGCCGGAGCGCTCGGCATACTGCTGGCGTGGTGGATGTATATCCGCGCCCCGCGCGTGCCCAAGGACCTCGCGGCCCGCAACGAGCCGCTCTACAAGTTCCTGCTGAACAAGTGGTACTTCGACGAGCTGTACGACCTGATCTTCATCCGCCCGGCCATGTGGCTGGGACGCCTTCTCTGGAAGGGTGGCGACGGCCGGATCATCGACGGCCTCGGGCCTGATGGCGTTTCGGCCACGGTGATCAAGCTGGCCAAGCGCGCCGTGTTGCTGCAGACCGGCTATCTCTACCACTATGCGTTCGCGATGCTTATCGGGGTGGCCGGGCTGGTCACCTGGTACTTCGCGACATCCGCCTCCGGCGCGGGGCACTGAGCGATGGGCACCTGGCCGCTTCTCTCCACCGTCACCTTCCTGCCACTGGTCGGCGTGGTCTTCATCCTGCTCTTCATCCGCGAAGACAGCGATCTGGCCAAGCGCAACATCCGCATGGTGGCGCTGTGGACCACCATCATCACCTTCGCGGTCAGCCTGCTGATCTGGAAGGATTTCGATCCGCGTACGGCGGGGTTCCAGTTCGTCGAGAAGCAGGACTGGATCGGTGCCGGTATCGACTATCACATGGGGGTCGACGGCATCTCCATGCTGTTCGTCATCCTGACCACCTTCCTCATGCCGATCTGCATCCTGGCCAGCTGGGAGGCGATCGAAACGCGGGTGAAGGAGTACATGATCGCCTTCCTGATCATGGAAACGCTGATGATCGGCGTCTTCTGTGCGCTGGACGTGGTCGTCTTCTACCTCTTCTTCGAAGCCGGCCTGATCCCGATGTTCCTGATCATCGGTGTCTGGGGCGGCGCGAGGCGCATCTACGCGACCTTCAAGTTCTTCCTCTACACGCTGGCGGGCTCGGTCCTGATGCTGCTCGCCATCCTCGCCCTCTACTTCAAGGCCGGTACCACCGACATCCCGGCGCTGATCCAGCTCGCCGGCGAGGGCAAGCTCTACGGCCTCTCGGTACAGAAATGGCTGTGGCTCGCCTTCATGGCGTCGTTCGCCGTCAAGGTACCGATGTGGCCGGTTCACACCTGGCTGCCGGACGCGCATGTGGAAGCGCCTACCGCGGGCTCGGTCATCCTGGCCGGCGTATTGCTCAAGATGGGCGGCTACGGCTTCCTGCGCTTCTCCATCCCGATGTTCCCGGAAGCGACCCAGTTCTTCACGCCGCTGATCTTCGCCATGTCGGTCATCGCCGTGATCTACACCTCCCTCGTCGCCCTGATGCAGGAGGACATGAAGAAACTGATCGCCTATTCATCGGTCGCGCATATGGGCTTCGTCACCATCGGGATATTCACCTTCACCACCCAGGGCGTGCAGGGCGGCATCTTCCAGATGCTGGCGCATGGCGTCGTTTCGGGTGCGCTCTTCCTCTGCGTGGGCGTCGTCTATGACCGGCTGCATACGCGCGAGATCGCCCGCTACGGCGGCCTGGCCCGCAACATGCCGATGTACGCCTTCGTCTTCATGGTCTTCACCATGGCGACCGTTGGCCTGCCGGGGACGGCCGGATTCGTCGGCGAATTCCTGGTCCTTGCGGGCGCGTTCAAGGTATCGACGTGGGTGGCGCTGCTCGCCACCACCGGCATCATCCTGGGGGCGGCCTACAGCCTCTGGCTCTACCGAAGGGTCATCTTCGGAGAACTCACCAAGCCCGACCTGAAGAAGATGATGGACCTGTCGCCGCGCGAGATCGCGATCTTCGCGCCCCTCGTCTTCGTCGTCTTCTGGATGGGGATCTGGCCCGATCCCTTCCTCGAGGTGATGGCGGTTTCCGTCGACAACCTGATCGAGCAGCACCACGCGGCATTGGACGCCGGCCGCAAGCTCGCGACCCTGCGCTAGAGGGCCTCCATCATGCTCGCTGACGTTACCCTCGCGCTGCCGGAAATCTTCCTCTCCTGTGCCGCCATGGTTCTGCTGCTCGCGGGCGTGCATGCCGGCGACAAGGCGACACGAGCCGTCGCCTGGGGTGCCGTCGCCGCCCTCCTCGTCACTGCGGTCCTGGTTCTCGGGCGGGGAACGGGAAGCGCCTTCTCCGGGATGATCGTGGTCGACGCCTTCGCCTCGTTCAGCAAGATCCTCATCCTGCTCGGATCGGCCGCGGCAATCATTCTCTCGCTCGGCTACCTGCGGGCCGAGCGGATAGAGCGTTTCGAATATCCCGTGCTGATCCTGCTCGCCACCGTCGGCATGATGATCATGGTTTCGGCCAGCGACCTGATGTCCCTCTACATGGGGCTCGAACTGCAGTCGCTCGCCCTCTATGTGTGTGCCGCCTTCAAGCGGGATTCCACCCGCTCCACCGAGGCCGGCCTGAAGTACTTCGTCCTCGGCGCGCTGTCCTCGGGCATGCTGCTCTACGGAGCGTCGCTGGTCTACGGTTTCGCCGGGACCACCAGTTTCGACAGGCTGGCCGAAGTGCTGCACGGCGGGCACGAGACCTCGATCGGTCTCATTATCGGTATCGTCTTCCTCTCCGCCGGGTTCGCCTTCAAGGTTTCGGCGGTGCCTTTCCACATGTGGACCCCGGACGTCTACGAAGGCGCTCCCACGCCGGTGACCGCCTTCTTCGCCGTGGCCCCGAAAATCGCCGCCCTGGCGCTGTTCATGCGCGCCTTTCTCACGCCCTTCGGCGACATGGTCGACGAGTGGCGGCAGATCGTCGTCGCTATCTCCGTCTTGTCGATGCTGCTCGGTGCCTTCGCCGCCATCGGGCAGAGCAATATCAAGCGGCTCATGGCCTATTCCTCCATCGGCCATGTCGGCTATGCGCTGATCGGCCTGGCCGCGGCCAGCCCCGAAGGCGTGCGCGGCATCCTGATCTATCTCGCCATCTATCTCGCCATGAATGTCGGCGCCTTCGGCGTCATCCTCTGCATGCGCCGGGCCACGGGCTATGTGGAGGAGATCGGTGATCTGGCCGGCCTCGCCCGCTCGCGTCCCGGCCTTGCTGCCGCCATGGCGATCTTCATGTTCTCGCTGGCAGGTGTTCCGCCGATGGCGGGCTTCTTCGGCAAGTTCTACGTCTTCATGGCCGCGGTGAATGCCGGGCTCTATACGCTGGCGGTGATCGGCGTGCTCGCCAGCGTCGTTGGCGCCTATTACTACCTCCGTATCGTGAAGCTGATGTACTTCGATCAGCCGGCTGAACCCTTCGCCACATCCGATCGTGAAGTCGGGCTACTGACCGCCGCCGCCGGGGTGTTCACGCTGCTCTTCTTTGTCTATCCGGCGCCACTCCTTGCCGGGGCCGCGGCGGCGGCGAAGGCTCTGTTCCCGTGATCGTCCTACCGGCCGGCTATTCGCTGGTCGCGCTGGACAGGATCGACAGCACGAACGAAGAGGCGCTGCGCCGGGCCGAGGCGGGAGCGGCACACGGCACCGTCGTCTGGGCGCGGGCGCAGAGCGGGGGCCGCGGCCGCTCGGGCCGCGCCTGGTCGTCGCCCGCCGGCAATGCCTATCTGTCCGTCCTGCTGCGCCCGCAGACGCCGGCGGCGGTGACCGCGCAGCTTTCCTTCGCCGTCGCCGTCGCCATCGCGGAAGCATTGGAGCGTCTGCTGCCGTCCGGCACGCCGGTCGCCTGCAAATGGCCGAACGATATCCTGGTCGCCGAGCGGAAATGCGTGGGTATCCTGCTGCAGAGCCGCCTCACCGCCGATGGTGGCATCGCCGCGCTGGTCGCGGGCATCGGGACCAACATCGCCACCGCGCCGGCGGGAACAGATTGGGCCGCGATCTGCCTCGCCGAAGCCGGCGCGGTGGTCGAGGTGGAGGCCGTGGTGGAAGCCGAGGTGGCGGCGGTGGATCGCTGGTACCGGCTCTGGAAGGAACAAGGCTTCGCCCCGATCCGGGAGGCGTGGCTTTCCCGTGCCTATGCGTTGGGTCGCCGCATCAGGGCGCGCACCGGCGAGCGCGAGGTGCATGGCGTGTTCGAGACATTGGACGAGGGGGGCGCCTTGCTGCTTGCGGGAGATGACGGAAAGCGCCATGTCATTACCGCAGGTGAAGTGTTTCCCGTGGCCTGACCGATGCTCCTCGCCATCAACGCCAACAACACCAACACGAAGTTCGCGATATTCGACGATGGTCGGATCGTCGGCGACTGGCGTTGCGAGAGCAATCCACGGCGCACCGCTGATGAATACGTTGTCTGGCTGAACGCCCTGATGGCGCTGGAAGGCATCGATCCCAAGGGCATCGGGGGCATCATCATCGCCAGCGTAGTGCCGGCGGCAATGTTCAACCTGAAGCTCCTGTGCTCGCGACACTACGGCAAGGAGCCGCTGGTGATCGGCGACCCGGACTGCGTCATCGGTATCAACGTCCTGATCGACAAGCCCCGCGAGGTCGGCGCCGATCGCCTGGCCAACGCGGTCGGGGCCCAGATCACCTATCGCGAACCCAGCATCGTCATCGATTTCGGCACCGCGACGACCTTCGACGTCATCGATTCGAACGGCGACTATCTGGGCGGCTTGATCGCTCCCGGTATCAACCTCAACCTCGAGGCGCTGCATATGGCGACGGCAAAGTTGCCGCGCATCGCTCTGGAAAAGCCCGAGCGGGTGATCGGCAAGGATACCATCGGCGCCATGCAGGCCGGTGTCTTCTGGGGCTATGTCGCCCTGATCGAAGGGCTGGTTGCCCGCATCCAGAAGGAATTCGGCGGACCGATGATGGTCATTTCCACCGGTGGCCTCGCGCCCCTGTTCCAGGGCGCCACCGACGTCATTCGCCACCTCGATCCAGATATCACCATGCGCGGCCTGCTCGAGATCTGGCGGCGAAACCGTACCGGAGCATGAAAGCAACCGACACCCGCGATGGCCGTCTCGTCATGGTGCCGCTCGGTGGCGCCGGCGAGATCGGGATGAACCTCACCCTCTATGGTCATGCCGGCAAGTGGCTGATGGTGGATCTCGGCATTACCTTCGCCGACGAGAGCCTGCCCGGCATCGATATCCTGATGCCGGACCCGGCCTTCATCGAGGCCGAGAAAGACGACCTGGTCGCCCTTGTGCTCACTCATGCCCACGAGGACCACCTGGGCGCCGTCCATCACCTGTGGCCGCGGCTGCGTTGCCCGGTCTACGCGACCCGGTTCGCCGCGGCGATCCTGCGCCGCAAGCTGGCCGAGGCCGGGCTCGAGGAAGCGGTGCCGATCCACATCTATGAACCGGGCGACCGGCTGGACCTGGCGCCCTTCACGGTGACGCCCATCGGAATCACCCATTCGATACCCGAATCCATGTCGCTGGCGGTGGAGACCGCCGTCGGTACGGTGATGCATTCCGGGGACTGGAAGCTGGACGACACACCGCTGGTGGGCGATGTCACCGACCGTGAGACGCTGAGGGCCTTCGGCGAGAAGGGCGTATTGGCGCTGGTCTGCGACTCGACCAACATCTTCAATGCCACGCGCTCGGGTTCGGAGGCGGATGTCCGCGAAAGCCTGCTGCCGCTGCTCCGCGACAAGCCCGGCCGCATCGCCATCACCACCTTTGCCTCCAATGTCGCCCGCTTCGAGAGCATTGCGCACGTGGCCGAGGCCTTGGAACGCCACCTCGTCGTGGTCGGGCGGTCGCTCTGGCGAATCCTAGATGCCTCGCGCGAGGCGGGATATCTCCGGGATCTGCCGCCGATCATCGCCGATAAGGATGCCGGCTTCCTGCCGCGCGACAAGGTGCTGCTGCTCTGCACCGGCTGTCAGGGCGAGCCTCAAGGCGCCATGGGGCGCATCTCGAATGGAGAACACCGCCACATCACCTTATCGGCGGGAGACACTGTCGTCTTCTCCTCCAAGATCATTCCGGGGAACGAGCGCACGCTGTTCGCGCTCCATAATAAGCTTGCGCGAAATGGCATCGAGGTGATTACCGAGAAGGATCACTTCGTGCATGTCTCCGGCCATCCGGGGCGCGAGGAACTGGCGGAGATGTATGCCCTGGTTCGCCCCAGATTGGCCGTGCCGGTGCATGGTGAAGCGCGGCACATAGCCGAGCACGCGCGTTTCGCGCTCAGCCTGCAGGTGCCGCAGGCGGTGTCGCTGGCGAACGGCGACATCCTCGAACTCGGGCCGGGGAAGCCGCGCGTGATAGGGCAGGTTCCGGCCGGACGGCTCGCCTATGACGGGGAAGCCGACCTCGTTGCCCCCGATGGCGAGTTGATTCGCCGCCGCCGCCGGCTGATGTTCAACGGGGTGATCGTGGTAAGCGTCGTGCTGGATCAGGACGGCGATCTCGCAGCCGATCCCTCGGTCTCTCCCGTCGGCGTCGCCGATGAGGAGAACGACGGATTTGACGATGACATGTCGGATGCGGTCGCTCGTTCGATCGAGGCGATGCCGCCCCGGCTGCGTTTCGACGATGGGAAGGTGATCGAGGCGGTACGCAAGGCCATTCGCGCTGCCGTGCGCGCGCGGGTGGAGCGGCGGCCCCATCTCGACGTGAATGTCCTGCGGATCGGAGTGCGCCGATGAACTGGTACACCGGCATGATGGTTTTCGTGATCATCTGGTGGTGTGTCTTGTTCTGCGTCTTGCCGATCGGCGTCAGGACGCCTGAGGAGGCGGGCGAAGAGGCGGTGCCGGGCCAGGCGTCCAGCGCGCCTGTGCGGCCGCGCCTGCTCTACAAGGCGGTGCTGACCACGGTCATTGCAGCGGTCTTGTTCGTCGGCTTCTATCTTGCGCAGGCTCATGACGTTTTCGGTGTCGGGACCTACTGGCGTCAGGAATAAAAAAATGGCGCCGGATCCGAGGATCCCGCGCCATCGCCTTTCGGCAGTCTTGACCCATCTCTTAAGGACGGCTGCTCATGATCGGCAACCACCCTGCGGGGCCTTCCTCCCAAGACTTGGACCGCCCGGCCAACACAACGCGCCGGAAGCTCTATTTATCGCTGGAAAAATTAGCGCGATTCCAAAGCCGCGTCATCAAGAATCTTTCGTTCGTTGGGGTTGCTGGCGCCATTTTCTTGCCTGATATGGGCCTTGCACAACCACTTGAGGTCGTGGTGGTCGGCCGGACCACCTGCCGTGCCCTGACGGCCCACCAGCCCGCCCCCGGCGTTGCCTATCAGCCGGGGGTGGACGTTCATGGCAAGCCGGTGGCGCCGGCGGACCTCCCATCGAACACTGCAGGACCGGAGCAGGTCCGCGTTCTGCTGAAGCGTGACCTGCCGGTGGCGAGGGGCGCGCCCGGTGCTTCGGAGATCGTGGTGGGCGAAGTGAAGGTCGACCTTCTCACGGGGAAGGCGACGCTGGACGGAAAGCCGCTGGATGCCGGCCTGCAATCGGACGTTCTGCTCGCCTGTACGCGGCGCTGAGAGCGTCATTGCGGCGACCGGTCGGGGTCCGTAAATAGGCCGGAAGCCCTTACCCTGGATGTCGCAATGCGCCTCAGCCGCTACTTCCTGCCTGTCCTGAAAGAAAACCCGAGCGAGGCCCAGATCGTCTCGCATCGCCTCATGCTGCGCGCCGGCATGATCCGGCAGGCCTCTTCGGGCATCTATTCCTGGCTGCCACTCGGCTTCCGCGTCCTGAAGCGGATCGAGCAGATCGTCCGCGAGGAACAGGATGCGGCTGGCTGCCTCGAGCTTCTGATGCCGACCATCCAGTCGGCCGATCTCTGGCGCGAAAGCGGCCGTTACGACGACTATGGCAAGGAGATGCTCCGCATCCAGGACCGCCACGAGCGCGAGATGCTCTACGGCCCGACCAACGAGGAGCTGATCACCACGATCTTCCGCTCCGAGGTGAAGAGCTACAAGGAACTGCCCAAGCTCCTCTATCATATCCAGTGGAAGTTCCGTGACGAGGTGCGTCCGCGCTTCGGCGTCATGCGGGGCCGCGAGTTCCTGATGAAGGACAGCTATTCCTTCGACCTCGATCAGGCGGGTGCGCGGCGCGCCTACAACAAGATGTTCGTGGCCTATCTTCGCACCTTTGCCCGTATGGGCCTGAAGGCCATTCCCATGCAGGCCGATACCGGCCCGATCGGCGGCGACCTCAGCCACGAGTTCATCGTCCTGGCCGAGACCGGCGAGAGCGGGGTCTTCTGCGACAAGTCGCTCGTGGATCGCGACGTGCTCTCCCAGGAAGTCGACTACGACGTCGATCTGCAGCCCATCGTCGACAGCTGGACCGCGCCCTATGCCGCGACCGACGAGAAGCACGATGCCGCCCGCTTCGATGCGCTGCCCGCTGGCCAGCAGCTGTCGGCCCGCGGGATCGAGGTCGGCCACATCTTCTATTTCGGCACCAAGTATTCCGAGCCTTTGAAGGCCCAGGTGGCCGGGCCGGACGGCAACCCCGTCACCGTCCACATGGGCTCCTACGGCATCGGGGTATCCAGATTGCTGGGCGCGATCATTGAAGCCAGCCATGACGATGCCGGCATCATCTGGCCCGACTCTGTGGCGCCTTTCGATATCGGCATCATCGATCTGAAGCCGGACGATGCCGCCTGCGCGTCGCTCTGCAGCGACCTCTATGGCCGCCTCCGCGCCGCCGGGCGCGAGGTTCTGTACGACGACACCGCCGACCGCGCCGGCGCCAAGTTCGCCACCATGGATCTGATCGGCTTGCCCTGGCAGGTCGTGGTCGGACCACGGGGCGCCAAGAACGGCATGGTCGAACTCAAGCGCCGCGCCACGGGAGAGAAGCAGGAAGTGTCGCTGGATGCCGCACTCGGCCGGCTCATCCCGAATGGTTGAACCGGGTGCGGTTGACAGGGCGTAGCACTCCCGCATACTGGCACCATCATGAATGAATCGATCGGGCTCTGGTGGTCTTGGCGATGGCGCGGCGGCCGGTGAGCCGCGCGTCTTCCCTGTCCGTGCGCTGATCCGCGCGGGCGCCGCCTTCCCAGCGATCGAGTTCCCTGCCCATGAGCGCCGTCAGCCGATACCTCACCGAAGGCGGAGTCCGTGTCACCCGCCATGCCTATGAACTGACCGATCCGGCCAGCCTGGTTACCCTCGTCGATGGGCTGGATGCGCGTCGGGGCAGTTTCTTCCGCTGCGCTGTCGACTATCCGGGGCGCTACGCCCGCTGGACGGTGGCCTATATCGATCCGCCGCTGGAGATCGCGGCCCGCGGCTACCGGATCGAGGTCACCGCGCTCAATCCGCGCGGCAAGGTCCTGCTGCCGGCCATCGCCGTCGTTCTCGCCGGCAACCCACACCTGAAGATCGAGACCTCGGACGAGGAATGCCTCACCGGCGAGGTGATCCGGGGATCCGAAAGCTTCACCGAGGACGAGAGGAGCCGCCAGCCCTCCGTATTCAGCCTCGTGCGCACGGTGCTGGACCTGTTCCGCTCCGACGAGGATCGCCACCTCGGGCTCTACGGCGCCTTCGGCTACGACATGCTGCACCAGTTCGAGCCGATCCCGCTGGCCAAGGAACGCCCGGCCGATCAGCGCGATGTCGTGCTGCACCTGCCCGACCGCATCTACGTGATCGAGAAGGGCAGCGACCGGCTGGTCCGCTACGACTACGAGTTCGAGACCGCGGCCGGCAGCACCGTGGCGCTCGACCGCCGCACGCCGACGATCTCGCCGAACTCGGTCGCGACGCTCCCGGGCGAGGCCGATCTGCCGCCCGGCGGCTATGCCCAGATCGTCCGCGACGTGATGCCTTATTTCGCTCGCGGCGACCTGTTCGAAGTGGTGCCGTCCTTCTCCTCCTATCGCCGCACTTCGGCTCGGGCATCGGAGCTCTTCCGGACGCTTTCGGCGGTGAACCCCAGCCCCTTCGGCTTCGTGATCAACTTGGGCGGCGAGCACCTGATCGGCGCCTCGCCCGAGATGTTCGTGCGCATCACCGGCAAGCGGGTGGAGACCTGCCCGATCAGCGGCACCATCCGCCGCGGCCGCGACGCGCTGGAGGATGCCGACCGGGTCAAGGAACTGCTCAACTCGGTGAAGGACGAGTGCGAGCTCACCATGTGCACCGATGTCGATCGCAACGACAAGGCGCGCATCTGCGACCCGGGCTCGGTCAAGGTCATCGGCCGCCGGCAGATCGAAATGTACAGCCACCTGATCCATACGGTCGATCACGTGGAAGGCCGGCTCCGTCCCGACCGCGATGCCGTCGACGCCTTCCTCACCCATTGCTGGGCCGTCACCGTCACCGGCGCGCCCAAGGCCCGCGCCGCCGCGCTGATCGAACAGCGCGAGAAGACCACGCGGCGCTGGTACGGCGGCGCCGTCGGCCGCCTCACCTTCGATGGCGACTGCGATACCGGCCTGACACTCCGCACCATCCGCCTCGCCGGCGGCGTCGCCGAGATGCGCGCCGGCGCCACGCTGTTGGCCGACTCCGATCCGGAGGCCGAGGAGACGGAATGCCGGGTGAAGATCGCGGCCCTCCTCGAAACCCTGCGCCGCGCCGAGGAGGCGATGTCGGGCCAGGCGCCGGCCGGCGTCGCTCCGCCGCCGCCCGCCGGGCGCGGCATGCGCCTGCTCCTGATCGATTACGAGGACAGCTTCGTCCATATGCTGGGCGACTGCTTCCGCCGCCAGGGCGCCGAAGTGCTCACCGTGCGCCACAACCATGCCGGCCCCTATATCGAGCAGGACTGGTCGATGGTCGTGCTGTCGCCCGGTCCCGGCAACCCGGCCGAGTTCGGCATCCCCGCGACGATCGCGAAGATCCGCGCCCGCGGCTTGCCGATCTTCGGCGTCTGCCTCGGCCTGCAGGCGCTGGTGGAGCATTTCGGCGGCACCTTGGGACAGCTCGACATTCCCCGCCACGGCAAGCCCTCCGGCATCGACGTGGTGGACGAGGGCAGCCGCCTCTTCGCCGATCTGCCGCGGCAGTTCCGCGCCGGGCGCTACCACTCGCTCTATGCGATCCCGGAAATGCTGCCGGCGGCCTTCACGGTCACCGCGCGCTCCGATGACGGCGTGATCATGGCCCTGGAGCATGTGAGCGAGCCGATCGCCGCGGTGCAGTTCCATCCGGAATCGATCATGACGGCGAGCGGCGACATCGGCCCCACGATCGTGGCCAATGCGCTCCGCGCCTTTGCCCGCCGCCCGGTGGCCGCGGCG
>Ga0164290_1002362_pt1 | contig 13799 bp, 13 predicted proteins | sample Micstemetagenome_FD_108782 | JGI IMG/M metagenome (GOLD analysis project Ga0164290, IMG submission 108782) | Contaminated culture microbial community from soil near Moab, Utah, USA - Microcoleus steenstrupii SON62 (Illumina Assembly) | ecosystem: Environmental > Terrestrial > Soil > Soil crust... | reverse complement strand
GCGACTGGCCGATCGAACAGCGGGGCAAAATGCCTCGCAACCGGCGAAGGCGCGGCTCGATTGCCATTCAAAAAACCCCCACGCCCCACTCGCGCCTAATGCCGGCTTCCGTGCAAAGCCCTCTCAAGGGGGGAGATCGGACGGCCGCTATGATTTCGCCAACCTGCAGCGTTGGCGATTGGCGAAAGTCGAGATGAGAGCCAATCTCCCCCCAGGAGGGGGAGATGTCCGGCAGGACGAAGGGGGGCGCCTCGCGCCAACCGATTCCAGTCAATCGCAACGCGCTCTAGGCTCGTGAGCGTTGAGCCGAACCCGGCCAAAAAATGAAAAAGGCGGGGTCGCCCACCCCGCCTCCCTGGCAGTCCTGAAATGATCCGTTCCAGCGCGAGCCCGGCAGCCATCTGCTGCGTCGGTGCTCGACCGTTTCGTTCCGCGGCGCTTCACATGCCGCCGCCAGTACATCCGTGGCTGGCGACATGCTTGCGGGGCCTCGCCCCGGCGGCGCCGTCAGGCTGCCCGCCCGGGGCCGGCAAGCCTGCCTCTCGGCGGCTCAACCGGTCCCGGGCCGATGTCGGCGAACACCGCAAGCGATCACGCCGCTCTCTTGGAGCAGCGGCCTCGACTCGAGGTTTTGGGAGACGGAACATGCGCGCGAGACGCGCGCGGCCAATCAACCGGCCAAACATCAATGACGCTGATATGGGAACGCCGCGGCGCGATATCAAGCCTTCTTCTCGAGCGATACGCCGTTGAGGCCGGCGACCACGTCGGAGAGCATCGGCACGTAATCGTCGCCATGGCCTGTGGCGACGGCCGTGGCAAAGCCGTTGCGCACGGCGGCACCCAGCGGGTTGGCGACACCGGCGGTGTTGGCGAAGGCGGCCAGGTAGGTCATGTCCTTCAGGGCGTTGCGGATGGCGAAGCGGTGCGCGTTGCGGTCGCGCTCGAGCACCCATTTGAAGAAGGTCTGGTAGAAGAGCGAATCCATGCGGCCGTTGCGGATCACCGCGTCGAACACCTGCGGCGTGATCCCGGCCTTGGCGCCAAGCGCCAGCGCTTCGGAATAGAGCGAGGCGTAGCCCATGGCGACGAAATTGTTGAGCAGCTTCATGGCGTGGGCGCTGCCGACCGGGCCGGTGCGCACGATGCGGCCGGCAAAGGTTTTGAGCACCGGCTCGATGCGCGCGAAAAGCGCGTCGTCGCCTGCCGCCATCACGTCGAGCGTGCCGGCAGCGGCGTCGGCCGGGGTGCGCGACAGCGGCGCATCGGCAAGCGTTATGCCGCGCGGCCCGAGCTCGGCGGCGAGCCGCACGGTGGAGGAGGGATCGCTGGTCGAGCAGTCGACGACGGTAAGCGTCCTGCCGGTGGAGGCGAAGCCGTCGGGGCCGGCCAGCACGGCCTCGACCTCGGGGCTGCCGGTGACGCAGAGCACGATCGTGTCGCTCGCCTCGGCAAGCTCGCGCAGGCTCCTTGCCTCCTTCGCGCCGCGGCTCAGCAGGTCGTCGACCGGCGCGCGGTTCCTGTGCGCGATGACGGTGAGCGGAAAGCCCTTCTCCACGACATTCTTCGCCATGCCGTGGCCCATCAGGCCGACGCCGACAAAACCGATGCGATTCTCAGCCAAAGCGAATCCTCCCGAGGCCGTGACGGAAAAGAGATTAGCACCTAAAGCGTTTTGACTGTGCGGCGTTTTCGTCGCCAGCCGCTGACTTTGCCCCAAAGGCGGCCTATTTTGCGCAGTTATCTAGCCTGTCAGGTTCGGGCAACGAGGAGAAGAAGAATGAAAACCGTCATCCTTGCCATCTGCCTCTCGCTGGTGTCGGCGCAGGCGATGGCGATCTCGCGCTACAATTCGCAGTCGATGTCGTGCGGGAAAGTGCAGTCGGTCGTGGACAATGAAGGCGCCGTGATCCTGCGCTACACTTCGGCCAGCGGCAATCCGCTCTACGACCGCTATGTCAGGAACGCCAGGTTCTGCGCTCACAATGAAGGCACGCGCGTGATGGGCGTGCCGGCCAAGGACACGTCGTCCTGCCCGGTGCTCAAGTGCTGGCCGCTGCAGTATGACGACGACGATTGGAACATCAACTGAGCGATCGTCGACCGGCTCGAAGGGGGCGTCTCCGCCGCCCCGGTGTGCGGAGGCACAGGTTGGTGGTCGCGTGACACGGCGTTCCCCAACGTGATTTGACCTGCGTTGCGTGGGTACGGCGCTTCGGCTAGACAGTCGGCTGGAAGGGGCGCCGGCGAATCTGCGCCCGTTTTGCCGGCCGTCCGGAGATTTGGGCTTCTTGCCGAACCGACCGACTTTCATCCGCCCTGCGCTTGCAGCTATCGGCCTTGCCGCGGCGGCGCTGTCGGGATGCGCGGCTTCCGGAGAAAGTCCGGCGCTCGGTCTTGCGCCGACCGATTTTTCGCTTTCCTTGCCCGAGACGGTGTCTGTCCTGCCCGAATTCAGCGGCCGCACGGAGGTCGCCTTCGCCGAGCCGGCGGAAGCCGCGCCCGGCGACGAACAGGCGACATTGACCGCCAGCGCCGAGCCGGCCTTCCAGCCCGTGGCTTATGCCGCCAACGAGATGGCCGGGGCCGAGATCGGCGCGCGCTCGAGCGAGCTCGACCGGCTGATCGCGAAATACGCCGCGATCTATGAAGTGCCCGAGGCGCTGGTCAGGCGCGTGGTGAAGCGCGAGAGCACCTTCAACCCCAAGGCCTTCAACAAGGGCCATTGGGGGCTGATGCAGATCAAGCACGCCACCGCGCGCGGCATGGGCTACAACGGCCCGGCGCAAGGCCTGCTCGATGCCGAGACGAATCTGAAATACGCGGTCAAGTACCTGCGCGGCGCCTATATGGTGGCGGGCGGCAATTTCGACGTCGCCGACCGGCTCTACCAGACCGGCTATTATTACCACGCCAAGCGCATGGGCCTGCTCGACGAAACCGGGCTCGGCAAGGACCGCGTGCGCCGCCGCGTCAAGGGCTGAGCCGGCTCCAAACCTGCTGCCGATGCCCGGAACAATCCGGAATCGATGGCGTTGTCGGTTCGAAGGAGACCGACAATGGCTGGCAAACGTGAATTGATCGAGCCGCATAAGGGCGACAAGCGTTTCGTGCGCCGCGACGAGAAGGGGCAGTTTTCCGAGAGCGACGATGTCGGCCGCTCGCTGGCGCGCGATGTCAAGCAGCACGCCAGGACCGAAGCGAAGCCCGGCCAGGGCGACCGCGGCGACCGCAAGCAATCTTAAGACGCTGCAAGACGAGCGCGGGCGAAACCCGCGCCCATCGTCTGTTTCAGCGTCCGGCGGCCAGGCGGCTTTCTGAACCGCCGCGCAAACCGATGTTCATCGGGCGTAAGGCAGGCCGCGCGGCTGGCTTCCGCGCCGGCCGCGGCAATCGCGGCAGGAGATGGCAGCAGCGTTGCCGCTTTCCCTTGCGCAGCCACACCCTGGCGGCATTCTCCGAACCGGGGCGGGCGAGGAGGAGACGATGAAGATCGCATGCCCGAACGAGTCCGCCGAGTACCGCGCCGCGCGCGACCGGCTGCTTCAGAAAGAGATCGAGCTGCGCCGTGCGATGGAGGCCGTCGCCGAAGAGCGGCGCACGCTGCCGAAAGGCGGCCTGGTGCCCGAGGATTATGTATTCGACGGGATCGGCAATGACGGTGCTCCGGTGAGGCTGCGTCTGTCGGAGCTGTTCGCGCCCGGCAAGGACACGCTCGTCATCTACAACATGATGTTCCCGCGCCATGCCGGCGACACGCGGCCGAAGCCGGCGAGCGGGCCGCTCAAGCACCTGCCGGTCGAGGAGACGCCGTGCCCCTCCTGCACCAGCCTGCTCGACCAGCTCAACCCGGCGGCGCGGCCGTTCGAGGCGGCCGGCTTCAACTTTGCCGTGGTGGCGCAGGCGCCGATCGAGCGCGTCGCAGCCTTTGCGAAAGATCGCGGCTGGACAAACCTGCGCATGCTCTCGGCTGCCGGCAACAGCTTCAAGCGCGACTACAACGCGCTGTTCGAGGACGGGCAGCTCGCGCCGATGCTCTCCGTCTTCCATCGCGATGCCGACGGCATCCGGCATTTCTGGAGCTCGGAGCTGATGCATGCGCCGGCCGATCCTGGGCAGGACCCGCGCGCCACCGGCACGCTGGAGCCGCTCTGGAATCTGATGGATTTCACGCCGGAGGGCCGGCCCGATTTCGACGAGCAGCTGCAATACGATGAATCCTGCTGCCACGGGGCGAAGCCGGCGGCCGCGTGATTTTCTGGCTCCGGCGTGTCGATCCGGCCGCGCGGCGTTCGTCGTGGGAGCGAGGCGGACGGAAAATCCGTCCGGCATAAATCAAGGAGAGAAGAAATGTTCCGCACTGTTTTCGTCGCCGCGACCCTCGCGGCTGCCGGTCCGGTCCTCGCCGCGCCGCAAGCAAACCGCGTCGAGGTGAACGGCATGCAGATCTATTACGAGGTGTCGGGCGAGGGCGACCCGATCGTCGTGCTGCACGGCGCCTATATGAACATCCCGACCATGGGCGGCATCGTCCCGAAGCTCGCCGAGACGCGAAAAGTCTACGCGATCGAGTTCCAGGGGCACGGCCGCACCACCGACATCGACCGGCCGATCACCTATCCGAACCTCGCCGACGACGTCGCCGCCTTCATGGACAAGGTCGGGCTCGAGAAGGCCGACGTGTTCGGCTATTCGATGGGCGCGGCCGCCGGGCTGCAGCTTGCCATCCGCCATCCGCAAAAGGTCGACCAGCTGATCGCGGCTTCCGTCGCTTATGACGTGAAGGGCTGGCAGCCCGACTTCCTGGCCTTCATCCCGCAGATGACTGTCGAGATGTTCACCTCCATGCCGATGGCGGAGGACTACAAGAAGCTGGCCGCCAATCCGGACGGGTTCCCGGCGCTGGTGGAGAAGCTGATCCAGTTGGAGAAGGAGCCGATGGCCTGGGAGGCGGATGTGAAGGCGCTGAAGACACCGGTGCTGATCATCGCCGGCGACGCCGACGTCTCGACGCTCGAGCATTCGGTCGCCATGTTCCGCCTGCTCGGCGGCGGCGTCATGGGCGACATGGGCAAGCCGCTGCCGGCCTCGCGGCTCGCCATCCTGCCCGCGACCTCGCACACCGCCGTGATCAGCCAGGTCGACCTGCTGATGGGTTTCATCGATCCGTTCCTGAAGGGCGAGACGCCGAAGAGCTTTTTCGCGCAATAAGGGAGTCTTCCTTCTCCCCGTTCACGGGGAGAAGGTGGCCCGAAGGGTCGGATGAGGGGCGGCGCTGCGCTCTCAAACCTCAGCGCTGCCCCTCATCTGCCTGCCGGCATCTTCTCCCCGCTCACGGGGAGAAGAGAGAAAATCGCAGCCGCACTTACCCAGCTTTAACGGGTGCCGTGCTAGACACCGCGCCCATGGCAAAGAAGAAAGAAAAACCCGCGCCTGCAAAGGCAGCAGAAGCGACCGACGCGCCGAAGAAAAAGCGCTCGCCGCTGAAGCTCGCGGTCCTGGTGCTCGCGCCGCTGGTGCTGGCGGGCGGCGGTTATTTCGGCTGGACCTTCTTTGCCGGCGAGGCGGGCGAGGACGCCGCGCATGCTTCCGAGGCGAGCGAGGAGGGGCATGGCGACGGGCACGGGACCGACGCCACGCATGTCGCCGCGCTGCCGCCCGAGATCGCGGCCGAGTCGACGTTTACCTACTCCTTCGCCATGGCGGAGCTGCTCAACGGAAAGTGCGGCAGGATCCGCATCAAGGCGCTGAAGGCCGCCGTCGCCGAAGAGGCGGTGAGCGACGGCACGCTCGTCAATCTGTCATGGATCGCGGCCAACCGCCGGATGGGCACGCTCACCGAGAAGTCGTGCGAGTACATCGTGGCCGAGATCCAGAACGCCGACGGCAAGGCACATGTGCAGGCCGAAGAGAAGGCCGCCGCGGCAAAGGCCGCTGCCGAGGGTGGCGGCCACGCGGCGCCGGCGGCGCACCACTGAGCTTGCTCGCGGCCGCCCGCGCCTGGCGAAGACCCCCTCTCAAGCGATTGTAAGGCCTTGGCGAAGGGCCAAGTCCAACAATAGCTATCTCCCCCACCAGGGGGGAGATAAGCGGCGCCAAGGTGGCGCCGATCCTCGACATGGGTGATTTCGGCAGAGAGGCCCGTGCCGGGCGCTATCTCCCCCCTGGTGGGGGAGATAGCAATTCTTGGCTTGGCGAAGCCAAGCCTTAGAATTGCTTGAGAGGGGGTCGGCGAAATGCGCCGCCGCTGGACATTCGCACCCCGGAGGCCTCAGCCCGCCTTGGCAGCCTTCTTGGCAACCCGCTTCTTCGGCTGCGGCGCCGGAGCGGCCTCGGCTTCCTTCTGCATGCGCAGCAGGCGCAGGCGCTCGGTCTTGGCGTCGCGCGCGGCCGCCTCGGCGGAAACGATGGTGCGGAAGATGCTGTCGGTGGTTCGGGCCTTCGATTCCGCCTTGTTGGGCAGTGGAGCGAAGAGACCACCGGTCATGCCAGGCTTTGCCATGATGCTACTCCTTCACGCGTCAGTTAGGGCGAAAACGCCGCCCGGAAACGAAAAAAGGCCGGGCCTGGCCCGACCTCCCTTCTTTCGCGCCGTGCCGGTTCATCCGCGGTCACGGCTGCGAGGAATATCAGGCGGCCTTGAGGCCGTCGGCAGAGCTCCTGCCGGAACGCTTGTCCTGCACGATCTCGTAAGAGACCTTCTGGCCTTCGTTGAGGCTGCGCAGGCCGGCGCGCTCGACGGCCGAGATGTGTACGAACACGTCAGCGCCGCCATTGTCCGGCTGAATGAAGCCAAAACCTTTGGTCGCGTTGAACCACTTGACCGTACCAGTATTCATGACGATTTCCTTTCAATCGACAGAGTTTTAGTGCCCGCGCTGCGACCTGCAGTGCGAGTTTTTCAGATCGATTTTGAAGGGAAAGATCGTCGAAGCGCTTGTGTATGGCGCTTGGAAAATTTCGGCAGACAAGATCGACACGCTGCATACATAGGCGAATTGTGCGGTTTTATCAAGGCAGTGCAGCGATTTAACCAGAAAACGGGCAGCGCCCGGCCGGTGCGGCTCAACGGCGAACGGCTTTTCGGCACACGGCCGCCATCCTCGCGCGCGAAGCGGGCGAGCCGGTTGTGTCGCTTGCCGCGTCACCGGCGCTCGATATATGCCGCAAGCGCAAACAGAGAGGGCCAGCCATGCCGTCCATTCCGCTTCCGCTCAAAGGCTCCTGCCGCTGCGGCCGGGTCGAGATCACCGTCTCGAAGGCCCCGATCGCCACCAGCGCCTGCCATTGCCGCGGCTGCCAGAAAATGTCGTCCTCGGCCTATTCGCTGACCGCCATGATCCCGGCCGACGGTTTTGCGGTGACCAGGGGCGAGACCGTCATCGGCGGGGCGCGCGGGCCCGAGGCGCAGCATCATTTCTGCAGCCACTGCATGAGCTGGATGTTCACCAGGCCGGTGGGCATGGACTGGTTCGTCAACCTGCGCCCGACCTTGCTGGACGACGCGACCTGGTTCCGCCCCTTCATGGAGACCTACACCAGCACGAAGCTGCCCTTCGCCGCGACCGGCGCGGTGCGCAGCTTCGCCGAGTTCCCGGCGATGGAGGAATATGAAGGGCTGCTCGGCGAATACCAGGCGTGGGCGGCGACGTAGCGAGCGCGACGCCGACGTCCCCTCTCCCCGTTCCTTCACGGGGAGAGGATACAGGTGAGGGGCTTGGAGAAGGGGAGCCGAGGCTGCAGAATAGAGGTCGCGAAGCGCGCTTTGCTGATCAGCCGCACCGCGCTGCCGCGCCACCAGGGAACCGTTGTGACCGCAAAGATCGCCAAGCGCAGCGGCCTTCTCCAAGCCCCTCACCTGTATCCTCTCCCCGTGAAGAGACGGGGAGAGGGGGCGTCCGCGTCGCGCTCTATTCTCGCCCCCGCGCACCCAGCGCCCGATCGATCGCCACCACGACCCACCCGGCAACGACGAACCCGACCGCAATCCCCGCGCAGGTGAGCCCCACCGTCCCCCACCCATTCGCCCCGACATCGATGAACGGATAGGCATACCGCCCCTCGATCCGGCCGCGCAGCAGCGCATAGACGAGATACGCCAGCGGGTAGATCGTCCAGAGGAAGGGGTCGCTCCAGCCGAGCCGGCCCTTCGGCACGAAAGCGAGCCAGAAGAGCGGCACCAGCACCGGCGTGGCCTGGTGCAGCAGCACATTGGCGACCGCCGAGCCGCCGCTGAGCTCAGCCAGACCGGACAAAAGCAGCGCATAGACGATGCCCACCAGCATGATCGCCAGCGCCGTGCCGGCAATCAGCCGCGGCCGCTCCGCCGGTTCGCGGCTCAACGCGATGCCCGTGAACACCAGCGCCACCAGCAGATTGGTTAGGATGGTGAAATAACCGACGAGCGTCCAAACGGCGCCCGGCACCGACGAGCCGCTGGAGATGAGCGCCTCGAAATGGATGCCGATGCCGACCCAGGCGATGAGGGCGATGATGGCGGCGGAGAGGCGGATGAGCATTGCTCTTTTCGTTGCTACTACGATTCTACGCCTTACCGAGTCTTCGCGACGACCGACTGGCCGCTAGGGCAGCGACAGCTCGACCTGATACGGTCGGAGATCCAAGTTATCTTTCCAGGGAATCACAAGCTCGAATTCAGCTGATCCCCGACGGTTAATATGTACATGCCAGTAACGGCCATTTTCCATTTCCGAAACATGAAGATCGTCTAGGAGAGAGTAAATCCGTTGGCGAGGAAGTGCGAATGCCAAGTCCAAATCCATACAGCCAAGAACGAAGAAGCTCTCCACACCTTCCTTGAGAAAATCGTCCCATTTTGGATGGTAGGCGTACCAATAGGTTGAGCCAGTCTCATAGCGTTTGGATATCGTGCAAGCGATGCGTTTCTTGTGATCTGGGCTTTGGTACAGGGCCCTCGTCTTCTTGACGAGCGCCTCGCGTAGGCGCGCCGACATAGCGTCTACAATCGCCTCCCGTTTCAGTTGGAGCAGCCGACTGTCAGTCATTTCGTGTGTGATGAGGCCCGGTTCTGCTGAAGCTTTTTGAGTAGTATTGTCTTCGATTTCAGCGGGCACTTCAGCCGCCAAGTCTGCTTCGATGTCTTTGGCCGTAGTGAACATCACATCTACCAGCCCATCTAACCGCGTGTACTCGACAGGCATAAGAATACTGCGGATTTTTACTCCGGTTTCGGGTTCGTCAGCATTTTCCTTTAGCGCAACCATCTTGATAAGCGCTTCTGCGCTGATAAGGCGAATATCCCACGCGTGTCGTGAACCTCGCACTTGTGCTTCAAGCTCGCCTGTGTCCTGGCGACCCACGACGATCAAGATCGACGAGTCGTCAGAAATCTCCGATCGGGATATGAGCCTCTGACGGTACTCAGAGAGCGTATCGAGCGAGATTCGGTAGGCATCGGTAGTCTTGACTTCGATGACTATGGTCCTGCCCTCAGGCGATCGCCATAGACCATCAAATCCGATCGTGTTCTGAGTGCCTTGGTATCGACCGTTCGTGACGGAGAAATCTAGCCGTCGACCAAGTTCGTTAACGAGATCTTGTAGAACCAAGCCACCTTTGTCGAAGCGGTTTGTGAGACAGTGCTCTACGTACTGTTCGAGCTTCTCAGAGCGAACCTCTGAGAGGAAGCTTAGAAGCTCTGAGGAGCAGAGCGACCCATCACGGAGATTACCGTCCCCTGCCGAAGACACTACCTGTTCAATCGTAAATTGATCTATGGCATCCGGGTTAGAGTGCCATAGAGAAAGGAGCGGCATGTAAATCCCTGAAGGCTGCTTGATCAAAGATAGTCGACACAAGGATCGACGTCAAAACCAGTGCGGCTTCTCGTGCGACGAGACGCTACAACGAGTGACGTTTAGCTCAAAAATACCCCTGCAGCGGCTTCACCTCCAGGCTGCCCGCCTTCAGCGCCGCAATAGCCTGCGCGGCAGCCGCCGCGCCCGCCATCGTCGTATAATACGGCACCTTCTGCATCAGCGTCGCGCGGCGCAGCGACTTCGAATCCGACAGCGCCTTCTGGCCGTCCGTGGTGTTGAAGACCAACTGGACCTGACGGTTGCGGATAGCGTCTTCGCAATGCGGCCGCCCTTCCAGCACCTTGTTGATCTTTTCGGCCTCGACGCCGTTCTCGCGCAGGAAGCGGGCGGTGCCGCTGGTGGCGAGCACGCGGAAGCCGAGCTCGGCGAGCTTTTGCACCGAGGGCAGAACCTTGGCCTTGTCCTCGTCGCGCACGGAGACGAAGAGCGTGCCGGAGCGCGGCAGGTCGACGCCGGCGCCGAGCTGGCTCTTGGCGAAGGCGAGCGCGAAATCGGTGTCGAGGCCCATCACCTCGCCGGTCGATTTCATCTCCGGGCCGAGCAGGATGTCCACCCCCGGGAAACGGGCGAAGGGGAACACCGCTTCCTTGACCGCGATGTGGCCCATGCGCTTCGGGTCGGGTTTTGCGCCGTAATGCGCGAAGGCGGCGTCAAGGCTCTCGCCCGCCATGATGCGCGCGGCGATCTTGGCGATCGGCTTGCCGACCGTCTTTGCCACGAAAGGCACGGTGCGCGACGCGCGCGGGTTCACCTCCAGCACGTAGATCGTGCCGTCCTTCACCGCATACTGCACGTTCATCAGGCCGCCGACCTTCAGCGCCTTGGCGAGTGCTGACGTCTGGCGCTCGAGCTCCTCGACCAGCTCGGGGTCGAGCGTGTGCACCGGCAGCGAGCAGGCCGAGTCGCCCGAATGGATGCCGGCCTCCTCGATATGCTCCATGATGCCGGCGATGAAGGTATCTTTGCCGTCGCACAGGCAGTCGACGTCCACTTCCGTGGCGCTCGACAGATAGGTGTCGAAGAGCAGCGGGTTCTTGCCGAGCAGCGTGTTGATCTGGCCGGTCTTGTCGTTCGGGTAACGCTGCTTGATGTCCTCCGGGATCAGCCCCGGCACGGTGTCGAGCAAATAGGATTGCAGCCCGCCCTCGTCATGGATGATCTGCATGGCGCGGCCGCCGAGCACGTAGGAGGGGCGCACCACCAGCGGGAAGCCAAGCTCGCCCGCCACCAGCCGCGCCTGCTCGACCGAATAGGCGATGCCGTTCTTCGGCTGGGTGAGCGAAAGCTTTTGCAACAGCTTCTGGAAACGGTCGCGATCCTCGGCGAGGTCGATCGCGTCAGGCGAGGTGCCGAGGATCGGGATGCCGGCCTTTTCCAGAGCGTCGGCCAGTTTCAGCGGCGTCTGGCCGCCGAACTGGACGATGACGCCGTGCAGCGTGCCGGCCGCCTGTTCGGCGCGCAAAATCTCCAGCACGTCCTCGGCCGTCAGCGGCTCGAAATAGAGCCGGTCGGAAGTGTCGTAGTCGGTCGAAACCGTCTCCGGGTTGCAGTTGATCATGATCGATTCGTAGCCGGCGTCGTGCAGCGCGAAGGCGGCATGGCAGCAGCAATAGTCGAACTCGATGCCCTGGCCGATGCGGTTCGGTCCGCCGCCTAGGATCACCACCTTCTTGCGGTCGGAAACCTGCGCCTCGGACGCGAGTGCGCCGGCGAACGGGACCTCGTAGGTCGAATACATGTAGGCGGTGGGCGAGGCGAATTCGGCGGCGCAGGTGTCGATGCGTTTATAAACCGGATGAACGCCGAGCTTTTCGCGAATCTTTTGAATCGCTTGCGCGTCGGTTTTGGTCAGCGAGGCGAGGCGGGCGTCGGAAAAACCCATGCCTTTGAGCATGCGCAGATTGGCGGCATCCTGCGGCAGGCCGTGCTCGCGGATCCTCGCCTCGGTTGTGAGGATGCCGGCGATCTGCTCGAGAAACCAGGGGTCTATGCGGCTGATCTCGTGCACGTCCTCAAGCGAAGTGCCCATGCGGATCGCCTGCGCCACCATGCGCAGCCGGTCGGGCGTCGGCGTGGCGAGCGCGGCGCGCACCGCATTGCGGTCGTCAATGCCGCCATGGCCGAGGCCCGGGATCTCGATCTCGTCCAGACCGGTGAGGCCGGTTTCAAGCCCGCGCAAGGCCTTCTGCAGCGATTCCTGAAAAGTCCGGCCGATCGCCATGACTTCGCCGACGGATTTCATGGCGGTGGTGAGCACCGGCTCCGCCCCCGGAAATTTCTCGAAGGCAAAGCGCGGGATTTTGGTCACGACATAGTCGATCGACGGCTCGAACGAGGCGGGCGTGGCGCCGCCGGTGATGTCGTTCTCCAGCTCGTCCAGCGTGTAGCCGACGGCGAGCCTGGCCGCGACCTTGGCGATCGGGAAGCCGGTCGCCTTCGAGGCAAGCGCAGACGAGCGCGACACACGCGGGTTCATCTCGATGACGACGAGGCGGCCGTCGGCCGGATTGACGGCGAACTGCACGTTCGAGCCGCCGGTCTCCACCCCGATCTCGCGCAGCACCGCGATGCTCGCGTTGCGCATGATCTGGTATTCCTTGTCGGTGAGCGTCAGCGCCGGGGCGACGGTGATGGAATCGCCGGTGTGCACGCCCATCGGATCGACATTCTCGATCGAGCAGATGATGATGCAATTGTCGGCGCGGTCGCGCACGACCTCCATCTCGTATTCCTTCCAGCCGAGCACCGATTCCTCGATCAGCACTTCGGTGGTGGGGGAGGCGTCGAGGCCGGACTGGACGATGTCGAAGAATTCGGAGCGGTTGAAGGCGATGCCGCCGCCGGTGCCGCCGAGCGTGAAGGACGGGCGGATGATCGCCGGCAGGCCCACTCTGTCGATCGCCTGCGCGGCGATCGCCATGGCATGGCTCATGTAGCGCTGCTTGCGGTCGCCTTCGCCGAGGTTCCACTGGTTCTCCAGCTCGTCGAGCGCCGTATCGAGCGCTGCGCCCGCAAACTTCTCGCGCAAGCTCGCGCGCTCGGCCTCGTGCGTCTTGCGGTCGGCGACCTTCACGTCCGTTGCGTTGGCCAGCATGGAGCGCGGCGTCTCCAGCCCGATCCTGGCCATGGCCTCGCGGAACAGCGCGCGGTCCTCGGCCTTGTCGATCGCGTGCGCATCGGCGCCGATCATCTCGACATTATAACGTTCGAGCACGCCCATGCGCCTGAGCGACAGCGCGGTGTTGAGCGCGGTCTGGCCGCCCATGGTTGGCAGCAGGGCGTCGGGCCGCTCCTTGGCAATGATCTTCGCCACCACCTCCGGCGTGATCGGCTCGATATAGGTGGCGTCGGCCAGCTCCGGATCGGTCATGATCGTGGCCGGGTTGGAGTTGACCAGGATGATGCGGAAACCTTCCGCCTTCAGCGCCTTGCAGGCCTGGGTGCCCGAATAGTCGAACTCGCAGGCCTGGCCGATGACGATGGGGCCGGCCCCGATGATCAGGATCGATTTGATATCTGTGCGCTTGGGCATCGTTCAAAAATGTTCCGGCGTTCGGGCTTGCGCCAAAAAGCCGGACGGAAGCTCCCGGCCGGCTCGTGCGCACGATTCTGCTATCAGGCTAGGCGGGCCTTATAGGGTAAGGGCAGGGGGGATGTAACCCCGAAAATGCCGTGGGGTGGATCGTCGCACTGTGGGGGATCGGCTTCGCCGGCTCTGTCAGCAAAATTGGCCAATCTTGACACGCCGGCGCCGCCCCCTCTCAAGCAATTGTAAGGCTGGCTGAAGCCAGCCAAACAATTGCTATCTCCCCCGCCAGGAGGGCTTTGCACGGAAGCTGAGCGATGATTCCGTTTGAGTTGAAGCGGGAGATGATTCGCATGGTCGATCGTGTGGTTGGTCAACTTAGCCTTGCGGACGGGCTTGCCCGATCGGAATCG
>Ga0164290_1002360_pt1 | contig 13810 bp, 11 predicted proteins | sample Micstemetagenome_FD_108782 | JGI IMG/M metagenome (GOLD analysis project Ga0164290, IMG submission 108782) | Contaminated culture microbial community from soil near Moab, Utah, USA - Microcoleus steenstrupii SON62 (Illumina Assembly) | ecosystem: Environmental > Terrestrial > Soil > Soil crust... | reverse complement strand
TCGTAGAGGTTCGGAAGGCGTTTCACGCCGGCCTTCCAGCCGATCTGAAGGACGCCATCGAACCCTATGATCCGGCGCGCTACACGCCGTCCGCAAGCCTTTTGGACAACGTACTCTTCGGCCGGATCAGCCACAAGCACACCGACGGCTCCGAGCGCATCCGCACCGTCATTCGCGAACTGCTGCACGCGCGCGGCCTTTTTGAAGACGTGCTCACGATCGGCATGGAGTACAATGTCGGCGCGGGCGGGCGCCGCCTCACATCTGTCCAGCGCCAGAAGCTCGGACTCGCGCGCGCGATCATCCGGCAGTCCACCCATTATGTCTTCAACAGGCCGCTACCCGGCCTTGACCATCGGGTACAGTTGCAGATCGTCCGCGACACGCTGGAGCTCATCCAAAGAAGAGAACGTCGTGCGTCAGTCATCTGGGTGCTCAGCAATAATTCGCTTGCAGAACTTTTCGACCGCGTCCTCGTCTTCGACAAGGGCAGGCTTGCCGAAGACGGCCCGCATGCGAAACTTGTTGAAAATAGCGGCATATTCAGGGAACTTGTGTCGTGATAGTCACATTGCGGCCTGAAAGTCTATCAAGGCACACGGGAGTTTGATGTCATCATGATGCTCAAGGACGAAGTACAGACATTACGGCAGGTGCCGCTCTTTTCCCGCGTCGCGCCGGCAAAGCTCAAGCTCCTGGCTTTCGCCTCCGACCGGGTGAGCTACCGCACCGGTGAAACCCTGTTCCGCCAGGGCGATCCCGGCGACGCCGCTTACGTAATCCTCAGCGGAAGAGCCGATATCCTGGCCGAGTCCCCGAATGGCCAGATCAAGGTCGCCGAACTCGATGGCAATGCGATTGTCGGTGAAATCGCCATTCTCTGTGACATCTCACGGACGGCGACCGTCAAAGCGGCCATGCCGCTTGAGGCGCTCCGCATCCGCAAGGACGATTTTCTCAAGCTGCTCGCAGACTATCCCGACATGATGTTCGAGATCCTGCGCTCGCTGGCCGACAGGCTGACGCGCACGACGACGGAACTGACGGAAGCCCGCGCCCAAGCCAAGAATCCCAGCTGAGATACACTCAGCGCTTGCTTACCTGCCCGGTTGCAAGGTCGATTGCAAAATTTCGCGACGGCAATCCTGACAGGTATCGATCATACATCTTGAAGAGTAGGCGAAACGATTCAGCCAACCCTGACTGCGTGCCTTCCTGGAGCAACCGGTAGCGGCTTTCGACGCGTTCATAAGCCCCGCGCCGATCCGGATCGATCGCTTCCGCGCCAAGGTCGCTTCCCATCCTCACGCGATAACAGTCACGCAGAAAATCCAGGGCGCTGATGCCCTGAAGTGTCTCGAGCGCAACGTCGCTCTTCATTCCCGCTTGACGCCCAAGGTCCGCCAGGCTCATCACGCGGATCGCGTTGGCGAGCGGCTCCGGCCATTCGCGCTTGAGATGGCGCCGGCTGACGAGATGACCGAGATGGGCGTGAAGGAACTGGCCGTAGGCATCGGCCTCCAGCATTCCTCCGGTTTCAACCCCTGCCCGTGCGGCCTGCCGCCGGTACTCCGCCATTAGACCGGCATCGAGTCCAGCCTCGCCGATACTGACGGTCTCGATCTCGGCCGATCCGGACTGGACGGTCACAATCTTGTAGGCCGCTGGGAAAGCAACCAGCGACGGAACGGAAACATTGATCAGAAAACCGTTCGGGACTTCTCGACGGGCGGTGTCATTGACATGCAGATGTCCACTGAAATGTATCTGAATTCCGGCGTCGATGAGGGTGTCGCCAACTTCCACGTCCGGCACCCGCCGGACCATGGTCGTCTTCCCGAGCAGAGCCAGTTCGTCGTTCCGCGTGCCATCGAGGGGGTCGAGCACGGGATAGTGTGAGAAAGCCAGCAATGTCTTGCCCTGTTCGCGCCCCCGAAGGGCCACCGCCTTCATCCAATCAAGAATGAACCGCTTGTGGCATAGCATTCCGTTCCATCCCGCATCGGTGCTGTCTGCAAAAAAAACTTCGCCGTTCGGCCCATCAAGCGGCGCGAAAATGTTGGCGTCGATCATCAACAGCCAGACGCCTTCAAACGGCTCCACGAGATAAGACCCATCCATGAGTTCACGGACGCATCCGCCTGCAGAGCGAACGCGATAGCGCCGCAAGTCTGGATCAATGATGGTACCGAACGGTGTCTCCCACAAGAGCGCACCAGGCACACCGAAAAACCCGATATCCGGCAGCGCCAGCAGTCCCTCGGGATAGCCCAGGCAACGCATGCCGGGCCAAATGACGACAGAGTCGTCGTCCTCACCCTTTTTCCTGTCCGGATCGCTGGTCACAAGGGTTTGGCCGCCAGTCGTATTGGCGAAGCCCTTAGCCCGGTCTCGGCCCTGATTTGCGAAAATGTCATGGTTTCCCGGCACCGCATAGAACCGCATGCCGTGACGCGCCGTATATAGGTTTAGCAGTCGTCGCAAGCCGGCGAGCGTCGTCACCTGCCCATCATCGGAATAGTCGCCAAGCATCACGACATGCCTGATGCCGCGCTCGGCAATATCATCGAGCGAGGTCCGCAGCGCCGCGGCACTTTCATTGAAAACTCGCGTCGATCGGACGACTTGGGAAAATGGTCGCATCGCAAGCCTCCGAGTCCCCACAGGGATGCCTACGGCGCCGTAATTGCCTTCGAGATCATGGAAATGCGCATCCGCGACGATTGCGATGGGCGGATGGCGCGAAGACTGCATGCTTTGATTTTCCTGCTCGGGCACTCAAACCGGCCGCAGCCGCATTTATCATATTCGAAGACGCCACCGATTCCATACTCGCTTATGCGCCACACTTTGGCTAACATGGCAAAATTCCGGCGGAAATGGAAAACTAATGCTATCAATTCGGCAAAATCAGCATAGTTGAGAAATTGAGGGCGCAACAGACTGGGGACATTAGAGGTTTGTTGGGCAGACAGGAGAGCGACAGGGTGTTTCGAGTGCGTTTTTGGGGAGTTCGCGGCAGCCTGCCGGTCTCCGGGCCGGAATTCCATCGTTATGGCGGAAACACCTTCTGCGTTGAGGTTCGGTGCGGCGAACACAGGCTGTTGTTCGACGCCGGTTCCGGCATGCTGCCGGCGTCGAAATCGCTGCTGACGGAAGGCATTACGAACTATAACCTGTTCTTCTCGCACTGCCATTATGATCACATCATCGGCCTTCCCTATTTCATACCACTCTACAGCCCGGACATGGATGTCACAGTGTGGGCCGGGCATATGACGAACGGCATGACGACACGTCAAATGGTCAGCGAATTCATTCAGCCCCCCTGGTTCCCCATCAAGCTCGATGCCTGTCGCGCCCATATGAAATTCAGGGATTTCAAGATGGGAGACAAAATCGATGCGTTTCCCGACATCGACATCCGGACAGGCAAGCTTGATCATCCCGGCAATGCCGTCGGCTATCGCATCGGATACCAGGGCCGTACCATCGCCATCGTTACCGACACCGAGCATGAACCCGGCGGCGCTCTTGACCCAAACGTCATGGCACTGATCGAGGGCGTCGATCTGTTTCTCTATGATTGCATGTATACGGACGAAGAGATGGCGCGCCATCGCGGCTTCGGTCATTCGACCTGGCAGCATGCGATACGCTTGGCGAAGGCGGCGAAGGCGAAGCATGTCGGCTTCGTCCATCACTCCCCGAACCGCACCGATAAGGAATTGGATGCGATAGGCCGCCAAGCGGCCGACATCTTCCCCAACGCGTTTGCGGTGCGTGAAGGTGATGTGTTCGACGTCACTTAGTGCATCGGGCGCTCTAACTCTCGGAAAGTATCTGTGGAAGCGACATCCAGCGACAGCCGGCGTTTTGCCGCGTGAAGCCGAGCAGCCTATCGACGAAATTCCAGGCTTGGGCGTCATGCACCAGATGGTGTGTCAGCAAACCCATCGTACCGCCCGAGACGAACATTTCGCGAAGGCGCTTGACGATATCAATAAGGATCGCTTCGTCCGATCTGCCCCCTCGATTACCGTGCCAATCCATGATATCGGCATGCGAATTGACGAACCGGATCGAACCCTGCTCCTCTGGGCCGAACACCGAGAGCGCGCGAAAGCCGATGCCTTCGAGTCCCGGGACCAGCGACGCAGCAATCCGGTTCCACGGCGGCACGAGAACCGGTGTGAATGTTGATCGATGGAGTTCGTCAAGCTTTTCAAAACCGGCCTTGAGCTCAGCGAGCATGTCGCCGGGCGCGCGGTGTGCACCGAGTTCCTGTTTTTTCTGACCCTCACTCGCGAAGTTTGTGTGCGACCAGCCATGAACCGCGACATTGATGGCTGGGCATGCATCGAGACGTCGCGCCAGAGCTTCACCGGTATGTTGCGGAATGACCGCTAGGGTCAGAGGCACTCCATGCTTCTCCGCGAGAGCCAGAAGCCGCTCAAGCTCGCGCGTCGGCTCGACGGCATCATCATCTCGCAGCCAGAATCGGGCTGCCCTCCCCGCCTCATGCCAGCGATCAAGCTCCGCCTGCAATTCCACCCATGGATCGTTCCTCATTTCGGCAATCCCACGAACTCCCTGAGGATGGAAACGAGCCTTGCCGCGGCCATGCCGAGCGACCGCTCCCGTTCTACGAACTGCCTCGCATTCCTGGCAAGCACCGCACGTCGTTCTGGATCGACGAGAAGCACGCGAATGGCGTCAGCATAGGCCGCGACGTCGCCCGGCGCGCTGAGCAGCCCTGTGTAACCGTCGATCACCACCTCAGGCACGCCGGCGATTGCCTGCGCCACGACGGGCAAACCGGCGGCCTGCGCTTCGAGATAGGCAAGGCCATAAGCCTCGCCGCAACCAGGCCACACATAGATGCCGCCACGCGACAGGATCGCGGCGATCTCGGACTGGTTTCTCTCGCCGTGCCAGACGATCCGGCCCGGCGCAAAACCGGCAAACAGTTCTTCCACGTCGGGCCGGCATGGCCCGTCGCCGAAAATCTCCAGCGTCCAGTTGAGATCACCGAGCGTGGCGAGCGATGCTGCGAGCATGTCATAGCTTTCCATCTTGTCGCCCGGCCGCATCATGGCGACTGTCACGAGCCTCGTAGGATCGGGTATGGGCTTGAGCAAGAGAAAGGCGGACGCGTCCAGGAATGGTCGCAACATCGCCGTCTTCGCCTGCGGCAAAATCTCCGTGAGCCCGATCCGATCCCGCGCTGTCATACAGATATTGACAGCTGCCATGTCCACCGCCTCGGCGACCGGCGCCTGCATCCTGCTCCAGCCGGATCCATCGCGGCGTGCCGAAAGCGAGGCCTCGGCGGTGAGATAGGGAAGAGAGAACTTACGGGCCAGAGCAGGCCCCAGCAGATCCGGCGCCTTGTAATATGGGTGATATGTGAACCAGAAATCAGGCAGCCCCTCCTGCCACCAAGCCTTCGCTATCCTGTCGGATTCCACCACCGCCTTGGCCTCCAACATCGCCAAGCGCTCGTCGGATGGCACCTTCGTGAAGCTGCGGAATTCCGACACGACTTCAACCTCAGCGCCTCCATGTTCAAGTGCCGCGACCAGCAGCCTCGCCATCAGCCTGTCCCCCGACGGCACGGGATGGTGTGGCGATTTCAGCGGTGAGTAGAATGCGACCTTCATAATCAAGCCGAGGTCCGCTTTCGCACCGACATCAGCGAGGCCGAAAGCGCTTCATGCAGATCCGCGAAGGTAAAGGGTTTCATCAAGACCGGCAATTCAACACGCTCGCCCTGTTCCAAGGCCTCGCTGAAGCCGGTCATCAGGACGATGGCGATCCCGGGATCGATTGCCCTTATGTAGTCGGCAAGCTCCAGGCCGGACATAGCAGGCATCCGGATATCAGTGAGGACGGCTTCAATTCCCGTCTCGTTCTGAAGCGCGGCGAGGGCCGCACGGCCGCTTGAAACGGCAACAACCTCCAACCCAACATCTTCAAGAGTCATCTTTGCGACGGCAAGCGATGACGGCGTGTCGTCGACGACGAGTATCTTGCGGGGCAGGTCTGCATCGCCCGCAACCGGTATCGGGCCAGATGGCACCGTGGAAACACTTCGCGGCAGGTAAAGTGTGAAGTCCGCGCCATGCGACTCCACGCTTGTCAAGGTCACGGCGCCGCCGGAGCGTTCGGCGAAGGCGTGAACCTGGCTGAGCCCAAGACCTGGAGCGCCGTCCTGCTTGGTCGTGTAGAATGGCTCGAAGACGCGTCCAACATCCTCGGCGCGAACGCCCTTCCCCTCATCGGAGACTGTTATGGCGACACCCGGCCCCTCCAGTCTTGATATCTCGGCATGAAGATTGCCAATATTGCGGGCCTTTATCTGGACCACGCCTCCCGCAGGCATCGCCTCGCGGGCATTGGTGACCAGATTTATCAACGTGGTCTCGAGCGCCAGCTGGTCAACGTTGATCGGCCAAAGATCGTCGTCGAAAGCGATCCTGACCTCAACCGCGCCTTGAGCGGCCTGGTCGAGCGTTTCTCTGAGGGTCTCAATATTGTCTTGGAGGCTTGTTGTGGCTGCTTTCTCGCTCGATCTTCGGGAAAACGAGAGCAAGCGCTGCGTCAACGTCCTGCCGCGCGTGACGGCATCGATCATCCCTTCCAGAATGCGGCTGACCCGAATGTCGTCATCGCGCCGGCGCGTAAGGCTCTCCGCGCCCGACTGGAATACCATAAGTATATTGTTGAAGTCGTGCGCGATACCGCCGGTGAGCTTGCCCAGCGCATCCATCCGCTGCCAGCTCGCGAGCGCTGCGTCATTGCGCCGGCGGCCGTCCAATTCCCGAAGGAAAAGGAACACCGCGAGCGCCGACAGTAGCAGCGTCACGCCACCCGTGGCCACCAGCACATAAAGGCCCTGTGCGGAGATCTGCTGATACTCCATGAACGGCATACCGACACTAACTGTCCAGTCGCTGCCCTTGACCTGCACCGTTGCGATCCGCACCTCTTCGCCGGTGTGAAGACGACCAGGCGCCAGGCCGTCCTCTGTCAAGGGCTGTATCTCGACCAGTTTTTCGACCGGCAGAGTGATGAATTCAGTGCCGGCGGTCGAAGCAGCCAACCGTCCCTTGCCATCGCTGATCCAGCCGATCCAGCTTTGAGGCAACCCATTCGCCCGAAGGATATTTGTAAGCGATTGCGGCCGGATAACCGCGGCCAAGCCATAGACCACCTTGTCCTGGCGGATGACGGGCACGCGGATTGGAAAGGCCGGGAGATGCCTGGGGCCGAGCGTCACGTTTCCGATCACCGCCCGCTTCGTTTCAATGAGCCGGTTATGGCTCTCGCGATCGACGACCCCGTCCAGCGGCCGGACGCGCTTGGACTCCGGCACGGCGACGACGACGCGGCCTTCGAGATCCGTGACGCGAAACATCTCCCATTCAGGGATTCGGGCTCTGAGTCTGTTGCCCAGTTCGGTAAACTCGCTCGTCCGAATCGGCGGATCGAGCCGCGGTGATTCTGATAAGATTGACAGAAGCTGCGCGTGGGTTTCCAGTTCGCGCGACAATGCTGTTGCAAGCCTTTGGGCGCGGTCGCCGATGACCTGGTTCAAGGCGGCTTTTTGCGACTGGATGAGATAGTAGCCGAGCACGCCGCAAATGAGCACGGCAGGGATCGAGGCGCTCAGAAGAAGCAGGAGGGCGGGACGCGCATTGGCCCAGCCATTGCCTTTGAAGACTCGCATTCTGGAGGTCTGTCTCACCCTGATTCGTCACCTTCCCGCTTTGTCTTAGCTGTAATGGTGCGGGCAGAATAGGCAACCCGTGTGATGACGACAGATGCCGTCGATGACCTGATCGAGTTCACGATCACGCGAGCGATGGTTCATGAAAGGTTCATCGAGGTAGCGATAAAGTTCGCGCTTCGTGGAAGCATTAACACTACCAGCGGAGCCTCACATGCAAACCCAGCCATTTACTGGAATGATGCCTTCGCAATTTGCGATCGTTCAACTGGTGTTCGACCAAATCGTCAGGGCGCCCTGGTTTCCAGACAGCGAGAAAACGCGTGAGGATTGCTCGCTCATGGTTTTGCATCAGTATCGAAAAGGCCATTCCGAGCAGGGCGATCTACTGCGCGAGTGCCTCGCGATTGCCCGGCAGCGCTACGCCGCGTAGTCCGGCCTTCGCGGCCGTTGGCCAATTTCGTCAGGCCGGCGGAACATTGCCCGTATCCAATACGTTCAACTTTGGTGGCAGAGAAAACCCGGAACAGGATCAGCGCGCTCATTGAGCGCTTTTTTTGGGCAATCGTCGCCCTGATTCTGTTCGTCGGATTCGCATTCCGAATGCCGGGTCTCGCCAGCCGCTCGCTTTGGATCGATGAACTCTACAGCGAATGGTTCGCGTCACGATCCTTCGCCGAACTCTGGCAGGATGTCCCCTATTACGAGACGCATCCGCCGATCTACTACACATTGCTCAAGCTTTGGACCATGCTCTTCGGCAATTCCGAACTGGGTCTCAGGAGCCTATCGCTTGTTGCGAGCATCGCGACGATCCTGCTTGTCGCCTTTTCGGGTCGGCTGCTGAAATCTGGCTGGTCCGGTAGAGCCGCGAGCCTATTGGGTGCCGCACTCCTCGCGTTGAACTACGCCAATATCCGGGAGGCACAGAATGCACGTCCATACGCGCTGCTGACTTTGCTATGCACAATAGCCATCATCGCCGCGCTCGCGCTCGTCTCCCGCCTGCAAGGGGATCGAAGGGGCTTGGGGTCAAGCAACAGTTGGATGGCGCCGCTGCTAATTCTTGGCCTCTCGGCCGGCTGCGCCCTTTGGTTCCACAATACCAGCCTGTTCATCACGCTCGGGATATGGTCGGGTCTGGCCCTCTCGCTCGCCGTGACGCCAGCCGAGTTGCGGCTCCGGAACTTCGGCGTCTTCTTTGCTGCCGGCGTTCTGGCCCTCGTTGTCTGGGCGCCTTACGTCCCGATCTTCATCGAACAATCGCGCATTTTCATGGGTCTGGGCTTCTGGCTCGAACCGAAGACCCGGGATCTCTACAGTGCCTGGATGCTGTTCTTGGGCGATAGCTGGCCAGCTTTGCTGCTCGGCCTTGCATTTCTGGCGCTTGGTTTTTCCCGCCTCGCCCGTTCCAAACCGGCAATCGCCCTTTTTGTCGGGGCATTGCTCCTCATCCCGCTCTATACCATGTTGGTCGTGAGTTTCTCGATGAAGCCGATCTATATCCAGCGCCTGTTCGCCTGGATGATTCCCCTTGGGCTTCTGGTGATCGCGCTCGGCATCGTGACGGCCACACGACGGCAATGGCCAAGGCTGGTGCTCGCGTTGATCGTCGGGTCCTTGGCCACCGCCAAGTCTGTCGAGGATATCGGCAAGCCGATCGACGATTGGAAGGGGATCGTGGCCGAGATCGCCAGGAATGCCCGGCCGGGCGATGTGGTCATCGCAGTGCCCGCAGAAGGCAGTATCGCCGTGGATTACTATGCAAGACGACGGGCCAACTTTCCGCCGGTCGTTTGCATTCCCGGCTGCTATCCGCAGCGCAATCTTCCACGACCCTATGGCAGCAATTTCGGCGCACCGAAACTGATCGAGTCGGACGGAGCGATTGTCGAACAGGCGCTGAAGGCGCATGGTCGCGTCTGGCTGGTGCAAGTCTCGGTCTCGCTCTACGATCCGAAAAGCATCGTCAGGTCGCGGATCGCTGCTGCCCGCACATTCGTGCGCTACCATGGCAATTCGCTCGCCAAGGTGGAACTTTTCGAGTGAATTCCCCGTTGTCTGGACGAGCGGCAACCGGGCGAATCCACAATGCAGATTGACGACGAGATCAAGGCTTCAGAAAGGCGCGACGAAGACGCGCAGGACGCCGATGTACGACAGGCTTCGCAAAATGCGGGATTTCTCCCTCCACGGCGGTCGCTCGAACGGCGCCCTGACGCAGTCCAGGATGCGGCTGCGGAACTGACGGTTGTTGTGCCTACCTATTCCGAGCGGGACAACATCGCCGAGTTGGTCCGGCGGCTGAAGACAGTGCTATCCGGCGTCGACTGGGAAGTGGTATTCGTAGACGACGACAGTCCCGATGGAACCTCGACGCTGGCAAAGAAAATCGGCGCGACTGACCCTCATGTCAGGTGCATCCGGCGCGTCGGACGGCGAGGCTTGTCAGGCGCCTGTATCGAAGGCATCCTGTCGTCGTCCGCGCCTGTCGTGGCGGTCATGGATGCCGACCTCCAACACGACGAAGCGCTGCTGCCCCAGATGCTGCAAGAAATCCGCAAAGGCGCGGATCTGGTCATAGCAAGCCGGTACACCGAGGGCGGATCGGCTGATCAGGGATTTTCGGGCATTCGACGCTGGGGCAGCGAACTGGCGACACGCATGGCCCGAAGCCTGATGGGAACGCAGGTGTCGGATCCGATGTCCGGCTTCTTCATGATCCGCCGCGACACGATCGAGGAACACGCAAAGTCGCTGGCTGGGGAAGGTTATAAGCTGCTCATGGATATTCTGTGGACCGCAGGCAAATCCCTGAAGGTCGTTGAGCTCTCCTATCGTTTCCGCGAACGGCGCATGGGCGAAAGCAAGCTCGATGCTTTGGTGACCGTGGACTATCTGGGGCTGCTGTTTTCGAAATTGTTCGGTGGCGTGCTGCCCGTGCGGTTCCTGATGTTTGGTGCCGTCGGCCTGTCGGGCATCGCCGTGCACCTTCTCGTCCTCAATCTTGCGCTCTCGACACTGCACTTCGGCTTCTCCGCAGCGCAGTTGTCGGCCGTCATCTTCGCTATGACCTGGAACTTCGTCATCAACAATCAACTGACCTACCGCGACGCCCGCCTGACTGGACGGCGGTTCTTCGGCGGGCTTCTGATGTTCTATCTGGCCTGTTCGATCGGCTCGGTCGGCAATGTCGGCGTCGCAAGCTGGATCTATTCCTTCCACGCGACCGCCTGGGTCGCCGGTCTCGCCGGTGCAGTCATCGGCTCGGTGTTCAACTATGCCGTCAGTTCTGCGCTGATATGGAGGCAGAAATAGCTCAGCGCGAAGCTGTCCCGGCTTGTCCGTGACCATGCTGCAAATGCGCGGCGTCCTCGAACGAAACGAGCCGGGCGCTTTTTTCGTCCCACAACACCAGTCTTACACAGCGTAGGCTTTGCAGCAGCGTTATGCGGCCGATACCGCCCAGTTTGGGATGATCGCGTAGAACCTCGGGCAAGCGGTAGAACGGCACCCGGCTCGACAGATGGTGGACGTGGTGGACACCGATATTGCCGGTTATCCACTTGAGCGGAAATGGCAGATCGTAGTGCGAGGCACCATGAAGTGCGGCCTTCGGAAACTGCCATTCCGGCTCTCTCGACCAGTGCGTTTCCTCGAACTGGTGCTGGACGTAAAAGAGCCAGACGCCAGCCGCTGCCGCCAGCAAGGTGATCGGCAGATGCACCGCCAGAAACGGCAACAGGCCGATCATCCAGATCATAATGCCCGAGATGATTGCGACCGCGGCATTTGTCGCCATGGTCGATATCCATGGCAGATAGCCCGATCGAAACATGCCGAAGGGCAAACGCTGTTTGATCAGGAACAGCCAGGCCGGCCCGACGCCGAACATCACCAGCGGATGTCGGTAGAGGCGGTAGCCGAGACGTTTCCAGCGTGAAAGACCCTGATATTCCTCGATTGTCAGCGTGGTGATGTCGCCCACGCCGCGTTCATCGAGATTTCCGGCCGAGGCGTGATGTTCCGCATGCGCCTGGCGCCAGTAGTCATAAGGTGTCAAGGTCAGCACGCCGATCGATCGCCCCGTCCAGTCGTCCAGCCAGCGGCGCCCGAAGAATGATCCGTGACCGCAGTCATGCTGGATCATAAAGAGACGCAGCAGGAAAGCAGCGGCCGGGACCGTCAAAATCAAGCCCCACCAGACGCCATATGAGACCGCGACCGTCGTCAGAGTCCAAAATGCAACGAATGGAATGGCGGTCACAGCCAACTCGAAGGCGCTTCGTCCGGAGTGAGGCTGCCGATATCTAGCAAGGATTTTCAGCCAAGGCTTGTCATCATTGTGGCCCGCATCTGCAGTGCCAGACATAGAGATCATCAATTTTCTTTCTACTGGGCCAGACGGATGTGTGGCACGGAAATTATGTTCTGCGTGTTGCAAATCACTCTCGAAGCTGCAGCTCTGCAGCCGAAGCGCGAGAATTTGCATGTCTAATAACCGCGCTGGAACGACCGTGGGCCGAAAGCGAAATTGACGAAACTAGAGAGAGATACCATCTTCTCTGGTTCTGGTCATCAGATTTGCCGGCAGCTCTCGCACTGCCAGCCGACTTTTCACAGACGCTTGTTCAAATTACGACTTCCCGAGGATAGCTTCATCGTCATTGCGAGATAGGCAGCAATGGTGGGCCCGGAGGGACTCGAACCCCCAACCAAGCGGTTATGAGCCGCCGGCTCTAACCATTGAGCTACAGGCCCACTCCGCCCTCATGCAGGCGCGATGCAATGGTCATTGACGTGGCGAAGGCTCTAGCGGAAAAATCCGAGGTGGGCAAGCCGCCGCCGCAAAAGGCGCACAATCGATTGCAAGGAGGTATGTTCACGCAACTCAAGAGGAAAATCATGCCCGTCCGACCGCTTCGTCTCACCTTCGCTGCCCTCGCCCTCGCAATGCCGCCAATGTCTTCGGTCTCCGCCCACGAATCCGAGAAGAAGGAGCCGGTGATCGTAGTTTCCGGTCAGGGGGATACTTCCGTGGTGCCGGATCTCGCAATCGTTAATCTCAGCGTGGCGGAGACGGCAAAGACGGCGCGCGAAGCACTGGACATCAACAACAGCGCAATGACAGCGGTGACCAAGGCCCTGAAGGACCAGGGGATCGTCGCCCGGGATATGCAGACATCGGGCCTCTCCATCCATCCGCAATACAGCTATCCGCAGAACGAGGATGGCACGCCGAAGCTGCCTGTTCTCAACGGCTATACCGTCACCAACGGCCTGACCGTTCGGGTCCGCGACCTTGCCAAGCTCGGCGCCATCATCGATCAATCCGTCACGTCGGGCGTCAACCAGGGCGGCGACATCCGCTTTACCAATGACGATCCGGAAAAGGCGCTCGAACAGGCCCGCACCGAAGCCGTCAAGAACGCAGCCACCAAGGCAAAAACACTCGCCGACGCCGCAGGCGTGAAACTCGGTCGCGTCGTTGAGATCAACGAAAGCGCCGGCGGCGCCGACCCGCAACCGATGATTCGGATGCAGATGGCAAAGGAAGCCGCCGATGCGGTGCCGATCGCGGCCGGCGAGAACACCTATGTGGTCAATGTCAGCGTGACTTTCGCAATCGATCCCTGAGCGTTCATGGTTCGATGAACGGCTCGAAGCCCATACGAAAAAGGCCGGTTCGCGTTTTCCGCGAACCAGCCCCTCAGGCATGGCCAGACACCACTCACAGGCCCTGCCCTAACTTTTGAGCACCTAGTGCTCTCGGCCGATTACAGGCGCGGGCAACCGCGGACATTGGCGAAGGAAATCTTGGCCCAGGTACCACGGATCTTGCCGGAAACAGTCACGCGGTTCGGGCCGATACGGCTGATAGCCACCTTGTTGAGACCATTGCGGGACGCCTTGGCAAGTGCGAGACCGGGCTGGCAACGGCCGTATCCCGGCTTGACGACGACAACAGGAGCCGGTTTTACGACGACCACACGGCGGGGCGCAGGCTTGATTACGACACGTGGCTTCACAACCACATGCGGGGTCTTGACGATGACATCGACGCTGCCCGCATTGGCC
>Ga0164290_1002359_pt1 | contig 13815 bp, 10 predicted proteins | sample Micstemetagenome_FD_108782 | JGI IMG/M metagenome (GOLD analysis project Ga0164290, IMG submission 108782) | Contaminated culture microbial community from soil near Moab, Utah, USA - Microcoleus steenstrupii SON62 (Illumina Assembly) | ecosystem: Environmental > Terrestrial > Soil > Soil crust... | reverse complement strand
GCAGCGTGCGTGCTGGAAGACATCGGCCAACGCCAGAACCTCCTCCGCTCGTTCTTCCAAGCCACGCCCCTGACCATCCCGGGAGTCACCTGATGCGTCAGGGATTTATGCAGCGCTCAGTAGGTGCCCCAGATGGCGGTACGGTGTGTTTCCATTTTTCGGACTCCAGCTCCAACACGGACGATTCCACTGCGTCCACGACGACCTTGTCGAAGTCAGCGGTCGTCTCGGAGGTGCCGAAGAACTGCACGAACCACCGCCACTCCGGATTCCACTCGCACATTGTCGGCCCAGCAACGCCAGTCAGCGTGATGCCCGGAAAGGCACTTGCGCTCGATGCAGCCGAGACAGAGAAGAGCGGGCTCTTCCACCAACGGCTGTACCGCGGATCAACAGTGGTGGGCGAAAGGCCGATTCGTTGACCACCTATCTTCAGGTCAGAGTCTGACGTGTGCAACCGCGGATCGAAAATCTCAACCTGATACCGAGGCTGCGGACCGGGCAGGATTCCGCTCGGCGTCGGTGAGCCCGGCACCGCGCCGACGAATCCGCCGCGCGGGACTCTGGTCCCATCGGGATCAACAGAAAACAACCGCACTTCAATGCCATTTATCGCTACGCTGTCAAAGTAGGACTCGCCACCGACAAACTCCTCCTCACCCCGAATCTGGCCAAAGAAGGGATTCTTGAAGCGAACGCTCATCTCGATCGTGTTCTTGCCGAGCGGCCCTGTCGACTCAACCCAGAGCGTTGACGGAATTCGAGCGCGGTCAATCCACTTCCGATGAGGCACGATATCCCCGCCTTGCTCAACCGATCGACCCTTTTGAATCTGATTTGGCGGCTTGGTCCACAAGCGAACCCCATACGACTTCAGATTTTTCACGAGTTCCGCGTGCGGAATCTCGTGATCGCTGCCCGCATAACTGAAGAACACCTGCTCGCCCGCCAAGCCTTCTCTCGCCGCGCGGATTACAAGCGGAACCATCGTCCCATGGGCACTTTCATCGTCCAACACCGCAAAAGAGCTTCCCGATCCGGGGATGAGCCCGTCGTAGCCATCGGCTGAATCGGGAATGCCGTCACCGTCCGAGTCGATTGTCGCGGAAGAAAGCACAGTCTTCCCAGCACCTTCCAAATCTCCGGGCAGTTTCCATGCTTCTTCGAGTCGCTCCTCCTCTTCAGAGCCGGATGGCATGTCGACACCATTGTTGTTGTCAGAGTCAATGTCTATGTCTGCGGAAATGACGATAACCTCGATCTCCGCAGTCGTCCTGCATTCGCCTGATACACCCGATATGGTTATCTTCGCACGCCCGGGCGCGACAGCATAGACCGAATAGATGATCTCGCCAATGGAGTCAGGATTGGTGTTAACGACACTTGTAGTTCGAAGAACTCCGGAGCCGTTGATTGCGACCGTGGCGTTGGTGCAGTTGTAGACGTCATTGCCTTGCCAGAGGAACCAGAGGAACATGTCGTCTCGAAGAAAGTTCATATTCACAACAGCGACCGATCTTCCTGACCATCCCAACCCACCATCGCTGCACCGTCCGCATAAGTCTTCGCCTCGGCTACTTCCACGGAAGGGCGGGTCGTACCCTCCCCCCGGCCCACTTCCTCCCGGCCCCGTCTCGCCAAAGTCCCCGATCGGCGTAACCGACCCCGGCGTCAACCCGATGCACAGTGGATCATTTGTCCCTGGCCCGCAGATGGGCCGCACGATGATCCGCGGGGTGCTCATTGTCCGCGAAAGCGATATCCGCTGCCGCAAGGGCGCAAAAGACGCAGCCAACGCCGCGCCCTCCGGGGTGATCTCTGCCCGCGTTCCAAGATTGTCGACGGTGACCTCCAAGTCTCCGCCGTCAACTCGGCCGTTGAGCGACGCATCCGGTGTCTCGGTTCCCGACGCCGAACCTCCCGACGGATTGAGCATCTGGTCCATCGTCAGTTCGATGTCGGCCACCTCGACGACCGCATTGCCATCGGCGTCGCCGGGCACCCATGAGACATACGTCGTTTCGGGCTGGCTCGCCAGCCGTCGCCCGTCGACGCCGCTATATATGCGTTCGATGTAGAGCTCGACGCCGTCTTCTCGGTATGACAGCGAACCAATACAGATGTCTGGCTGCAAATCGCCGTTCACATCGGCGACCATCCGTGCGCTCACGCCGAACACCTCGTTGGGCTCACCCAAGAGTCTGAACGGCTCGCGCGCGGAGGAGTGGTAGAAATAGACCCGCCCGGTGCCGCTTCCGGCCCACGCGAACGGTGCACAAATGAGCACGCCCGCGCCGCGCGCCCCAAGCCACATGTTCGTGTCGGCGATCCGCCAGCCGAACATGTCGGCGGCCGAGCCTTCCCAAATGCTCAGTACCTCGCCGCTCGCGCCCGACACAACGCGAACATCGCGACGAGCGGCGGCTTCATCAACAACGACGGAGACTTGATCAGCCACGCCGTCGATATCCCAGTCCACGCTGACTGGCTGTGCGAAGCAGAGCGATGTGCAGCCAAATGCGAGAAGAGATGCCGCGACGACGCCAAATCGAGTTCTTGGATTCATGGACTCTCCCGGATCACGGTCGCGGGAGTATGCCAAGACTTGATGGGCTGTTCAAGTGCGATTCGTGGATTTTTTCAGCTTCAAGAATGTTGCTTCAGACAATCGCCTTAGACCGTTTTGCACTTGCATTCACGACGCACACATCTTGATTACTGAGCGACGCGCCGATTCAATCATCTCACATTTCGGCGAACTCGAACCCACTCCGCCCCTCACTTCCCCACCACCCCCGCCGCCTGCTGCGCCACCATCGCCTCAAACTCCGACGCCTTCAGCACGCCCAGTTCGATCAGCGCGATCAACGCCGCCATCTGCTCCGCGCGTTTCTTCGATTGCCCCCACGACGCCTCGAACCTTCTCCCGGCCAACTCCACGCACACCTTGAAACACTTCGCGTGGTCCGGGCCCTGCTCATCCAGCACGCGATACTGCGGCGTCGTTCCCACCGTCTGCTGTGCGTGCTGTTGCAAATACGACTTGAAGTTATGCTGGTGCCCGCTGTCCGCCGCCTGCTGAATCAGCGGTTCGATCAGCGGCGTCAGAAACTTCTTCGCCGCCTCAAACCCGCCATCCAGATAGATCGCCGCGATCACCGCTTCCAACGCCGCCGCCGACAGCGACGACGGCGCATCGTCGCCCACCTGCATCCCCTTGCCCACGCGCAGCCACTCGGCCAGACCGATCTGCCGCCCGATCCGCGCACACGTGTCGCGCGACACAGTCAGGCTCTTGACCTTCGTCATCTCGCCTTCGAGCATCCCAGGGAATCGCCGATAGATCATCTCGCACGACACCAGACCCAGCACGGCATCGCCCAGAAACTCCATCCGCTCGTTGGAGTCCAGCCGCGTCTCCACCAGCGACGCGTGCGTCAGCGCCTGATCCAGCAGCGACGGGTCAACAAACGAATAGCCAAGCAGGCTCTCGATCCGCGCCCGATCCTCTGATTCCAAGTGCATGCACGCCCTCGCCGCGATCTCGGCCATTCGCCCCCAGCGCGAACACACCGACAACCGCTTCACACATTCAGGCGTTCGAGGGGCCAAGGCCGCCGACGAACGAACCGAACGTGCCGGACGCGTGCGCTCAGCGGTCGTCCGGGGCCACGCCACACGACGTGAAACCACCCAAGACGGCCGGCGAGCGATCGCGGCCAGCGCCCGCGCCGAAGCACAGGCTGGTACACGGTATCGACTTTCGCCTCTCGAACCAAGAGGAACTGCGCGCCAAAGACCTTCTCTCAACCATCGGGGCCCCCAATCCGGACCGAGAATCCGCCCCGATCTCGCTCGCTAACCCGCACACATTCCTATCGATCGTGCCACGCCCGGCAACGCAGCACGCACGGACCCACGTCAAACACGTTCAGACTCGCCCCGCGTCAGGTGGCTGCCTATCGTTCCGACCTACCCGGAGGCCGGCGGCCGATCGGGGACCAGCCGCACCCGCGGGCCACGCCCGCCGCACGAGTTTCGAGGACACCATGCATTACCCGCATCGCATCAGCCGAGTCAAGCGCAAGCGTGCCATCGGTTTCCGCGCCCGCATGAAGACCACCAACGGCCGCAAACTCATCAACCGCAAGCGCCGCGTCGGTCGCAGCCTCAACGTCGCTGACAAATAATCCGCGCCGGCGGCACTTCTCGCATCCGCGATCTGCCCCGCCGTGCCGCAGTGCATCGACAAATGAAAACCCCGTCGCGCTGCGGCGGGGTTTTTCTATCTCTGATCCACATCACCGATCAATCTCGGGCATGCCTTCGGTTGCCCCGCTCTCCGAGCCAATGCCTTCGGTGGCCCGGATCTCCGAGCCGGGCCGCTTGCCCCTCGTTCTCCGGCGGCGAACGACCCGATCCGTGATCGGTATCAAGCGCGACGTCTCCGCGTCCGCTACTTTCCCCGCACGCCGACCTTCCTCTCACAGCCAACAGCGGCCCGCACGCTTCACGCGCACGGGCCGCAAAGGGGGAGGTGGATCCGCTCCGCCACAGATCATCCGATGTTGATCCGGCGGGGTTGTGCCTTGGGGCTCTTCACCAGCCGCAGCGTCAGCACACCGTCCTTCAGTTCGGCGATCACATTCTCCGTGTCCACGCCCTCGGGCAGCGACACACTGCGGCTCACCGTCCCGACGCGGCGCTCACGACGGAAGTACCGCTCACCCTTGCCTTCCTTCTCGTCGACCTTCTCTTCTGTCTTCGTCCCGACAATGGTGAGCACACCGTCGTTCACCTCCGCAGTCACCTCCTCCTTGGCATAGCCCGGCAGCGAGGCCCGCACGATGAGGTGCGTGTCGTCTTCGCTCACATCCAGCGGCAGCACGCCCGCGCTGGGCTGTGCCTCGACTTCATTGAAGAACGGATCGCTCAAGAACTCGCGCAGCACGCTTCCGAACGGGCTGCCCAGCGCACTTCCAAACGGTCCAAACCCCGCCAGCCGCGGCGTGATCATGCCGAACTCCGAAACCGACGGGCGAGTCTCCCCAGTGCGACGGGTGATGCCATTGGTGGTGCTCATCGAAAACCTCCTTCCTTCACAGTCTTCCTTGCTCCGTCCTTCCCACGCCGCCGCGATGCAACGGCGCAATCATCGCGCCCCGCCTGCGGCGGTCCTTCTCCCGCCCGGCGATCCGCCGCCGAGCGTGCATGTGAAGAACTTCTCCCCACGAAGTTGCAACCGTCATGCCAGCGTGCCCGTCGTGCGTCCGCCGAAGTCCCGCCTCATCCGCGGCGAAATCCCGATTTTTCTCGGTCACTTTCGCCGCGTCGGCGTCATTCTGGCAGCCGCGTGCCAACGTGGCGGCACGCGAACGGGCGTTCGTGCGGACAACACTCGAATCACTCCGCCGCCGGCACCTTCAGATCCATCCACACCGGGAAGTGATCGCTCGGAAACTCGCTCGTCCCGTCCGGCGGCTGACGCCACACGCCCCCGTCCGCCACCTCGATGAACTTACTTGGAATCACATAGTCCACCCGTAGTTTGAACATCGCCGTATCGGTCGGCTCCAGCCCCGCGACGACCACATCGCTCTTGGGAACAAACTCGCTGTTCACCGCGCCGCTCCCGAGCAACTTTCGCGCCGGCTGCTTGAATGAACTGCCGCGCTTCGGGTCTGCATTCAAGTCACCGACGATCACGAACATCTGCTCGCGCGTCAGCCCGCCCGCGACGTTCTTGTCGTCCACGATCGTCGGCGAGTTCTGGATGTAGTCGATCCAGAACGTCACCTCATCATGATTCCGCCGCGCGTTCCGCTTCTCCGCCCCATCAAACACCGGCGGCGTCGGATGGCTGCACAACACATGCAGCACGCGCCCGTCGGGCAGTTTCACCGGCACATCCCAGTGCGACTTGCTCGACAAGCGAAACACCGACGCCACCTCGCTCGGATACCACGGCGTGCCGTCCGCGTTCGTCGGCATCATCTTGCCCGGCATGTAATCCCACGGATACAACTGAAACGTCCGCGCGTTCTCGCCGTCGATCGTGAGCCGCTCATCCACCAGCAGCGCCATCCCGTACTGCCCCGGGAACATGCCAAATCCCCAGCAATCGTTGCCGTACTCGCGGCCCTCTGGCGTCTGCTTGCCGGGCTTGCCGTCGGCGTCCGCGCTCGGCACGATCGGGACGACCTTCGGCGTCGTGCCGTTCTTGTCCAGATCAAACCCGCTCACCACGCCCGTGTTCACCCCACGCTGGAACGCCTTGAACTTCAGCGGCTCCAGCCCCGGCGCCTGCGCCACCGCCAGAAACGTGTCCGCGAACCGCTGCCCGTTGCTCCCCGGCGTGTCGCCGTCAGCAAACCCCGGCGCTCCCGGCGTGTCGTACGCGATCTCATTCAAGAAGATGATGTTCGGCTTGATCCGCTGGATGATCTCGGCGAGTTTCTTCAGCCGCGGCTGATTCGGATTCTTGAGGTCGTCCGTGCGCACATCCTCAAGATTGAACGTCGCGACGCGCACCAGCGTGAACGCGGGCTTGTCCGCCGATGCGCCCGGCGCTGGTGCTGTGGACGCCGGCGCCGTCGTTGGTGCTGACTCCGTCGCAGGCTGTGCCATCGCCGCGGCCACGAACACTGCCGCCGCCAACACGCCGCTCGCCGCTCGCACACGCCGCATCGCACACACACCCACACGTCTCGCATCCGCTTCGATCATCTCTCGCTCCGATGACACGACCCGCCGCGTTCGCCTTTCCCTTCCGCCCCAGCCCCCTCACGACCACCTCTTCTCCTCACCCTCCGTTCTCTTCTGCTCCCTCTGTGTTCGTTTCTCCCGTCTTTCTTCGCGTCTTTCGCGCCCTTCGCGTTCAACTTGCCCACGTTTTCTCGGCGATCCTCGTCGCGCGAGTCCCGCGAGTGTACCGCCATAAGATTCTCCGGTCTGTCCCGGTAGCTCAGTTGGATAGAGCAGCCGCCTTCTAAGCGGCAGGTCGCGCGTTCGAATCGCGCCCGGGACGCTTCGCTCTCCCCCGCCGCTCACGCGCATGACCGCTCCCACTTCATCCACGCTCTCCATCGCGGGCACGCTCTTGCTGCCGGGCACGCGCGCCGACGCCGTTCGTCTCGCGCCGGGAACGCTCCGCATCCACGACGGCATCATCACCGCCATCGACACCACGCTCGACCAACACGCCGACCTCGGCGGCCAGCACGCCCTCATCACGCCCGGCTTCGTCGACTGCCACCTGCACCTGCCGCAGTTTGATTCCATCGGCATCGACGGGCTCGAACTCCTCGACTGGCTGCAGCGCGTCATCTTCCCCGCCGAGGCCCGCTGGTCCGACACCTCCTACGCGGGCGCGATGTCCGCTCGCGTCGCGCGGCAACTCCTCTCCTTCGGCACCACCAGCGTCGCCGCCTACGCCACCGTCCATCACGACGCCGCCGTCGTCGCAATGCGAGAACTCGACGCCGCGGGCCTCGGCGGCACCGTCGGACAGGTGCTCATGGATCGCCACGCGCCCGCCGAACTGCTCCGCCCCGCCGCCCAACTGCTCGATGAGGCCGCACGCCTCGCGCCGATCGGTCGCATCACACCCGCGATCACGCCGCGCTTCGCCGTCTCGTGCAGCGATGAACTCCTCGTCGGCAGCGGCCGCCTCGCCGCCGCACGCCCGTGGCCCGTGCAGACCCACCTCGCCGAGACGCACGCCGAACTCGACTCCATCGCTCGCCTCTTTCCCGGCGTCGCGTACACCGAGGTCTATCGCCGCGCAAGCTTGCTCACGCCACGCACGCTGCTCGCCCACGCGATCCACCTCAGCGATGCCGATCGCCGCGCGATCTCCGCCGCCGGTTCGCTCGTCGCGCACTGCCCCACCGCCAATCTGTTCCTTCAAGCCGGCGCGATGGATCGTCTTGCCGCACTCCACGAACGCGTGCCACTCACGCTCGGCAGCGATGTCGCGGGCGGCCCGGATCGCAGCATGGTCCGCGTCGCGCGAGCCATGCTCGAAACCGCCAAGCGCCTCGGTCATCGTCCGCCCACCGCCGCCCAGGCATGGCACATGATCACCAGTGCCAACGCCGATGCACTTGCCGCCGCCTGCAACACCGCGACGGGTTCTCTCGGCGGCACGCTCCGCGTCGGCGCGTCCGCTGACGTGCTCGTGCTTCATCCCGACGTCGCGCTTGATCGCTCCACCGATCCGCTCTCGACGCTGCTCTATGCCTGGGACGATCGCTGGCTCCGCCACACGCTGACACGCGGCATCGTCCGCTGGTCGGCCTGATACGGATCGCCGGTCAATCTCGGGCGTGCCTTTGGTGGCCCGGATCTCCGAGCCGGGCCGTTTGTGCCCTGATTTCTCGGGCGGAACGGCCCGATCCGGAGGCTCGGGCCACCATCAAGGCACCGGATTCTTCTCCGTGATTGGTAGGAATCCTTTCTTCACGCATCCTTCCTTTCTTCACCCTTCCTCTCCTCTTCTCCGCTCCCTCTGTGTTCCTGCCTTCCCGTCTTCCTTCGCGTCGTCGCGAACTTCACGCTCAACTTCTTCACCAGGCTGCATCCGCGACGCCCGAACGTGCGACAATCTTTCCATGCCGCCTTCACCGTTCGCCCTTCAACTCCTGCTCATCACCCACGCCGCCGCCACATGGTTCATGTGCGGCCTCATCTGGTTCGTCCAACTCGTCCACTACCCGCTGCTCGCTCGACTCCCCGCCGCCGATCGCCGTGCGCTCGCCGCGATCCACGCCAACCGAACCACGCTCATCGTCGCGCCGATCATGCTCGTCGAACTCATTGCCTCGCTTCTGCTCGTCGCTCTCCCGCTCATCAATGGCAGCGCCGTGGCACCTGCTCTCCGCACGCCTCTCACATCCCTCGGCATCGGCGTGCTCGCGGTCGCGTGGCTCTCCACCTTCCTCGTCCAAGTCCCGCTCCACTCAAAGTTGCAAGCAGGAAGTGACGCCGCGGGCCACGCGCTCGTCGCGACCAACTGGCTCCGCACGGCCGCGTGGTCCGCGCGGAGCATCATCGCGGCACTGCTGTTGCTTGCTGCTTGACCCGAGGCCGCCGATTCCGCCGCCTCGCACGCACCACAATCGGGACATTCGCCTCCGCCACTCGCTCGCTCCAAACATCACATTCGCACGCCGGGCAATCTGGTCATGCATGACCGCTTTGAGCACTTCCTTTGGCGTGAGCAGATTCTCCGCGAACTGCGTCCAAACCTCTTTGGTGTGCGAACACTCCTGTGATACAACTATCTGCGGGGCCTCACGGACGACGATGCCCCGTTCACGCTCCTCCACAAGGACTCCCGATGAGGACGCTGGTCTGGTTCCGCTCCGACCTCCGCGCGACGGACAACACCGCGCTCCAGCACGCCTGCGCCGAGTCCGACGCCGGCGTCATCGGACTCTTCGTCATTTCTCCCGGCGATTGGCGTGCCCACGACGTCGCCGCCGTGCGTGTGGACTTCATCCTCCGCACCCTGCGCGAACTCAGCGCGACGCTCGATCGCCTCAACATCCCGCTCATCATCGCCCACGCGCCGACCCCTCGCGATGTCCACGCCCGCGTGCTGGAGACGCTCGCCGCACACAACTGCGACACGCTGTTCTTCAATCGCGAGTACGAGATCAACGAACGCCGCCGCGACGACGCGATCGGGCTCTCGCTCAAAGCCCACGGCGTCACCGTTCGCTCCTTCACCGACCAAGTCGTGCTCGAGCCCGGCACGGTGCGCACCGAGAGCGAAACGTTCTTCACCGTCTACTCGCCGTTCCGCCGCGCGTGGCACCGCGTGCGCGAGCAGGCCTCGACGGTGCGCTCGCTCCCCATAGCGCAGCCGCAGGCGCCGACCACGATCAAGCCTTCGCCCGTGCCGACAAGCATCGCGGGCTTTGAGAGTCCCGTCGCCGCCGAACTCTGGCCGGCCGGCGAGAAGCACGCCCAGCAGCGTCTCGCTCGCTTCGCCGCATCGTCGCGCATCCAGAGTTACAAGCACGATCGCGACTTTCCAGGTGTCGACGGCACCAGCACGCTCTCGCCCTACCTCACCGTCGGCGCACTCTCGCCGCGACAGTGCCTGCACGCCGCCGCCGACGCCAACGACGGCAAGTACGACGGCGGGCGAGCCGGCCCCGAGCAATGGATCAACGAACTGATCTGGCGCGAGTTCTACCATCATGTGCTCGTCGGCTTCCCGCGCGTGTGCATGGGCCGCGCGTTCAAGCCGGCGACCGAGCGCATCCCGTGGCGCGACGCGGCATCCGACTTGCAAGCCTGGAAAGACGGGCGAACGGGATACCCGATCGTCGATGCCGCGATGCGCCAACTCCGCGGCATGGGCTGGATGCACAACCGCCTCCGCATGATCGCCGCCATGTTCCTCACCAAGGATCTCTTCATCGACTGGCGGCACGGCGAGAAGTTTTTCATGCAGCACCTCATCGATGGTTCTCTCGCCAGCAACAACGGCGGGTGGCAGTGGTCGGCCAGCACCGGCACCGACGCCCAACCGTACTTCCGCATCTTCAACCCCTACAGCCAGAGCGAGAAGTTCGACCCCGGCGGCGACTTCATCCGCACATGGCTCCCCGAACTCCGCTCGGTCGAGGGTGATGCAATCCACGATCCGTCGCGTCTGCCCGCGCTGCTGCGCGGCAAGATCGACTATCCGCCGCCAATCGTCGACCACGCCGCCGCACGCGAACGAGTGCTCGGCGCGTTCCAGGCGATCGGCGTGGCGAACGAGGAATCTCGCACGCGAACGGCGGCGCGTCAGCGGTCCTGACCCGCGGCGGGCGTTGGCGGGCGGGCGAGCAGTTCGACGGCAGCCCACGCACCTTTGGTCCATGGGTACTTTCGTGTGATCGCAACCAATGCCGCGCGCTGCTCGGGCGTGGCGTCTGTGTCGCCGATCTGATGCTCGATGGGCTCGAACGCCATGCCCGCGCTGAGTTCTGCCGCGAGTCGTGCGGCGTTCGCGGGCGAATCGGTCCATTCCATCGCTTCGGTGAACACCGCCGCCGTCGGCATCTGGTGCCCCATGCCGGCGATGTCCCAGAGGCGTGCCGTCACGCCATCGCGGGTCAGCACGGCAACCGCGGCGGCCATTTCATCATGGTTCGCGTCATTGGTCCCGGTGATGGGCGCGACGCGGCGGGTCTTGAAGACCTTGAACACATCCTCGCGCGGTTTGTCAAACCCCGGCGTGACGTATCGCCCCTTTCCAACTTGGAACGGTTCGTAGGAGGAGAGCCCGACAATCGGCACGCTGCCCGCGAAGACATCCGGCCAGCACGCATTGAGGATGCCGCTCACGCGCCCGCCGCCGGAGAGCCCGGTGACGTAGATGCGCGTCGAGTCGACATGCACGCGCTCGCGCAGCGTCTGCAACGCGTCGAACACAACCTGATATCGCTCGGTGACGGCACGATCGTTGCCCGCGTTTGCCGCAGAAACGATCGCCACACCAAGATCGTCCGCCGCCGCAAAGAGTGTCTCCGGCGGGCGGGCGTCGGGCAGCGCGTGAACCCACAGCAACGCGCCGATCGGTGAGCGGGGCGCGTAACCCTTGGGAAGGCGGACCATGACTTGCTCATGCGCAAGGTCGCGTGAGACGTTTTCAAATCGCGATGACGAGCGCGAACGCAGACGCTTTGCGAGTGTCGCTCGATCGAGCGTGATGATGGACGCCGCGAGTGGCTGCGCGGCCGGCGTCACCTGCGGTGGTTCCGCGGACACCTTGGTGTCGAACCCTCCGCGGTACATCGGCCACGCACGGACGGCGTCAAAGAACTTTCCGGGATCGAGACGCACGGCGACGCGCGGCGCGCCGCCGGGCTTTGCGCCGGCGGGCGTCGTCGTCGGCTCGGCGACGGTCGGCGGGAGCGAGATCGCGATCCATCGGCCCTGCGAGTTCCGGCGAATTTCGACGATTGACTCGGGAGACACGCTGGCGGGCTTGTTGCCGCCGGGCTTGTGTCGCGACCCCGAGCCACTCACTCGCACCACGCACCAGAGTTCGTCGTCGGTGATGTCCTCGGCGCGCAGCGTGGGCCCGCTCGCGGCGGCGCGCAGCAGTCGCACGCCTTCATCATCGAGTCGGATGATCTCGCCGCGGAGTCGACGCAGCATCGGACTGGACTCGGCCGCGTCGACGGCGGGTGTGCTGGCCGCCGCGTGGTCGAGGAAGACCGCGGCGGACACGTTTTTGGAGTCGGTGACGAAGGGGCGCGGCGTCTGGGCGGCGGAGATGCCGCCGAGCATGGAGTGAAAGATGATGATGGCGAGCATCGCGGCGCAGGCGATGAGGGCGCGCGATCGCGCGAGGGTGGCGAGGACTGTGCGGAAGGCGTGGAATGCGGCATCGCGAGTGGCGAGACAGATCACGGGCAAGAGGTGCATGAGCGGTTCGATGCTCTGACGGGTTGGAAGTTCCGGGAGGAGGCGAAGCACGGCGGAGGTGTGAGGCATGGGCATGGGCGTCCATGCCGGGGAAGGCACGAGGTTGTCGCGTCTGCGAGTGCCGCCTGGGACTGCTGGCAACATCGGCGGCTGATCGGCGGGCGCGTCGCACGACTCGCTCGAGACGCGCGAACCGCGCCCCCTGCCCCTCCCCTGTGGGCAGGTGATTTTTGCGGCGCGCAGCACGGCGGCGGCGGCCTTGCACGCGACGGTTTCGCGATCGCTGCCTGCCGCGGTGCGAAAGAGAATCTCGATTGTTTCGGGGAGTTTGTTGCGCGCGATGACGCGGGCGCGTGCTTCATTGGCGGCGGCGAAGCGTTCGATGATGCTTGCGATGTCCGGGCGTTTGAGCCACGCGAAGAGGACGCTGTAAGGCACGTCGAGCCTGTCGGCGATGAACTCGAGGGAGTCACCGCCTTCAAAATACATCGAGATGAGTTGGTGGTCGCGCGCGGGATCGGGGTCGGGCGCGACGGCGCGGACGGCGGGGTCTTCGGGGGGTTGCGAGGGTCGCGACAGGGGAGTCGGCGCGATCCCTCCCCCATCCACTCCACGCCGGGGAGCGGCGTTTTGCGGATGGATTCCGAGTGCGCGAGCGGCGTCTTTGGAAGGGATGTTGGGCGTGTTTTGCATGTTGGCTCCGGAGTGGAGTCGCGCGGGGCGCGAGACAAGAGGAGCCTACAGCGGCGGCACGGCGATGCAAGGGCGGCGCGGAGATTTTGGGCGCATGTCCACAAGATTGCGCGCAAACGTGGACATGCCGGAAAGAAGTGCGGGAGATGAGACGAAGTTCCGAAGAGACGGAGTGCGGAAGAAGAAGTCACGAGTCACACGCTCCACGTTGATCAAGCCGGTCTGTGGGTGTGGGAACCCGGAGTTCGTTGCGCTCACTCCAGGTCGCGATCGTGCGTTGCCGCGCAGCGAAGAGAGCAAGCGATGACGTGCTTCAAGAGAGGAAGAGCACGATCATCCTCGCAAAGCCTCGGATGATGCGTGGCGCAAAGGCAACGGTCGTGGGCTGCCGCGAGAACGCCGAGGACCACGAAAGGAATGCACCCCTCACCCCCCTCGCTGCGCTCGGGGACCTCTCCCCGTTGCGGGGAGAGGGTGGGAAGAGCACGATCATCCTCGCAAAGCCTCGGATGATGCGTGGCGCAAAGGCAACGGTCGTGGGCTGCTGCAAGAGTGCGGAGGACCGCGAAAGGAATGCACCCCCTCACCCCCCTCGCTGCGCTCGGGGACCTCTCCCCGCACCGGGGAGAGGGTGGGAAGAGCACGATCATCCTCGCAAAGCCTCGGATGATGCGTGGCACAAAGGCAACG
>Ga0164290_1002358_pt1 | contig 13817 bp, 15 predicted proteins | sample Micstemetagenome_FD_108782 | JGI IMG/M metagenome (GOLD analysis project Ga0164290, IMG submission 108782) | Contaminated culture microbial community from soil near Moab, Utah, USA - Microcoleus steenstrupii SON62 (Illumina Assembly) | ecosystem: Environmental > Terrestrial > Soil > Soil crust... | reverse complement strand
CCGCATCAAAAGGCTCCTCCGCGAAGCCTACCGGCTGCAAAAGCACGACCTGTTAAATACTGCCAATCAAAAAGGAGTGAACGTTCATATCTTCTTCATGTACATGGATAAGATGCTGCCCACCTACGATGTAGTAAAAGAAAGTATAGCCAAATGCCTTACTCAATTACAAAAAGCATTGGAGGGTTATGAAAGACCTGCTTAGAATATTGGCCCTTCCATTCATCGCACTCATTAAAATATACCAATGGGTCATCTCTCCTTTGCTAGGCCCGAAGTGCCGCTTCACACCAACCTGTTCGCATTATGGGCTGGAAGCCTTCCGCAAACATGGCATCTTCAAAGGCTTTTGGTTAACGGTAAAACGTATCAGCCGTTGCCATCCTTGGGGAGGTAGCGGTTACGATCCTGTTCCATAAAAAAGCACCTAACAAGGTTAGATGCTTTCAAATCAATGTCTATATAGTTTAGTAGGCCAGTTTCGCTTGTAAAGAAGATTGTTTTACCCTAACTGGTCTTGATGAAGTGATCAAACGATCAACCGACAATGCGCCACTACCATTAACGGTAAGCACTCCGGCAATAGCAACAAACAATATATCAAACTCAAATCCCTTCACCTTTCTGGTTGCAAAACCAGTTCATGAAAAACCCATTATGAATATGGTCTACAAAGAAGGCTCCTATCATCACAATTCCAATAAGGGCTGCATTAATTCTTCCTGCAAAACCAATGATCAATAAAAAGGCCCCTACTGATTCTATCAGAATGGTAAATGCTCCCAAGATATAGGGCATACCTACTGCACCGGTAAAATAACCCATAGTTCCATCCCAGCCATATCCGCCAAACCATCCAAATGCTTTTTGCAGGCCATGGGCTAACATCACCACACCTAATGCTATACGCAGTATTGTCCAGTTATAACTATTATCAGTTGTTAGAATTTTCTTTAGCATAAGATTCTTTTTAAAGCTGATGAATTAGTTAGCATAAAAAAATTGCTCTTTCACAATCTTTCCATCTTTCCAGTTTTGTACAGAGATCTGTGTATACTTACGAACACCCCAGTCTTTGTGGGTATAATCGTAATTCCATTTCACCATAGTTACGTTGTCACCAACAGCCACATCTTCTACCGATGCGCCGCGGAACTCCGTAATACTTCCAAAGAACTCGATCTCTCTTTGCCGGTTAGCATCTTTACCAACGGTAGGCTCTTGTTCATTTTCCTGCATTACTACCGCATCATCATAATACAGTTCAAAGGCATCCATTGCTTTGCCTTCTAATATCAACTGGTTTAAGTGAGCTACTTTTTCTTGTAACGATTGCATAGTCTTTTGTTTTTTAGTACACAACAAAAGTGCAATAGAACGAGCCCTGCTTCCAATGATGTTTGGTAAGAAAAAGACTTGATGTATGTTAAGACTTTTTGAGGCTTTCCATGCGTTGCCTTCTGATGCGGCTTAGTGATTCTGGAGTAATACCAAGATAAGAAGCGATCTGCTTTTGAGGTAAACGTTGCTCCAGCTGCGGGTAACGTTCTGCAAACTTGCAATAACGGTCGTCAGCAGATAGGCTTATGTTTTCCATGATACGTTGCTGTTGTGTGATCATCGATCGTTGAAGAATGATTCGAAAAAAACGTTCCAATTTGGGGATACGAAGCAGTATATCTTCATAAGCAGTTCTTTCAAACTGCACTACTTCTGTATCTTCTAATGCATCGATATTGGTTAGTGATGGTTGCCCTGTTATAAAACCATACAGGTCACTCGTCCACCAGTCTTCTACTGCAAAACCTATAACATGTTCCTGTCCTTCTTCGCTAACGTGATATTGCCTTACACAACCGCTGTTGATAAAGTATTCGTAGCGGCATGGATCACCTGCTTGTACAAGGTATTGCCGCTTCCTGTACTTTTTTATTTGTAGTATGGATGTAAAATCTGCAACTTCCTCTGCTGTCAGTTCAACATGCCGTGCAATGTTCTTAAGTATCAAATTGTACATAGCAGGTTCAAAAGTATCAAATACAGAGGCCATAAAAGAAAAGAGTGATCCTTAACGAATCACTCTTTTCACTATTCATTTAAATGTTATTTGCCGGCGTTTTCAAAACGTTCGCTCACCTTGTCCCAGTTCACTACATTCCAGAAAGCAGCTAAGTACTCTGGCCTGCGGTTCTGATACTTCAAATAATATGCATGTTCCCACACATCAACACCTAAAATAGGAGTGCCTTTAACTTCAGCAACATCCATCAATGGATTGTCCTGGTTAGGCGTAGAACTTACATCAAGTTTACCGTCTTTTACAATCAGCCATGCCCAGCCACTTCCAAAACGGGTGGTGCCGGCAGCATTAAATTTTTCTTTAAAAGCATCAAAAGATCCAAAGGCAGCATTAATCGCATCTGCTAATTTCCCCGATGGTTGTCCGCCGGCGTTTGGTGCTAAGCTCTCCCAAAAGAAAGTATGGTTCCAATGCCCACCACCATTATTTCTTACAGCCGGAGAAATAGATCCTGCATTCGCTACTAATTCTTCCAGGCTTTTGTTTTCATGCTCGCCACCTGCAATGGGTTTGTTTAAATTATCTACATAGGCCTGGTGGTGTTTGCCATGATGTATCTGCATGGTTTGTGTATCGATGTGCGGTTCTAAAGCCTCGTGTGCATACGGTAATTGAGGAAGGGTAAATGCCATAACTATAGGTTTTAAGTTTAATCAATGAACTAATGGCGCAAAATTACTGGCAACTCGTTACACTTATTTCACACAGCTTTATTCTTTCCTGAAATGGTAAACTGAATTGCGGGAATATGCGGTAAAGTTTTCTTTACAAGGAAGCAGCTTAATTTGTTAAAAAGTTATCTTTAAATAATTGTTAAGCTTTTAACAAAAGCTCATCCTTCCGCACCCTTCCAAAACGCAATTTACTCTTCCTGTCCTACAAAAGAAACCAAAGTAATTCATCTTAAACAAAAAGCACATGAGAAAATCGACTCTACTAGTCAGTTTTTTGCTATTCTGTGTAATAGCTTTCTCCCAGCAAACGATCAGAGGACGGGTAACCGATGAAACAAACAAACCCGTTCCTTTTGCATCCGTTAAAGTAAAAGGTACTGATGTAGGTACGGCCGCAGATGCCGAAGGTAATTTTAGTATCCCTGCTAATCAAGGTGCGGTATTGGTTGTTTCTGCTGTCAATTTTAGTCCACGGGAACTTACAGTTGGCACTTCAACAACCGTGACTGTAGCTCTTTCAGGCACAGGTGGAACTATTGAAGAAGTGGTTGTGACAGCTCAGGGTATCAGGAGAAAATCAAAAGAATTAGGATATTCCGTTGGTCGCATAAGCAACGAGGATATTACTACTGGCCGCTCGCCACAATTAGCCCAAAGTCTTTCAGGTAAAGTTTCAGGCCTTGCAGTTTTCAATGTTAACCAGTCTGTTGATCCTTCAGTTAAGGTTACACTTCGTGGTTATCGTTCTCTTACAGGTAGTAACGATGCCCTAATTGTAATTGATGGGTTGCAGCAACCTCCCGGCTCGCAAACTATGCTTAGCCTCTTAAACCCAAATGATATTGAAAGTGTAACAATTCTAAAAGGTGGCCAGGCCGCTACGTTATACGGTTCACAAGGTGTAAATGGTGCAGTTGTCATCACTACTAAGAAAGGAGCTCCTGGTAGAACCCGTATTTCTTATAATCATTCTACCAACATAGAAAGGCTTAATCAAATTGCTCAGTTCCAGGATCAGTTTGGTAGTGGCTCACACTATGCTGCCTCTTTTGGTTCTGCTGCATGGAAACCTAATTATTTGGACAGAATGAAAGACAACTGGCGTTCGTATGAGAACCAACAGTTTGGTGACCGCTATGATGGCTCTATGAGACCGGTTGGTAGAACATTGGAAGATGGTAGTGTTTATATGTTGCCGTATTCTCCTATTAAAGGTGAAAGAGAACGTATATGGAATACTGGTTTTACAACAAATAACCAGGTTTCTGTAAGTGGCGGTGCCGGGCAAAATACATTCTTCCTTTCCGGTGAACACAATATAACACATGGTATTGTTCCTGAAGATAAAGCCAACAGAACAGGTTTCCGTGTTGGGGCAGGAACAGAAGCAGGTCGTTTCAGAGCTTCTTTCAATGCTAACTACATCCAGGCAACTTATGATCGGACAACTTTTGATTTTTATAATGAATCAATTAACCAGGCCGCTCATATTCCGCTTTCTAAATTAAGAGATTGGAGAAATAACAAATTTGCACACCCTAACGCTTTCTATAACGACTATTTTACTAATCCTTATTTCCGTCTGGATAATGACCGCCAGAACTATCAGGATAATAACATCAATGGTAATCTTGAGTTGAACTTAAAGCTGACAAACTGGTTAAACATTTACAACCGTATCGGTGCATTAAGTAATACCCGCCAGCGGACCAACAGGGTAGGACAATTCTTCCATAGCGACTGGGCTAAGACTAAAGCAGTTGTTCCTGCACCGTTTGATCAGGGAGACGGCAGTGGTATTACAAGAGCTCTTACAGATCTTCAGGGTAGTGTTTTAGAACAAACCACTGTAGAAAATATTATCTCTGATGATTTGCATGCACAAATGAATCATGACTTTGGAAATTTTAGTGCCCGCGGATTGTTAGGCTTTAGCATGTACGATAGAAGAAGTCGTTTTGTGCAAGCAAGTTCATCGTCTATTGTAGTTCCAGATGTTTACAACGTTTCAAACCGTAGAGGTGAGCTTGGTGGTGGTGAGGAGAACGTGCAAAACCGTAAGTACGGATATTATGCCGATGCGACTATCGGTTGGCAGGAAAAAGTTTTCTTGCACCTTTCAGGTCGTTATGACGGTACCTCTGTTTTCTATAAAGGAAGCCGCGACCCAAGTTTATATACTTATGCTTATTATGGAGCTGACGTTTCTGCTATTTTAACTGACCTTGTTCCTACATTAAAAAATAATGTTCTGAGCTATGCAAAGCTTAGAGCTGGCTGGAATAAGAATGGTAACGACAACGTTGGTGGTTCCGATTATCCACTTGATCTCTCATTCCCTAATGCCGGCGGTTTTCCTTATGGTAACACTGTTGGTATTACAGTAGGTAACGTATTGCCCGATCCAAACCTGCAGCCTGAGTTCGTAAAGTCATGGGAAGTAGGTGGTGAATTCCAGTTTTTAAGAAACAGGTTGAGCCTTGATCTGACTTATTATCGTCAGCGCAGTGAAGGTTCTATTTTAACAGTTAATATTCCTCAAACTACAGGTTTCTCTAACCTGCGTATTAACGTTGGTAATACAAAGAACTGGGGTTATGAAGCAGACCTAAGGGCACAGATCATACGTGCAAAAGATTTCAACTGGGATTTCAGTGTTCGTTACTCAATGAACGATAACGAGGTGATCAATCTTTATCAGGGTGTAAAAGAGTTGAACTATGGAGCATTCACTTATGCTTCTCCTTATGCAATTGTAGGCCAACCATTCCCATCTCTGAAAGCAATATCTTATATACGCGATACAGCTACCGGACGGGTAATGGTAAACCGTACAACCGGCTATCCTTTAACGAACGGCCCTCTGAAAAACTTTGGTCGCACTACTCCAAAACACATGTTAGGTGCAGGTACTAAGTTTGGATATAAAGCATTTACTTTAAACACAAACTGGGAGTACCGTGGTGGCAATGTTATCTACAGTGATTTGGGTCGCCAGATGACTTTCACAGGTTCTGGTAAATGGACAGAAAATAGAACGCCGCATATCTTCCCTAACTCTGCATACAGAGATGCGAGCAATAAAGTAGTAGCCAATACAGATGTATTAACAGCTGAAGCAGAATATGCGCTTTGGGTAGATGCGTATCGCTTAATTGCAGAGAACTTTGTTGTGCCTGGTTGGTTTATTAAATTGAGAGATATTAACCTTTCCTATGACATTCCAAGCAGCCTTATATCAAGAACCCGCATCTTCTCTACGGCAACCCTTGGTTTGTACGGACGTAACCTGATCACTATCGTTGATAAGAAAAATGACTTTACTGATCCAGAGTTCAGCTTTACTACTGGCAACGGACAAGGTGTTAGTACAACCGGTCAGACACCTCCTGTTCGTCAGTATGGTGTTACATTAAATATCAACTTCAAATAATAACCTTGAATAAAGACATTATGAAATTTAAAATAAGCCTATTTGTAATTGTCCTGGCTTTGGTGATGGGAGGATGTAAAAAATCCTGGTTAGATGTAAACACGAACCCTAACCAATTGCCTACTTCAACCCCTGATTTTGTTTTCACTTCAGGTGTGGCCCGTACGGTTGCCTTTCTTACGCCAAATGAAACGGGCTCCTATTTTGCCGGACAATGGACACAGTCAAATACATATATTATTGACCCTGCCCGTTTTCAATACCAGATCAATAATACCAACTTTAACTTCTGGGATACCTGGTATGATATCATGCAGGACTTTCAGTATGTAATAGATAACTCTGCTTCTCAGCCTTTCTTTAGAGGCCCTGCAAGGATCATGAAAGCTTATATTATGCAACAGGTGGTAGATGTGTATGGCAATGCGCCTTATTTCGAAGCGTTCAAAGGCACAGCTTCCCTGGCCCCTAAGTTCGATGATCAGAAAGCCATTTATGAAGATTTGATCAAAGTACTGGATACCGCTATCACAGATCTAAGGGCAAATCCGGCCACTGCTGCTCAACGGCCATCAGATATTGTCTTCGCTGGTAATGCTACAACTCCTGTTGCGGCTGCTAACGTAACTACAAGCTGGATACGTTTTGCTAACAGTTTAAAAATGCGAATTTTGATTCGCCAGAGCCGCATACCCGGACGTGACGCTTATATCATTACAGAGATAAATAAAGCTGCTGCTACTCCGGAAGGTTTCCTTGCAGCAGGCCAGGATGTAACAGCAAATCCAGGATATGTTGCCTCTACCGGTAAGTTGAACCCAATTTATGAAACATGGGGTTATAATGCTGCCGGAGGTGCACAAGCTTTAGCACGTTTCCCAAGACCAACTACCTATCTATTTAGCAGTTTAATCTCGACTGGAGATACTTTTCGTCTTAAAAGATTGGCCTTCCCAAGAGGAGGCGAATCAGCTGGTAATGCAGAAATCGTATCTAACTACGTTGGTGTGCCCTTCGGCGCATCTTCTGGATACCTTGCGCAAAACACTTCATACCTTGGACCATCCATTATAAAAAAAGGTGAGTTTAACCGTCCAATGTATCTTATGTTAGCGGCTGAAAGTTTCTTCTTATTAGCAGAAGCCAAACAGCTTTATGGTGCTGCTGTTAATCTGCCATTAACCGCCCAGGCTTATTATGAGCAGGGAGTAAGAGAATCATTCCGTACAACAGGTGCTACTGCGACTTATGGAGCTGGTGCTGCAACAGCACTTTTAACCAGTGGTAAAGATCTTGCAGACTGGAGTGCATCACCTGATAAGTTAAAAGCAATCTGGATGCAGAAATGGATTGCTTTAACAAACTTTAGCGGATTGGAAGCATGGAATGAAGTTCGCAGAACCAATTTTCCTCCAATTCCTCTTTCATCATCAGCACCTGCAGGCTCTAAGCCTCCGGTAAGATTGTTCTATCCTAGCACAGAATCAAACTCAAATCCAAATGTGCCAACCGGCATAGACATATTCAACAACCGCTTATTCTGGGATGTTGATTAAAGCATTCTTTGTCATAAAAAAGGCCACTTAATTAAGTGGCCTTTTTTATTAATTATTACTTCTTCAATCGATGTAGCTTCTTTCCTTTCTGAACAAAAGTTTCTATCATACCCCTTGCCTCCATATCATTCTTAATCGTTACTGCATACCACGACACCGAACCATCAAACTTAATTTTCTTTTCTCCAAAATATTCATGCACACCATCAACCATTTGAGTAAAACTCAGTGCCTTTCCTTTTTTAAGCGTATGGTAAATGGCTTTTGAGAATAGCTCGTAAATGCCCGAATCAATATTGATTTTACCTCCCGTGTTGGGATTAAGGCATTCTACTTTTTTAGCAGCGGTTTTGGTAGGCATAATTTATCTTTTTTGTTTAAAGAAAGACTTCATCAGCTCAGCACATTCTTCTGCCAGCACCCCTGTTATCAGCTCTGTTTTGGGATGAAAAGGAGAGGCTTCTCCGGCAACTCTTTTGTATCCATTCTTCTCATCTTTTGTTCCGTACACTATGCGGCTAACCTTGCTCCAGTATAGTGCACCAGCACACATTAAACAAGGTTCAACTGTAACATACAAAGTGGCGTCCGGCAAATACTTAGCACCTAATGCATTAAATGCTGATGTTAATGCAATCATCTCGGCGTGTGCTGTAGGATCATTTAATCTTTCTACCTGGTTGTAGCCTCTGGCAATGATCTTGTTGTTCAAAACAACAACAGCACCAACCGGCACTTCATCATCGTCAAAAGCAAGTTGGGCCTGTCTTAAAGCCTGCCTCATAAAATCCTCATCTGTCATAAAGCGAAGGTAGAGTTTAAGCTTTATTCAAGGTCTTCGTTCACCCGTTGTTGTTTTAGAAATTCTGTACCAAAGCTCAGCTTTTTTGCGGTAGATGATTTTGCATCAATCACCCGCCAGAAGGGAGTGATCTTATTTACGGGTTTGCCATTCTGGTACTCCTCATAGGCCGCTTCTGCTGCTATGCGTAGAAAGATACCTGTTGTTAACGGGCAGGTTGTTTCTGCATGATACTCTGCTGCAAGATCCTTTCGTACGGTTGCAACATCCACATGTTTGCCTTTTGGTATTTGCCTGATGTAAACATCAATAACCTTTGGCGTTGGAATCAACATCATTTGCCCGGCTCTGATGCCGGCAAAATCTTTATCTGTTTTTTCGATAACAGGTTTGCGTTCAATGTTCAGTTTTTCCTGCCATGATTTTCTTTTGGTGGCGCACATAGCTTCAATTTACATAAATCTCATCAGTATTTTTTGCAAGGAGAATGCGGTAGTCAGAAAAACGAATGATGTTGATCATGGTTTATTGTTTGCAACAGGTTGGGAATGGAAGAAGCTATATTCAAGCTGAAGGATAAAAGGAGTTTATGTTATGCTATCTACGGCGAACCGAGTGCTATTCCTGTACTCTATTTCCATGGCACACCTAGTTCAAGGTTAGAACCTCTGCTAATGAACAATTATGGTTATGATGTAGAAGCCATTCTAAATGAAGCAGGGATAAAACTAATTGCTATAGATCGTCCCGGGATGGGCTTATCTTCTTTTAATCCACAAGGAAATTACCTGTCTTTTGCTGACGATGTAAAACAACTTTGTGATCATTTGCAAATACTTAATTGCCCTATACTTTGCTGGTCGGGTGGCGGACCTTATTCATTGGCTTTAGCGCATCAACATTCTTCATTAATTCAGTCAGTGCATATTATTGCCGGTTTTGCAAGAAAGTTTGACAAAGAAGTTTCAGAGCAAATGGGACTCAACAAATGGTATTTCTGGGCAGCTAAGTACATTCCATATCTGCAACGGATGGTGATGAATATTCTTCGACATAAAAAAATCAAACGTTCAGTACCAAGGAAGATCACCGGGCTGTCTTATGAAGATTATCATTTGCTCAGTACAGGCAAATTATTAAACGGAATGGCTACCGTTTCTATGAAAGAAGCAGCAAGGCTCGGAGCAAAAGGGCCAGTTTATGAAGCCAGGAATTATTTTAATGACTTTGGTTTTGATCTGAAAAATATTCAAGAGACCGTTCACTATTGGTGGGGCACAAAAGACCAGGCAATCATCAAACTACATCCCGAAGCTATTGAGCAACATGTGCCAAATGCAATAATGCATTACAGGGAAAGAGAGGGGCATTTATCAATTTATGTAAATCATTTTAAAGAGATACTCCAAACCATCACCTCGAATTATCCTTCGTAATTTGCTGCATGCAAATAACCATTCGCTATGCTACAAAAGATGATGCAGAATTAATAGCCGATATCAGCCAGCAAACATTTTACGATTCATTTATTGCTGATAACAGTGAGGAAGACATGCAGAAATTTCTGACCGAGCAGTTCACTAAAGGAAGGCTGATGCTGGAAGTGGGCTCTCCCGAAAATATTTTTCTTTTAGCTTTTATTGACGGCGAAATAGCCGGTTATGTAAAATTGAGAGAGGGCAAACAACCGAAAGAATTACAAGGCATACAAGGCATTGAAATAGCAAGGATCTATTGTGCTACCTCCTGTATTGGTAAAGGCATTGGAAAAGCCTTAATGCAAAAGTGTATTGACATTGCAAAAGAGAGAAATAAAGAAGTGGTTTGGTTAGGCGTATGGGAAAAAAACAGTCGTGCAATAGACTTTTATACCAAATGGGGCTTTGAAAAATTTAGTGAGCAGGATTTTCTTTTAGGTAATGATCTGCAAAATGACTGGCTGATGAAGAAAAGCTTAATTAATAAATCGCCTGATCATAAAACATAATACTTCTTCATCAGCCTGTTCTATCGGATGGCTTGTAGAAGGCAACAAAGCCAGTTGTGCATTGGGCAATTGTTTGTAAATTGCAACAGTTTCTTCCATCGTAACCATTTTATCTCTGTCACCCAGCATTACTAAAACAGGAAGGTTAATGTTGGAATAATCCTCTGGCTTCATGGGATTCTCTTTACCCATTTGGAGTAACATAGCTGCTGTTTTGTGCAACACTTCTTTCCAGTTGTTGGGTTGATGCCGTTGTTGTAAAGTTTGCGCAAAAACAGGCAGTTTCTGTTCAATTACTTCGTGCTGCAACATTTTTACTTCTTTGGCCGCTATGGCTTCATCCCAATGAAATTTTGTTGCAAGGGTGATGATTTTATCAAGCAAATCCGGATGTTGTTTTGCCAAATACAAAGCCACATATCCACCCATGCTGTAACCAAAAATGTTTGCCTGCTCAATCCGGTTTTGTTCCAGGTAGTTTTTTAGATGATCGGCAAATAAAGTAATGGAAAAGGTGTCAACGGTGTCCGTGCTGCCGTGTCCTGGAAAATCTAAAAGGTGAACTTTATAACTACCAGATAATTTTTCTTTCAGGCTTTGTAATTGTGCTGAACTGCCAATAGCTCCATGCAAAAGAACAAGATGTTTCATGCCTCAATGTTACGCAGCATTCCGCTTTTCTCCGCTTCGGCGCAACACCTCCATTCCTTTATCTTTGCCCGATGGAGCAGTTGATCTCTCAAATTGAGGCCTATCGCAACGAAATCAGTGAGCTGCAGATAACCAATACGCAGCAACTGGAAGAATACCGCATTAAGTTTTTAGGCACCAAAGGCATTTTAAAAAGCCTTTATGGCGAAATGAAAACGGTACCTGCAGAAAGAAAAAAAGAAGCAGGACAAGTACTGAACGATTTTAAGCAGTTTGCTGAAGGCAAGTATGAAGAAACAAAAGCGACAATAGACAACGGACAACCGTCAACCGAAAATACAATGGATCTTTCCTTACCAGGTGATCCTGTACAAATTGGTTCAAGGCATCCCATCACTTTAGTTCGCAATCGTATCGTTGGCATCTTTCAGCGGCTCGGTTTTTCAGTGGCTTATGGCCCGGAGATTGAAGATGACTGGCACAACTTCACAGCACTCAACATGCCTGAGAATCATCCTGCCCGTGATATGCAGGATACGTTTTACATTAACCAAAACCCCGATTGGCTGTTACGTACACATACCAGCAATGTGCAGATACGAGAGATGGAAAGGCGGAAGCCGCCAATTCGTATCATCTGCCCGGGCCGGGTTTATCGAAACGAAACCATTTCTGCCCGTTCACATTGCTTCTTTCACCAGGTAGAAGGTTTGTACATTGATGAAAATGTAAGCTTCGCCGATCTGAAGCAAACGCTTTACTTCTTTGTTCAGGAAATGTTTGGCCGGGATGTAAAAGTTCGTTTCCGTCCTTCTTATTTTCCTTTTACAGAGCCTAGCGCTGAAATGGATATCAGTTGCTTTATCTGTAAAGGCGAAGGCTGTCGCATTTGTAAGCATTCAGGCTGGGTAGAAATATTGGGTTGCGGCATGGTGCATCCAAATGTGTTAGAGAATTGCGGTATTGATTCAAACAAATACACAGGCTATGCGTTTGGAATGGGAATTGAACGTCCGGCTTTATTACTCTATGATGTGAATGACATCCGTTTATTCAGCGAGAACGATGTTCGTTTTCTGAAACAATTTAATAGTGCTATTTAAATACAGGTTATGCAGGTATTAGTAGATGCGGTTTCGAAGGTATATGAACAATGGTGTGGTGTTATGCCTGCGCAGGTTGATGTATTGCCACAATCGGGCAGCGACCGGCGTTATTTTCGATTACATAATGAACAAGGTGAAACGGTGATAGCAACTCATGGATTAAACATTCCGGAGAACGATGCATTCATTTACTTTTCGCAACACTTCGAACAGAAAGATTTGAACGTCCCTCGCATTTTAGCAGTTAGCGAAGACAAAACCATTTATTTGCAAAATGATCTGGGCAACATTTCATTACTGGATGTTTTAGAAGAGAAAGGCTTTACGCAGGAAGTATATGATCTGTTTAAAGAAAGCCTGCACCAGTTAGCAAGATTACAGGTGTTAGGTGATGAAGGATTGGATTATAATAAATGTCTTACTAATAAAGAGTTTGGTAGGCAAGCCATTAAGGCTGATCTGTTTTATTTCAAATATTATTTTCTGGATGCATTGCGCAAGCCTTATGATAAGCAGGCTTTGGGTGATGACTTTGATGCGTTGAGCAATTACCTTACACATACTGAATACAAGTTTTTCATGTTCCGCGATTTTCAAAGCAGGAACATCCAAATCACCTCCCCTATTGGGGGAGGACGGGAGGGGGCCGGTAAACCTTACTTTATAGATTACCAGGGCGGCATGAAAGGTGCACCTCAATATGATGTAGCCAGTGCCATCTGGCAGGCCAGGGCCAATCTTCCTGAAGATTGGAAAGCTTCTTTATTGGAAGATTACATCACTTCGTTTGAGTCTATTATTCAAACTTCTATTGACCGGGATGTTTTTCGCAGCCAATACTATGGATATGTTTTAATTCGATTGCTACAGGTGTTAGGGGCATATGGCTTCCGTGGTTTATTTGAAAGAAAAGCCCAGTTCTTAACCAGCATTCCATTAGCCTTGCAGAATTTAAAATGGTTTATTGAACATCATAGTTTAGGGATTGTCGTTCCAGAATTTAAGAGAGTATTGAACATGTGTGTTGTTGACGAGATCATTCAACGCTTTACGCCTGTGCAGGCCGATGAGAATACGCCATTAGTAGTTAAGATTTGCAGCTTCTCGTTTCGTAAAGGCATACCACCAGACAATAGCGGCAATGGAGGAGGATTTGTTTTTGATTGTCGTGGTATTGATAATCCCGGCAGGCATGACGAATATAAAACCATTCATGGCCGTGATAAACCTGTAATGGAGTACCTGGAACGGCAAACCCGCATGCAGGATTTTTTAAATTCTATTTTCGATATCGTTGATCTTACTGTGGAAGAATATATTAAACGTGGCTTCTCTAATTTGGCTGTAAACTTTGGTTGCACCGGTGGCCAACATCGTTCGGTGTATGCAGCAGATGCTTTAGCAAGGCATTTAAAAAACAAGTTTAAGGTAAATGTTGAATTATGTCATGTGATGCAGGAGGAGAAGAACTGGTGTAACCCCTTGCCAGAGGCTATTGAGAAAAAGGTATTATAAAGACTTCTTTTAT
>Ga0164290_1002357_pt1 | contig 13832 bp, 11 predicted proteins | sample Micstemetagenome_FD_108782 | JGI IMG/M metagenome (GOLD analysis project Ga0164290, IMG submission 108782) | Contaminated culture microbial community from soil near Moab, Utah, USA - Microcoleus steenstrupii SON62 (Illumina Assembly) | ecosystem: Environmental > Terrestrial > Soil > Soil crust... | reverse complement strand
ATTACACATGACAAGTGTGATTTATAACCTGTTAGACAATGCGCTTAAATACAGCGGTAATAAACCGTCTATTCAGATTACCATGAGCATGCCCGATACAGAACGTATTATGCTGCGTATTACAGATAATGGTATTGGTATTGCACCGCAGCACCAGACAAAAATTTTTGATAAATTCTTCCGTGTGCCAACCGGTAATAAACATAATATAAAAGGATATGGGCTGGGCTTGAGCTATGTAGCTGAAGTAGTGAAAAGACATAAAGGAAATATCCGGGTAGAGAGCGAACCGGAGAAAGGCAGTACATTTATAGTAGAACTTCCTGTAAGAGATCAATAAAGCCTGTTAGCACTATGCCCATTAAAGTTTTATATGTTGAAGATGAATTGTTTCTTGGCAAGATTGTGAAAGAAACGCTTGAAACAAGAGGGTTTGAAGTAATTATGGAATCTGATGGAGCCGATGTAGTTCGTTCATTCGAAGATGAACAACCCGATATCTGCATTCTTGATGTAATGCTGCCCAACAGAAGCGGGTTTGAATTGGCAGAAGACATCCGCAAACTCAACGATGATGTACCCGTTATATTCCTGACAGCAAAAACCCAGACCGAGGATGTGGTACAGGGTTTTAAAATCGGCGGTAACGACTATATCCGAAAACCCTTCAGCATGGAAGAACTGATTGTTCGGATAGAAAATGCACTAAGGGTAAGGAAAGAAGATTTACCTGCCGAAATGGGCGACAGTATTATAATGGGTAAGTACAGTTTTCATCTTAATAAACAAGTACTGAGCAACGGTTCAGGCGATCGAAAACTTTCTTACCGGGAAGCCGAGCTGATTAAATATCTATACCAAAACCGCAATGCAGTAATCGACCGTCGCGACCTGCTCAATCATATCTGGGGAAACGATTCATTTTTTAACAGCCGTAACCTCAATGTCTATATTACCAAAATACGCGGCTACCTCAAAGAAGACCCCAGTCTGGAAATCATTACCATAAAAGGGGTAGGGTATCGGTTTGTGGTGTAAAAAATAATGAACAGCAGAACAGAGGAATGTCCAATTTCCAAATAAGGTCTAACTCCTACTTGAAAATTGGACATTCCTCTGTTCTGCTGTTCTACATTCTGCTATCTTTGCTCCTCATAATCGCAAAGCCATGAATGACAAATTTGTTGCCCGGATCGGTGCGGAACTACAGGAAATTGAAGCAGCGGGACTTTTTAAAAAAGAGCGCATTATTACCAGTGAACAGGGACCGGAAATTGTTGTGAATGGTAAATCGGTACTGAATTTCTGTGCCAATAATTATCTCGGTCTTTCATCGCACCCAAAAGTGATTGAAGCCGCCCATTCAGCCATCGACACACATGGTTATGGCATGAGCAGTGTGCGTTTTATTTGTGGTACCCAGGATATTCATAAGGAACTGGAGAAAAAGATCGCCGATTTTCTCGGTACAGAAGATACTATATTATACGCTGCAGCATTTGATGCCAATGGAGGTGTATTTGAACCATTGTTTAATGAGCAGGATGCAATCATCAGCGATGCATTGAATCATGCGTCTATTATTGATGGTGTTCGCCTGTGTAAGGCACAACGTTTCAGGTATGAACATAATAATATGAACGACCTGGAAGCAAAACTCCAGGAAAGTGCAGGTTGCAGAAGCAGGATCATCGTTACCGACGGATCATTCAGTATGGATGGAACCATTGCGCAACTCGATAAAATCTGTGACCTGGCAGATCAATACGATGCCATTGTAATGATTGATGAATGTCATTCCTCCGGTTTCCTTGGTAAAACCGGGCGGGGTACACACGAATACTGTGGTGTGATGGGCAGAATAGATATTATTACCGGCACACTGGGTAAGGCCCTTGGAGGTGCAAGTGGTGGGTTTACATCGGGTAAAAAGGAAATCATTGAAATGCTGCGTCAGCGCAGCCGGCCATACCTTTTCTCGAATACAGTAGCTCCGTCAATTGTAGGTGCTTCTATTGCGGTATTGGATATGCTTACTGAAACCACACAGTTAAGAGATCAACTCGAATACAACACAAAATATTTCCGTACTAAAATGACCGAAGCAGGGTTTGATATTAAGCCCGGTGATCACCCCATTGTTCCTATCATGTTATACGAAGCGGTAGTGGCACAAAATTTTGCAGCTAAATTACTGGAAGAAGGCGTGTATGTAATTGGCTTCTTCTATCCGGTGGTGGCAAAGGGTCTGGCACGTATCCGCGTACAATTAAGTGCAGCGCATCAGCAACATCATTTAGATAAAGCGATAGCCGCATTTACTAAAGTAGGTAAAGAACTGGGTGTTTTGAAAGCATAAGCGAAACAACTCTAATCAGTTTATTAAAATAAAACTATGTCATCAGTAAAAAATATTCTTTCGATTGGTTGTGTACTCAGTGTATTATTGATTGCCTGTTCCCCGAACAATGTGAAGATAGAAGACAGCTTCAAAAAATATTTTGATGAAAATAAACTGACAGGTACGTTTGGGTTATTTGACAATGGAACGGGTCAATTCACTATTTATAACCTGTCTCGTTTTAAAGACTCGTCTTACCTTCCTGCTTCTACCTTTAAAATTGTGAATTCGATGATTGGTATTGAAACAGGGCGTGTGTCGAATGAGAAAATGGTAATCAAGTGGGATGGCAGGGTGAATATATTTCCCGGTGGCGATACGGCACACGACTGGAACCGCGATCTGACCATGGAAGAGGCTTTCGCTGTTTCTGCCTTACCTTATTACCAGAAACTGGCCCGCAGAATCGGGAAAGATACCATGCAACGCTGGATCGACAGTCTGGAATATGGTAATAAACAAATAGGAACTGCTGTAGATTCTTTCTGGATCAATAATACTTTAAAAGTTACTGCTGATGAACAGATGGGACTGGTAAAAAGATTGTATTTCGCGCAACTGCCATTCCAGAAAAGAACACAGGAGATTGTAAAGAAAATGATGATCAGGGAAAATAATGCGAATTATCAACTGGCGTATAAAACAGGATTAGGATTTAAAGAAAACGGAAACTTAATAGGATGGATTGTTGGGTGGATCGAAGAAAATAAACACCCCTATTTCTTTGTATTGAACACTGAAGGACCAAAAGATGCGAAAATGATGGAAGCGCGAATGAATATCCTGAAAGCAATTTTAAAAGAACAAAGCTTTTTTGAAGGGAAGCGTTAATCTTTTTCAGCATGACCAAACGACAAAACTATATTTCCTGGGACGAATATTTTATGGGTGTTGCCTTACTTTCTGCTAAACGAAGCAAAGACCCCAATACACAGGTAGGTGCCTGTATTGTAAATGATAAGAACAAAATTGTTGGAGCTGGATATAACGGATTACCGATAGGTTGCGATGATAATGAATTTCCCTGGAGCAAGGAGGGTGATTTTCTTGATACCAAATACCCATATGTCTGTCATGCAGAACTGAATGCCATTCTCAATAATATTGGAATGGATCTGAAAGGGTGTAAGATATATACTGCATTGTTTCCCTGTAATGAATGTACAAAAGCCATTATACAGGCAGGCATTAAAGAAGTAATTTATCTCTCTGATAAGTATGATGGAACAGATCCATCCAAAGCATCTAAATTGATGTTAGACAAAGCCGGTGTAAGCTACCGAAAAGTAAAAACCGGCATTGATGAATTACGCTTATCATTCAATGAAGCAGACGTTTGATAAATTATTCTCTGCGTAAACTCCTTTGCCTCTGTGGCTCTGCGGTGAATTAAATAATATGTTCACCGCAGAGCCGCAGAGAATCGCTGAGTTTACGCAGGGGAGTAGTTTGGTAATACTTTCCTGATGGAAGGAGCGATCTTCGTTCCAAAAATTTCTATCGATTTCATCAAATCTTTATGTGAAGGCCCACCTACATCCATATGTGCTGCAAAGCGGGTAAAACCTAATGTTTCATGTAACTGTAAAATTTTGTCAATGGCCTCATTGGCTTCTCCAATAACTAAAGCCCCGTCTTTCCCTCTTCCAAAGTCAAACTGATCGCGTGTATAGGCCGACCAGCCCCGTTGTTTACCAATACGGTTCATTTGTGCGGCATACTGGGGAAAATATTGATCTGCAACTCTTTTACTGTCATCACCAAAAAATGCATGCATATGAACACCGGTTTTCATTTTTTCAACCGGATGTTTGAAATGCTGGTATACTTTTTCATAATAATCAAATAAGGGTTTGAATTGTGCTGGGCTGCCGCCAATGATGGCAAATATTACGGGGAGCCCATACCTACCGGCTCTCAATACAGATTCGGGAGTGCCTCCAACAGCTATCCACATGTCAAGTACTTGGTTATATGCACGTGGAAATACTTCCTGTTTTACCAACGGTGTTCTGAATTCTCCTTTCCAGCTAACAGGCTGTTGCTGATTTACCCGGAGGAGCAGATCAAGTTTTTCTTCAAAAAGCATATCATAATCAGCCAGATCGTAACCAAATAGCGGAAAGGATTCTGTAAAACTGCCACGTCCAACCACCAGTTCGGCCCTTCCGCTGGAGAGTAAGTCGATACTGGCATATTGCTGATACAAACGAATCGGGTCAGCAGAACTTAATACCGAAACTGCACTTCCCAGTCTGATATGTTTTGTAATCGTCGATGCTGCCGCTAATATGATCTCAGGAGCAGATACTGCATATTCGGGCCGGTGGTGTTCACCAATACCAAAAAAATCAAGCCCCAGTTCATCCATCAGCTTAATTTCTTCTACCATTTCCTGTAATCTCTGTCCGGCAGGTACTGTAATACCCAATTCATTTACATGTAAATCGCCAAACATACCAATACCCAGTTCCATTTGTTTTTTTACAAAAATACAATGCAACTGTCTGACATCAGTCTATAGATAATTTTTTGGGTTTTACTGCGATGTAGCCTTAACTGTTGAATCAGTACCTTATTTGTATTGACAGAAAATTAAACAGGTAATACCAAGTTGTTAAATTATTGCCACATCATGATAATATCTGCAAACAGATTCTTTTTTTCAGTGAGTACATTTAATCATTGGGAAAAATAATAAATGTCAAAATTACAATTATTATTTTCCTTAATGGGTTCACGTATTATAAACCCTAAGTAATTCATATGCTACGTTGCCTTGCTGGCATTGTACCCTTGTACAGTGCACACTACTCTTTTGTCTTCGATCGAAGCGCTGAATTTCATCTGCAGGATGGATAGTTCGATATTATTTGTAAGACTATATAATTAAGTATATACTGATCTCTTCATAACCAACTAACATTTCATTATCAACATTACATTATGAGTAGAGCTACACGATTCATTATGCGGAAGCACTTATTCATGCTGATGCTGGCGCTGTTTTCCTGTTTTGTAGCGAATGCGCAGGTAAAAATCACCGGTAAAATCCTGAATAAAAAAACAAATACACCTTTGGCGGGTGTTGCTGTCGTTGAAAAAGGGGGTACCAATGGTACAGAAACCCTTGAAAACGGAACGTTTTCCCTGAATGTAAAAAACGGGAACGCCACCCTTGTTATTTCTTCATTGGGTTTTGCCACACAGGAAGTAAAACTTGCAGGTAAAACAAACCTTGATGTATCACTCGATGAGGACATTAAAGGAATAGATGATGTAGTAATCATCGGTTACCAGAACTCAACAAGGAGAACTACTTCAGCCGCTATTTCGAGTGTGAAAGGTAAAGACATTGAAAATACACCTTATCCTACTTTCGATGCGATGCTGCAAGGACGTGTAGCAGGATTAAATGTACTTTCCGTTTCTGCTGAACCCGGAGCTGCCGGTATTGTAAATATCCGTGGTAATAGTAGTGTGGCCAATGCCAGTGGTGGTGGTACCGCTACAGGTGTATCTGCACCATTGTATGTAATTGATGGTGTGGTATTTGACGTAAGTGATTTGCGTACAGCTTATGGTAACAGTAACCCGCTGGCCGCTATCAACCCGAATGATATTGAATCAATTGATGTATTAAGAGATGCATCTGCTGCTGCCATTTATGGTGCAAGGGCTGCAAATGGAGTAATTATTGTGAAAACAGTAAAACCTAAAGGAGGCAGACCTCAGTTCAGACTTTCTTCTTATGTAGGTATTACTACTAAGCCCAGTATGAAACCTGTTATCGTTGGAGCAGAAGAGAGAAGACTTAAAATGGATATCCTGCGCGAACAGGCTACTTACCAGCAGCAGGGTGTTATGTCTCAGTTTCTTACTGATAGTTTGAATCCTGCATTTAATAATGCAACTGATTTTCAGGATCTGTTTTTTCAGGATGCCATTCTGCGTAACGTAGATTTTAGTATAGCGGGTTCAACTCAGGCTATGTCTTATCGTTTGTCGCTGAACAGTTATTCGGAGAACGGATTACAACCAGGTTTTGGGATTAAAAGATTAGCACCCCGTCTGTATGTGAGCATGAAGCCTTCTAAAAATGTTGAAATTACTTCAGATACTTATATGGGCTTTGTAAAAGAGCAGCGCGGTGATGGTACAGGTAATGTTACCCCATATAATATACAAACCTTTCCTTCTTCTTTCTGGCAGATAGATGATGTTACCCGCAATAACTATGCTGGTAAAAATGATAAAGTGAGAGACGATGCCAGAACAACCAGTATTAACGGTAATCTCCGTCTTACCTGGAAACCATTTGAGAACATTACTTTTATCAGCTCTCTTTCCTATAACCTGGGTTTTGTACGCAGAGATTATCTGCGCGACAGATCGGTGGTTACCAATAACCGCTCTGATGCCTTCCTTACAGAAAGCAATTCAAGCCGTTATGAAATTGAAAACTATGCAACCTGGAGTAAATCATTTGGAACAGGAATGGACCATAGTGTAAGCGTATTGGTAGGCCAGGGTGCTGAAGAACAAATCGTGAAAAGCACATCTGCTAACGCCAATGGTATTCCTTTTGATGCCATCCGTATTATCGCGGGTGTTCCTACAGGCCCCAATCTGAACGTATCTACCAACTATGAAGACCGTTCAAGGGTATCTTATTTTACCAGAGCCAGTTATAATTATAAAGGCAAATACGGAGTTGATGTTAGTTTCAGAAGAGACGCATCATCGCGTTATGCTCCCACCAGCCGTTGGGGTACATTCCCGGCATTCTCTGCCAGATGGAATATCTCTGATGAGCCATTCTTCAAAAAACTGAGCAAAGTTATTTCTTTTGCAAAAGTTCGTTACAGTTATGGTGTTACCGGTCGTGACCCGGGTGGTTACTATGCACAGTATCGCCAGTTGAGCACCAATATGAACTATCCAACTTCTTCTTTAGGTTTTGGTGCAGCAGGTAATATTATTACTTATGGTGGTATTACAGCCGTTACACCGAGTTATACCGGTGCGGCTCCTGCAACCAATATTACCTGGGAAAAATCGCCACAAACCAATCTGGGTATTGATATGAATTTCCTGAGAGATCGTATCAGTTTGAGTGTCGACTTTTATCATAAAGCCAGCAAGGACCTGATCTTTAATATTCCGGTTCCTGTTACAACGGGTTATACTACTGCTACCAATAACTTCGTGGACATCGCAAACCGTGGTATCGAAATTTCTTTGAATACCAATAACCTTTCTGATCGGAGTCCACTGAAATGGCAAACAAGCTTAAACGTTGCTTTCAATGATAACTATGTAACAAAACTGCCCGATGGCAACCGCGACTTTACTTATGGACCTGTCTTCTTATCAAGAATACTAACCATTGGTCAACCGCTGTATGGTTACCGTGTGTTTAATATCAATGGTGTTTATCCAACAACCGGAGATGTGCCTGTTGATCCGCTCACTGGTTTACGTACACGTATTTACGGAGGTGCACAATTTATCGGTGGTGATAATGCAAAACAGGATATCAATGGAGACTATAATGTGGATGATAATGATATGATTGTTCAGGGAGATCCTAATACCAAGATTTATGGTGGGTTCATTAATACCTTAACCTATAAAGGATTCTCAGTACAAATTCTGTCAACTTTTATTCTGGGTAGAAGTGTGTGGAATGGTTACCTGTCAGATAAATTGGCATCTGCAAGTAATAACCCGCCTAACTTTTTTGGAACCAGATCGGGTCCCGCTGCAGAATTTAACAACCTGAATCTATGGAGAAGACCAGGCGATATTGCAACGCTGGGAAGTTTATTTAGTACAACTGATCCATGGACCATTCGTTCTTCTATGTTTGTGGAAGATGCAAGTTTCTTCAGAATTAAAACAGTGAATCTTTCTTATAGCTTCCCTGTAAGTGAAAGGTTGAAAAAACTGGGTATTCGTATGATTCGTCTGTATGGTGTGGCAGATAACTTAAAAGTATTCTACGGAGCAAACCTGCCTGATCCGGAATCAATTGGTATTGACGGTTTCACCACTGCAAATGGTTATCCCGTACCAAAGAAATTTACACTGGGTCTGGATATTCAGTTTTAATCCTAAAAAAGAGAAATCATGAAATTCATTAAATCATATCATAATCAATTACTCGCACTGTTTATGCTGACGATGATGACAGTGTCTTGTAGTAAAAAATTTACTGAGCGTGTTCCCATCAATGCGCCTACAGATGCCAATTTCTGGAAGAATGAAACAGAAGCCACCAGTGCTGTTGCCGGTTCTTATGCTTCATTAAGAATTGCCATGAATGAAATGGGAATGGGTCACTATTATTATGGTGATACCCAAACCGATCAGTTTGTAGCCAGAACCAATGGAGAAGACTATCCTGCTATCACACAAATTCAGTGGCAGACTTTTGTAGCTCCATCACAAACATTCCGTGGGCTCATTAAATTACGTCGCTGGGATAATTTCTATCGTGCAGTAGATCAGGTGAATCGTTGTATCAAATACATTCAACCTATCCCATTGTCGAATTTTACCTCTGTAAACAAACAGGCTGCAAAAGATGCATTAATAGGTGAAAACTATTTTCTCCGTGCATTCACTTACTTCTACATGTCAAGAATCTGGGGCGATGTTCCATTGGTGATTGAAACAGTAGAAGATGCAGCAGCAACGCCAAATTTACCTCGTGCCAAACAGGCCGATGTGCTGGATCAGTGTATCAAAGATTTACAGGAAGCCATTAAACTGTTGCCATATGTAACAGCTCCTACCGCTACACGTCCAATTCGTGCCAACAAAGGAACCTGTTATGCATTACTTGCTCATATCTACGCCTGGAAAGGTGAGTATGATAAAGTAGTACCCGCTGCAGACTCTGTAATTACCAGTGGTGGATATTCACATGTAAGCAGGGCTACAAGGGCTTCTTACACGGCTATGTTCAGGGGTAATTCTTCAGAAGCTATTTTTGAAATTTCCCAAAATGCAGCTAATGAAGGTTCATTGATTACAGCCGGATATGGTGATATCAACAACAGCATTGCTGCCAGAACATTAAAATCACCTTACCTGCTTACACAATTAGGTAATTCCCTCTTTACCCTGGATGCAGGCACATTGACAACATTATTTCCCAATAATGCAGATAGTGTTGATTTGAGAAGAAGAAATGGATTTGATTTCTGGGGAACAACAGATCCGATCTGTACCAAATACGCAAATATTGTATATACAGGTCCTAATAACACATCTCCACTCAGTCAGAACAATATACTGGTGTTCAGACTTGCTGATATTAAATTGTTGAAAGCAGAAGCGTTGGCATCATTAAATAATCCATCCGGTGCAAGAACCATTGTAAATGAAATTCGTGGCCTGGCCGGTTTAGGTCCAACTACAGCAACCGACGCAAATATGTTTGAAGAAGTGATACAGGAAAGAGGCAGAGAGCTGTTTATTGAAGGACATCGCTTTTATGACCTTGTTCGCCTGGCTCGTAAGACCAATATTATCCGATTCAATGGAACAGGAACCATCAGCCGTATGACTATCACTGATTTTAATCTGGGTAAATATTACTGGCCCATTGATCCGATCCTGATTTCTCTGAACCCATTACTGACCCACACGCCATTCTGGGCGGATAAAATGTAAGCCATCACCCCAAAACAATCTTTTATGTCTTATAAATCAATTCTCGCCGCATTCATTGTGATCTGTTTGTTCGGCTCCTGTAAAAAAGATTACCTCACGGGAGGAACCCTGCACCAGGCTATCACACCACTCAATAATGTGGATTATATGAAGGCGAATGCATTTAAATTGTTCGATACCGCTGTGGTAGTGATTGAACGTTTAGGAATGACAGCGCAGGTAAATAATGCTAAAACATTTTTTGCTTTTACCGACTATGCGGTTCTAAACATGATCAACCTGCGTCTGCAGCAGAAACAACTGGTGAACCCACTGGCAACGTATACACTGGATAGTTTGATCAGTAATATCAATGAAGACTCTGTCAGACAATATATCCTGAATGAAACCATCGAACTCAAAACGGCCCCGGAATTGATACCTGCAACCTATACGAGTTTAGGTAATACAACAATGGGTGTATTGAAGCAATTGCAAACAGGAGCAGCTTATCTCGAACGTACACAGGCTCCTACTTATTTACTGTTTTATGTAAAAGTAAGAGGTGCATTGGATCAGCCGGGTGTAACACCTCCGGTAAATCAAAACGATATAACTGTGCAGTGCCAGACGACGGGTATAAAAACCTCGAATGGTAATACCACCATGCATGTATTGGCCAATCAACACACATTTGTAAGATTCTGACCCCACAAAAAAAATGACTATGAAGCCTATTTATAAATCAATTTGTGCAGTACTTACCATTATGGTGGTGGGTTATGCGTGCTCAAAAAAACCATCTGAAGGTTTTTTAGGAAATAAGTTCTACTATCTGTCCAATCCATTCGTTGGTATAAAAGGAAGGGTAACTACCTCTGTACCTATACAGGCAGATGGGTCTACCAACCCACTCTATGTAAAACTGTTGCAGGTGCGTACACGTGCCGGACAAGTAACAGATGCGCTGACCAAAGAATATGAAATTCCTATTTATAAAGGAGAAGTAACACCGCAGGATTCAACACCGCAATTGCTGGCTGCGAAACTGGGTACAGCCATGTATAAGCCATTTAATATTAATTCTATCGGTGGACGATTAGAATTAACACCGGCAAGTGCAATGGTTGATACAGGATTATACGATTTTGATATTGAAGTAAGTAATATCCGCGGTTCAAAAAAGATTAATAGTGTAGCTAAAGTACAAATTAACCCTGCAGTTTCTTCGCAATTGGTTAGGCAGTTTGCCAACAGTTCGGCTGTTAATCAGGAAAGCGTATTCACTACACAGGCTAATTTTTCCACTACCCTGGAAAGACGTGCAGGTCCAAACCAGATCATTATACGTTTCCTCGACAGAAATGGAGTAGCGATCAATCCAAAGCAGGGGCAGGTATTACCAAGGGTAGGTACCACTGCCGCACCTCGTTTTGTTTTCAGACAATTTGCGCCCTATTATCCTGAAGTGGTTAATGATACTGCATTTATTTATCAGTACCCTGAGAAAACACCCACATTCCCATTGTACCTGTTGAATAATGCTTACCTGAGTTCTTACAGAATTCCAGCACAGTTTAATACACTGGATCAGAATATCAATCCTGAATTTGCCTTCCGTCTCTACCCGACAGATGGTGCTACAGCAGTTTCAGGTACATGGGTAATAACCAATCGCATTGGTTTTGCCGCCAAAAAATAGTTTCTTTAGCAGGCGTTAATTATAGCAAGAAAGAAAAAGTCGCCGCAAGGTGGCTTTTTCAATTTTAAATACCGTTGAAATATGAAAAAATACCTGTTGTTTTTTTTACTGTTATGGTGTGGTTTTTCAGAATTACAGGCACAAAGAACTACACAATTGTATAGTCCAGATCGCAAATTGAAAGTATCCGTGTTCCTGAATACAAAGGGCGAGTTATTCTATGACGTATACCATAAAGATTCATTGATAATGAAGGATTCACGGCTGGGCGTTAACAGAACAGATGCCGATTTTACTACCGGATTAAAACTGGTATCTGTATCTCCCGCCACAGCTATAGCCGAAACATACACCCTTCTTCATGGAAAGAAAAAAAGGATAAATTACCATGCCCGGGAGCAAAAATTTTCTTTTTTAGCAGCATCGGCAAAATCAATGGAAGTCGTTTTCAGGGTATCGAACGATGGTCTTGCCTTCCGGTATGTTTTTGATGATAATAAGGATAGAGATAAGTAATATCGTATCACCAAAGAGCAAACAGCTTTTCATTTTAAACCAAACACCATTGCTTTTCTTCAACCTAATATGAATTCCAAATCGGGATGGAACAAAACGCAACCTTCTTATGAAGAGCAATACCAGCAAGGAATACCTGTTGGTACTGCCGCACCTGAAAAAGCCGGATGGGTATTACCTGCATTGTTTAAGTCGGGTTCGTATTGGATTAATATTACAGAAGCAGCAGTAGATACCAATTATTGCGGTTCCAGACTTGATCAGTATTCGCCAGATGGTAACTATAGCATTGCTTTTCCACAAGACACAGAGGGTATTGGTACTGATGCTGTATATCCTCAGTCATCATTACCCTGGTATACACCCTGGCGTATTATCACATTGTCTGATGAGTTAAGTGTACTGGCAGAATCAACACTCGGTACCGATCTTGCCCTGCCAGCTAAATATGATGTATCTGGCTGGCTCAAACCAGGAAAGGCTTCCTGGAGTTGGATTATGTATAAAGATGGTTCCATCAATTATACTGTACAGAAACGTTATATCGATTTTGCAGCATCAATGAAATGGCAATATTGTTTGATTGATGTAAACTGGGACCGGCGTATCGGTTACGAACGTATGGATACATTGGCAAAATACGCAGCAACAAAAAATGTGAAACTGATACTTTGGTATAACTCTGCTGGCGACTGGAACACGGTGAATTTTTATACGCCACGAAATAAATTGCTTACACACGCATCAAGAACAGCAGAATTTGCAAAGCTGAAAGAAATGAGTATTGCGGGTATCAAAGTAGATTTCTTCCCGGGCGATGGACAGTCGGCCATGAAATATTATATCGATATTCTGAAAGATGCTGCTGCATATGGCATCGCTGTAAACTTTCATGGTTCAACCTATCCGCGGGGCTGGTCGAGAACCTATCCCAACCTGGTAACCATGGAAGCCATTAAAGGACAGGAATTTATTACATTTAACCAGCAGGATGCCAATATGCAACCCGTTCATGCTACAACAATTCCTTTTACCAGAAACCTTTTTGATCCTATGGATTTCACACCAGTGAATTTATCTGGTATTCCGGGTATCAAAAGAAAAACCACAAAAGCCTTTGAACTGTCATTATCGGTATTGTTTTTATCGGGTATTCAGCATTTTGGAGAATCGGATAGTGGTATGTTGAAACAAAAAGATTTTGTTCAGGATTATATGCGCACAGTACCAGATAGCTGGGATGAGGTAAAATTTATTGATGGTTATCCCGGCAAATATGTAATACTGGCAAGACGCGCAGGCAAGCAATGGTATATTTCAGGCACCAATGGTGAAAACAAAGAACTTAGTCTCCAACTTAACCTGTCTTTTCTGAAAAAGCAATATAAAAAAGCTGTTCTCATCGGCGACGATGCTCAGGAAAAAGACCTTTTTAGTAAACAGATTGATCTCGAAAGCACCTATAATATTGTTATGCAACCATATGGAGGTTTTGTAATAAAGACAAATGAAGATTGAAAAGTGGAGTAATTGGATTTATTATAAGTATAT